>RCNI01000196.1_pt1 | contig 40402 bp, 36 predicted proteins | sample 2041151 | NCBI WGS metagenome assembly RCNI01 (sample SAMN09708214, study PRJNA481090) | feces metagenome | isolation source: feces | place: Antarctica: Albino Rookery
ACATGCTTTCGGGGAAATTACCCTCGATGGTGGCGTGGAACGAATATTCGGGCGATTTGATCTCGGAGAGTTTCCGTTCGTTGATCTCGTGTGCCGAGAAGTTGTGCGTGCAGAGCGTGATGCAGCCTTCGGGTGCCTTGTAATCGGGCATGTAGCGGGCATTCAACCGAGCCAAAAGGGAGGACGTCATGCGGTTCTCGCGCACGGCTGCCAGAATGCCGATAAATTCAGAATCACTCTGACGGTAGATCCGATCCAATTCCACGAGGCGGTAGGCGTTGTTGTGCAACACCTTGGCATCGAAAAAATAGGGCGATTCGTAGTAGCGGCTCATCATCTGCCACTCCTCGTCGCGCACGACGGGTGAGAGTTGCTGTACATCGCCGATCATCAGCACCTGAATCCCGCCAAACGGTTTTTCCGAATGGCGCAGACGGCGCAGCAGCGAGTCGAGTTCGTCCACGATGTCGGCGCGCAACATACTCACCTCGTCGATGATCATCAGGTCGATCGAACGGATCAGTTTGAGTTTCTTGCGGTGGAATTTGTAACGCCCCTCCTTGTCGTGTGCCTGCACGTGCTCAAATTCGGGCAGGAACAATCCGAACGGCAACTGAAAGAACGAATGGAGGGTCATGCCGCCGGCATTGATGGCGGCGACACCCGTCGGAGCGAGGACGATTTTACGCTTGGGACATTCGTTTACGACTTTTTTCAGAAAGGTCGTCTTGCCCGTTCCCGCTTTTCCCGTGAGGAAGATGTTCATGGAGGTTCGGGTGACGTATTCCCACGCCAGTTCAAGTTCTTTGTTCGATTCTGATTGCATGTCGGAAGGAGTTTACTGGTCAAAGGTACGCATTTTCGGTTGAAAATCCGCATCGGGGCGTGCGACAAATTAAGGACATGGCCTGCAATTTCGGTGAAAGGTCTGATCTTGATCGACTCGTGCGATCAAGATTGACGGCATGAAGAATATATGGGGTCGCACCGATCTGTTCCCTCTGCGAAGTGTGCTTGAGAGGGCAATGGCAAGGCTTATGAGATACACTTAAATAAAAGGAAGCAGCATGAGAATAACTCCGAGGGGTATTTCAAGAAACTGAAAAGAGGTCTTCGAAATTCCGAAGACCTCTTTTTTATTCTGCAAGGAATTGTTCCCTCCATTTGTCGGGCATCGGAACGCTCTTCTGTCGGACGAAATCGAACACGGCCATCACCGTGTGGCTGTCGCTGCACAGACGTTCACCGACCCACAACTGCTGATGGAGGGTCATGCTTTTGTTGCCGACCTTCTCACAGGTGGTCGTGCAACGAACCTCGTCCGTGAAACGGATCTGCGACATGTAGTCGCTTCGGGTCGAGACGTTCACCACACGCAGATCGCCCGTCAGACACTTGTCGCTCATGACTTGGGCGAAGTAATCGGTCTTGCCTACGTCGAAATACATCTGTTGGGCGACGTTGTTCACGTGGAGGAACAGGTCTATGTCCGAAAAACGCTTCTGGATGGGAGTTACGATGGTTCGTGCCATGGCTTAACGGATGATTTTTATTTCGCCGCCCTCGCCGAACGCGATGATCGAAGAGGCTTTGCGCGTGGGTTTGCCTTCAAAACGGGGATTGACCACATAATCCGCACCGTCCACAATTTCGCGAGCCACGTCATTCAGACCCACGGGTGTCGCCTCACCCGAAATATTGGCCGAGGTCGATACGATGGGGCGACGCAACTGACGCAACATCTCCTGACAAAATTCGTGGTCGGGAACGCGCACGCCGAGTGTCTCTTCATCGGGGATCAGGTTGGGGGCAACGCCGACGGCTCCCGGCAGGATAAAGGTCGTGGGGGTGGTCGCCATGCTCATCACATCGAAGGCAATGCCCGGAGCGCGGTTTACATAGCGAACGACCATGTCGGCCGACGGGCAGAGTACGAGCATTGATTTCTTGTTCTCGCTGCGTTTGAGTTTGTAGATCTTATCGACGGCTTCCCGGTTTGTGGCATCGCAACCCAATCCCCAGACCGTGTCGGTGGGGTAGAGGATGATGCCTCCTTCCTTGAGGATGCGCACGGCTTCGGCGGCCTCGCGGTACAGAGGGCTGTCTTTTGAAATGGTTTCCTGTCTCATGGTTATTGTGTTTTGTGGAATCCTTTGCGGGATTCCCTGCAAAAATAAGCAAAGAATGTGAATTTCGGGGCATTATTTCCGAAAACACAAAAAATCCCGTTCCGGAAACAATTTCAGAACGGGTTTTTCAGGGGTTGTATTGCCTTAGATGAAGATCATCAGTACGATCTGGATGATGATCACACGCAGGAACATGCAGATCGGGTAAACCGTGGCGTAGGATACCGAGGGATTGTCCCCCTCGATGGTGTCGTTGGCGTAGTTCAGAGCCATGGGGTTTGCCATACTGCCGCACGCAAGACCCGACACCGTACCGAAATCCAGACGGAACCAGCGAAGTGCCATCCACGAAACGATCACCACGGGAACGAACGTCAGGATGAAACCCGAACCGAGCCACAGCAGGCCTTCGGGACGCATGATCGTCGAGAGCAGATCCTTACCCGAATCCAATCCGAGACATGCCAAGTAGATCGAAAGACCCATGGCACGCATCATGAGATTGGCACTCTGTGTCGTGTAGGTGATAATGTGCAGACGCGGGCCGAACGTACCGATCAGAATACCGATCAGAATCGGGCCGCCGGCCAGACCGAGTTTTACGGACGAAACCATACCGGGAATGGTCAGCGGAATACTGCCGAAGATCAGACCGACCGTCAGACCGATGAATACGGTCGCAAGGTTCGGCTCGTCAAGGCTCTTGACGGCATTACCTAAGATCTTCTCCACACGGTGGATGGCCTCCTCCTCGCCGACAACCGTCAGCCGGTCACCGACCTGAAGACGCAGATCGGGCGTGGCGAGCAGTTGCACTCCCGAACGATACACGCGGCTGATGTTGATGCCGTAGGTGTTGCGCAGGTGGAGTGTCGAGAGGCGTTTGCCGTTGATTTCGGGACGGGTCACGAGGATGCGCTGCGAGATGAGGCGTGCATCGACCTCGTTCCAGTCGATGTCTTTGTTGTTCCAGTCTTTGTTTTCCTGTTCGCCGAAGATCATCTTCAGACTCTTCACATCGCGCGGGGTGGTGATCACCAACACGATGTCGTCCTTCTCGATGAGTTTGTCGGAGGTCGGAATCGACACGTGACCGTTACGCCAGATACGCGAAATGACGAAGTGCAGATGGCTCTGCTCGGCGGCTTCCTGCACGCTCTTGCCGAAAATACCGGGGTTGGTGGCGCGGAACGAGGCGATATAGACGTTTTTCTTATGCTCGGTGTCGGGACCCGAAAGATCCGACGGTTTTACGAAGAGTTTTCTGAGGAAAATGATGGCGAGAATCACACCGATGACACCCAGCGGGTAGGTCAGTGCGCAACTCAGAGCCGCTCCGCTGGCATCCTGTCCCATCTGGACGAGGGTCTGCTGTGCGGCTCCCAAGGCGGGGGTATTGGTTGTGGCACCGCAGAGGATACCCGACATGTCGGCGATCGAGATGTTCAGCAGGTAACTCATTCCGATGGCCATGACCGTGCCGATGATAAGCACCATGATGGCGGGTGTCACCAGACGAATCCCGTCCGAACGCAGCGAACTGAAGAAACCGGGACCGACCTGCAAACCCAGTGCAAAGACGAAGAGCGCAAGGCCGAAACTCTCGATATAGACCAACATGCTGTGGTCGATCGACAATCCGAAGTGTCCGGCGATGATGCCGACGAAGAAGATGAAGGCCGTGCCGAGCGAGATGCCGAAAAAACGGACCTTGCCCAAAAGAATGCCCACAAACGAAATGAGCGAAACCACGATAATGGCCTGAAGATCCGAATGCTCTATGAACAGAGACTGCAACCAACTTTCCATTTTAATACAGAATCCTTGAGTTTGATTCGCAAAAGTAATTAATTTTTCGGGATAACCACAATTATTTAATTAATTTATTAAATTATTGTAAAAGATAAGTCCCCGAACCTTTTGAGGGGGTTGGGGACTGTGTTTTCGGGGATTCGTGAGGGGCGTTTTACTCTTCGTCGTCCTCATCGGGGTGTGCGGCACGGGCGGCGCGACGGGTACGGGCGCGTTCGATGGCCTTGATCTTTTTCTCGTCCAATTCGATGTCGCAGGCCGAGCAGTTGCCGTGGCAGCCGGCGGTGGAGTGGGTGGTCGAGCAGACCGACGTACCGTCCGCCTCGCGCGTTTCATGTACGGCGCATTTGATTCCCAAACGCTGCATGTCTTTGTTTGTCGAAATTTCGGAGTCGATGTTGTGACCTTTGATCATTAGGGTCAGCGACATTCCGATGACGAAGAAGCCGACGAAACCGATGGCACACAGAATGACGATTAACCAACTGGGCATATTAGTCTGATGTTTTTAGCGATTTTAAATTTTGGCTTTCGACTGCAAATTTATATATTTGTATGCTAATATGCAAAAATGCGGATCCGGCTCAACGACAGTCGGTCGGTTTCGGGTCCGGTATTTGGCACTTATCCTGTTGTATATTTGTAGAGTAATTAAGATCCGAACATGAAAATCGTTGTTGCGGGAGCCGGTGAAATGGGCAGCCATTTGGCGCGAATGCTGAGTGGTAACGGCCACGAAATTACCATCATTGATGCCGATCCCAAACTTTTGGCCGAGGTGGGCAGCCTTGCCGATGTTATTGCTTTCGAGGGCGATTCCACGACCTTCGAGGTGTTGCGTAAGGCGCAGGTGCGCAAGTGCGACCTGTTTATCGCCGTCAATCACGAGGAGAACGACAACATCGTGGCGGCCATGATGGCCAAAAAACTGGGTGCCAAGAAATCCATTGCCCGTATCGACAACAACGAATACCTCGAACCTAACAACAAGGAGATGTTTATCGAGATGGGTATCGACTACCTGTTCTATCCCGAAAAGGTGGCTGCCCGCGAGGTGATCAACCTTCTGGGACACACCTCCACAACGGAATATGTCGATTTTTCGAGCGGAAAACTCTCGCTGGTCGTTTTCCGTCTGGAACCCAATTCGACCCTGATCGGTCGTCCGCTGTCGGGTTTCGACGAGAAACTCAACCAACTCAGTTACCGTACCGTGGCGATCACGCGAGGCGGTGAAACCATTATCCCCAAGAGTTCCGAACGATTCATGGAGGACGACATCATCTACGTCATTGCGCGTCACGATGCCGCCCGCGAGGTAATGGAGTATTCGGGTCAGAAAAATATCGAGATCAACAACCTGATGATTTTGGGCGGTTCGCGCATCGGTATCCGCATCGCCATGGAGTTGCAGGACGAGGTCAATGTGAAACTCATCGACTACCACGCCGACAAGGCGTACAGACTGGCGGAGATGCTCGACAAGACGCTCATCATCAACGAGGACGGCCGTAATACCGATGCCATGCTTGAGGAGGGTCTGGCCAATATGGATGCTTTCGTGGCAGTGACGGGTCGAAGCGAGACGAATATCCTCGCGGCAATGCTGGCCAAGCGTATGGGCGTGAAGAAGGTCATCGCCGAGGTCGAGAACCTCAATTATATCAACCTCGCCGAGTCGATCGGTATCGACACGATCATCAACAAGAAACTGGTCACGGCATCGAACATCTTCCGATTCACGATGTCCACCGATGTGCAGGCGATCAAGTGCCTGACGGGCAGCGATGCCGAAGTTTTGGAATTTATCGTCAAACCCAATGCCCCCGCCACCAAGGCACGCATCCGCGACATCGGCCTGCCGGACGATGTGATCGTGGGCGGTATCGTGCGTGGCGACAAGGTGTTCATCGCCGTGGGTTCGACGCAGATCAATCCCTACGACCGTGTGGTGGTGTTTGCCATGCCGGGATCGGTCGAGAAGGTGGGATACTACTTTAACTGATTTTAAATTTACGGAATCATGTCACTGAAAAATAGTTTGTTCAAACTCTATTTTGCACCGCGTATGCGGGCGATTGATTCCTTCCGCCGTCATCCCGAAGAGGTGCAGCAGAAGATGTTCGAGCGGCTCCTCAAAAAGGGACGCAAGACGGCATTCGGTGCGGAGTACGATTTAAAAAACATCCGTACCGTCACGGAATTTGAGCAACGCATTCCGACATTCGATTACGAAAAGTTCAAACCCTACATCGAACGCATGCGGCGGGGCGAACGCAACGTGACCGCTCCGGGACGCATCGCGCTCTTTGCCAAATCGTCGGGTACGACTTCCGACCGCAGCAAATACATCCCCGTCACCCGCGAATCGGTCTATTGGAACCATACGCTCGGTATGCGCGATGTGGCGACGGTCTATGCCGACACCCACCCCGAGACCAAGGTCTTCGACGGCAAGACGCTGACGCTGGGCGGTTCGTGCGAGATGGAGAACGGCTGTCTGGTCGGTGATTTGTCGGCCGTGCTGATCAAGGTGATGAACTTTTGGGGCGGCTGGTTCCGTGCTCCCAAGACCGATACGGCGATCATTCCCGATTTCTATGAAAAGGTCGATGCAATCTGCCACGAATGTGTCGGTGAAAAGATCACTTCGTTTGCGGGTGTCCCGTCGTGGAACCTCGAAATGATGCACAAGGTGTTGGAATATACGGGTAAAAAGAACCTTTTGGAGGTGTGGCCCGATCTGGAGTTCTTCGCACACGGCGGCGTGGAGTTTACGCCCTACCGCCGGTCGTTCCGCGAGTTGATTCCCTCGGACGACATGAACTATATGGAAACCTACAACGCATCGGAAGGTTTCTTTGCACTGGCCGATGATCCGTCGAAGAGCGATATGCTGCTGATGCTGGATTACGGCACGTTCTTCGAATTTAGAGACGGCGACAAGATCGTTCCGCTGTCGGGTGTCGAGCGGGGACGCTCCTACGCGATGCTCATCACCTCGAACAACGGCTTGTGGCGTTACGAAATAGGCGATCGTGTGGAATTTACCTCGACCGATCCCTACCGCATCCGCTTTGCAGGCCGTACCAAACAGTATATCAACGTGTTCGGCGAGGAATTGATCGTAGATAATGCCGATAATGCACTGACCGAGGCCTGTCGCCGTACGGGAGCCGTGGTCGATGAATACAGCGTCGCACCCTGCTATATGTCGCTCGACAAACGCGGCGCACACGAATGGATCGTGGAATTTGAACACGAACCCGATTCGCTGGAGCATTTTGCCCAAGAGTTGGACGAGGCTCTCCGCCGCATCAATTCCGACTACGACGCCAAACGCAAAACCACGCTGGAGCGTCAGCATCTGTCGTTGGTCGGGCGGGGGCATTTCCTCGAATGGATGCGTGCCCGTCACAAGAACAAGGTGCCGCGCCTGATGAACGATCGTCATGCGGCCGACGACATCCGTTCCTTCGGACGGGGTGTCCGCGAATATAATACGAACGGAAAATAAAGAAATAAAAATTATGTATATTGCCATTGCCGGAAACATTGGAAGCGGAAAGACGACCCTTACCACGCTTCTTACGGAACACTACAAGGCGAAAGCCTATCTGGAAGAGGTTGATAATCCCTATATCGGTGACTTCTATGAGGATATGAATCGTTGGTCGTTCAATTTGCAGGTGTGCTTTCTTGCAAATCGAATCCGTCAGACGATGGATATGCTGGAGGACAGTTCCTCGAAGATGATCTTTCAGGATCGTACGATCTATGAGGATGCCCATATTTTTGCCGACAACCTCCATGAGATGGGACTGATGTCGGGTCGTGACATCGAGACCTACATGAAGATTTTCCAACTTATCACACGTCTGATCCCGAAACCCGACCTTCTGATTTATCTCCGTGCAAGCGAACCCAAACTCATCGAACAGATCCGTAAGCGCGGACGTGAGTATGAGATGAACATCGACGAGGGCTATCTGACCCGTCTGAACAAGAAATACAACCATTGGATCGACACGATCTACGACGGAAACATTCTGGTGGTGGATAAGGACAGGGAGGATTTTGTGGAAGATCCCGAAGTGTTCGCACGCATCTGTGCACGCATTGATGCTCTTAAAACGAAATAGCCGATGACCTTACCCGCAGAGTTTATAGCCCGCATCAGGGAGGAATTGGGCGAAATGGAGGCCGCACGTCTGTGTGCGGTACTGGACGAAGAGCCTTCGGTCTCGGTGCGTCTGAATCCCCGCAAGATGCAGTCGCCTTTGGAAACTTGGAGCGATGTAAAGCCCGTGCCGTGGTGCTCGGAGGGGTATTACCTCGCCACGCGACCCTCGTTTACGTTCGATCCCGTGTTCCATGCCGGAGCATACTATGTGCAGGAAGCCTCCTCGCAGTTTGTCGGAAGACTGTTGCGCGATGTGGATGTGCGCGGTGTACGCCTGTTGGATCTGTGTGCCGCTCCGGGCGGTAAAACCACGCTTTACGCATCGCTGGTCGGTGACGAAGGCTTGGTCGTGGCGAACGAAATCGACCGTCGCCGTGCCAATGTCCTTGCCGACAACGTCCGCAAGTGGGGTACGGGCAATGTGGCGGTATGTTCGTGCCGTCCGCAGCAGATCTCCGTCATGGAGGGTTGGTTCGATGTGGTGGCGGTCGATGCGCCCTGTTCGGGTGAGGGCATGTTCCGTAAGGACGAGGTTGCCCGTGAGGAATGGAGCGAAAACAACGTGAAAATGTGTGCCGCCCGTCAGGACGAAATCCTGAAGGAGGCGTGGCGGATGTTGCGCCCGGGGGGTACCTTATTATATAGTACCTGTACGTTCAACCGACTGGAGGACGAAGGATCGCTCGAAAGACTGATCCGATGGGCGGAGGACGAATTGGAGGTCGCACCCGACATCGCACCCGATCCCGAATGGGGGATCGCCGAGGGGCGGATCGGAGCGTTCCAAACCTTCCATTTCTATCCCCACCGCATCAAGGGTGAAGGATTTTTCGCCGCCGTGGCGCGTAAACGGGCGGATGCACCGACCTCCAAACGTCTTGGCAAAGGTCAGAAATCGCCGATTACCACGGCGGATAAAGCGGCGCGTCAGGAACTTGCACGATGGGTGGAGTCGCCCGACCGCATGTCGTTTGTCGGGGTGGGAGATACCTACTACGCATGGTTCGCGGCACAGACCGATGCCCTGAAAGCCCTTTCGGAGCGTGTTCCCGTAATCTATTCCGGCGTGGCCGTGGGGCAGATCTTCAAGGGTAAGCTGAAACCCGACCCTGCACTGGCATTTTTTGCGGAACTCAACCGAAAGGCATTGCCCGTCACGGAATTGGACGACGAAGAGGTGTTGCGCTACCTGCGCCGGCAGGATATTGCGGCGGCACCCCTGACCGAGGGGATGAACCTTATTACGTATCGGGGTTATGCACTGGGATTTGCCAAACGCATCTCGCAACGTGTCAATAATCTTTATCCCGATTCGCTGAGAATTATGAAACAATAAAATAACGAATTTTTATGGCTGAAAAACTTTTTTACACCATGGGCGAGGTTGCCGAAATGTTTGACGTCAATCAGTCGTTGATTCGTCACTGGGAAACCCATTTCAAGGAACTCAAACCCAAAAGAAACAAGAAAGGGAACCGCCTGTTCACGCCCAAGGATGTGGAGTATCTGAAACTGATTTACCACTTGGTCAAGGAGCGTGGCATGACCCTTGACGGAGCCGCTAAGGTACTGCGCGAACACCGTACCGACGGGTCTCTGAACCGCGATGTGGAACTTATGGAACGCTTGCAGAAGATCCGTTCGCTGTTGTTGGAGGTGAGGGAAGACCTCAAGATCGAGGGTGATGAGATTTACCCCGACTCGGAGAGTGCAGTCGTCAATAACGAGGTGCAACGCACCGAAAAGTCGGACGGGGAGGATAAGGATCGTGAGTTGTTTGCTTTCTACGAGCAGTCGCTCTTTTAAACATAAACGGCTATGATAATCAAACAAATAACCGATCTGATCGAGGCGTTTGCACCGCTCGATCTTCAGGAGGATTACGATAATTCGGGTCTGATCGTGGGTCGCTATAACCAAGAGGTGCGCGGTGCACTTCTGGCGGTCGATGTCACGGAGGCGGTGCTGGACGAGGCACACGAGAAGGGGTGTGATCTGATTATCACGCACCATCCCGTCGTGTTCCGCGGTATGAAACGCTTCAATTCGGCCGATCTGACACAGCGTTGTGTCGAGCGCGCCATCCGTGAGGGCGTTGCCCTGTATGCCTGCCATACGAATCTGGATGCCGCCCCCGGAGGAATGAGTTGGCGTCTGGCGGAAATTCTCGGCGTGGAAAACCTCGGTGTGCTGGAGCCGCACGCGGGTACTTCCAAGGAAGGTGCCGGTTTTGGCGTGGTGGGCGATCTGAAGGAAGAAACGGATACGCTGGAATTTATGCGGATGATGAAGAAACGATTGAACCTCAGTGTGGTGCGCTATTCGGATCTTGCCTCGGACGAAGTGGGGCGTATAGCCGTATGTACGGGTTCGGGTGTAGATCTCATAGAGGCGGCCTGTGCGGCAAGAGCCGACCTTTACATCACCGCCGACATGAAATATCACGACTTCGCAATTCCCGACAAAAGGCTTACGGTGGCCGATATCGGACATTTTGAGAGCGAATATTGTGCAATTCAGTTGATTTTTGATATTTTATCGAAAAAATTGATTACCTTTGCCGTTCGCAAGAGTGAGTGTTCTTGCAATCCCGTGAACTATTTGGTTTAAGTCTATAACATATAAAGACATATATATGGCAACGCAAAAGAAAACAGCCGAAGTTGATTATTCGATGCAGGAGAAAATTCTCGCACTGTACAAATTGCAGAAGATTGACAGTAAAATTGATGAAATCAACAAGGTGAAAGGCGAACTGCCTTTGGAGGTTCAAGACCTTGAAGACGAAGTGGCCGGACTGACCACCCGTCAGGAGCGCATCAATTCGGAGATTGAGGAGCTCAATTCGCTCATCAAGCAGCGCAAGCGCGAGATCGACCAAGCCAAAATCCAAATCGGCAACTACAAGGAACAGCAGAACAACGTGCGCAACAACCGTGAGTTCGATGCCATTTCGAAGGAGATCGAGTATCAGGAACTTGAGATCGAGTTGGCCGAGAAGCGTCTCAAAGAGCACAACGCCGGAATCAAGGCCAAGAAAGTTCAGTTGGAAGAGGTTGCCAATTCGATTCAGGAACGTCAGGCCGATCTCGATGTCAAGAAGAAGGAGTTGGACGGCATCGAGGCTGAAACCGCACCGCGTGTGGCCGAATATCAGGCCGAGGCCGATGCGGCTTCCAAGAAGATCGACGAGCGTCTTCTGGCCGCTTACGAGCGTATCCGCCGTAACGTACACAACGGTCTGGCAGTAGTCACCGTTCGCCGCAATGCTTGTGGCGGTTGCTACAACCACATTCCTCCCCAGCGTCAGGCCGATATTCGTCAGGGAAAGAAAATCATCATCTGCGAATATTGCGGTCGTATTCTGGTGGCTGATCCCGAAGCCCAGCAGGAGTAACAAACAACGGAAAAACAATGACAGCCGGAATCCCGAAAAAGATTCCGGCTGTCGTTGTGTGTATCCGCATGATACGCGGAGGAGAATTACCGAAAAATTTTTTTAACGAAGGGAAATCCTTGCCGAATGTGCGCCCCGTAACGGTCTTTTGTCCGGAATATTGTTCGTTTGGTCAGGTGTTATTTTAATAACATCGAAATCTTATCGACTTTTGCAAATAATCCTTAACTTTGTGCAGTTATATTCAACCGATAAAGACGCAGTCTAATGAAAATAGCCATTGCCCAGTTAAATTACACCATAGGTGATATTGAGGGAAATACCTCAAAGATCATTGGCGCAATTAATAAAGCCAAAGAACAACATGCGGATTTGGTCATCTTTGCCGAACATGCCGTTTGCGGAACTCCGGCATTTGACTTGTTGCGCAAAACCACTTTCCTCGAATTGTGTGAGGATGCTTTGGTCGCCATTGCTTCGTGTTGTGACAATATTGCCGCCATTGTCGGCCTGCCGATCCTGACGCATGAGGGCACCGTGAGTGCCGCCGCCTACATCCGCAATCGTAAGGTGATGCGTTACATCGGTAAGAAAAACATTACTGCCCGTCGAGAGATGGGCTTCATTGTTTCATCGAAAGGCTATGAGCAGATCCGCATCAACGGCGAGAATTGCGTGGTCATCATCGGTGATGATCTGAGCCGTGAACGCGACTTCGACAAGTCGGTCTCGACCATCATTTCGATCAATTCCCGCAAGTACGGCAAGGGAAATCTGACCTACCGCTACGAGATGATGCACAATCTGGCATTTGTCGAGGGCAAGAATCTCGTTCTGGTCAATCAGGTGGGCGGTTCGACCGACATCGTCTATGACGGATCGTCGGGTGCTTTGAACAACAAGGGCGAACTGGTGCTTCTGATGAAACACTTCAAGGAAGATTTTCAGATTTTCGACACCAAAGCGGAGAATCCTCCGATCCTCGTTCCGACGAGTGTCGAGAAACATACCCAGATGCTTTATGAGGCCGCCGTGTGCGGTCTGCGCGATTTCTACGTCAAGAACGGCTACAAGAAGGCCTGTATCGGTCTTTCGGGCGGTATCGACTCGGCCGTGTGCGCCGCCATGGCGGTCGAGGCACTCGGCAGGGAGAATGTCCGTGCGCTGCTTATGCCGTCGCAATTCTCGACCGACCATTCGGTGGAGGATGCCCGCGAGGTCGCCGAAAAATTAGGCATCGAATACAATGTGATTCCCATCACCGAAATCTATACGAGCACCGTCAATACGCTCAAACCCGTCATCGGAGGCCGCGATTTTGACTCCACGGAGGAGAATATTCAGGCGCGTATCCGTTCCGTACTCCTGATGGCGGTTCAGAACAAAACCGACTACGTGCTGCTGAACTCTTCGAACAAGAGCGAGAATGCACTGGGTTTCTGTACGCTTTACGGCGATACATGCGGTGCATTCAGTCCCACGGGAGATATTTACAAGAGCGAGATGTACGACTTGGCGCGTTACATCAACCGCCTGCACGGCGATGTCATTTCCGACAAGATTCTCGACAAGGAACCCTCCTCGGAGTTGCATCCCGGACAGAAGGACAGCGACATCCTGCCCCCCTACGAGGTGGTCGATGCCATCCTCTACCGTATGATCGAAGAGGGGCAGCACCGCGAGGAGATCGTCAATGCCGGATTTGATTCGGAAGTGGTCGAGAAGATCCACACGATGATCATGCGCAACGAGAAGAAGCGTTTCCAGTTTCCACCCGTATTGCGCCTGTCGGCGTGCTCCTTCGGACACGAACGGCTCATGCCGCTGACCAACAAATACGGAGATTAAGGCAGTGACGGGACAAATCGAACATAGCGGTGTGGTGGATCGCGTCGAAAACGGCGTCGTTTTCGTTAGAATCATCTCTCAGAGTGCGTGTGGTGCGTGCAAGGCACGTCAGGCCTGCGGAATGGCTGAATCCGAGGTCAAGATCATCTCTGTGAGCACATCCGATGCGGACCGATTTGCGGCGGGAGATGCCGTGACGGTCGGCGTGCGTCGTGATGCGGGTGCGATGGCCGTGCTCTTGGGCTATGTCGGTGCACTGGTGGTACTGATGGCCGTACTGCTGACCACAATCGGCGGTTTGGGCTGGAGCGAATTACAGGGTGCGTCGGCTTCACTTGCCGGCGTTCTGTTGTATTATATCGTGCTTTGGCTGGCACGACGGAAAATTGAACACACAATTCATTTTACTATTATTAAAAACTGATGGAAGTATTATTTTACACCATTCTGACGCTGTGTGCGTTGGGTGTGCTTGCCGCCGTCATCCTTTACTTCGTGGCACAGAAGTTCCGCGTTGAGGAGGATCCCCGTATCGACGAGGTGGAGAAGATGCTGCCCGGTGCAAACTGTGGCGGTTGCGGATTCGCCGGTTGTCATGGTATGGCTGATGCACTGGTCAAGAACGACGACATCTCGTCGCTGTTCTGCCCGGTCGGCGGAGGCGAGTGCATGAAGGCAGTGGCCAAGTACTTGGGAAAGGCCGCAGCCGAAAAAGAGCCGCAAGTTGCTACGGTACGTTGTGGCGGTACGTGCGAGAAACGTCCTCGCACCAGTCAATTCGATGGCACCAAGTCGTGCGCGGTCGCATCGGCACTCTATGTGGGTGAAACCGATTGCGCGTTCGGTTGTGTCGGTTACGGCGATTGTGTCGAGGCTTGTAATTTCGATGCCCTCCACATGAACCCCGAAACCGGTATGCCTACCGTCGATCCCGACAAGTGTGTGGCCTGCGGTGCGTGCGTGAGTGCCTGCCCCAAGCACATCATCGAGTTGAGAAAGAAGTTCCCGAAGAACCGTGCCGTTTATGTAGGTTGCGTTTCGAAAGACAAGGGTGCTGTCGTCATGAAGGCCTGCAAGGCAGGTTGCATCGGTTGCGGCAAATGTGTCAAGACTTGTCCGTTCGGTGCCATTACTCTGATCGACAACGTGGCTTGGATCGACTCTTCGAAGTGTAAACTGTGCCGCAAGTGCGTCAATGAGTGTCCCACCGGAGCCATCAAACTGGTCGGTATGGATCCCCTTCCCAAAACTCCCAAAGTAGCACCCGCCAAACCTGCCGCTGCCGCTGCAACTCCTGCGCCTGCCGCCGCAAAACCTTCGGTCGCACCCGTAGAGAAGCCCGTTGCCGCAAAGCCCGCCGCAGAGAAGCCCGCTACATCGGAAGAGAAACCTCAGACACCCGTACAGGAGACTTCCGCGAAGGAAGCCCCCAAGGCTGCTCCCGCCGCAGAAAAGACGGAGGAGAAATAATCAACGAAAAAATTTTAACCGAAATATGAGAACATTTCCAATCGGCGGAGTACATCCGTCGGCAAATAAACTGAGCGCGGGAAAACCGATCGAGGTGCTTCCGTTGCCCGATGTGGTGAATATTCCTCTCGGACAGCATATCGGTGCGCCGGCCGTGGCCAAGGTTGCCAAAGGCGACAAGGTGCTCACCGGTCAGCTCATTGCCGAAGCGGGCGGTTTCATGTCGGCCAACATCCATTCGCCCATTTCGGGTACGGTGACGGCCGTGGGCCCGCAGGTTAATGCACAAGGTCTGCGTCAGCCGATGATCACCATCAAACGTGAGGGTGACGACTGGGTTGAGACGATTGACCGTTCGGAAACACTCATTAAGGAGTGCACGTTGGATTCCAAACAAATCATCGAGAAAATCAAAGCCGCCGGTATCGTGGGTATGGGTGGTGCTACGTTCCCCACACACGTCAAACTGTCGATCCCTCCCGGCAAGAAGGCCGAGATTCTGATCATCAACGGCGTGGAGTGTGAGCCTTACCTGACGTCCGACCACCGCACCATGTTGGAGCGTGGCGAGGAGTTGCTGGTGGGTGTGACCATTCTGATGAAGGCCATCAGCGTAACGCATGCCGTGATCGGTATCGAGAACAACAAACCCGATGCCATTGCCCATTTGCAGAAACTGGCTGCGGGATATAAAGGTGTCGAGGTGATGCCTTTGCAGGTACGCTACCCGCAGGGAGGTGAGAAACAGCTGATCGCCGCCGTGACGGGACGTCAGGTTCCTCCTCCCCCCGCATTGCCTATTGATGTAGGTGCGGTAGTCTGCAACGCTTCGACGACGGTTGCCGTTTACGAGGCCGTGCAGAAGAACAAACCTTTGATCGAGCGTGTCGTGACGATCACGGGTAAGAGCGTGAAGAATCCCCGCAACCTGCGCACGCGAATGGGTACGCCCATCTCGATGTTGCTGGAGGCCGGTGGCGGTATCCCCGAAAATACGGGTAAGATCATCAATGGCGGCCCGATGATGGGTCGTGCGATGGTCAATCTGGAGTCGCCCGTGACGAAGGGCTGCTCGGGTATCACGGTCATGAGCGGTAAGGATGCCGTGCGTCGTGAGCCTTCGCAGTGTATTAAGTGTGCCAAGTGTGTGGCTGCCTGCCCGATGGGTCTGGAGCCCTACCTGATGGCGAAACTTGCTCAGAAACACGGTTGGGATTCGCTCGAGGAGAATATGATCACCTCGTGTATCGAGTGCGGTTGCTGTCAGTCGTCGTGTCCTTCCTACCTGCCGCTTCTGGACTGGGTACGTTTGGGCAAACAGACCGTCATGGGTCGCATCCGTGCGCGTGCCGCCGCTGCCAAAGCCAAGGCCGAAGCCGCCAAGGCCAAGGAAACTGAAGCCGAAGGAAAAAAATAGGCTGAAACAGATTGGTAAATAAAAATCAGAAATATTATATGGCTAATAAACTTATTGTCGCTCCCGCACCGCACGTGCAATCGGATCGCTCCACGGCACTCATCATGCGTGATGTGGTCATCGCTCTGATTCCCGCGTTGGCCGTCTCGACCTATGTATTCGGTGCGGACGTACTGTTTGTAACGGCTGTGTCGGTGCTCGCCTGTGTGCTGTTCGAGTACCTGATTCAGAAATTCATGGTCGGCGGTCCTCTGACGATCAACAACTGGTCGGCTGTTGTGACGGGTGTGTTGCTGGCTTTCAATCTTCCCGCTTCGATTCCGTGGTGGATCGTCGTGATTGGTGCTCTGGTGTCGATCGGTATCGCAAAGATGACCTTCGGCGATATCGGTAAGAACCCCTTCAACCCGGCTCTGGTCGGTCGAGTATTCCTCTTGTTGGCTTATCCCGTTCAGATGACTTCGTTCCCCACGGTGGAGGGTTGCGATGCCCTGTCGGGTGCTACGATGCTGGCTGCCGTAAAACAAGGCGCGGTAGGTTTCGATGCACTGGGCATTCGGAACCTTCTGATCGGTACGATGCCCGGTTCGATGGGTGAGGTTGCCGCTCTGGCTCTGCTGCTCGGTTTCGTATATCTGTTGTGGCGCAAGGTGATCACGTGGCACATTCCCGTGACCATCCTCGGCACGATGGCCGTATTCGCATTCCTCGTAGCCATGACTCGTGGCGGTGGTGCTCTGCTGTGGCAGATGCCCCTGTTCCATGTGCTGGCCGGTGGTGCACTGCTCGGTTCGATCTACATGGCAACCGACTATTCGTCGTCGCCGATGACCGTCAAGGGTGGTGTGATCTTCGCCTTCGGTATCGGTGTCATCACGATGCTGATCCGTCTGTGGGGTGCTTATCCTGAAGGTATGTCGTTTGCAATCCTGATCATGAACTCGGTGGTTCCCCTGATTAACAAATATGTGAAACCCAAACGCTTCGGCGTAAAATAAGGAGGATGGAGTGATGAAAAGTACACTTTTTAATATGACTGCGGTCCTTCTGGGCATCACATTCGTATCGTCGGCCGTGGTCGGTCTGGTGAACATGATCACCGTGGAGCCGATTGCTCAGGCACAGCAGGCCGCCAAGGAGGCTGCCTTGAAAGAGGTGCTTCCCGAATTTGATCAGACCGCCAAGGAGGATATGCTGATCGACGAACTCACGACGACGGTTTACACCGCATCGAAAGAGGGCGTGGTCAGTGGTTATGCCGTTGAGACCTTGTCGAAGAACGGTTTCGGTGGCGAGGTTCGTCTGATGGTCGGTTTCACGACCGATGGCAGGATCTATAACATCAACGTGTTGCAGCAGGCCGAAACTCCGGGTCTGGGTACCAAGATGACCGAGGAGGGCAACAACCTGATTACTTCGGTCAAAGGTTTTAATCCCGCCGAGAAGAAATTGGTTGATGGTCGTCTGGCCGTTCGTAAGGATGGTGGAGATGTCGATGCACTGACCGCCGCCACGATTTCGTCGCGTGCTTATGTCGATGCCGTCAATCGCGCATGGACAGCCTGCAAGAATGCTGTTCGGGGTGCAGATCCGATCCCCGCTACGGGTGCAACGCCGGCAGATGCCGTGGTTGCGAATGACACCGCTAAAGAGCCTGTGGCTCAGGAAGGAGAGAAAAATGAATAAGTTGAAAATCGTTTTAAACGGTATTATCCGCAATAACCCGACCTTCGTGCTGGTGTTGGGTATGTGTCCCACGCTGGGTACGACGACTTCGGCCGCAAACGGTATGGGTATGGGTCTTGCGACGATGTCGGTTCTGATCATGTCGAACTTCTTCATCTCGCTCATCAAGAACATCGTTCCCGACAAGGTGCGTATCCCTGCGTTCATCGTGGTGATCGCATCGTTCGTGACGGTGATTCAGATGCTGATGCAGGCATTCGTGCCCGATTTGTATGCCACGCTGGGCGTGTTCATTCCGCTGATCGTTGTGAACTGTATCATTCTTGGGCGTGCCGAGGCCTTCGCTTCGAAGAACACGCCGTTCGACTCGTTGTTGGACGGTCTGGGTATCGGTCTGGGTTTCACCCTTTCGCTGACAACCATCGGTTCCGTCCGTGAAATCCTCGGCAGTGGTGCGATCTTCGGCTATTCGCTGGGTATCGCCGACAAAATGCCGCTGATTTTCGTGTTGGCACCGGGTGCATTCATGGTACTCGGTTACCTTATGGTTTTGTTTAACAAATTTGTCAAGAAATAGTTATGGAACTCTCATATTTTGCAATTATTATTGGTGCAATCTTCGTTAATAACGTCGTATTGTCCCAGTTCCTCGGCATCTGCCCCTTCTTGGGCGTTTCGTCGAAGGTAGAGACTTCGTTGGGTATGGGTGCTGCCGTAACATTCGTCATGGCCATTTCGTCGGTGGTGACGTGGCTTATCCAGCAGATGCTCGTGTCGTTCCATATCGAGTACATGCAGACGATTGTCTTCATTCTGGTGATTGCCGCGCTGGTGCAGATGGTGGAGATCATCCTCAAGAAACTTTCTCCGTCGCTGTATCAGGCTCTGGGTATTTTCCTTCCGCTGATCACGACCAACTGCGCCGTGCTGGGTGTCGCCATTCTGACCATTCAGAAGAACTTCAACCTGTTGCAGAGCGTGACCTATTCGGTTTCGATCGCCATCGGTTTCGGTCTGGCGTTGGTACTCTTCGCCGGTATCCGTGAGCGGCTGGAGTTCGAGGATGTGCCCGCCGCATTCAAGGGCGTGCCTGTCGCACTGATCACCGCCAGTATCCTTGCAATGGCATTTATGGGTTTCTCCGGTCTGGTTTAATCCGCCGCGAAATACCTTCCGCAATTTCCGGGGACGGCTCTTTTTAAAAGAGCGTCCCCGGCTTTTTTATGCTCCGCAAAGTCAAATTTTTTGGGGTAAAGATTTATTTTCTGCACATAAATGGTTACTTTTGCAGATAACCAATAAAACGCATCTCAATGGAGCAGATTATACAACTTCATGATTTGAAGTTCAAACCCATGATTCCCGCCGAGAAGATCGACGAAGTGGTCAGCCGTGTGGCCGATCAGATCAACCACGATTTCAAGGATAAGGATACACCGCTGTTCCTCGGAATCCTCAATGGTGCGTTTATGTTCATGAGCGATCTGATGAAGAAGATCGACTTCACGTGCGAACTTTCGTTCGTGAAACTGGCTTCGTATTCGGGTACCGTCTCGTCGGGTCAGGTCAAGACGCTGATCGGTTTGAACAACGATCTGAAAGGTCGTCACATCATCATTGTGGAGGATATTGTCGAGACGGGCAAGAGCATTCAGGACATGGTGCGCCAATTGAAAACCTATGCCCCCGCAAGCATCAGCGTCTGCACGCTGTTTTTCAAGCCGAAATGCTACAAACTCGACATTCCGATCGCTTACCGTGCGATGGAGATCGGCAACGAATTTATCGTGGGCTACGGATTGGACTATAATCAGTTGGGACGTAACCTGAAGGATATTTACGTCGTTACGGAGTAAAAAGAAATAATGTCAATAGAAGAGAAATTGGATTTGGACGGGGGGTATCTGTTGCCTCTTGTCGAGGATTTTTATACGATTCAGGGAGAGGGTCGCTACACGGGAGCCGCTGCCTATTTTATTCGTCTGGCGGGTTGTGATGTGGGCTGTGCGTGGTGCGATGCCCAATATACGTGGAATTTGAAGCAGTATGCCTTGACTCCGATCGAGGAGGTCGTCGGGCGTGTGAAGGCTTCGGGAACTCCGCTGGCGGTCATCACGGGCGGCGAACCCACGATGTATGACCTCGAACCCCTGACCCGTGTACTGCACGAGGTGGGCATTATGATCAATATCGAAACTTCGGGCGGACACACCCTGCGCGGGGCATTCGATTGGATCTGCCTTTCGCCCAAACGCAAGAAAGCACCTCTTGAGGAGAATCTGCCATTGGCCGACGAGTTGAAGGTGGTCATTTCGGACGATTCGGATTTCGACTGGGCGGAGGCCAATGCCACACATACGAGCAAGAAGTGCATCCTGTACTTGCAGGTGGAGTGGAGTCGTTCGGCGCAGATGATGCCCAAGGTGGTCGAATACGTCAAGGCACACCCCAAGTGGCGGGTGTCGCTTCAGACCCATAAATATATGAATATTCCCTAAAACCATGGAATTTAAATTACGACTGAACCGCAAATTCTGGATCATCTCCACCTCGGTGGTGGTGGTTTTTACGGGGTATATCGTGATCCGTAATTTGGGACACGCCTTCTCGATGTGGCGTGAGATCGGTCGTTTGGAGGAGGAGCGTGATCGCCTTCAGAAGCAGATTGCGGCTGACAGCACGGTCGTCGAAAACCTCAAATACGACGAATATCTGGAAGAGTATGCTCGCAATAAATTCCACATGCAGCAGGCGGGTGAAGAGGTATTCATCTTGGAGGACTGATTGCAATATATTATAAAAAAGCGGACTTGCCCGTCGGGGAAAAGTCCGCTTTTTTGTATCCGTTTGCACTATTTGGCGGATGCCTTGCGCATCTTGGAGGAGGAAAGACCGGGGAAGCGGTTTCTTTCGTTATCGGTTACGGAAGGGTGCGAGGCAGTAAATCATTCCTACGGACAGGAGCATGATGAGTGCCGATACCGCCGCGATGATGTAGGGGTTTGTGTCCAACACACCGAGGTTAAACACCCACAGAAAAACCACCGCAAGGGTCACACAGGTGAGGATGCACGAGATGACGGTGTCCCGAACCGATTGGCGGTACTCCCTTTTCATTTTTTTGAGCAGCCATTCGCCATAGGCTTTCGACAGTTCGGGGTCCATCTTCCGCATCGCCTGCGGGGTGGGCAGCCACTCGATGTTCCGGCGGAGTCGCTCCATGAATTGTCCGTTGTCTTCGGGAAGCATCTCCCCGGCATAGCGGTTGAAAAATTCAACGATTTCTTTGTCTTGTTTCATTTCCATTCCTCCAATGTTTGTAATCGTGCTTTGAGATGAATCCTCGCCCGTGAAAGATGGGACTTTACCGTGCCGGAGGGCATATCCGTGATGCGGGTGATTTCCACGATGGAACGCTCCTCCATGTAAAAGAGCAGCACGCAGATTCGCTCTTTGTCCGACAGCCCTCCGATGGCATCGTAGAGCGGTTGGTAATCCTTTTTCGTCTCCTGTTCGGCGGCTATCTTCCGACAGGACGGTGCATCGAGCGGGGGGGCCGATTTCTTTTTTGAGGAGGAGGTGCTCCAGTCCGAAAAGGTGTTGTAGGCGATGCGGTAGAGCCATGTCGAGAATTTTGATTTTCCGTTGAAGTCGCCGAAATGGAGATAGGCCTTCAGCAAAGCCTCTTGCGCAATATCATCGGTAGCGGAGGCGTCACGACACAGCGAACGCAGGAACCTCCTCAAAGATCCCTGTTCCCTTTCTACGGCCTTTATGAATTGCTCGCGCGTCATCTATCGCTTTTTGTGGTGGAGTTGCTGCAAGGTCTGTTCCTCTTCTTTTATGTCTTCGGCAAGCATCTTCTTACCCATAAAATACCAAATCAATAATCCGATGCCGACCGCAATCAAAGCAATGGAAGAAAGAAACGGAATGTCTTTAAAGTGACCAAGAATGCTCCAATATAATGATCCGATACCCGTTAAAAGGAAAATGACACCTCCGGAGAGTCTGTTCAGCAGCATTGTTTTTAATGTGGCTTTTGAAGACAGGTTTTTTTTGCCCCTGTCCAAAAGCAGGTTGGGATTGATTTCCACGCCATTCTCCACACATTTCTCCAGAAATGAGAATTTTTTGTTGTACTTGGCCTTGTCGATGCAAAGGGCAATCAGTGCGAGCAGTATGACAAAGAGCATCGCAGTACACATAATTACAAGGAGAAGTAAATTTTGATCCATAATTCAAATTTTTTAATGGTTGAACATTGATTTTGTGGTTGTATGAATTAGACTATGGATGCGGTTGAAAGGTTGCACTCTGCGCCCGAAATTTTTTCGGACTGCTTTCTCCCCGACACAAAGAGCTGACGACAAATATACGTTTTGGGAGCGACTTCTGCAAAGGTTGTTTCGGGTACACGCAGTTGTCGTTGAGGTTGCGCCCGTCCTTTCCCGTCTTGCAATTACCTTACAAAAAACGACAGCCCCCAAAATCCTTGGGGGCTGTCGTCATACGATGACTTATTTTTGAAAACTTAGGCTTCTGTTTTCTTGGTGGTCTTGCGTTTGGTCGTCGTGGCCTTCTTCGTAGTCGTGGCTTTCTTCGCAGCCGTTGCCTTTGTGGCGGTAGCCTTCTTGGTTGCAGTCTTCTTCTTGGGTGCTTCCTTTGCGGGCTCTTCACCGCGGGATTCCATCGCCTTGTCCAACTCGATGATGAAATCCGACAGCACGTTCATGTAGTTGATGAACGCCTCGTAAGCCGAATCGTAGGGGTTGAAGTAGGAGTGTACGTCACCGTCCGAAAGCCATTTTGTCGCCATGTAGTAGAAGTGATCCGAGGTCTGAAGAAAACTCCAAACGTGGTTGAAATCGGGATTGTTCAGCGTCTCGACCTTCTCCTTCTGGGCATAGAGTTTCGAGAAAGCCTCGTTCTGGAGTTCGTTGCCGAGCCATGCCGTAACGTCGCGCTCCTCATCGGCCCACGACATCACGTGCGGGCAGTGGAGAACGGCTACGGGCTGATGCTTCTTGGCGGTCTCCGACACTGTGGCAAATTCCAGAGTGCCGGTTGTCAGGGCGGTCTTGGGGAATGCCTCCATGAAGTCGAAAATACCCGTTGCGGCCGACTGGTGTTCGCCGAAGGTCTCGTAATCGAGGAAGAGGTTGATCACCTCACCCGGAGTTTCGGGCGACGAGAGCCAACTGACATACTTGTCCGAAGTCAGCGGCCACTGATCCCACGTGCGATTCGAGAAACGGAACGTAATATCGTCCGAGAGTTTGTAGTTACGCAGCAACAGACGCAATTTCTGGTCGATGGCGTTCACATAGGTGTAGTTGGGCGATTTCCAACCAAGGATGTGTTTCGCTCCCTCGGCCAGCATCGTCTTGAAACCCATCTCGGCCACAGCGGCACCGATTTCGTCGGAGTAGATCAACTCCGTGTTGCGGAAAGCGGTCGGTTTTACGCCGAACTCCTTCTGAATCAGATCGGAGTGGAGTTTTACCTGCTCCTGAAAGTCGCTCTTCGATGCAAGTGATGCGAGCGAGTGCGAGTAGGTCTCACCAAGGAACTCCACGCAACCCGTTGCGGCCAGTTCCTTGAACGAATCGAGTACTTCTGGGGCATAGGCTCGGAACTGCTCGATGGCAATACCCGTGATGGAGAACGTGCAGCGGAAACGGCCTTTGTTTTCGCGGATCAGTTTCAACAGCAAAGCGTTCATCGGCAGATAGCACTGACGAGCCACTTTGAGCATGATTGAACGGTTGGTCAAATCATCCAGGTAGTTGTGGTCTTTGCCCATATTGAAGAAGCGGTATTTCTTCAAACGCCATGGCTGATGAACTTGGAAATATAAGCAAACTGTTTTCATAGATGATTATTTTTTTTGTTTTTCTGACTCTTGAATGGCCGATTCGTACACGGTCTTGATCTTTGCCGCGGCATCGTTCCACTTGAGGTTGGTGACCTCTTTAAGTCCCTTCGATGCGAACATGCTCGACAGGGCGGGGTATTTGATCAGGGCATGCATGGCATCGGCCAGAGCCTCTACATCCCAGTAATCGACCTTGATGGCGTAGTCCAATACCTCGGCCACACCGCTCTGCTTGGAGATGATGACCGGCACGTTGGAACGCATGGCCTCCAAGGGCGAGATGCCGAACGGCTCCGATACGGAGGGCATGACATACACATCCGACAACTGGAACATCTTGTGGACATCTTCGCCGCGGAGAAATCCCGTAAAGTGGAATCGGTCGGCAATACCCAATCGTGCCACACGACGGATCACGTGGTTCATCATATCGCCCGAACCTGCCATGACGAAACGCACGTCGGGAACTCGTTTCAAAACCTTTGCGGCGGCTTCGACGAAGTAGTCCGGGCCTTTCTGATAGGTGATGCGACCCAGAAACGTGATGATCTTGTCCTTGACCTGACGTTCGGGTACGGCGGTTTCTTTTTCGGCGAAACGTACGGCGTTGTGTACGGTCACCACGCGATCGGCGGGAACGCCGTAGCGGTTGATGACGATGTTGCGCGTGAGATTCGACACGGCGATGACGCGGTCGGCGGCGTGCATGCCTGCATGCTCGATGGCATAAACCTCGCGGTTTACGTTTTCGCCGCTTCGGTCATATTCGGTGGCGTGCATATGGACGACGAGCGGTTTGCCCGATACGCGCTTGGCGGCAATGCCTGCGTAGTATGTAAGCCAGTCGTGGGCGTGGATCACATCGAACTGTCCTTCGAGATCCTTGGCAACCTGTGCGGCCACCATGGCATATCGTGCAACCTCTTCCATGAGGTTGGCTCCATATTTGCCAGAGAAGGTATAGCGTTGCTGCCATACATCGGTCGAAGACCATGTCTTTTGTCCCGATTTCAGATATTCGTCGTGGTACGACTCATACTCTTCGGGGGAGATGTAGGGTACCATGTTCGAGTCGATGTGGATGAACGAAATTTTTTTCATGATGTCCTCCGAACCGCCGTCCGTCGAGACAAACCGGGTCTCCACATCGCTTGCATTCACGATTTTCAGGAATCGCTGATCCTCGTCACCATAGGCATGTGGCACGACGAATGTGACATCGACGTTGTTACGGGCAAGTCCTCGCGTCATGCCGTAGCATGCCGTGCCCAGACCTCCGGCAATGTGAGGGGGAAATTCCCATCCAAACATTAATACTCTCATACCTTTTTATCTTTTTTCTTTTAACCTTTCATTCACGGGTGCAACTTTTTTAGGCCTTTTTCGTGGTCCTTCGGGTTGCACATTTGCGGGGCGCGGTCTTCGTGGCGCATTTGCGCTTGGGGGCTGCGGCCTTTTTTGCGGGTGTCTTTTCCCTGAGTGTCTTGTAGGAGTCGGTCATTGCGCAGAGTTCCATGGCTGCCGCAACGCTCCATGCCTGTGAAATGGCACCGCGCTGCATGAAGGGAGGATCGGCATCGTAAACCTCCGAAATCGAACCGATACCGCAGTTCTGCATGTCTTCCTCGGCACCCAGCAGGATGTTTTCGGCATCGTTGATGAAATGCTCCTTGTTGATGTCGAAGCAGGCGCGCACATAGAACATGAAGAGCCACGGCCATACCGTGCCGTTCTTGGCTGCGAAGTCGCGATCGGCAATAGATCCTTCGAGCGTACCCTTGTAGTTGGGGTTACGCGGCGAGAGCGTGCGCAGACCTTTCGGGGTGAGCAGATGCTGACGCACGGTGCGGATCACGTCGATCTGCATCTCGGTCGAGAGCATCTTGTAGGGGAGGGCGCAGGCGATGATCATGTTGGGGCGGATGAAGGTGTTGGCACCGCGAGTGCCAACGTAGTCCGCCAAGTAGCCGTCCTCCAGCAGGAAAATATCGAGGAATGAGCGACGGGTACGTTCGGGAAGAGCACCCCACTCGGCGATGAACTGACGGTCGCCGTTCTCTTCAGCCAGACGAAGGGTGTAGCATACGGCATTGTACCAAAGGGCGTTCACCTCGACCTGATAACCGTTACGCGGCGTTACGGCCTTGCCGTCCACCTCGGTGTTCATCCATGTGAGGGGATGATCCTCGGACGAAGCCCAGATCAGACCGTTGTCGTTCAGAATGACGCGGTTTCCGATACCGCGGCGGTAGCATTCGAGCAGGGATTTCATCACACTGCCGTATTTCTTCCAGATCTTCTTGCCGTCCAACTCCTGTTCGAGCATCTGCAATGTGCGGAAGAACCACAGCGGTGCATCGACTTCGACTGCCGCCGAGCCGTTGCCGGCGAACATGCCGTCCTTCATGTCGCGCACCATTGTGTCGATGATGTCCATACAGTCCTCCTTATGATGCTGCATCAGTGTGATGCCCGGCAACGAGACGAACGTCTGACGTGCATCCACTCCGTGCCACGGATAACCCGAAATCATCTCGGTGCGGCCGTCCGGACGACGGATCACAAACTGACGTGCCGAGTGTTCCATGCAACTGCGGAAGTCGATTTTGTGGGTGCGGCGGGCAATCGACGCCTCGTAGAGTTCGTCGATGGTTTTCGTCGATCCCATCTCCTCAAGCGATGCCGAGAAGATGATGCTTTCGCCTTTTTTGAGTTCGGTCTCGAAGTAACCCGTGGTCATCAGATCCTCGTAACCGTCATAGCCGCGTTCTATCTCCTTCTGATATTCGAATCCGTAGTACCAGTCGGGTGCAGGGATAAATTCGGTACCGGGCTTGTCGGTTTGCAGGTAAAGCCACGGGAAAGAGGCATAAAGGCGGCACTTCACGCCGTTGATGGCGGGGTAGGAGTGTCCGTCGGCCTCCATGTTGGCCTTCGACAGAGCGTGTCTGTCGCGGAATGCGAGGAACGGACGCAGACGCAGGATCGTTTCCGAGTGTGCATCGACGAGCGTATAACGGATCATGAGTTGCGTGCGTTTGTGAATCCACAACAATTCCTTTTTGAGGATCACCCCGCCCACACGATAGGTGATCGTGGGGGTCGGCGTGTATTCGAAGTCGGTGATGTATTTGTGACCGCGCGGTTCGTAGGTTCCCGCGAAGCGGTGGAGTGCCAGATTGAAACTCTGGTCGTGCTGAACGATTGTTTCGTCCAGTGAAGAGAGCAAAACATAGGCTCGGTCGCTCTCATCAATGGGAGCCACCATCAGACCATGATATTTACGGGTGTTGCAACAAACGATCGTAGTACTCATGTATCCGCCGATACGGTCTGTCGCGAGCATTTCACGCTGGAGCGAATACTCCAGATTGCCCAATTCGCTTTTATCGAAAGTTAGTGCTGACATATCGTTGTTATAAAATACGTTTCGTCTATAAAGATATAAAATTTTCAAGAGATTGCAGCATCTTTTACAAAGAAAATCAATGCTGCAATCTCTGAAAAAAGGTTATGCCCATTTTACGAGGGCAAAATCCATTCTGTGAGGCAGATTCCTGTTCGAGGGGAAGATTCTCAACGCCACATCGAAGATTCCCGTTTCGTCGGGTTGGTAGTCGAGGGCATAGATGACCTCGTTCCCCTTCGTATTGACGCGCTCCAACTCTTCGGTACGGACTACGTTCACCGATTGGCCTCCCTCGATCTGACGGGCGATGACCAGTTCGATGCCGATATCCTCAGAACGCAGGTTCGCCACGTCGAGCGTCACCTCGAAGTGATACTGCTCGCCGACAAAGACGGCTTCCTTGTCCATCTTCACACGTTTTACGTCGATGACGTGTACCTTGTCCCATGCGGCCGAAACCTTGCGTTTCCAAGCGGCGATCTCGCGGGCAAGACGGTAAATGTCGGCCGTCATCAGTGCCTTGCGGGCAGCCAACTTGTTGTAAAAACGATCCTCGTAGTCGGTGAGCATGCGGTTGGTCGTGAAGTTCGAGGCGATGTCGGCCACGCACTCCTTGACCGATTCGATCCATTCGTAGGGCAGCCCCTTTTCGTCGCGCTTGTAGTATTTGGGAACGATCTCCTCCTCGATGGTGTTGTAGATCATCTCGGCGTCGAGTTCGTCCTGATAGTGCTGGTCGGCGAACGTGCGCTCCATGGGCAGCATCCAACCTGCTCCCTTCTTGTAGCCTTCAACCCACCAGCCGTCGAGTACCGAGAATTGCAGCACGCCGTTCATGACGCACTTTTCTCCCGAAGTTCCCGAAGCCTCCAGAGGACGGGTCGGGGTGTTCAACCATACATCGACACCCTGTACCATACGGCGAGCCAACTCCATGTCGTAGTTCTGCAAGAAGAGAATCTTGCCGACGAACTGAGGCATCGACGCAACCTCCACAATCCGCTTGATGAGATCCTGTCCGGGTTTGTCGTTCGGGTGGGCTTTACCCGCAAAGATGAACTGTACGGGGTGTTCCTTGTTATTGACAATGGCCGACAGACGGTCAAGGTTCGTAAAGAGCAGATAGGCACGTTTGTAGGTGGCGAAACGACGCGCGAAACCGATGGTCAGCACTTCAGGCTTGATGCCGTCGATCACCTGCAACATCTGACGCGGCGATACCATGCGAACCTGTTTGGGATCGCTGAAACGCTTGCGGATGTGGCTGATGAGTTTGTTTTTCAACTTCATGCGTTCCGTCCACAACTCCTCGTCGGGAATATTGTGCACATTCTGCCATGCGGGAATATTGTAGGAGTGTCCCTCGAATCCGTCGGCAAAGTATTTCGCGTAGAGTTTGCGCAGGTCGGTGGCAACCCATGTGGGGAAATGAACGCCGTTGGTCACATAGCCGATATGCAACTCGTTCTTGAAGTATCCCGGCCACATGTTGCCCAAGATCTCCTTCGACACCTCGCCGTGCAGCCACGATACGCCGTTTACCTCCTGCGAGAGGTTGCAGGCCAGAACCGACATCGAGAATTTCTCGTTCGGATCGTTCGGGTTGGTCTTTCCGAGGTTGATGTACTGATCCCATGTGATGCCCAATACTTCGGGGTAGTGCGACATATACTGACGGATCATCGCCTCAGGGAAGGCGTCGTGACCTGCGGGTACGGGCGTGTGGGTCGTGAAGAGCGACGAGGAACGAACGACTTCGAGTGCCTCCGAGAACGACAATTTCTTGTGGGCTGCCAGATCGCGGATACGCTCGATGCCGATGAAGGCGGCGTGACCCTCGTTGCAGTGGTAAACCTGATTCTTGATGCCCATCTTGCGCAGAGCGCGGATACCGCCCACACCCAGCAGGATCTCCTGCTTGAGCCGGTTCTCCCAGTCACCGCCGTAGAGGTAGTGGGTAATCTGACGATCTTCGGGCAGGTTGTCCTCGAAGTCGGTATCGAGCAGGAACAGATCTGTACGGCCGACCTGACACTTCCACACACGAGCCGAAAGCGTGCGTCCGGGAAGGGCGATGGTTACGGTGATCCAGTTGTCGGCCTCATCGCGCACGGGCGAAATGGGCTGTTTGTAGAAATTCTGTGTTTCGTAGGTTGCCTCCTGCACACCCTGTGCCGAAAGACGCTGCGTGAAATATCCGTAACGGTACAACAGACCCACGGCCGTCATCGGGATGTTCTTGTCGGAGGCCTCCTTCAGGTAGTCGCCGGCCAGAATGCCCAGACCGCCCGAATAGATCTTCAGCGACGAGTGCAGACCGTACTCCATCGAGAAGTAGGAGATGGTCGTGGCCTTGGGATCGGGTTTCTCGTTCATATAGTCGCAGAACTGCTTGTAGAGGGCATCCAGACGGCCGAGGAACTCGCTGTCCTGTTCCAGAGCCTTCATACGCTCGACGCTCAGTTTGTCGAGGAAGGCGATCGGGTTGCGTTCGCAATCGGCCCACAGTTTGGGGTCGATGTCCTCGAACAGGTCTCGTGCGGCAGGTGTCCAGCACCACCACAAGTTGTGTGACAACTCCTCAAGGGCGTGCAGGCGTTTCGGAAGAGCCTTCTCGACCATCATGCGGTTCCAGTTGGGACGCTCGACGAAAAGTTGCTGGCGTACGAAATTGACCTGTTGGTCGGGAATGCCGCCGTCCTCCAGAATGGTGCGGTTGGTACGCAGGTGCGACGACTCGATGGCCTCGGAGTAGGCCTGTTCGTAGGCACTGAACATCTTCTCCCAAAGAGCCTGTTCCGAAATCTCGTAAGCCGAAGCGCGGATCTGTGCGATCTGATCCTCGTTGAAATGGCTGAAACGCAGGAGATTGTCGGCAATCTTGATGGGCACCTCCATGTCGTTGTAATCGTTGCGGTAGATGACCTCGACACCTTCGTGTTCACGCTGTTTGTCTGCCCAACGGCCGAAGCCCGTGAGGGTCGTGGTGATGGTCGGCACGGAGAAGGCGATCGACTCCAGCGGGGTGTAGCCCCACGGCTCGTAGTACGACGGGTAAACCGTCACATCCATACCGATCAGCAACTCGTAGTAGTGCTTGTTGAAGATGCCGTCATTCTTGTTCAGATAGGTCGGAACGAAGATGACCTTCACCTTCGACGAATCGGACGTAAGGATGCTGTCCTTCATGGCATTGAGGATCGGATCCCATGAAGCGTTCTCCAACTTGTGGGTCGAGTGCTTGTATTGCGAGGGGTCGATCGGCATTTCGGGATCGGCCAAGTGTGCCTGAAGGTCGGGTCTCGGCCCGCGGTTGCCTGCGGGTACGGTGATATAAACCAGTACCTCACGATCCAGTTTGTCGGAGGCAGCCAGTCGTTTCAAAGACTCGATGAATACGTCGAGTCCTTTGTTGCGAAATTCGTAACGACCGCTCGTGCCGACAATCAGTGGCGAGGTTTGGAATTTGGTGCCAAGACAGGCTTCGGCAACTTCGATCATCGAACGACGAGCCTCGGCGCGACGCTCCTCGTATTCCTCACCCGTCCATACGAAATCGTTTTCGAAACCGTTGGGCGTGATGCAGTCAGGTTCTCTGTTGAGCAGGTGTTTGCACTCGTCGGCCGTGAGGTCGCTCACCGTCAGGAAGGCATCCGAATTGTTGGCGGCGGTTTTTTCGATCGAGTGCTTGGCCGTCACGTTGAACTGACGGGCCAACTCGTCGGCGTTGAATTTGCCGAGGTCGTTGTAAAGATGCAGTCCGTTGCCGGCAATGCAACGGCCGATGACGGTGGCATGAGTGGTAAACAGCGTGGCAACGTAGGGTGCATGGTGGCGCAGATAGAGACCTCCGGCAGCCGTCATCCATTCGTGGAAGTGTGCCACGACCTTCTTGGCGGGCATGGCGCAGGCGTTGGCATACGACTCGATGACCAGACCTGCGGCGTAGCCGAACAGGACAGGTTCGATGTAGTCCCACTGACCTGAAATCGAATCGACGTGGTAGGTCTCCCACAATTGTTTCAGAATATCGTCCTTTTGGGCGATGAACGACGAAAAATCCACCAAAATGGTGACCGGCCGACCCGTGATTTTCCAGCGGCCGATACGGATGCGAACTCCTTTTTCGTACATTTCCTGCCGCCATGCCTTCATGAGGTTTGCATCCTCCTCAAATTCCGAGTTGGCTCCCTCGTGTTGCAGGTCGGGGCCGATGACCATATAGTTGTCGCCGAACTTGCGGGTCGAAGTTTGTGCCTTGGTGGCAATGACGGTGTGAATGCCGCCAATCTTGTTGCATACCTCCCAACTTACCTCAAATAGCAGGTCGGGAGTAAGTTTCGTATTACTCATTTTATTTGTGTCTGTTAATTGATTATTCAGGGACGCGGCCTCCTGTTGCGGAGGCAGAATTGCAGGGCAAAGGTAATACTTATATTTATATTAGACAATAAATTTATAAAATTTATTTAAAAAATTTAATATAGTATTTTCTATGTGCTTTACGCGGCTTTTCAGACCTCGAACAGATCTTTGATGACCAGATCCGAGACAAGGAATTGTTCGGGTTTTAGGGCGATGCGGTCGTCCGAAATCCGCAGCGTGCTTGCAAGCATCGAGCCACGAATGTTGTTTTTCAAACTTTTTAATTGATCTTCGCCGAAAATTCGGACGATTTCCTTCAGATCGAGGCCTTCGATGGTTCTCAGGCGGGTCATCAGATACTCGTTGTAACGATCCCTTCGGGTGAGTTGCTCGGCTTCGGGGGCTTCGCCTTGCAGATAGCCTTCGACCGAACTTACATTCCAGTGACGCTCCTCGCCGTCGAACGAATGGGCGGCAGGTCCGATTCCGAGGTAGGGGACGGAGTGCCAATAGGCGGCGTTGTGGCGTGCACGGCGGTTGGGCAGGGCAAAATTCGAGATTTCGTAATGTTCGTATCCCGCCTCGGTGAGTGCATGGTGTACGGTGAGGAACTCCTCTTCGCTGACCTCTTCCGTAACGGGCGAGAATGTGCCGCGTGCCATCTGCCGGCCGAAGAACGTGTCGGGTTCGATGGTCAGATGGTAGGCCGAGATGTGTTGTACGTTAAGATCCAACATCCGGCGGATGCTGCGCATGAGTTTTTCGCCTCCGAATCCCGGAACGCCGAAGATCAGATCGGTCGAGATGTTGTCGAAACCGACCTTCTGCGCCATATCGACCGCACGTATTGCCCCGGCGGCATCGTGACGGCGGTTCATCAACTTCAGACAATCATCGTCGAACGACTGGATGCCCATCGACAGGCGGTTGATGCCCGCATCGCGCAAACCGCGGAGATAGTCCGTCGAAAGGTCGTCGGGGTTGGCTTCGAGCGTGATCTCTTCCAGAGCGGAAGTGTCGAACAGACGGGCGGTATGCTCCATGAAATCGCCGATTTGCCGGGGTGAACAGAGCGAGGGTGTGCCTCCTCCGAAATAAACGGTGCCGATCGAGGCTCCGCGAAGATAGGGTGCGCGTGTGTCCAGTTCGCGATGCATGGCTTGCAGCGTCTCGTCGAAATGGCGTGTGCCGATCTGCTTGTAGAAATCGCAGTAGGCGCATGCGCGTTTGCAAAAGGGAATGTGAAAATAAAGTCCTGCCATAACTTTTCAAAGATATGTATTTTTCCGCGGAAAACCAATCCCCGTTTGTCGCCATTTTGTCTCATGTTCGCTTTTTGGAGCACATTGTGCGGAGAGGGTTGTTTTTTCGGGTAGGGTTCTCGAAAAATCGGCGGAAGGGCTGTCCGAAGAGCATCTTTGCAATCCGTTGAAGAACAAATGTTTGAAAAGGCGTAAAAACAAATTCTAAAAAAAATGAAAAATTTAGTGTTATTTTTTTCACAATTATAAAACTTTTCCTACCTTTGTGCCGTCCGAGGTATATCCCGACGGGACGGATAAAGAGGGCAGGAGGCGAGAATCCGGAGCCTGCAAGATCTGATCTCCCGCGGGCAGGGACATTCACCAAAAGGATTTTTGATGATTTATTAATTATAATTTTTTAAACAAAAAGTTATGGACAAATTGGATCTTAAAAAGTACGGTATCACGGGCGTAACCGAGATCGTGTACAATCCTTCGTATGACGAACTTTTCCGCGAGGAGACCAAGAAAGGCCTGCGCGGCTATGAGAAAGGTACCCTGACCGACACGGGTGCCGTAAACGTAATGACCGGTGTCTATACGGGTCGTTCGCCCAAAGATAAATTCTGGGTAATGGATGACGTCAGCCGTGATACGATCTGGTGGACTTCCGACGAATATAAGAACGACAACAAACCTTGCAGCAAGGCTACATGGAAGGAGTTGAAGAAACTGGCTTCGAAGGAGTTGTCGGGTAAGAAACTTTATGTGGTAGATACATACAGCGGTGCCAACGAGAAGACTCGTATCAAGATCCGCTTCATCATGGAGGTTGCATGGCAGGCTCACTTCGTAAAGAACATGTTCCTGCGTCCTACCGATGCCGAGTTGGAGACCTACGGCGAGCCCGATTTCGTGGTTCTGACCGCTTCGAAGGCCAAGGTGAAGAACTACAAGGAACTGGGTCTGAACTCGGAGACCGCCGTTGTATTCAACCTGACCGAGAAAATGCAGATCATCCTGAACACATGGTATGGTGGTGAGATGAAGAAGGGTATGTTCTCGTATCAGAACTACCGTCTGCCCTTGCAGGGTATCGCAGCAATGCACTGCTCGGCCAATACCAACGAGAAGGGCGAGACCGCTATCTTCTTCGGTTTGTCGGGTACGGGTAAGACCACCCTTTCGACCGATCCCAAGCGTCAGCTGATCGGTGATGACGAGCACGGCTGGGACGATGAGGGTATCTTCAACTTCGAGGGCGGCTGCTACGCCAAGGTGATCAACCTCTCGCAGGAGAACGAGCCCGATATCTGGAAGGCCATCCGTCGTAACGCGCTGTTGGAGAACGTAACCGTTGATAAGAAGGGTCATTGCGACTACGCAGACAAGTCGGTAACCGAGAACACGCGTGTGTCGTACCCGATCTACCACATCGACAACATCGTTAAGCCCTTGTCGAAGGCTCCCGCTGCCAAGAAGGTAATCTTCTTGTCGGCTGATGCGTTCGGTGTACTGCCTCCCGTTTCGATCCTGACCCCCGAGCAGACGAAGTATTACTTCCTGTCGGGCTTCACCGCCAAGTTGGCAGGTACCGAGCGTGGTATCACCGAGCCGACTCCTACGTTCTCGGCCTGCTTCGGTGCAGCATTCCTTTCGTTGCACCCCACCAAGTACGGCGAGGAACTCGTTAAGCGTATGAAGCAGTCGGGTGCAACCGCTTACCTTGTAAATACCGGCTGGAACGGTACCGGCAAGCGTATCTCGATCCGCGATACCCGTGGTATCATCGACGCCATCTTGGATGGTTCGATCGACAAGGCTCCGACGAAGATGATCCCCACCTTCAACTTCAAGGTTCCTACCGAGTTGCCGGGTGTTGATTCGCACATCCTCGATCCTCGTGACACCTACACCCAGAAGGGCGAGTGGGAGAAGCGTGCTGAAGATTTGGCTCAGCGTTTCATCAAGAACTTCGTTAAGTTCACCGGAAACGAGGAAGGCAAGTCGTTGGTTGAGGCCGGCCCGAAATTGTAATTCCGTAGCGGTTTGGATACCGCTCACAACCGATACTCCCGAACATCGTAAGATGTTCGGGAGTTTTTTGTCCTGAGGGGAATGATGTTTCCGTTTTTTTCGTAACTTTACTTCTGTATAAATGCGGATTCCGATCCGAAAAAAAAGAGAAGTATGAAAAAATGGTGTATGCTTTTGGCTATGCTCCTGCCGACGGTGCTGTTTGCGCAGACGTTTGAGGGGTGTTGGGCGGGGGATCTTCCGCTCGGTGGAAACAAAAAACTTCGACTGGCGTTTCATATTGAGAAGAAAGGGGAGAAGTATAAGGCCGCGATGGATTCGCCCGAGGGGGCATTCGGCATGGAGGCGGATAAGGTAAGCGTGGAGCAGGGAGAACTGACGATCGAAATATCTCCTCTGCGTGCCGTCTATAAGGGAACTCTTGACGGTAACGATAAATTGACGGGCGTGTTTACCCAAAACGGATTCTCGATTCCGCTGATCTTGGAGGCGGTGGACGATACCGTGCGCCGTCCGCAGACGCCCCGTGCGCCGTTCCCGTACGGGGAGCGCGAGGTGTCGTTCTCAAGCCGTGAGGAGGGCGTTACGCTGAACGGGACGCTGACCCTTCCCCAAAAACCGCAGTGCGTCGTGGTAATGGTGACGGGCAGCGGTTTGCAGAATCGTGACGAGGAACTTTTCGACCACCGACCTTTTGCCGTGATTGCGGATTATCTGACCCGTCGCGGAGTGGCGGTCTTGAGATTTGATGACCGCGGATTCGGACTTTCAGAGGAGGAGCAACGGAAATTGGCAGGAAGTACGACTGCCGATTTTGTGGAGGATGCGCTCGGCGGAGTTGATTTCGTGCGCACACAACCCGAATTGAACGGCCTCAAGGTCGGCATCATCGGACACAGCGAGGGCGGAACGATCGCCTTTATGGCGGCGGCGAAAGAGCCGAAAGTCGATTTTATCGTGTCACTGGCAGGCTCGATTTTGGGCGGTGACGAGGTGTTGCTCGACCAGAACATTACCGCTTTGAAAAATTCGGGGTTGTCGCAGGAGCGGATCGACAAGATTTCAGAATTTCTGAATCGTACCTTTGTGTTGTTCCAAGACCATCCGATCGAGGAACTGAAACAAGATAAGGCAACCTGTCGCGCCCAATTGCAGGCCGAAGCGCAGAAAATGGCTCTGCCACAACCGCTTTCCGAGCCGATACTCAACCTGTTTGATCAGATCGTTGCGATCCCGTGGCTTTATTATTTTGTGACCTGCGATCCTGCGGAGGCTGTTCGCCGGGTCGGTTGTCCGATCCTTGCCCTGAACGGCGATTCGGATACGCAGGTGCGTGCCGCCGATCATCTGGGACGCTTGGAGGAACTCCTTGCAAACAATCCCCGCCTGACGATCAAACGCTACCCGAATCTGAACCACCTGTTCCAGCATTGCAAGACGGGTGCCGTTTCGGAATATGCCCAAATCGAAGAGACCATTTCCGAGGAGGTGTTGGCGGACATCGCCGCGTGGATCTTGTCGGATGCCCTGCGTTGAGCGTTCCCGATAAAAAGAAAACCCCGCAACCGAAAAGGTCGCGGGATTTTTGTATTCCGAACGGAGAAAATCAGACGGTCAGGATTTCTTTTTCCTTTACGGTCAGAATCTCCTCCAACTTCTTGGTGTACTTGTCCAGAAGTTTTTGTGCCTGTGCTTCGCCGTCCTTGGCTTCATCTTCGGCCATACCGTCTTTCTGAGCCTTCTTGAAGGCATCTACGGCATCGCGGCGTGCATTACGCAGACTGATGCGGGCGGTTTCGGCGTAGGCGCGAACCTGCTTTACGAGATCCTTGCGACGCTCCTCGGTCATGGGAGGAATCGACAGACGGATCGATTCGCCGTTGTTTGAAGGCGTAAGACCGATGTTGGCATCCAGAATGGCCTTCTCGATGGTGCGGATCATGTTTTTGTCCCAAGGCTGAATCAGAATGGTTTTTGCATCGGGAACGGTGACGCTGGCAGCACCCGTTACAGGTACCTGCGAACCGAAGTAATCAACCATCACGCCGTTCAGTACGTTGGTCGAGGCCTTTCCTGCACGAACATTCAAAAGTTCCTCTTCAAAGTGGGCGATGCTTTTCTGCATGTAGGTCGAAGCATCGTTCAAAATTTCCTTAGTCTCCATATATTTTGTATTTAGTTGCAAAAATGTTTATCTGAGTTCCTTTTCGATGGTCTCGATCAGAAGGTTAAATTCGTCCCGGTCGAAACCCGCGGTAGTCATCACGACGCGACCTTCCTTGTTGATCAGGAAGTTGCGCGGGATGTAGTTCGAGGCAAAGCAGTCGTAAATCGTGCGGTCGGGATCCATTCCCATGTTGAACTTGTAGCCGTTCTTGGTACGGAAGGCGGCAACAGCCTCTCGATTTTCACCGCGGGCGATTGGCAGGAACTGAAAATCACGACCCGCAAAACGATCAATGATCTCGTGTTGTACATGTTTCAATTCCTGACGGCACGGGGGACACCACGTTGCCCAGAAAGTCACCAATACCACTTTACCCCGAAGCGATGAAAGCGTCACGGGCTTGCCGTGAAACATCTCGACCGTGAAGTCGGGTGCTTCGTCGCCCTGTTTTACGAGGGTCGTTGCATGGATTTCGTCATTTTCCTTGTCCGTTGCGGCATAGGAGGGCAACAGGAGAATAATTGCCAATACGATGAGGATTGCGATGAGCAACGCGGGAAGTGTCCACTTTTGTTTCTTTCTTCTTGGGGTACGTGGCATATTATTTCAATTTTACGAGCGTGCCGATTTTCTCTCCGTTCAACAACCGACCCAGATTTCCGGGGGTGTCCATATCGAAGACGATGATCTGAAGTCCGTTCTCGAGACACATCGTAAAAGCGGTCTGATCCATGACTTTCAGACGGCGGTCAATCACTTCGTCGAAGGTGATCTCGTCGAAACGGGTGGCCGCGGGATCTTTTTCGGGGTCGGCCGTATAGACACCGTCCACCCGCGTACCCTTGAACAATACGTCGGCTTCGATTTCGATACCGCGCAGTGCCGATGCCGAGTCGGTCGTGAAGTAGGGGTTGGACGTGCCGCCGCCGATGATTACGACGTAGCCCTGTTCGAGGTATTCGATGGCGCGTGCCTTCGAGAAATACTCGCCGACGGGTTCCATACGGATCGAGGTCAGCACCTTACATTTCACGCCGTTGTCCTCCAGCGCGGATTGGAGAGCCAGCGAGTTGATGATGGTGGCCAACATACCCATCTGATCGCCCTTGACGCGGTCGAAGCCTTTCTTGGCACCCGACAATCCGCGGAAGATGTTGCCTCCGCCGATGACGATGCCGATCTGCACACCGCTTTCGGCGGCAGCCTTGATTTGTTCGGCATAAGATTGAAGAACAACGGGCGAAAGTCCGTATTTTTGTTCGCCTTGCAGCGATTCACCGCTCAATTTCAGCAGTATTCGATTGTATTTCATGGTAAACGGGGTTAGCACAGGTATTAATTCCTATGCGAAGATAGGAATTTTTTGTCGAATTTTTGCTTTTTTCGACAATCTTTTCGTTTTTGGAGACGAAAACTCTTTTTGTCGGATGCGTACAAAAAAAAGGAGGTGAAATTCGAGACAAACGGTTCGGGTATTCGAAAAATTTGTATCTTTGTCTTCACTATGATTTTGAAATCGTATAAATATCTTCAAGAAATAGATGATCCGAAAGACCTCAAACGCCTTTCGATTGCCGAGTTGGAATGTTATTGTGACGAACTGAGGCAGTATATCATCGAGGAATGTTCTGTCAATCCCGGTCACTTGGCATCGAGCCTCGGCACGGTCGAACTGGCTGCGGCGTTGCATTACGTCTATAATACGCCGAAGGATCGTATCGTGTGGGATGTGGGACACCAGACCTATCCCCACAAGATCATCACGAGGCGCAGAGAGGCCTTTCACAACAAACGTAAGTTGGGCGGTATCAGCGGTTTCCCGCGTATGGATGAGAGTCCCTACGACGCATTCGGCGGAGGTCACGCTTCGGTGTCGATCTCGGCGGCATTCGGTATGGCGGAGGCTGCACGGTTGCGCCACGAGGATTATCAGGTCGTGGCGGTCATCGGTGACGGTGCCATGACGGGCGGTTTGGCGTTCGAGGGTCTGAACAATGCGGGTGCTTCGCAGGATATCAACCTTCTGGTCATTCTCAACGACAACAACATGGCCATAGATCAGGCGACGGGTGCACTGAAGAACTACCTTTTGAAGATTTCGACATCACACCACTACAACCGCTTCAAGCAACGTCTTTGGGGGGTGCTTTCGCACACGCCGCGCCTGTTGCATCTGTGCCAGAAGATCGGCAACGGATTCAAGCAGGGCATCCTCAATAAATCGAATATTTTCGAGAGCCTCAATTTCCGCTATTTCGGCCCGGTGGACGGACACTCGATCCCCGATCTGGTGCGTACGCTGCGTGCCATGCAGGACATCAAGGGGCCTAAACTTTTGCACCTGATCACGGTCAAGGGCAAGGGGTACAAGCCTGCCGAAGACAATAAACCCGTTTGGCATGCTCCCGGACGCTTTAATCCCGATACGGGCGAACGCATCAAATCGTCGGGTACGATTGCCAAATATCAGGAGGTTTTCGGTCATACGTTGCTCGATTTGGCGCGCATGGACAAACGTATCGTGGGCATTACGCCTGCCATGCCGTCGGGATGCTCGATGAATATCATGATGCGCGAGATGCCCGACCGTTGTTTCGATGTGGGCATTGCCGAAGGTCACGCCGTCACGTTCTCGGCGGGACTGGCTGCCGCGGGGATGATTCCCTTCTGCAACATCTATTCCACGTTTATGCAACGTGCCTACGACAACGTGATCCACGATGTCGCCTTGCAGGATCTTCCCGTGGTTTTCTGTCTGGATCGCGGCGGATTGGTCGGCGAGGACGGATCGACGCACCACGGCGTATTTGATATGGCGGCCTTTGCCACCGTACCGGGACTGACGTTTGCCGCCCCGATGGACGAACACGAGTTGCGTAATATGATGTACACGGGTTATCGTCTGGGACACCCCTTCATGATGCGTTATCCGCGTGGCGGAGGGGTTGGTGCTCCGTGGAGCGGCGAGCCTTTCGAGGAGTTGGAGATCGGTCGCGGTCGCAAGTTGCGCGACGGACACGATGTGGCGTTGGTGACGATCGGAACGGTCGGAAACTTCGCTGCGGGGGCTGCCCTGCGTGCCGAGAAAGACGGCATCAGCGTGGCTACGATCTGCGTTTCGTGAAGCCGCTTGACGAGGCGTTGCTCGATGAGGTCGGCCGTAATTTCAGCCGTGTGATCACCGTCGAGGACGGATCGCTCCGCGGAGGAGTGGGCGAGGCCGTTGTGGCGTTCTTCAACAGCCACGGTTATAACGTGAAGGTCGAGTCGTTGGGTATCGGCGATCGTTGGGTCAAACACGGAACACCCGCCGAGTTGTATGCCTTGTGCGGTTACGACGAGGAGGGTATTTATCGGACA
>RCNI01000192.1_pt1 | contig 40389 bp, 22 predicted proteins | sample 2041151 | NCBI WGS metagenome assembly RCNI01 (sample SAMN09708214, study PRJNA481090) | feces metagenome | isolation source: feces | place: Antarctica: Albino Rookery
TTTTTTAAGCGCTTTTTCAATGTTTTCGCCTTCTTTAACTGGAACTACAATCATGTTTTTTAAATTAAAGTATTGTTGTTATTAAATTATTTCAATAGTCGAATTTGCGTGCAAAAGTACGTATACTTTCTTAATTCACAAAACTTTCCACTTGTTTTTATACATTTTTTCAGAGAAATTGTATCTTTGTTTTGATGTACAACTCTTAAAGGACTATTTACATGAAACAAGAAATAAAAAGACGCATCTCCTTATTACGTTCTTTTATGAAGGAGGAAGGCGTTTCTGCTTTTATCACCCCAAGCACCGACCCTCACTCCGGTGAATATACGCCAGAACATTGGGAATCAAGAAAATGGATTTCTGGATTCACGGGTTCTGCCGGAACCGCCGTAATTACCTCTGACAAGGGAGGAGTGTGGACGGACTCACGATTTTTCCTGCAAGCTGAGGACCAATTAAAAGATACAGGTCTCATTCTCTTTAAGGACAGACTTCCTGATACACTTTCCATTCCCGAATGGCTGGGATCTGTCCTGCAGCCCGGTGATAAAGTGGGAATCGACGGTTGGGTAAATACTACAGCCGAAGCAGAAGCTTTGGCGAAAGAACTGCATGCGTTCGGATTGGAATTGAAAGTGGTAAACGATCCGTATGAAAAGTTATGGACAGACCGTCCTTCCATTCCTGTAAATCCGATTTTCATTTTACCGGTTGAGTTTACCGGTAAAACGGTTGCTGAAAAGTTGCAGGAGATTCGCAAACGCATAGCCCAGCATCAAGCTGACGGAGTCCTGATTTCTGCACTCGACGAGATAGCATGGACTTTAAATCTTCGTGGCAACGATGTCCATTGCAACCCTGTTTTTGTAAGCTATCTTTTAATTACTCACAACAAGGTTACTTTATATATAACCCCACAAAAACTAACAGCTGAGGTACAAGATTATCTAAAAACGAACGGTATCGAGACCAAACCATACGATGACGTGGTATGCGACTTGGGAAATTATCTTGAAAAGAGCATCCAAATGTCCGACAACACGAATTACTTCCTCTATACTACCATGCGTCCTGACGTACGCATCATCCGTACAGCTTCTCCTGTCAGTTTTCTGAAGGCTGTCAAGAACGAAACCGAAATCCGAGGATTCCGCAACGCCATGCATCGCGACGGCATTGCAATGGTGCGATTCTTACGCTGGATTAAAGAAGCTGTAAAATCTGGGAAAGAGACTGAAATGTCTGTCGATGAGAAATTGTATGGTTTCCGGGCGACTCATCCTTATTTTAAAGGTATCAGCTTCGATACAATTGCCGGCTATCAAGAACATGGTGCCATTGTGCACTACGAAGCGACCCAAGAATCGGCCTCAACCTTGAAACCGGACGGGCTGTTGTTACTCGATAGTGGTGCCCAATATCTGGACGGCACAACAGACATTACACGTACCATTGTGTTAGGTCCGCTTACAGAAGCTCAAAAGAAAGATTATACCTTGGTGCTGAAAGGTTTCATCAATTTATCAATGGCGGTATTCCCTCATGGGACATGCGGCACACAACTGGATATTCTTGCTCGTCAGGCTATGTGGAAAGAAGGTATCAATTATGGGCATGGTACCGGACATGGTGTAGGTCATTTTCTGAATGTACACGAAGGTCCTCATCAAATTCGAATGAATCATGTACCCGCCATGATGCTTCCGGGAATGACCATTACCAATGAACCCGGCATATACAAAGCCGGAGAATATGGTATACGCCATGAAAATACCATGATTGTGACTGAAGCCATAAAGACCGAATTCGGACCATTCTACCGATTAGACCCGCTCACGCTTTGCCCGATTGACAAAGAAGGCATCATCGAAAGCATGCTCAGTCCAGAAGAGAAAAAATGGTTCAACGACTACCACACTCGAGTATACAACGAACTGGCTCCTGATCTGACTCCCGAAGAGCAGGAATGGCTGAAAGCGGCCACTACGGCCATTTAATCAAAAGGACTATGGCACTGATCAAATCTGTACGAGGATTTACTCCTCAATTCGGAAAGGATTGCTACTTGGCTGACAATGCCACCATCATAGGAGATGTGGCAATGGGAGACCAATGCAGCATCTGGTTCAATACCGTTCTGCGTGGAGACGTCAATTCCATCCGCATCGGCAATCGGGTGAATATTCAAGACGGTACCGTCCTGCATACGCTCTATGAAAAGTCAACGGTCGAAATAGGCAATGATGTGACCATCGGACACAACGTGACATTGCATGGAGCTTGTGTGAAAGATAATGCCTTGATCGGTATGGGGTCTACTTTACTGGATTATGCCGTCGTGGGCGAAGGGGCCATCGTTGCAGCCGGGGCATTGGTTCTTGCCAAGACCGTCATTCCTCCACATACATTATGGGGAGGGGTTCCTGCTCGCTTTATCAAGAACGTGGATCCTACTCAGAGCAAGGAACTGAACCAGAAGATAGCCAACGGATATCTTCTTTATGCTTCCTGGTTTAAAGAAGAAGACAACAAGCAACCTGCCGACCAGTCGGCCGAATAAAATTTGGCAGCTGTTTGTCTGCCTAAACTGACAACGAATATAAAGAGGTTCCAAGGATACTCGTAAAAGACTTACTTTACGAATTTCCTTGGAACCTCTTTTTTCTATGCAGTCAAGCTCTCTTTTTGTACTCCCGTCAAAGGATGCCCATCAAGAGTGTCTTATTCATAGAGGTGTTTTTGTGAAGGACAAGACAAGAGCTGTATCATGGAATCAAAAGAAACGTACTTCTATCGTTTTTTCCGCTTGATTACGCCATACCTTCATTACCAAACTACTTTCATTCTCGGCCTCAACACGAAGCAGCTCCCTAACATTCCGAACTTCCTTTCCATAGGCCGATAAGATTACATCATTGGCTCGTAGACCTGCTTGCCCCAATTCTGAGACTTCCGGCACAGCCACAACCAAGACTCCTTCTCTATTTTTCAATCCGGTAGCCGACTGCTCACCCAATGTTTCCACATCTTTTACTTTGGCTGTATGCCATACTATCATAGAGCCTTTTGCTTCATCTTCTTCCATCAGGATCTCAGGTATTTCTGGAGTCTTTGCAATCTTGCGAAGTCGAGGCAAGGTCACTCCAAACTGCTTCATTGGAAAATTCTGAAACCCTACCTGCAAAGCGGGCGATCCAGCTTCCACTTCATAATTTCCCGAAGCGGCATCTACAAATTGCGGATTTCCCATCAGCGAGTGTTCATCACATCCATTTTCCAAAAAGCACTTCACGCTTCCATTGCTTACTACAAAGAAGTTATAGTCTATTTCTTTCCCCCACTTGCCATCACTGGGGATACAGATATTCATAGCAATAGGACGGTATGCACCAAACAGAATGTTATGCTTGACGATATCACCGCTTTCTGTATACCACACATGAGGATGCAGACTATTATTGACTATGACATTATTCATCGCAATGCGATCGTATCCCTCGCGGAACTTCAGCCCACCGTTCAACAAGACATTATTATAAATCCGGTAATGACAGGAGCCGTCGTCCAAATCAATATCCCAACCATGGTCACATCTCCAACGGTTATGGAACAAGATATTGGGTTCAAGCATATCCAAATGGATTAAAGAGCTGTCTTTTTTTACTTCTGCAGCAGTAGTACGAATGTCTGGAGTCCAGAAACGGTCACGTCCCCAAGAATTGAAGCTTCCATGGTCACCTGTTTCCAAGACGGTATTAAAGACATCGCAATTTTCTATGCAATGTCCTCCAAAGGTACCTTCGCTGATGTTGATTCCCGCACGAGGTACATCGTAAATGGAACAACGATTCACAGTGATTCTTCGCGACATAGAAATCTGTACCGGAGCGGTCTGCTTTTCTACACGGCCTGTAAGGGTGAACAAGCATTCTTCCACCCGGCAATCAATCGGATACAGGTCGTTTTTGGGCCCTGGTGTACGGTCCATCGCTGCATAGTCCTGTACTCCGTAACGGAAAAGCGGACTGCGAACGGACGAAGGACTGCCCACAAAAGCAACGCCATTGGCTCCACTCTCATGAATATAGCACCCGTACATCAACAATTTTTTGTTATAGTCGTTAACACAGACCGCATTCCCTCCTACTTGATCGAACTCACAATTCCTCAAGGAACAATTCTCGGTACCGTAATACGTTACCGCCCCCTTCCTGCATGTGGTCCAGTCACTGCGCAGCAAAGGCTCACGGTTCTCCATAAAGGTACGGGCTGTATGTCGGAAAATCAATCCCTCCAATGAAGTATAAGCTATCGGAGTCAGTGTTCCCTCAAAGCGGAACAATTCAGTCAGACGTACACATTCTATCTTAGCTTTTTCCAGGTCTTCATCCGCTTCCGGAAAATAATAAAGCATCCGCCGTGACTTGTCATAGAACCATTCTCCGGGCTCATCCAGTTCCTCAAATACGTTCTCTATCATTCGATAAACAGGGTGCATAGCCGACGGGCGGTTATTCTGCCATCCACCTTCATACACCAACTTACCGTGTTCTGTTCCGGTTACAATCCAATGCATGTCGCCCCATAAGCTGGCGTGCATGGCATGGATATAAGCCCCTTCTGGATTCTTCCATCGCTGAATACGTTCGGGATTAAACAAATCGGTTTCGGGATTCTCCTTTATGGAATGCGACAAGTCCCAAGCATCGAACACATTCTTTCCGTTCCGATTAGGATAACGGGCCATCACTTTACGCTTGCCATTCACATAAAGCTGATCAATAACGGTTAGTTGCTCATCAGCCAACGTAGCACAGTATATCCCCTTCTTCCAAGGTTCCCAATTCAACGACAACTGTTTCCCGCCACTCAGCACCGCTTTCCCTTCATGCTGAGCTTTATAAGTAACAGGATTTTCTGCATTACCCGAATGATAGGAAGCAATAACCACACAACTATCCAAGTAATGTACTCCATCCATAAACACATAATCAATGGGCCGTTTGCCCCAATACGGAGCTGCCAACTTCATAGCCTGATGAATACTCCTCAAAGGAGAGGTCTGATTGCCCGACTGGCTATCATCTCCATCGGGGGAGATATAAAAGGTAACTTTCCTATCCGACCGTTCAGATAGCAGGCTGCAGGAAGAGCCCAACATCAAAGCACTTAATAGAAACAGTCCCAGCTTAAGGAAGGACCTGTTTTCAATTCGTTTCCATCTTTTCATAAGGAATCGTATTTAACCGTTAATTTATGGAGTTATTCTGAATAAAAAGTGAACAGATATTCAACAAATATACAAAAGATAGGAATATATAATCAATTGTACCCTACTCTATTCTCAAGCAATCCTATATTTATCAATTTATTTGTAACTTAGCACCTTTAAGAACAAGAATTGACCTACATGACGGAAATAATCCATTATTGAAAAACAACATTATGAAATCACGTAACACATTTCTCCTCACAAGTGCATCACTACTCTCTATGCTGGCACTCCCCAGTATGGCAAAAACAGAGAAGATGAATGTCTTGTTTATCATGGCCGACGATATGCGTCCTGAACTGGGATGCTATGGAGTAGAGGCTGTCAAGACCCCGAACTTAGACCGACTGGCTGCTTCGGGAGTTCTCTTTCAAAATGCTTATTGTAACATCCCGGTCAGCGGAGCTTCTCGTGCGAGTATGCTTACCGGCATGTACCCTAAATATCCGAAACGCTTCACCAACTATTCTGCCCGTGCAAGCAAGGATTGCCCGGAAGCCATTCCGCTTTCTGGTTGGTTTACCTCACACGGTTATTATACCTTGTCCAACGGAAAGATTTTTCATCACATTGAGGACCACGCCGATTCTTGGAGCGAACCTCCGTTCCGCTTCCATCCTCATGGATATGACGTCTATTGGGCAGAATACAACCGTTGGGAGCTTTGGATGAATGATGCTTCGGCCAAAACAATCAATCCCAAAACGAACCGCGGACCTTTCTGTGAATGGGCAGAAGTACCCGATACAGCCTACGCCGACGGGAAACTGGCTAAGAAAACCATAGGGGACTTGAAGCGCCTGAAAGAAAAAGGGAAACCATTCTTTATGGCTTGCGGTTTCTGGAAGCCTCATTTACCATTCAATGCCCCTAAAAAATACTGGGACTTATACGACCGAGAAAAAATTCCGATGGCTGACAACCGCTACCGTTCGGAAGGACTTCCCGAACAAGTAAGGAATTCCGGAGAGATTTATTCTTATGCCAAGACTACAACTCCTGACGATATCTATTTCTTGAAAGAAGCGAAACATGGCTATTATGCCTGCCTAAGCTATGTCGATGCACAAATCGGTAAAGTTCTGGATGCCTTGGAAGAATTAGGATTGGCAGACAATACGATTGTAGTCTTCCTAGGCGATCATGGATGGCATCTAGGCGAACATGGTTTTTTAGGCAAACATAATTTGATGGATCATGCCACTCATGTTCCTTTGATCGTTCGTGTTCCTGGTATGCAAAAAGGAAAGACCAAGTCCATGGTAGAATTCGTCGACCTCTATCCTACTCTTTGTGAGCTGTGTGACATTCCTATGCCGAAAAATCAATTGGATGGAACCAGTTTCGTTCCTATCTTAAAGAATACTCACGCAAAGACCAAAGACCACGTATATATCCAATGGGAAGGAGGACGTAATGCCGTAAACGAGCGTTACAACTATGTAGAATGGAGAAAAGAGGGAGTGCTTAATGCCAGCATGCTTTTCGACCATGACATTGATCCGAAAGAAAATAAGAACAGAGTCACCCAAAAAGAATATCAAGGTGAAATTGAAAAATTATCCAACCAATTAAGAATTAAAAAAGAAGCAGCAGAATGATCCGTAAACCTTTTTTCCTGGCTTTATTCTCTTGTCTCTGCTTGCAGACTTATGCACAGCGCATAGAGAAACAGCTGAACGACCAATGGACTTTCCGTTTTTCACATCAAGTAGAACAGAACACAGCTACTACAGTGGCTATCCCCCACACCTGGAATGCGCAAGATGCGTTATCAGGCAAACTTGACTATAAGCGTGGTATCGGCAATTATGAGAAAAAATTGCTCATTCTGAATGAGTGGAAGGGGAAGCGCTTGTTTCTCCGTTTCGAAGGAGTAAACTCGGTAGCCGATGTCTTCATGAACGGTAAATTCGTGGGAGAACATTGCGGAGGATACAGTGCCTTCGTTTTTGAAATAACCGACCGAGTAATATACGGACAAGAAAACACCCTTCTGGTGAGAGTAAACAACGGAGAACAGTTGGATGTAATGCCGCTCGTGGGCGACTTTAATTTCTACGGAGGCATCTATCGGGATGTTTCTTTACTCGTTACGGAGGAAGCATGTATCACCCCTTTGGACTATGCTTCACCCGGCGTTTACTTGACCCCAAAAGAAGTATCCCGCTCACAAGCGAAAATAGATGCGCTGGTCAAGCTTTCCAACAAAGGAGCAAAACGTGACGTAAAGGTTCTGGTTCAAGTGAAAGACGGCAAAAAGGCTGTATGCGAAGGTCATCAGCCCATTGTACTTGCCGAGAATGCAGAGGGACAGGTCTTGATTCCGCTAAATATAGAAAAGCCTCATTTATGGAATGGAAGAAAAGATCCATTCTTATACGAAGTTGAATTGACATTATGGGAGAAGGACAAATTGATTGACAAGGTTACTCAACCGCTCGGTCTGCGCTTCTACCATGTAGACCCCGACAAAGGATTCTTCCTCAACGGAGAACATCTGACCATCCAAGGGGTATGCCGACACCAAGACCGTGCAGAAATCGGTAACGCTTTGAGAAGTGTTCATCATCAGGAAGATGTATCACTGATGCTTGAAATGGGAGTCAATGCCATCCGCTTGGCTCACTATCAACAGGCAGAAGATATGTATGATTTGACGGACCGTTCAGGAATCATCACTTGGGCTGAAATCCCGTTTGTCGGTCCGGGAGGTTATCTGGATAAAGGATTTGTTGACTCTCCTTCTTTCCGAGAAAATGGAAAGAAGCAGTTAATTGAACTCATCCGCCAAAACTACAATCATCCCTCCATCTGTTTCTGGGGCATGTTTAACGAACTGAAGGAAGCGGGAGACAATCCAGTAGAGTACATCCAAGAGTTGAATGCACTTTCTCATCAAGAAGACCCTACCCGTCCTACTACTTCTGCAAGCAACCAAGGAGGAAAACTGAACTTTATTACAGATGTCATTGCATGGAACCGCTACGACGGTTGGTATGGAGGTATGCCGGATGCATTAGGCCGCTATCTGGACAATACACACCGAGAATACCCTCAACTCTGTATCGGCATCAGCGAATACGGAGCCGGAGCCAGCATCTATCACCAGACAGATACATTGGTACGGCCTCAACCGGCAACTTTCTGGCATCCGGAAAATTGGCAGACTTACTACCACATGGCAAATTGGAAGATTATCCATGAACGTCCGTTCGTATGGGGCAGTTTTGTATGGAACATGTTCGATTTCGGAGCAGCCCACCGTCATGAAGGCGACCGTCCAGGTATCAATGACAAAGGATTGGTTACCTTCGACAGGAAAGTCAAAAAGGATGCTTTCTATTTCTATAAAGCCAACTGGAATGAAGAACGCATGCTGCATCTGGCAGAAAAGCGTTGTGTAAAGCGCACGGCCGAGAAGGCGAACTTCATGGTATTTACCAATTGCGACAAAGCTGAACTATTTGTCAACGGAAAGAGTCAAGGCATAAAGCAGAAAGACGCATTTGCTACCATAAAATGGAACGATATCCGTTTAGATCAAGGAAAGAATACCATCACTGTCCGTTCCTTGTCAAAACCTGTTTTGGTAGATGAAGTCGTTATTGAAAAGCAGTAAATAATACAAGATGGAATGTATATGAACCATATTTCACCTCTAAAATGAGGGAAATATGGTTCTTCCTATTTTGCCCTGCCGCTCACTTACTGCTGAAGAAATCTTGATACGTTATTTTAATCCAAGAATCATTACCTAAAATCAATAATTATGAAGAAAATCATTCTATACATGGCATGTATAACAGCCTTATTAAGTGGATGTTCTATCCCCAAACAACAAGAGCAACATCTCCAGGAACTAAAAGTACTCTCATGGAATATCTGGCATGGCGGACATTCAAAGGCTTATCCCGAGGTAAGCTGTAAAGCGGCCTTAAATATCCTCAAGAAAAGTGAAGCAGATGTCATTTTGATGATTGAAACTTATGGCTGTTCCGACCAAGTAGCCGACTTTTTAGGATACTATCATCGATTACTTTCCAGTAACCTTTCTATTTATAGCCGCTACCCCATTGTAAAGACATATACTTTCCCCGATTCTATCTCTACCTTCAACTTCGGAGGAGTTGAACTGGACATCAACGGCAAGAAGGTACGTGTGTTCGACACTTGGCTACATTACTTGCCAGATGCGACACTCGTTCCTACTCATTTATCAGAACAAGAGATTCTTGATTGGGAAAATAAAGGGACACGCGATGAAGAACTCCAGCATATCTTCTCTGTCTTGAAACCTTACTTAGCAGAATCTGATAGTATTCCAATCATCATGGGCGGAGACTTTAACACACATTCTCACAAGGATTGGACAAAAGCAACCAAAGATTTGTATAATCACGGAGGAGTTTCCGTCAACTGGCCTATTTCGAAGATGATGGAAGCCCAACATTTTAAAGACAGTTTCCGAGAATTGCATCCTCATCCCGAAAAGGATATTAAAGAACTCGGACCTACATGGTATTGGGATTCAAAAGGAGAAAAGAAACAATCAGACCGTATTGATTTCATCTACTACCAAGGAAAGAAATTGAATGCAATACAATCAGAGTCCTATAACCAGAGTATCGGTGAAGAACTGAATTTCTATGGAGAAAAATTTTTCTATCCTTCTGACCATGGTTTTGTAATGACAACATTTACCATAGAGTAACACTTCATTATTCCCATTGCAGTGACAATAAAAGCTACACTTGATAAGAAATATAAAACCAAAGAGAGGGAAGCTTTCAATCAATTGCCTATGAATTAAAACAAGAAAGGCAGCTCATTTCTGAGCTGCCTTTCTTAGTTTATGAATCAATCGATAACCGATTATTTTTCTGGTCTATCATACTGAGGCATGTTTGGATTGAAATCCAAAATAGTTTGTGGAACCGGCATAATGTAACGCAAGTCATTAGCAGGAAGAGTCCATGTATCGCCGTCTGCGGTATGAGTAATATCTTTCTTGAACCAATCTTCACGATTCAAACGTTTCAAGTCGAACAAACGAGTCGGACCACAGAAAGCGAACTCACGACGACGTTCGTCAACAACCAAGCGCAATGCAGCTTCCTTGGTAGGAGTATCAGCAGTAGTGTAATGAACATTATTCTTGATACGTTTGTCTCTCAATGTATTCAACAACTCTATGCAACGTCCATAGTTACCCGTACGAGCTTCACATTCAGCAGCAATCAAATAAATTTCAGGAGTTGTAAAACCTACATTCAAGTTAATATAAGGAGCATAAGTAGAATATCCTTCAAAATGTTTAGGTTTAGCTGATGCATTCATTGTAAAGTTTGCAGAATCTGTAGCAAAGAACAAACGGAATCGCATATCTTCACCATCTTTTGATAAATGACTCTTATAAGTCTCTATCAGATCTTTACTAGCAGCAACAGCATTAAAGATATTTCCACTTCCACTTAAACTACGCATAAAGATATTTTCCTTATTCTTGACATCTTCAGGAAAGGTTATATTATGATCATCTGCCCTGACAATACGTCCAAACGTACTATGAATAGTCGTATACGGCTTAAAATCATGCAATTCATTATTCAACTCTAGTGCATGATTTGCATTTTCCAAAGCCTTTTTATAGGCTCCCATATATAAATATACACGAGATAAGAACGCGAAACCGATGCTTCTATTAGGATGATATACATTTGGAGTTACTTTAGGCAAGAAGCGAACAGCTTCCTCCAAATCCTGAAGAATTAAATCGTAAACTTCTTTTACGGAATTGCGAACATACACAGTATTAACCACTTCTTCACTCAAAACAATAGGAACACCATAATCGTTCTCTGCTGTTGCAGGATCATAATGCTTTGCAAACGTATTGACCAAGTTCAAGTATTCAAAAGCTCTACCAACCAAAGCCTCAGCACGTACTGCACGTTTCTTGTCTTCGGTAGCATCCATAACATCCATAATATTATTAGCTACACTATTGTACACATAGATTCTACCATACGCATCATTCCATAAAGGGTCCGTATTACCTGGAGTTAGAACCTGACCACCTTTAAAACTATATAAGTTTCTTTCATGGTCGTACGCACCACTAAAGTCAAACTGCGTAAAGTCCTTTCCTTTTTCATCTTTTACTTCACCTTCTGATGTCAAGTACAAGTCATCCGTAATATAATTCAATACAGGATCAGAAGAATATTGTAAGGAACTATGGTTCAACAATTTCGCATAATCTTCAAAATTTTCAGGAATCGTATAACCTTTAGGCTTATTACTTAAGAAACTATCACAGCTCTGTAATGCCAAAGCACTTAAGCCTAAAAATAAATAAGTTCTTATTTTCATTTTTTTTCTTATTTTCTTGTTAAAAATCGATTGCTAATCCCAATGTATAAGTTGCAGGAAGATGTTGACCTCTAGAACTATCTGTTGCAACTTCTGGATCCAAATGCTTTTTATTTGCTGCCCAATAGAATGAGTTCTGAATTTGAAGACTAAAACGAAGGCTTTGGATATATGCTTTCCGCAACCATTCCTTCGGGAAGGTGTAGCCAACTGTAATATCACGTAACTTTATATAGTCTCCCTTTTCTATGTGTTTATCCGCATATCGCCATAGATCAGCACAAGTTTTACCATTTCTAAATTGGAAAGCAGGATTCATATCTGGATCTTTTTCATCACCCGGTTCACGCCAAAAGTTCAAACGATCTCTATCCATCGCACTCGTATAATTCAATACTGGATACATAGTAAACATGTAACTAGAAGCAACATCTCTCATCACATTGCCACCATAGTAAACAAACATAAAACTCAAATCGAAGTTCTTATATTTAAAATGGTTACTCAAGGATGCACTGTATGGTGCATGTCTTGTACCTACATACTTCAAGTCTTCTGCTTCCAAGTCTCTACTGCTATTGATAATAGTTCCATCTGCTTTATAAGCGATAGGATTACCTTCCTCATCAAGACCTGCATAACGTATAGCAAATATAGAGCCTAAAGGATAGCCCACTTTTTCTCTATCACGAGAATACCAATAGTTGGCAGAAGTTCCGGCTGCATCAAGTTTTGTCAATTTGTTTTTATTATAACTAAACATGAAGCTAGCGTCCCAACTGAAATCTTTTGTAGAAAGGACCATTCCTTGCAATGTCAGTTCAACACCACGGTTAACCATAGATCCATAGTTTTGCATCAACTTTGGCCAACCTGAAGTAGCATCGGTAAGACGATCGCCTAACAAATCATCAGTTGCCTTATTATAGAATTCAATACTACCGTTCAAACGATTCTTGAACATATTGAAGTCTACACCGATATTAAACAATTTTGTTTTTTCCCAACGAAGAGAATTATTTGGAGCACTGCTAATCACTGCCTGATACTCATTTGTATAATAGTTAGATCCATCGTCTCTTACAATCATATAAGGACCTACATTCTTGGCCACATTACCGTTTATACCATAGGTCATACGAGCAGACAAGCGATCCAAGAACCCTAAGTTTTCAAGAACCACATACTTAGCACCTAAAGACCACAACGGTTTATACTGATATTTAGAATCAGTTCCAAATAAGTTTGACTGATCAATACGGATACTTCCTGTAAAGTTCAATCGATGGTTATAGGTATAAGATGCGTTACCATAAAAAGACACATAACGATTATCCACATAACTAAATGTATCATCCCCCAATTTACTATTAGCAAAAGAGAACGAACCAAAAACAGATTCTGTCCCTCTAATGTTAGAAGACAATGTCAATTCATCAATGGCTTTCCAAGACAAACTATTATCATCATAACCATACTTATGCAACATAGTGAATTGATTAACGACTTTTCTACGTTCTGCACCTGCAATCATTTGAACAGCATGCTTAGAAGAGAATTCACGGTTAAAGTTCAATTGAGCACGCAAGGTATATGAATTGTCACGAGCCCAAGTCTCCTTCATCTGTCCACCCTCAGGAACATAATGAGTTACCTTTCCTGTCTTTTTATCAATTACCGTTGCGTCATTAATCATTTGATTGACTTTATAGTAATTCTTGGTATAATATTGCTTATTATACCCATTTGTCTTTTCAGTTTGATAACGAATATCAAAGCTTAATCCTTTGGCAATCTTAAACTTTGCACCCACATTAATATTCCAATAACTATTTTTTTCGTATTTATGAGCTGTATTCATTGAAGTTACAGGATAATACGTTTCATCACGCAAACCCAATGAATTCAATCGATCAATTTCAGCTTGATTCTTTCCTGTAGAATACCACTGTGTAGGGCTTCCATCCGCTTCACGAAGCATACGATAAGAAGAACCACTATATAACATTCCATAACCCGAAAAACCATTATCATAATCAGAGCCGTTTGTACTATTCAAAATATTGACGTCCACCGTCAGCCACTTGAAGAAGTCAAATTGATTTTTTAAGCTAAATCCATATTTATCCATCTTCTTCTCCTTCTCATGAGGTAATTGCTGCTGATAATTCGCAGACAAGGCATACTTATAAATGTCAGATCCTCCAGATATAGATAAATTATGCTGATGCGTTGTATTAGAACGACGTACAAATTCGTCAAGAATTTGATGATAGCGTTCTCTATAACGATAAACATCCAACTGCTTTTCTAATTCTGCATCATTGATTAACCCAGCTTCATTACGATACATCAAGTCATAAACTTCATTCATAAAATTAGGACTTGATTCATCCCATGTATTATGAAAATATCCGAATAATTCCTTCTGTAAGTCAACCAATTCTTTACTTGAAGTCAAATTCATATATCCACGGTCTGGCAGTGGTTCAAACTTAATCGTTCCATTATAACGAACTTTTGGTTTTCCTACTTCACCATTTCTCGTTGTTATTACAATAACACCATTTGCGGAACGTGCTCCATAGATAGAAGCAGCTGAAGCATCTTTTAAGACTGTAATATTTACAATTTCCGAAGGATTAATAGCTTGAATATCCCCTTCATAAGGAATACCATCTACAACATACAAAGGTTTGGTATTACCAACAAGGGTGGAAATACCACGAATTTCAAGCGAACCATTCGGATTGGTCTTCATACCAGCTACCATACCTTCCATACGGTCAAGAATATTGGTCTGCATTTTATCTTGCATATCATCCTGACGTAAAATAGAGAATGAACCAGCAGCTCTCTCTTTTGAAATCGTTTGATAACCTGTTACGACCACTTCACTCAAAACTTCAGATTCGGTATTCAGATGAATCGTATAATTAGTTTTTCCAGCAACAATAAGCACTTCCTGCTTCTCGTAACCGACAAAAGAAACTGACAAAGACTGACCTGCTTCAGCGATAATTGAGAAATTTCCCTCAATATCAGTAATTGTTCCTACAGTACTTCCTTTCACAATGATATTTGCTCCAGGTACTGGATAGCCTTCTTCATCAAACACAACACCTTTAACTGTTATTTTAGACTGATTGATAACTTCAATACCGTCAACAGGATTTGCAGCTGCCATTTGAACTGAAGGCATAACAGTTAGAGCAGCAACGGCCATATAGAAGCCGCTACGAATAAATAAACTGTTACTGTTTCTCATAAATAGACACTTGTCCTTAATATTCATATTTAATTATATTTATTTCACCACATTCAAATACGATTGAATGTAAATTCCACCAATAAAAATGCCCTAAGCCGCCTATATTTTTTGCATAAACAATCACTTTGGGCCTTTACCTCAAAAAATAGACAAAAATTAAACTTAATATCTTAATATCCAAGATTGTAAATATGTATTTTCACTAATCATCACACGAAAAATATTCGTATGAAAAACCTTTAAACACTAAAAGCATTTTCACGTGCATACCGCTTGCCACAGAGTAATTGCTCCATTCAGAAAAAGCTCTTTATCCTAACGTTTTTACCTGTTCTTAGATATTTACTTACATAAAAGAGATTTTCATGTTATTAATTTCACTTACATACTTCATATTTATTTTCATATTTATTTTTTTAACCCTACATTTGTAAACTATTACTCACTAAAACCATACAGATAAAATGAAAAGAAGATTTTTTCTTGTCGGGGGGCTATTAGCATGTGCTCTTACAGCAACTTTTACCTCTTCTTGTACACCAACCTCAAATACTGGAACAGAAATCATTCAGTCAGACAATTACGGAATCCATTTCAACCACGACTCATGGGCAGATATCGTAAAAAAAGCAAAGGCTGAAAACAAATTAGTTTTCGTAGACTTCTATACACAATGGTGCGGCCCTTGCTATAACATGGCTAAGACAGTATTTACTCAGCCCAATGTAGGTGCCTTTTACAATAAAAACTTTGTTTGTGCAAAAATCGATACAGAAAATGGAGAAGGAATCGAACTCGCAAAAAAATATAAAGTACGCAGCTTCCCAACTTACGTTTTCATCGACCCTACCACAGAAGAAGTAGTACATAGAAGTCAAAGCCGCCAAACAGACAAACAATTCATCTATACCGGTGAAAGTGCGATGATTCCTACCCGCCGTTCTATATATTTAGAAGAAACTTACCAGAAAGGGAATCGAGAAGCTGATTTTTTAATGGACTATATCATTTACCATAATTCCATTTATGCACAAAAGAATGTTTCAACAGCTTTTGATGAGTTGATCAAGGGAGGGGCTAAGTTAACAGACCCAAAAGTATGGAATGTATTCGACCAAGCGATTCAAGGAATCACTCCTTATTTGAAAGAAGTTTCTACTAATTACGACCAATTCTGCTCTTTATTTGGAAAAGAAGCTGTTGATGCGAAATTAAGTAAAGAAACTCAATATGGTGACCTAGAAGAAATTGAAAGCCTGTGCAACTTTGAAGACAAGACAATGAATTGCGAATTCATTCGTGTTAATCAGGCAATCCGAACGAACAAATATGACGATGCTATTCGTCGCATTGACGCACTTATTGCTAATCCTCAAATGGACCAGCAAAAAGTTATTGACAAATTAAAATTCATTACTCGTATCAGTCCAATGTATTCTAAGGAAATGCCAGACAATTGGTTCTTCAAATGTGTGGAATATTTAAGATATATTGCATACAACAATAAAGATAGAGAAGATTCTCACATTCATTTTGAATACGCTACCGCTTTGGAAGATATGATAAAGAGAGTTTCTGCTTCCGGAAAAAAGATTCCTGCACAAATTTTAGAAGAACCTACAATAGGTAAAAAAGAATACTCACAAAGACCTGATGATTTGAAAAGAAAACCTAGAAAGAAATAGGTTTATAACTTTCATGGAATCAAAACTATAGAAAATCTCCCGTTATCCGATTGCCTAATCACAATCAGATAGCGGGAGATTTTATAAACTGCAAACTATTTTATTCTATCTCCACATTGGTAACCTTTTCCAACAAGAAGCGGTTCTGATTCCAGTGGAACGGTTTATAGGAATCATTCTTGCGGATTACATTATTTTTAAAGACCAATCCATCCACAGATTTGGCGTACAATACAGGCGTGTCAAACATATCGAACTGATTGTTCTCTATGCGAATGGTTCCTTTCTTACCTCCGTGGAAGTATTTTACCTGATCTTTCAAATTCGGAATTTCTGGATAGATGGAAATCACCGCATTCGTAAACTGGAACATATTGGTCAGTGCGTTGATGAACTTGTTATTACGGATCACCACTTCTCTACAAGCACCTGTTTCAAACCAACCGTTACAATCACCACAAAGCAAGATAGCCGTACCGGAAGTATGATCAAATACATTATTCTCTACAACCGTCTTCTTCGGGGTACTGAACAAGGAACCACGCGCACGATTGTTGCGAATGGTATTTCCTGCAAAGTATACTTCCGGAGTCCAAGTCAGGTTCTCAATTCCGTAACTGCTGGCAGTCAGCTCTATTCCTTGTACGGGACGGTCAAAAGTGATCTTGAATTCCTTCGATCCCTGCACTTCCTGCTGGTCATTCGGAACAATGGCTGTGACGGCATAATGTCCGTCCACCAACTCCATGGTTTGTGAACGAACGAACTGAACAGAATCTCCCTTGAAGCCCCAATCGAATCCCCAAGCCTGCGGATGCATGTATCGGCCTACATACGTACGTTCATCCACTTTAGAAATCAGTTTAAGGTAAGTACCATGAATATTGATGGCATCATCCATCATTCCTTCATAAAGTCCGTCGACTGAACGAATCATGCCTTTGCAACTGGAGAAATGAGTGGCATCTGCTTGTGTTGTAAAATAACGAGGATCGTCATCTCCTCTCAAGCAAACACCGAATCCATCCAATGTGATATTCTCACAAAGTTGCGCCAAAAGTCCTATTCCATAGGCATAATGCACCTTTACCTGCTGAATCTGCGTATTCTTATTATGTGAAAGGAATATTCCAGGAGTAGGGCGGGCATAATCTCTCATCGCAATGACAGTTCCCGGAATCAAGCGTTCATCTTTCCATTCTGGAGCATAAAACACTCCTTTTTCTATTTCTTTAACTCCTTTCGTGGAAATGGCCAAGTCACTGGTACGATATACGACATGCTTGGTTTCTTCCTCAAAAGCAATGCCAGTACCCGGACGGACGTTCCATCCTTCTCCATAACCTTCAAAGAACTGATCTTTTGAGATTCGGCAGTTTACCCAAGGTGCCGGTTGAAAAGTAATGCCCTCTTCCGTATTCTTCAGAACTTTCACCTGTAGAATCTGCGGATCAGCAAAATCGATGCTGAAGTTCTTCAAGGTACAATCGGTAGAACGAAGTAATGAAAGTGGCAGCATCACACCATGGAAAATAAATTCCGCTCCATTTCCTTCCAAGGTTAGATTAGAGAAATCTTCTAAAGCAATGCCCACATATTTGGGGTTTGTCTGATCGTGATTGGATATATAATATTCCCGCAGGGCAGCACCTTTCGGATAAAAGTGGTATTGACCTTCTTCAAACTGTAAGACGACAGGACTTCCTGCAGCTTCTTTACGTATCTTTTGGATGGTTTTCTGCATTTTGGCAGACAAATTGGTTTTGTTTCCCGGTCGAATCCCGTACTTCGACATCTCAAAATTCTGAGACTGTGCCAGAACGAAAGACAGAGAACAGACCAATAAGAATAGAGAGGTAACAAATCTTTTCATTTTTTATAGGTTTAGTTAGCAAACAAATATAACTCTATTTTTTCATATCTTAAAATCAAGACAAGTAATCATCCGGCCTAAAAAAGAAGAGGTGGGACAATATCTGCAATTGCAGGTATCATTCCACCTCTCTTCTTATTTGAATGGTTTATAAAAACAGCCTTTTATAAGCGTACTACCTTCATGATTTTCTCCAATGCCCCAGCATTGTCACGAACGAAATTGCCTGATTTTTTTCCTGACTTATCCAAGAAGCCATAATCAGTAAGGAACTTGTCCATCAAAGCATTGAAGTCGTCGGCTCCTTGAATCTCAAAGCCGCCTTTGCAAGCTTTCAAACCCTGTGCCTCCATAAACTTCTTGTTGTTAGGTCCGAAAACAACCGGCATTCCGTAAACTGCTGCCTCTAACGTGTTATGAATACTCACTCCGAACCCTCCACCGATATAGGCTATTTCACCATAACGGTAAATGGAAGAAAGCAATCCAAAACAATCAATGATCAAGCAATCGGCATTACGCAGAGACGCTTCCGTAGCCTGTGAATAACAAACGACCGGACGAGTCAACTTGCTCTTTATCTCCTTCAGATGCTCATCATTGATGACATGAGGAGCTATAATCAATTTCATTTCCGGATGTGCATTGAAATACGGAATGAAAATATCTTCATCTGGAGCCCATGAACTTCCTGCCACTAAAGTGGTTGCTGTTCCCTTGAACATTTCTACCAAAGGCAGTTCCTTCGCCTGCTGGCATATTTCCAACACACGGTCAAATCGGGTATCGCCAACAACGGTTGTGTTCTTCACCCCTATTTGTTCCAGCAATTCCACTGATTCTTGGTTTTGGACGAACAAATGAGTGAAATTCTTCAAGACCTTGGCATAACCGCTTCCATACCAACGGAAAAAGATCTGTTCCTTTCGGAATATCGGTGAAACGCTATAGACAGGAATATTTCTGACACGCATTTCATCCAAATAGTTTTTCCAGAACTCATACTTTATAAAGAAAGCCATATAAGGGCGTGCCAAATCCAAGAAACGCAACACATTGCGTGGTGTGTCCAAAGGAAGATAACATACCACATCGGCCCCTTTATAATCTTTTCTTACCTCATAACCAGAAGGTGAAAAGAAAGTCAGCAGAATTTTGTACTGAGGATATTTCTTGCGAATTTCCTCAATCAACGGCCTGCCTTGTTCAAATTCACCCAAAGAGGCCGCATGAAACCAAAGGTATTTTGCGGAAGAATCTATTTGTTTCTTTAAGATGCTGAAAGCTTCATTTTCACCTTTCCACATCTTCGCAACTTTCTTGTTGAACAGTGCAGCCAATCGAACTGCACTGATATAAAGGTAGATAAAGATATTATAAATCATGCTTTTTCTTATTTGAGCACCTCAATAGCTCGGCGCATGCGCTTGATTGTTTCCTCTTTACCTAATACTGCGGTAATATCAAACATATGAGGTCCCTTTCCTTCACCGACCAATGTCAAGCGGAAGGCATTCATGATGTTACCCATGTGGTAACCTTTATCTTCAATCCATTTCATAACAACTTCTTCCTGATGCTCGAGTGAGAAGTCATCCAACGATTCAAGTAAGGCAGCCAATTCTGTCATACGTTCTGCTGAGTCTTCTTTCCAACGTTTCTTTACGGTCTTGGCATCATATTCCTCTGGAGCTACGAAGAAGAACTTGCAAGTATCCCATAATTCCTTCACGAAACTTACACGACCTTTCATCAAGCCTACTACAGTCACTACTTTGTCCATCGGAGTTTCGATACCGTGTTCCTTCAAGATAGGAAGGAAGAGGTTAGCTATTTCTTCGTCGCTCTTCAACAGAATGTATTCATGGTTGAACCATTTACCCTTTTCGTAGTCGAACTTAGCACCTGCTTTGCTACAGCGGTGCAGGTCGAACAATTTTACAAGTTCGTCAAGCGACATGATTTCTTGGTCGTTACCTGGATTCCAGCCCAACAGAGCCAAGAAGTTGATAACAGCTTCAGGCAAGTAACCTGATTCACGGTAACCTGAAGAAACTTCACCGGTCTTAGGATCATGCCATTCCAATGGGAATACAGGGAATCCCAAACGGTCACCATCACGTTTGCTCAATTTACCATTACCGTCTGGCTTCAGCAGCAAAGGAAGATGAGCGAATTCAGGCATAGTATCTTCCCAACCGAAAGCACGGTACAAAAGTACGTGAAGCGGTGCAGAAGGCAACCATTCCTCACCACGGATAACGTGTGAGATTTCCATCAGATGGTCGTCTACAATGTTAGCCAAGTGATAAGTAGGAAGTTCATCAGCCGACTTATATAGAACTTTATCATCCAAGATAGAAGAGTTAATGACTACTTCACCACGGATGATATCGTGTACATGTACATCTTCATTCGGTTCAATCTTGAAGCGAACCACATATTGTTTACCTTCCGCAATCAATGCATCTACCTCTTCTTTACTCATAGTCAATGAGTTGCGCATAGACATACGAGTAGAAGCATCATACTGGAAGTTATGAATTTCTTGTCTTTTTGCGTCCAATTCCTCTGGAGTATCGAAAGCGATATAAGCTTTACCGGCATCCAAAAGAACTTTTGTATATTTCTTGTAGATATCGCGACGTTCCGACTGACGATAAGGACCATAGTTTCCACCGAAGCTAACACCTTCATCAAATTTGATGCCTAACCACTTGAATGATTCAATGATATACTCTTCTGCTCCAGGAACAAAACGATGTGAATCGGTATCTTCGATACGGAAGATCATATCTCCCCCGTGCTGGCGGGCGAACAGATAATTGTATAAGGCAGTGCGCACACCGCCGATATGCAATGCACCTGTTGGACTCGGTGCAAAGCGGACTCTTACTTTTCTTTCAGCCATAATGTGTTTCAACTAAAAATATAATGCAAAATTAATCTATTTTTCCCGTTTTTTACTTATTTTGCATTCAAAATATCAAGTAATATGAAAAGTTTCCAAAGCGAAGGAGAATTCCAATACAAAGATTTTTTTTATCGGTGCATCATTTTCTTGGTGACCGTAGCGACAATAGTCTACTTCATGCCTAAAGAAAGAAGCTTCAGTTATCAGTATGAAATGAACAAGCCGTGGAAATATGGGCTCTTACAGGCTTCTTTCGACTTCCCTATCTACAAAGGAGATGAGCAGGTACAAGCAGAACAAGATAGTGTCATGGCTTTTTATGCACCGTATTTCTATATCAACAATGAAATCGGAGAAAAAATGCTCCTCAATTTCAAGAAAGATTATACCGACAGTCTGGTGCGTATCATCCCTTATCCGCATTATCGGGTACACTTGGAAAGAATGTTGAAAGATATTTACGACAAGGGAATACTTTCACCGAATGACATGAGCCAACTGAGCCTGAATAAAATCAATAAGCTACAGATAGTCGACCAGAATACATCAAAGGAGAAAGCACTGGATGAGACGTATTCCATTAAACAGGCTTACGAGCAACTGGTGAATGCCGACACAATCAATTACAACAAGCTGCTTTTACAGCGCTGCAACCTGGATAATTACATCACTCCCAATCTGAGCTACGATGCGGAAAAGTCTGAAACGGCAAAACAAGATTTGCTGTCGGGCATTTCATGGGCTACCGGCTATGTGATGAGCGGCCAAAAGATTATCGACCGTGGCGAAATCATCGACCAGCATACGTTCAATATCTTGAACTCTCTAAGGAAAGAATGGGACAAGCGAGCTGAAACGAATACGGGCAAACGTCTTACACTTTTCGGTCAGATTCTGTTTGCTTCTATCCTGATTCTGATGTTTATGATTTATCTGAAACTTTTCCGTGAGGATTATTATCATACACGTGGCAAACTTTATTTGCTCTTTGGCATCATCATCATGTTCCCGATTCTGACTTTCGTTATGGTAGAGCACGCTTTCTTAAGCGTTTATATCATTCCGTTTGCAATGATTCCAATGCTTATTCGCATTTTCTTGGACTCACGTACCGCTTTCATGGCGCATGTGATTTCCATCTTAATTTGTTCCATCCCGTTGCGTACACCGCATGAATTCATTCTATTGCAGCTTGCTGCCGGCATGGCTGGCATTTATAGTCTGCGTGAACTTTCACAGCGTTCACAGTTGCTCCGAAGTTCACTGATTATTACGGGCGTTTATGCAGGGTTGTATCTGGCTCTCGATTTAATTCATGTAAACAGTATAGCACAGCTAAGTACGCAGACTTATATCAGTTTTGTCATTAACGGTGTGTTGCTGTTATTTACTTATCCGCTGCTTTTCATCTTGGAAAAGACTTTTGGATTTACATCAAACGTAACCTTGGTCGAACTCTCCAACATCAACAACAAACTGATGCGAGAGATGTCAGAGGTTGCACCAGGCACATTCCAGCACTCGCTTCAATTGGCCAACCTGACAGCAGCCGCTGCCAATCGTATTGAAGCCGACAGCCAGTTGGTACGTACAGGTGCCATGTATCACGATATTGGAAAAATGCTGAACCCCGCATTCTTTACAGAAAATCAATCGGGAGTGAATCCACACGACCAGCTTGACTACAAACAGAGTGCACAGATTGTCATCAACCATATCACCGATGGCATGAAACTGGCAGATAAATACAATCTTCCGCAGGTAATTAAAGATTTTATCCGTACCCATCACGGTGCCGGTGTCACAAAATTCTTCTATATTTCATACAAGAATGAGCATCCGGACGAAGAAGTAGACATCTCTGCATTCCAATATCCGGGCCCTAATCCGTTTACCAAGGAACAGGCTATTCTGATGATGGCCGACTCGGTTGAAGCTGCTTCACGAAGCCTTCCTGAATATACAGAGGAAAGCATTTCTAACTTGGTAGAAAAAATCATTGACAGCCAGGTACAAGATGGATTCTTCAAAGAATGCCCTATCACTTTCAAGGATATTTCGTTAGTAAAAGGGGTATTCAAAGAAAAATTGAAGACCATGTATCATACGCGAATCAGTTATCCTGAACTCAAGAAATAAGAGGGTATCCACTCTCTTGTCTTGAACAGTTGACCGACTGCATCGCCAAACACTGAAAGAGCAAACTTCCTTCCCATGGGAAGTTTTGACAAAGAAAAACCGTTTCATCCGATTGGATTGAAAACATGACTAGTCCTAAATAACTTGTAACGGTTATTTAGGACTAGTCATGTCAAGAATCAAAGCGTATTAAATTCTCCATTCTTGATAGCTTCCATTACGTTTGCCGGAGCACGCTGTGCCAAATATTCCTTTTTCATATAATCCATATAAGGAGCTACATGCTTAAAGAACTGATAATAGCCTTTACAGAGATAATTCAATCCGGGTTCTCCGTCTGCAGTCTTTGCGAAACGGTTCTTCGGACAGTCTCCGTTGCATGCGAACAAGAATTCACATTCTTTGCATTGAGTTGGAAGTGATTTCTGCTTCATTTGCCCGAATTCCAGCTGACGGTCGCTGTACATCATCTCTACCAGTGTTTTTTCATAAATATTTCCCAACTTGAACTCAGGGAATACAAAATGGTCACACGAGTAGACATCTCCATTGAATTCCATAACGCCCGCATGGCCACAGGTCTTCGCCATAGAACATACTCCGGGCTGCTCTCCTACCCAATTAGCCAAAGTAGAATCAAAAATCTGAATATAGTACTGCCCCACGTCTTGCTTCACCCATTCATCAAACAACGTACAGAGGAAATTTTCCCATTGTTCTGGAGAGACAGAGAAATCGGCCAACTTTTCTCCTTCTTGTAGCGGAGTAGCCAAGTGACGTCCGTCACTATGTTTATAGATACGTTCTACAATCGGAGCGAACTGAATATAATGTGCACCGATTGACTTGAAGAAATTATAAAATTCAATCGGATAATCTGCATTAAAATCATTCACTACCGCCATCGCATTCCATTCTACTCCATGTTTCTTCAACAATTCGATTCCTCGCATAACCTTCACAAAAGAAGGACGTCTCTGACGGTTCTTGCGGTATTCATCATGGAACTCCTGCGGTCCATCGATAGAGACACCTACCAACCAATTGTTCTGCTTGAAGAATTCACACCATTCATCATTCAGCAATGTACCGTTGGTCTGGATACAATTGTCTATGCGGCGACCATTGGCATACATGCGCTGCAATTCCATCGCACGTTTGTAAAAACTCAGCGGACGCATCAGCGTTTCTCCGCCATGCCAAGTAAAAAGCACTTCTTGCATCGTTTGTGAATTGATATACTCTTTGATGAAACGTTCCAAAAGTTCATCACTCATCACATACTTTGAAGTGGCATTCTTATAGAGGTTTGTTTTTTCCAGATAGTAACAGTAATCACAAGCCAAATTACAGACTGCACCTACCGGCTTCGTCATCACATATAAAGGTTTGGCAAAAGGAGCTAGTGTTTGTTTCATGAGTCAATCTATTATATAGTCGTATTATTCTTTATTTATCGGTTGTTCTGTACCCCGGCTCTTCCAAGCCTTTACGCCTTCCAAGAGTCCTTCACAAGCATCTTCCAAAATATCAAGGACATTCTCAAATCCCTGTGAACCTCCGTAATAAGGATCGGGTACATAATCTACTTGGTTCTTGCGGCAAAATTCCGCCATACGGAATACTTTATGGATTGTAGCAAGGTCTGGAGCCTTTTCATGAAGGTCAGCGATGTTACGGTCATCCATGCCAATAATCAAATCGAAATTATAAAAGTCCTCCGTCAGTACCGGACGTGAGAGGTGTGTTAAATTGTAACCACGGCGAATCGCATGAGCACGCATGCGTTCATCGGGCAGTTCCCCTTTGTGATAGCTTAGAATTCCAGCTGAGTCAACTTCTATTTCGTGCTCCATGCCAGCACGTTTGATGTATGTACGCATAATTTCTTCTGCAGAAGAAGAACGGCATATATTGCCCAAACAGACAAATAATATTTTAATCATAGTTGGTGATGTAATGGATTCATAATAATGATTCTTTCTATTTCATCGCTTTCTCATAATGAAGATATCAGCAGGCTTTCATCCTTGTAGAGAGGGTATATTCAAATATTCCTTGAATTGATCCACACTTCGGTTTATAATCAGTGCTTCCGGGAACTCGGCTTCCTTCAACAACGGCCAAAGGTATTCATAATTGGCGATATCAAAAGAGACATGAGCATCACTTCCCAATATTACCGGCACTTCATACTGCTTACAGAGGCGGAGAATCTCAAGATTATTGCCTCGTGCATCTTTTTTATTGCGACTTGGCCTCAGCGAACAGTTGTTAATCTCCAGCAAGGTATGGTATTCTTTTGCAGCTTGAACAATGGGTTCAAAGAGCAGTTTTGCCGTACCATCACCCGGATGGCTGATTATGTGCGTATAAGGATTGGATATGACTTGGATTAATCCGTGAGTCTTTTCTTCCACCGTTCCTTGTTCATAACATAAGGAATGAATTCCCGCAATACGGATATCCAAACGTTTCAGATAAGACTCGTCCAAGTCCAACGTACCCTTGGTATCCAAGATATTGATTTCAGCTCCCAACAACAACTCAATGCCATACATCTGACGAGGTACAACATAGAGATTGCGGAAGTAAATCGGATTACAAGTTCCAGGCATGCTTGGAGCATGCTCGGTAATGCCCAAGACCTTCAATCCTTTACCAGCTGCAGCTTGAGCCATTTCCTGCAAAGTGCTGAATGCATGACCACTGGCTATCGTATGTGTATGTACATCTAATTCTATTTTCATAACCTTCTTTTTAAAAGCTTACATCGGGTCTACGTCGTAATAAACAACGAGCGAACGGAAGCGTTCATCTTCTATAATGTATCGTTGTACTTGACGCAGATACTCTCTGATTTTAGCCATAGATGCCTGCTGCTCTACCTTGACAACGATTTTCTTTATAAACAACGTCTGTATACGAGATACAGGAGGTTTGTCGGGTCCTAAAACGCGGTCTCCCAATCCTTGGCGTAAGGAAAGTGCCATGCAGTAAGCTGCCTGTTCCAGCACATCCTCCTTGCGATGCTTCAAGTAGACATAAATCAACCGATAAAACGGCGGATACTTGAAGAGTTCCCTTTCCTCCAACTGCTCAGCATTCATCTGCTGGAAGTTGTTAGTTACCACCTGATGAATCAATGGAAGTTCTGGCGATTTTGTCTGTAGAACCACCAGCCCTTGGCGATGCTTTCTTCCGGCACGGCCCGCCACCTGAGCCATCAATTGGAAAGCTCGTTCATGCGAGCGGAAATCGGGATAATTTAACATGGAATCGGCATTCAAGATACCGACCACGCTCACGTGGTCAAAATCCAGTCCCTTCGATACCATCTGGGTACCGATAAGAATATCCGTCCTTCCATCTTGGAAATCGGCAATTATCCGTTCATACGCTGTTCGGGTACGGGTCGTATCCAAATCCATACGGGCTACTCTCGCTTCCGGGAACAGCAGTTTGATGTCATCTTCTATCTTTTCTGTACCAAAGCCACGGTTCAACAGCTCAACACTCCCACAGGCCGGACATGATTTCGGAACCTGATAAGTGTACCCGCAATAATGGCAAGTCAGCTGATTCAGCCCTTTGTGGTAAGTCAGACTTACATCACAATTCTTGCATTTCGGCACCCAACCGCATGTACGGCACTCAATCATCGGAGCGAACCCTCGCCGATTCTGGAAAAGGATAACCTGTTCTTTATGTTCCAGAGCCTCACGAATCTTTGACAAAAGAAGCGGAGAGAACTGTGCGGTCATCCGTTTCTTTCGAGCAAGCTCCTTGATGTCGACCACCTCAATTGCTGGCAATTGGATATGCTGGTAACGTTCTGTCAACTCCACCAATCCATACTTTCCATGCGTAGCGTTATAATAAGTCTCTATGCTCGGCGTTGCGGTTCCCAACAAGACTTTAGCCCCATAACGGGAAGCCAGCATAATGGCTGCATTTCTTGCATGATAACGGGGAGCCGGATCCTGCTGCTTATACGTATTCTCATGTTCCTCATCTACGATGACCAAACCCAAACGTCGGAAAGGCAAGAAGATAGAGGAACGGACTCCCAAAATAACATCATAATCGTTCTCCGTCAATTGTTTCTTCCATATTTCCACACGTTCCGCATCGGGGAATTTGGAATGATAAATGCCCAGACGATTTCCGAAGACTCGCCGCAGACGTTCTGTTATCTGGGTAGTCAATGCAATCTCAGGCAAGAGATAAAGCACCTGCTTTCCTGCTTGAATGGCCTTTTCTATAAGACGGATATAGATTTCTGTCTTGCCGCTGGAGGTGACACCATGCAGCAAACAAACATTCTTTTGAAAAAAAGTAGAGAGAATAGCCTCATAGGCACGCTGCTGAGCTTCGTTCAACTGATTGGTAGCTACCGTCTGTATAGGTCCTGCCGTCAGTCGACCTACCTCGTACTGATAAACCTCAAAGATTCCTTTGTCAACCAATCCCTTCAAGATGGAAGAACTTGCACCGGCTACATCTAACAGTTCCTTCTTGGTCACTTCTTTCAAAGTGCTTCCGTTCTTCATCCAACCCGACAATTCAATGTACTTCATCAGTACAGACAACTGCTTGGGTGAACGTGACAACTTATTGAATTCTTCTTGCAATCGGATTTCCTCACGCATCGGTTCTGTCAGACGAACACGTGCCTCGGTACGAGGCTTGTAGCTCCGCTTCAACTCTTCCTTCATGATGATGGCCTTCTTCTCCAGCAGAGCCTTGACCACCGGAAGGATATTCTTGATGCCGCTGGCCCTTTCCAGTTGCGTGACGCACTGTTCCGGGTCGTTGCTCAGCAAATCAAGTATCCGCTGTTCTTTTTCTGGAAGAGGAGCTTCTGCCTCAAAGTCGGGATTATAGACAACCAGTGATTCACTCTCCAATTTCATTCCTGAAGGAATAGCTGCCTTATAGACATCTCCCAACGTACAAAGATAATAGTCGGCCATCCACTTCCAAAATGCGAACTGGTAAGGCAATAGCACCGGCTGCTCATCGAGCAGTTCAGCAACCTCTTTTGTTTCATACGCCTCCGGCTTGACATAATGTACCTTATCCACAATGGCCGTATAATACTTCTTCGCACCAAACGAAACGACCACCCGGCATCCCACTACCACCTTGTCTTCCATTTCTGGAGGCAAAGAATAAGTGTACAAACCGACAATAGGCAAAGACACTATGACATCGACATATTTCTTCATTCTGCAAAGATATAGTAAAAAAACATAGATTGGTAACTGGCTTACAGCAAAGTGCAAAAAATGCCTCCGCTGCATCGGATGCAACAGAGGCATTTCTATCAAATGCAAAAGAAAGGGACAAGCCCTTAGCCTTCATCAGAACATATAAGCTAAAGAAACCTGCCAGGTGTTCTTTTTCATATCGGTTGTTTTGTCATCACTTTCTTCTTTAATGGATTTTGCCAACTTGCCGATACCGAAGTTATAGTTAAGACCCAACTGGAAATGTCTCAGGATCTTCAAACCTCCTCCCAAGTTGAAAGAAGTATAACATTTCTTCATGTCAAATAAATTGGCATAATGTCCGTCTCCTACATTGAAACCGAACTGAGGACCTGCAGCCAAGAAGAGACCAAGCGTGCTTCCCAAACCGACAGTCCATTTCACATTTACCGGCACCTCAATGGATTTTAATGTCTGCTTCACATAAACATCTGTTCCAGCAATCCCAACCATTTCATCTGTTCCCTGAAAACGGAATTCAGAAGGTGATTGGCTATAGAGAGCGGCCACATCAATACCCAATCCTACGAGTGGAAGGGTAAACTCTGCAGTAGGACCAATAAAGAATCCGGTACGGTTATTCCCGTCCAAGATATCTTCAGAAAAGGTAACCTTTGAAATGTTCAAACCACCTTTTACTCCAAACTTAATCTGTGCTTGTGCTGGGAATGCCATAAACATACAAGCAACTAAAGTGATGATGGATACAATCTTCTTCATAAAATTATCGAATTATAAATTAGGCTGTAAAAATAAAAACTATTTTGCAAAAATCCTACCTGTTCTACTCAAACTCTGTCTGCTGTCTCTCTACTTCTTGAAGTTTGGTCTGCATATCCTTCTTTACAGACAAATCAACGGTTCGGATTGCCGAGGTCTCGTACCGAGTTTCCTTCAACAAAGCCAAATCTGCAGGATTGGCAATGATCGGAAGGGAAGCTGCAGCCACAGGTATTTCCATCTCTGCACACATGGGCACTTGTTTTCCCTCCAGGATAACAGAAGCTTTCACTTTGATGGTTCCCGGTTCCGTAGATGCCTCCACCAAGATAGGAGCTGTACCCCATTGTACCGGACGCGGATTGGTACAGGTAGATGCATCACCTACCAACTTGCCGGGACCTTCCAATTCAAATCGGAGCGTATAGTTGTTCAGTCGCTTGATGTTTCCTTGTGCATCCGACACGGCGGCTACTACCACTACCTTGTCAGAACCATCCGCCTTCATTCCTACTCCTTCATTGTCGAGCCACAGCAACAATTTGCTGGGACGTCTGCTAGGATACACTTTATGGCTTGCCACCACCTTTCCATCCATCAGTCCTTCAGCCAGCAAGAACGATTCTTGATGCTTGCCGCTTCGGGCCAGCTTCTTATCATCCATGACATTAAATATCCCAGGAAAAGTTATCACAGGAGAAGGCATTCCTTTTGAATCCGGAGCCTTCTGATAAGTATAGGTTTTATTGTGTACCCCATCTGTCAATCGCACTTCCTCACAATTGCTGTATACCGTAACATCTGCAGGAGAAAAAGGAGACATGATGTGGGCAATGTGTACCATCGGACCGGACTCAGCTGCCAACTCCGGATTATCAAACGGCGGACGTTGAGCCTGAAACAAGTAATAAGCAATCTTGGGCTGACGGAACGCGTCCATAATACCTCCATAGAAAGGGTCGGGATGGTAGCCACGCTGATGATCGAAGGAATGCCATAAACAGCCTCCTATATGCTGACGATTGGTCCGATAAAGGGCATCGTAACAAGTATAGGGGTAATCGGGCTTCGCATATCCCTGAGCTTGAATGAGCATCGGAATTTCTCCCCATACACGGTTCACCCTGCTTGGTGAATTGTGAGAATTCCAGTCGTCTACATTATCTCCCCATTCACGGGTAAAATAAGTCACCCCCTTTTCCTGAGCCACCGGCTTTCCATTTTTATCAAACGGATGTGAAAAACGTACTTGATAATGTTCATGCCCGCGTGCAGTGTCGTCACAAGCTGCATAACCATACGGATAAGGGTATTCTTCATGAATCAAATCCTTCACATTCTTGGCAAAATCAGCCGGATACCAAGTCTCATTCAAGATGGGTTCCCACATCCATACGGAAGCATGATTCCGGTCACGGCGCACCATGTTGCGAATGTCTTGATAAACAAACTCAGCAAAACTCGGGGCTTCATTCCAGAACTGCCAACCAGGAGTATTCACTATCACAAACAAGCCTAACTCATCACAGGCATCCATAAAGGAAGGGTCCTGCGGATAATGGGCATTGCGGATAACACGCAGTCCTGCATCTCTCAACTTTTTCGCATCGCGCCAATGCAGACTATTGGGAAGTGCATTGCCTATCACGGCAAAATCCTGATGTCGATTGGCTCCGATTAGCGGTTCTTCATAAGGTTTTCCGTTCAACCAGAACCCTTCTTCCGCTTTGAACTCGATGCTTCGCACTCCTATGCGGCGACGATACCCATCAACGATTTCACCACGTCGGTTCTTTACCAGCACATGCAACTGATAGAGATAAGGAGAATCCGGTTGCCAAAGGTGAGGACGTTTCAGGACAAGCGAGTTCTTGAGATGAACAGCCTCCTTGCTTCTCACTTGAAGTGGCTGTGAAGCATCCAATACCTTCTTTCCTTCTTTGTCATACAATTCATACACCAGCCGACCAGCAAACTTTTTTTCAGAAGCATTACGCACATGAGCCTTTAAGTTGATTACAGCAGAACGTTCAGAAACTTGGTCGTAAGAGACAAACAAGCCCCCACCTGCTTTTTCATTCTCGTAATTGGCATCGGTCAGAAATACAGAATCATGAGCTATCATCCAGCAATCACGATAGATTCCTCCACAATAGGTAAAGTCCAACACATCTTGCGATTTTCCTGGAGGATAACTGGGGTCATCGCTGTTATCTGCCCAGACAGCGATCACATTGTCTGTCCCAAAATGCAGGGCAGAACTCACATCAACAATTACAGGAAGAAAGCCTCCATAATGTTCAGTCATCAGTTGGCCGTTCACCCACACCTTCGACTTGCCCATAATGGCTTCAAAATGAAGAAACAGCTTTTTCCCCTTCCAATTCTCGGAAGGAACAAAATGTTTTCGGTACCATACTTCTCCTTGGTAATTGACACATCCGCTGGCTTCCGATGGAAGCAGTTCAATACCATGAGGCAAAGACACTCTCTCCCAGTTGGCATCATCGAATGCCACTGATTCAGCACCGGCAATTTTCCCTTTATGGAAACGCCATGCAGGATTCATATTGGAGACAGAACGCCCTGTATGAGGCAAGACATAGAATCCCGCTGTAGAGAATTGCGGTTCATAGTCTTCCGCACTCAGATTAAACACGGAACACAGCAAAATAAACCATGTAATCCAAAATTGTTTTTTCATAAAAGATGAGTTAAGGAGTACCCACCCCCATGAAGCGGGTACTTTGCATTATTTTTTTAAGTAAGTTCACTGGATATTTTCAAATACCGCTTTGGCCACATCAAGGGCATCCCCTTCCGATGCTGCGGTATAAGGATTGTGCTGCAGGGTCCATTGCTCCTCCAATGCATAAAAGTCTATCGGTTCAGGATTCAGTCCTCGCATCTCGTCTCTCAGAAAATCAAAATACGTCTTCCAGCGGAGATAATAGAAATCAATCAAGAGTCCGTTCCATTCCCGGTGAGCATAGTCATGCAATCCTCCCTTATCGGCTGCTTCACGATGCCCCCAAGTAGTTACTTGTACCCTTGCGTTCCATTCACACCAATCCTTCTCAGCCGGAGTTTCTCCCAAGGAACGGGCATCTTGAACCCATTTTCCCAAACGAAAATCTGAACAGGTGCCCAAGAGTCTGTCCTGCAGACGAATCAGTTCCAAGAAACGGGAAGAGGCCAAAGCAAACAATTCCTCGTCTCCCGATTGATATGCGCTCACTACCACCGGATAAATCAGGCGTCCTTTCTCCGCTACCGCCTGTCGGACGATGTCCACCAGATCGTAAGCAAAATGATGATTGCCACGAAACTCTTCTGCTGCCTCAACCATCATACCAGCAGCCCGGATAATATCTTTCGGGTCATAATAATCTTCCATTTCCGACCAAGAGGATACCTGGTAAACATGGAGAGAAGGACGAGCACAAAAGACAGATTCATGGGTACCTTGCTGAACGGATTTGGCAGGACAATTATAAATCGTATTACTTAGGAGCGTCCATGCATTCAGCACTGCGGCATGCGTCTTGCCATACCGTGCCTTCAGATATCCCTCCAACCATTCGTCTTTGTCAAAACGAGTCGCTCGCCATGGCAGTTCACAAAGAAGTTCATACATCACCGGATTGTTTTCTATGCCTTCCATGGTCATGCCTACCCCCTTCAAAGTCTTATTAAAACGGCTTTCACGTGCCTTATAAAACTCATCAATGACATGAGCCATCTTTCCATGCAACCCCACATTACCACCGTAATTCAGCAGCATGCAATACAGCCAATCGTGGGGTCCGAAACCCTCTTTCCGATACCACGTAGATGCAGGATCTCCCCATTGCGGACGGCTTTCCGAGAAAAGGTCCAAGACAATCAGGTCTCCAGCCGGAAGGTTCTCTATCATTTCGGGATGCGGACAGGCCTGCCAGGCTTGAGCCACCCAGACCGCCTTCGGATTCGCTTTCTTCATCGCTTTCCAAATAGCCTTTCCTGCCGCTTCCAAGTCGACTCCTGCCACACTTCCTCCCTCATGGAAAGGGTCCATGCTATAATAATTTGCTTTTCCAAACAGGCGAGTCATCTCTTTATAATACAAGGCAGCAATACGAGCGAAGTTCGGGTCGGTAGGCTGCAGAAAAGCCGGACGGTTATATCCTCCCCATCGTCCCGGATTGGCAACATCCAGTCCCAGTTTCTCTTTGGCATTATTGGGAACCATTCCCGAATAACCAGGAAAGACCGGTTCGATACCATATTCATGCATCCGCTTTACAATCTTCTTTTGAAGTTTCTCTTGCTGTTCATACCAACTGTCAGGATTAGGTCCTCCCCATCCTTCCATATTATTCATCAGCCACCACGCCTGAAAAGCCGGTCCTGCCATAAAATCATTCACTTCATCTGAGGTATATCCTAACTTCAACAAGACATTCCGCCATACCGTTCCTGTACCTACAATAGAAAGCGGACGGTTGATTCCATGCAAAGCCATCCAGTCTATTTCCTGCTCCCAGCGTTCCCAATCCCAGAAGGGCATTGAATAAGAATAAGTACAGTAATTTAAATCATAACGATGCTTCAAATTGGTTTCATGGCGTTCTTCACGCACTACCGCAGGAAGCACATCCGGCAATTCCGCCTGCATACCATCCCACGTCAAGTGGACCCCCGCATAATATTTCAGATACCAATGAATGCCGGTCGCTATATTCACATAATTGTTTCCACGCACCACTACCTTCTTTCCTTTTTGAGCCAATTCAAAAAAATCACAAGAAGATTGAACACGTTCAATGATAAATTTAGAAGAAGCGCCTTTATCAATACGCTCCAAAAGTCCCGTTATCGGAGAGGCCTGAATCCCTCCTGCCACATACAGCAAACTCAAAAAGAAAAGAAAAACTTTCTTCATACGATTCTTAGTCTACAAAGTTAATAATGCACAAAGATACAATTTAAAGAAATGAATCAAAAGCTGACAAAAGATTTAACAAAATCAGCAAAGGCTCTTGTTTATCAGTCACTGATTGGCGTGAAAGCCATGCATGCTCACTTAGCAATGCCAAGGAAACGCAACCTTTCCTAAATAATCAAGCAACGTACTTTCAGATAAAGAAAAACAGACACGGCCTGACGTCTTATTTAAAACGTCAAGCCGTGTCTCCAATGGAACATCAAATCCTGTCTTTCTGCCTTTAAAGAGCAAAAAAAGAGTCGTTCCACAAGCATTTGAAAGAATGGCTTTCGTAAATCAGTAACCATGTATAAGTAATAAAAGATGACTAAACTACTAGAAAAAACAGAGAGAACTCAAAAGTGCATTTCATCCTAAAATCTCAAAAACAAGATAAATGTAGCAAAAAGTTCAATAATTTCTCTTTTTTATACTTTTTACCCCTATATTCTTTCATAATGTCAGGAATAAGGGGTCCACATTATTGATTAGTCCATCGATTTCACTACAAGCTGAAAAGAGAGTAAAAGTCCAAACTTTTAGGTATTGCACAATTGGTTGATACTGCCTATCTTTGCATCGTTAGTCATATAGAAATTACGTAAACCACAAAAGTAAAAGAAGTTAGTTATTAGTTGAGTGCACCCTACGAAGTGATTCGTGGGGTGCACGCATTTTATAAGGAGCCTTACCCTTACGTAATCTGCCACTTTATTCAGGCAAAGTCACTTTAAAATAATCGCTGGGACGATGTTCTTGTTTCACGATATCCTTCATCTTTTCTACAATATCAGGATGCTGTGCTGCCACGTCATGATCTTCGTGAATATCATCTGCCAAATTATACAGATGAGGCTTGCCTGCTTTCACCACCATTTTCCAGTCGCCCATACGGACACCGATTTGATTGGTCTCATGGAATTCCCAATACAGGAAGTCGTGCTTCTTTTGTTCATCATTCTTGCCAAACAAAGTTGGAGCAAATGAGATGCCATCGAAACAATCTCCTGCAACTTTCTTGTTGATGTATTTCTTAGGGAACTTCTTGTCACCAATCAATTCACAGAATGTAGGCATCACATCATAGAAAGCCAATTGATGATGGTTTACCGTACCTGCCTTAATTTTCTCCGGCCATCTTACAATGAACGGAACGCGGATACCCCCTTCGTAACATTGTCTTTTCAAACCACGCAACTGTCCGTCACGACCGAAGAATGCTGGATCTGCTCCACCTTCTTCATGAGGGCCATTGTCACTGCTGAAAATCACCAGCGTATTTTCATCTATTCCCTTTTCTTTCAGTTTCGCCAAGATTTCACCCACGTAAGCATCCAGACGAGTAATCATACCTGCAAATTCAGCGTGTGTATAAACCGCCGGATTGTAACGGGAGCCCTCATTTCCTCCCCAAGTCTTGTCTTCGAAGAACTGTTTCTTGTAATGCTGTAGAATGGAATCGTTCGGCTGTGCCAGTTCTGCATGAGGCAGTGTATAAGTAAAGAATCCGTAGAATGGTTCTTTGCCATCCTGACTGTCAATCCATTTCAACGCTTCCTGATGAATCATGTCGGCAGAATACTGGGTACGCTTCTTGTAGTCTTCTCCATACATCGGATATTGGATATTTTCCTCCATGACCACACGAACCGTTTTTGTATCTCCTTTCGACTTGCTGAAACGATTCAGAAAGTTCGGGTAATAAAGGTGAGCTTGGAACTGACAAATAAATCCATAATACTCATCAATACCCCGTTTGTCGGGAGTGGAACAAGAGCCTTCATAGCCACCTGCCCATTTTCCGAACATACCTGTCGTATAACCATTTTTCTTCATGATTTCCGGCAAGATGATATGAGCCGGATCATAAGGTTCCTGTCCTACGACACTAAAGTCAGTATTGACTCCATAAGGAATGTGTTCGACATTTCTCCAATACTCTTTATTGCCACGCACGTGTCCATGCCCGCTGTGCTGTCCGGTCATCAGCGAAGCCCGCGAAGGAGCACTGACAGGACTTCCCGCATAAGCTTGTGTAAAACGCATACCCTCTTCAGCCATACGGTCAAGATGAGGAGTCTGGATGTACTTCTGTCCGTAACATCCCAAGTCACCATATCCCATATCGTCACAGAGGATAAAAATAATGTTTGGCTTTGAGGCCTTCTCGGCAGCATGTACCATGGCACAAGAAGCGGCCAAAAAGCCAGTGCCCAAAAGAAATTGACAGGTTGTATTCATTCGTATCTATTTTAGAATTGACTTTTTAATAAACTTATCCAAGTTGGAAGTCAGACAAGCGATGTTACAAAGTAAACAATTTTTTCGCTAATCCGGAGTAGAGGAAGTAATAAAAAAAGCACCCGTCTCTCCCAAATGGAGAGACGGGTGCTTTCCTTACTGAATTACTGAATAGTAAATTATTTCTTCAAGTCTTTCAAGAGTTCTTCTACAGCTACTTTCAACTGGGTATCTTCTCCTTTGACTACGGTTTCTGGAGCGTTCAAAACATAAACATCTGGATCCAATTCTGAATTTTCAAGATATTCTCCATTGGCCTGACGGTAACCTACGACAGGAATACCATAAACCAGACTCGAATTCTGCAGAACTTCCCAATTCACACTGGTCATAGTTCCTGGGACAGGAGCACCGACCAATTTACCCATTTTCTTGTACTTGTAAACCCATGGGGTACCATGAGCATTTGAATAGTTCGCTTCACACTGAAGCATGATAGAAGGCTTGTTCCATCTACGGCTAGGCATATCGCAAGCTTCGCGGCCATGAACCACCTGAGTCAGGTATTTCTTGCCACTGAACAAGATTTCAATATCTTCATGCAAACGGCCTCCCCCATTAAAGCGGGTATCGATGACGATGCCTTCACATTTGTTGTACTTCCCTAAGATATCAGAATAAACGGTCCGGAAACTTTCATCGTCCATAGACTGGATATGAACATAGCCCAAACGGCCGTTTGACCATTTTTTCACGTCGGCAGCACGCTGTTTCACCCAACGCTTGTAAAGCAAAGCCCCAACCAAACGGTTGCTTACCGGTTTCACCACTTCATCCCAACGTTCTCCACGCTTCGAATCATAGAAAGACACCAAAATCTTCTTGCCGATCTTTCCATTCATCAATGCAGCATAATCTGTATCTTTGCCCAATTCAACGCCATCAATCTTTTCGATAATGGCACCTTCGGTCACTTTTGAACTTTTTCTATCGAACGGACCTTTTTCTATGACTTCCGCTACACGCATTCCTTTACCGTCGTATTCCCAATCGAAGAACAAGCCCAAGTTGGCTGTCTCTTCTGCACGTTTGCTGGGACGGTAGTTTGCACCGGTGTGAGAAACGTTCAACTCACCCAACAATTCACTCAGGAGTTCTGCGAAATCATAGTTGTTGTTGATATGAGGAAGGAACTTGCGGTATGCTTTTGTCATACCTTCCCAATCTACTCCATGCATGCTTTCTTCATAGAAACGTTTCTTTTCCTGCTTGCATACGTGTTCGAACATATAAGCACGTTCATCTGCCATGTTCAACTGCATTTCTGCTTGGAAAGAAACAGGCTTCACCGCATCAGAACCTACAGACATCTTTTTGATGCCACTGCTGTTCATGATGAAGATATTCTTGCCTGACTTGTCCATATCCATGCTAGCCCAACTAGAATTCATCTTATGAATCAGACGAGTACTGTGGCTGCGAAGATTCATCTTCCACATGTCAAAACCACCTTCAAAAGATGACAGGTAGTAAAGGTCCTTGCCATCGTTTGCAATGATGGCTGATGAAATCTGTGAAGAATTAGGAGTCAGACGTACAATACGGTCTTCTATTCCATCCAATTCGACGACAATGTCTTTACTTGTTTCTTTTTTCTTGTCCTCTTTGTCTCCTTTCTTATCCTTCTTCTTATTCTTGGCAGCTTCCGCCTTTGCTTGTTTTTCCTGCTCTTCCTTCAATGCTTTTTCCAGTTCATAATCTTCCTTGCTCAAACGGAACTTATCATAAGATTCCTGATTCAAGAATACCAGCATAGCATCTTCCAAAGAGCCCCATGAAGCATGGTTACGCATACCATAACGTTCGGTGGTGAAAAGGATCGCATTGCCGTCCATCACCCAACGAGGAGAACCACTGGAGTAACCGCTGTTGGTCAGATTGACCACTTCACCTTTTCCATCTGCCTTTACCAAAGCAATGTCGCAATAAGGGTCATGACCGTTTCCGATAAATTCCATGGTAAACCATTTGCCATCAGGTGCCCATGAATAATTGAATCCACCGTAAGTGTTGAACCAAGTAGAACCGTCAGTAACTTGACGCACATGCTTGCTTTTCACATTGTAAACCATCAATTTGATACGATCTTCAATGAAAGCTATTTCTTTACCATCAGGAGAATACTGAGGATAACCGCGCTCTACAGTCTTAGAAGGAAGAAGCGGTTCTTCTTCTATCAAAGTCGCATTCGGGAAGTTGGCATCCTCCTTACGAGTAATCTTTGCAGTATATAATCCCCAGTTGCCTCCACGTTCGCTGCCATAAACCAAGGAACGGTTGTCGGCACCGAAAGAAAGACCAGCTTCCGCTTCTACCGTATGGGTTATCTGTTTGGTCGTGCCATATTCTACGGAAGTCACAAAGACATCACCGCGAACAATGAAAGCGACCTGCTTGCCATCGGGAGAGGCCACAGCCTCACTGGCACCACGAGAGAATGTCAGCGATGCAGGATATTCTTCATCATCACGAATCAGGCTGATTCCCAATTTCTGAGGTTTAGCACCCACGGTCTGTGAATAAATGGCACCATCGTAAGTATAACACAAGGTACCATTGCTTCCCATAGACAAGAAACGAACCGGATGTGTCTTGAAATGAGTTACCTGTTCCACTTTCTTCGGATTGTCCAAAGCAAAAGAATATACATTGAAGGAACCTTTGTTGCGTTCACTCAAGAAATAAACCTGCTTGCCGTCAGCCGAGAAAACCGGATTACGGTCCTCGCCAGCACGTTCGGTCAGGTTTGTATGCTTGCCCGACTGAATGTCGTACATCCAAACGTCACGCGTAACTGACGAAGTATGATGTTTACGCCATTCATCTTCGTACCCTTTGCAATCTTGATACAAGAAAGCTGTTCCTTTTTCATTGTAGCAGATTTCTTCGGCCGGAGTAGCCAGAATCTGACGACTCTTTCCACCCTCTACGCTGACCGTATACAATTCAGTCATCGCATCTGTCGGGAAAAGTGCACTTTGAGAAGGATCTTGAATATGCGCTGAGAAAACGACCGATTTATTGTCAGGAGTAAAAGCATAAGGAATCTCCGTAGCTGAATTACAGGTCAATCTGCGTGCAGAACCACCGTTGGCCGACATCACAAATACGTCATGGCTGCCGAAACGGTCGCTTGCAAAAGCAATATTCTTTCCATCATTCGACCAAACTGGAGAAGATTCGTAAGAATTCTGAGTTGTCAGCCTTACTGCTTCGCCACCTTTTGCATCTACTTTATAGATATCCCCCTTTATAACAGAATACAATTTCTGCACCATCGGGAGAAATGCGTACGTCTCGCATCCATAGCGGATTTACCGCTGAACCTCCAATGGCTACCGCCCCAAACAAGAGGCTTAATAACATTTTCTTCATAAGATGTTTACACTTAATTTTGTAAGCAAAGATAATGATTCAAGGCTACATTTAAAAAAAAGTGAAAAAATATTTGGATATTATCTGGAAAAACCATTATCTTTGCAACGCTTTTCTAAGGAAAGCATGATGTTTGGACTATGGTGTAATGGCAGCACAACAGGTTTTGGTTCTGTTTGTCCAAGTTCGAATCTTGGTAGTCCAACGCAGATAGCCGTCAGA
>RCNI01000193.1_pt1 | contig 40239 bp, 44 predicted proteins | sample 2041151 | NCBI WGS metagenome assembly RCNI01 (sample SAMN09708214, study PRJNA481090) | feces metagenome | isolation source: feces | place: Antarctica: Albino Rookery
GCTCAAATGCTTAATCATGGCTATATTTCTGAAAAAGAATATAAACTAGCAAAATCAACAAAGCTTGCTTTCCAACTTGTTGGAGAAAAAGATATGAATGAAAATCCATATTTACCATATGCTGAGGCTGTTCTTCGCGAAGCAACAAAAGTGACTGGAGAAAACCCAGCAAATGTTCCTATGAAAATATACACTTCATTAGATCGTTCTACACAAAATAGAATTAATGAAATTGAAAGTGGTAGCGTTGTTGATTTCCCAAATAATCCATATCTACAAATTGCCTCTAGTGTTATAAATAATAAAACTGGTGAAATTATTGCAATTGGAGCTGGATTCAACGACTCAGCGGAAACATATCAAGATCGTGCTATGATCAATACACATCAAATAGGATCTACTTCTAAACCATTAGTTGCATATGCAATGGCATTTGATCAATTAGGCTGGGCAACTTCAAGAATCATGAACGACCGCCCTTATAAGGTATATGGCGATGTAAAAAGAAATTCTGATCAAAAATATCATGGTAAGGTTTCATTAGAAAAAGCAATTGCTGCTTCTTATAACATTCCTGCATTTGAAACAACTGAAATACTTGTTAATAAAGTTGGAAATCAATTTATGACTGATTATTTGAAAAAACTAGGATTCAATGATTCTGTTGCTGATAAATTCGATTTATTATATGCAATTGGTGGTGGACAGTTTGTTGCAACCCCAACACAAGTAGCTGCTGCATATGCATCATTTGCTAACAACGGAATTTATACTGAACCATATATGATTAAGAAAATCGAATACAAAGATAAAAGCACAACTTATAATCACAGTCCAAAAACAACACAAGTTATGTCTCCACAAGCTGCTTACATGACTGCTGATTTACTAAAAAAAGCAATTGATGGACAATACGGTTCTTACAACCTAATGGCTCCAGTATTTAGAAGTGCTCCATATCCAGTATATGGAAAAACAGGTACTACTGACTGGGATGATCCAAATTTAATTAAGCAAGCTGGTGGAAACATGAAAGATGAATGGATGGTTAACTTCACTAGTGATTACACTGTTTGCTCATGGTATGGATTTGATGGACTTGTCCCTGGATATTCATATATATCAATGGATATGTTATATATGAATACATGTGGTCTAATGAATCGATATATTCTTGATGGTTTAAGTAGTAATGCAACAACAATTAAAAATCCAGGTGGTATTAGCCCATATGGTGGTGGATTAATAAAAACATCTGAATTAGCCAATGCTGCTAAAAACAATCCTGAAACTGAAAAAAATGTAAAACTTATATCAGAAGATTTAAAAAATCTAATTAAATCTTTAAGTAGATACAATAAAAATGACTATACTTCTGAATCATGGGAAGCCCTACAGAATGTCATTAATGAATCTACAAATTTATTAAAAAAAGATGATCTTACAGATGATGAATTTACGAAATTTAAAGAAAAGTTCAATAATGCCTTAAATGGCTTAGTTAAAAAATCAACTACAGTTGATACTTCTGCTATCTACACTGTAATTGATGAATCTCAAGCTTATTGGGATCCAACAAAATATGAAACAGAATATGTTGAAAAACTTTATGCAGCAGTAAATCACGCAAACTCACTATTAAACAAGAAAGATGTTACACAAAATGAAGTTGATCGAGCTGTTCAAAACATTAAAAATGCTGTCCAAGATTGTATAACACATCCAACAAATTCCACATCATCTTTTGATGATTAGTTCAAAAAAAAAGGAAATAATTTTATTGGGATTGTAACAATTAGCGTGGTTGGGCTCTAAACAGTGGTGTGGCTGGACTTTAAACAAGGTGTGGTTCATCTTTAACATTGATGTGTTTGAGCTTTAACACATGTGTGTATAATCTTTAAATATTAGTGTGGTTTTATGAGAAAAAGCGAACATTTTAGGCCGCTAATATCACAAAATCACACTTTTTTATATTAAATTTTATAAGTATCTTTTTTATTTAAGCAATACAGTATTCTATTTCTTGTCCTTTTGAAATTTACGAATCCTCTCGCATTATAGATCAATTGCTCTATCTGGTTGTTCCGTGATTCTATATAGCTATTGTTGATTCTTCTACCGTTAATGATTATGAATGAATTGATAATTTCTTCGTACCAGTTTATTAGCATATTGTAGAATTCATCATACTCTTTAATGTTACTATCTGCAAATGATTTTATAATATCTGTAAGTGTCGTACGTGCTGTATCATATGATGCAGTATTGTTGAACTGGATATATGTTTCCTTTAAGTCATATGCTTTTTTCAGTTCAGGAAAGTAATCAAACAGAATGGTGAGTATATCTCTATAGTTAAGATATCTTTTGAATCGTTTATTGTACTTAGGTGTATTATCCAAATATGTATCGTGATTGAATATGGATTTAAATTTAGTGAGAAGATATTGAATATTTTCATCTTGAGTATTCCTTCTGCATCTTAATCGGACCATATGAAAATCTTTGGTCAAATGCTCGAGCACATGGAAGCTGTCTGCACACACTTTTGCATAGGGAAAATATATATGAGATAGATCTCTGTAATTCTCATATAGATCAATAGAAACGTATTTTACGTTGTCTAATTCGCTTTTATTGTGTAGATCAAGGGTTGCATTGCGAATATTATTAAGGTATTGAGATATGTAAGCCTTTTTTCTATCTGGAAGCACATCAACAATAACACCTGTTTTAAAATCCATCAGAATACAGATGTATAGAGAATCAAAGTTAGAAGCTGGAAAATAATGTTCATCGATTGATAAAACTTCAGGAAGTGTTTTTCTTTTGATGTTTACTGATTTATCAAAAATTCTTTGAATCTTGGTAACAGATAAGTTGTATCTTTCTGCTATGGATGTATAGGTGTTGGCAACTTTCTTTAGATCTTTTAGGACATTAATTTTGGTTTCCAATGTAACTGATTCCCTTGTATTGATGAATGGATTATCCTCGCAGAAAGATAAGCCGCAAGATTTACAAAGATATCTCCGTCTATCATATACAATAATACATTTACGATTTACAAGCGTTGAGTGTGTCAATGTTCTAGATATGAAACCATTTTTAATAACAGGCTGCTTACAAAAAGGGCATTTGATTGCGGGATCGGACTTTAAACGAATCTTTACTTTTACAGTATTATCGGACTGAACGACAGTAGAAATGCTTTCAATATCCACTGGATTGACATTAAGCATATCTGTGATAAAATTTTTAATGGACATAAAAATCCCTCCTTCATATATGTGTTTTGTGACAAATTCATTTTATATGAAAGAGGGATATTTTTATAAACTAAAAAATAAGAGAAATCTTAGAAAACACAGCATGTTTAAAGACTGACACAATAAACGTTAAAGAAGAAACACACATGTTTAAAGAAATTTATAAACACAGTAAATGTTAAAGATCGTCCACAACACAATAAGTGTTAAACTATCATTTTATTTAGATTATTTCCTTTTTTTCTAATAAATTCTATAAAAAATACTCTTTATCTTTTAAAAGTTATTACATCTAAAGATAAAGAGTATTCAAAATTATGAATTATTTTTTTTAAATCGATAAGCATCTAATTTATCTTTTTTACAAAAACTGGTAAATGGACAATCAAAGCATTTTGGATTACGTGCCATACATTGATACCTTCCAAAGAAAATAAATAAATGATGGGCTTTATTCCATCGATTCCTTTTGATTTTACGCTTTAATTTGTTCTCGACAGTTTCTATATCATCACTAACCTTTGCAAGTCCTAAACGCTTTGATATGCGTTCTACATGTGTATCTACAGCTATCGATGGAATATCAAAACAAACACTACGGACTACATTAGCTGTTTTTCTTCCTACTCCAGCAAGAGAAGTTAAAGATTTCATACTGCTTGGAACAACACCATCAAACTTATCAATTAACGATAAACTCAGATTTTTTATCGATTTTGCTTTATTCCTATATAGACCAATTCTTTTTATTTTTTCTTCAATGTCACTTAGCTCTGCATTCCCTAAAGCTTGTGGAGTAGGAAACGCCTCAAATAATGCAGGTGTAACTTTATTTACAGATGCATCCGTCGTCTGTGCAGATAATACAACTGCAACCAATAATTCAAAGGCATTACGATGATTTAATTCACAATGTGCATCAGGAAACCTTTCTTCTAATATATCCAATATTTCATCCGTTGTCATTATCTTTTCCCTTCTTCATATTCTTCAGCAGTAAATCCTCGTTTTTTCCATTCAATCAAAATTCGATCAATATAATCAAAGCTTAAATGCTCATAAGTTAGAGCTTCACGCAATGCATATCCAATCATTTTTTGATCATAAATATTTAACCATTCCGCTAATCGTTGAAATTCCATTTGTGATAATGGTCTACCAAATTCACTTTCAAACAAATCAAATAATGAATCATCGAACGAAATCGCTTTTTCATTTGCTCCCTTAAATACACCATCAATTTCAAAAATAATTTTACCTGCATGAAATGCAATTTCTACATATCCTTTTGTGCTTAAATCAGATAATAATTCATCAATTTCTTCATTATTTTTTTTCATTTTATTTGCTAATAATTCGTGTGTGACAGGTATTTGATGTTGATTAAAAAAATCAATCAACATTACCAATAACGTTTCATCACTTGTCATTGTGAGTTCATCTAAATGATCTAGCATGTAATCTCGACGATTTATAAATTTTTCTCTCCACCAATCCATTGCTATTCTCCTTTTTTCAAATAATAAATTTCTTCCAATGTATCATAATCCAATAAAATTGTACCTTTTTCACATTCAATTCGATATGCTGGATTATGATATCCATATCCTAACTTTATTTCAAACTGTTCAACATTATAATTATCTTTTATAATTTTGCTTACTTTCGATTTATTATAAGTGCTTTTTTCTTTTTTATCTACAACTTTTCCTTTTTCGTTAAACCAATAATAACATTGATTTCCTTCACCAATATACATTATATAATGAAATACATCTCTATGAATATTTTTAACATTTTTATATTTTTTGCTAATAACTTCCATTTGTGTTTGAATTTTACGCTCATACTTACGAGTTGGACCACTAATATATAAACCAATATTAATATATATGATTAAAAATAAGACAAAAATAAGACAAAAAGATATAATTAATGATTTCCAATTTATTTTCATAACCATTCTCCTAACATTACTTATTATACATGATTTTTAGGTATTTGTCTTTGTTAAACCATATAAAAAAGTGGAACATCTATAGTAAAACTACTTTGTTGGAGGAAAAATAATTTATATTAATTGTAAGGCTTGATTCCCGATTTATACAGGAGTTAAACCTTTTCCTTTTACTGTAATCCTAGAATTATTATGGGATTGAATATAATCTATCACAGCTTTTTTTAACTCTTCTAATGATTTGAATGTATTTTAAAATCCATAAAACATTTCATGCTTCATTTTTCCAAAGAAGTTTTTCATTGATGAATTATCCCAACGGTTTCCTTAACGAGATATCGATTGAATAATTCCTTGTTTTTTATTTTTAGTTCTTTGACAGTCATTTTCTTTTCTACGACATTATAGCAGTTTTCGATGTAAGATTTAATCCAATTTAAAAGCATTCCTTTGCTGGTTAGTCCTAGATTAATAGATACATGAATATTAGATTCTCCATCAATCAAAACTCCTTTAATTGTAGCTTCTTTAAATTCTGGAGAATAGTATTTATTTGAATCTTTTCTAAGAATACTAACACCATGTTTATCAATAAGATGAATGGGATATCTTACGTTACATGCATTTATACCAAATTCATGTGTAAGATAAGAATATGTATAACCATCTTTCTTTTTGTTACACAATTCTGTTTTTTGTTCGATTGTGAATTTAGACATATAAAAACCCTCCTTACTGGTTTGTCCAGTAAAGAGGGTACATATCACTTTCTCGGTTCACTATACATCATTCACTTTTAAACTATAATACATTCATTAATTCCTTACATAATATTGCACTGCGTTTTGCAGCATGCACTACGTAAGTGGCAAAATCTAAATGAGAATCTTTATTGCATGCAACGTCTGATAAAGATCGCAATACAACAAATGGAACATGATAATGAGCACATACCTGACCAATAGCTCCAGCTTCCATTTCTGCACAAATCGCATCTGGGAATAATTGCTCTAAACGATTTCTTTTATCATCTTCAGCAATAAATTGATCCCCACTTGCTATTAATCCCTTAAAAACACGTACATCCATAGATTTTAAAATTTGACCTGTTTTATCAATCAATTCTTGATCAGCACTGTAATATAAGCCAATGCCTTCTTTTCCATCAATTGGACTTGTATCATAATCATGTTGAACGACTTGTGTTGAAACAACTGCATCTAATACTTGTTGTTCAGGTTTTAACCCTCCCGCTGTACCAATGTTTATTACTTTATTAATCACAAAATTTTCAAATAAAATAGTCATTGACATTGCTGCATTTCCTTTTCCAACACCGCTTTTCATAACAATAATCTTTTTATTATTTAATTTTCCTTTTGCCATTGCGATACCTGAAATTCGAATATTTTCTACTTGATCCATGATTTCAACAATTGCATTCCATTCAGAATCCATAGCTACAATGATCCCAATCATTTTGTTCCTCCTACTAATTTACATATATAGAATATTTTTTCACCTTCACAAATACCTTTTTGATCAAAATCTGTATATATCTCTACATCAAATCCTAATTGTGTAAGAACTTCTTTAACCCATAATGGATCATATACCTTTTGAATATGCTGCTCAAGTGTAATTCTACCTTCCTCATCATAAAAAGCAAAATTTTGATAAATAGAATCATCGATTGTCTGAATCGTCCACTGGTATTCATGTTGATCAATACGACCAGCCTCGTTATATTCTTCACTGAATTCTTCTAAACGATCCAAAGAATGCATATCCATAATAAAAATTCCACCATCTTTTAGATGATCTTTTATTTGTCGAAACATAGTCAATACTTGGTCTTCCTGTAACAAATAATTAAATGAATCACATAAACATAAAATACCATCAAATTGTTCATTAATGTCTATGTTACACATATTCATTACTTTCCATGTAATTTTATCACTATCATCTTTTTTCATTGCTTCTTTAAGCATATCACTTGATAAATCTGTTCCTGTAACATGATATCCATCATTTGCCAATGCGATTGTAATCTCTCCACTACCACATGCTAATTCAAGAATATCTTTTCCATGAATATACTTTTCAATTAACGACACCCAAGCTTCTGTTGCTTCGTCATCTTTCACTAATGCATCATAGAAATGTGCTAATGTCTCGTACATCATAATGAGAAATCCTTCTTAGGTAAATCTGCATATAAACGCTCTAATTGAAAATGATCACGTTCTTCATTTTGAAATACATGAACAATAATAGTATCTAAGTCTACTAAAACCCAACTAGAATCTCGATCACCTTCAATAGCTCGAACTTTATATCCATGTTCTTCTGCACGATCTGCGACATTATCTGCAATTGCATAAACTTGTCTTAAACTAGATGCACTACATACAACCACATAATCAATAAATGGATTTAAAGAGCTGAATTCATATAAAATGGGGTCTTGTGCTTTTTTCTCATCTATTGCTTTCTGTACAACTTTTAATAATTCTTCCATTATATAACTCCTTCATTACGTAAATATTCTTCTTGTTCTTTTTTTACACGATCAAATCCTAGCAATAAATTTTTCTTACATAATTCAATTTGTTCACTTGAATCATATCCTCTACTTGGATCTAACTTATCTGCAATATATAAAATAATATTATATGGGGATTTACCATCTCCTAATACATGATGATATATGCTTGATATAATATCTTTATTTTCAATATGTAATTTTCTCTTTACATAATCTGCACCAATATATCCATGCCATATCGCAATTGGTTCATTCATATGTTCTGGCATATGATGCATCATCCATATAGTTGCTTCATCCTTAGGTAATTGTTTACATATATCATGTGCCATACCCATACACCACGCAACTTTCTCATCTAAATGATGTGCTTTAGCAAGTTCCACGCATAAATTTGCTACAGATACAGAATGATTATATCTTTTTTCACTCATATAACAACGTACACATGCATCAACATATAAATAATGTTCTCCAATATAACGTTGTACACTTTTTGGCAATAACCAATGCTTTTTTCCTTGACGTATTTCTGTACTAGATACATCAATAAGTTGCATATGCACTCGATTCAATCCATATGGTAACTCCATATTTTCTTCTCTTGAAAATACATAAAATTCGACTAATTTCAATAATTCTTCCGATTGTTTCCATAAATGAAATTGCTTTGCCTGATCATCACCAATTAAAAAAACAAATGTATGCTCTGGATATTTTTTCTTTAGTTCCTTAATTGTCCGTATGGTATATGAAGTTCCTTCTAATGTTCCTTCAATAGTACATAATCTTAACTTACGATAAGGTTCAATTGCATATTGAATCATTTCACAACGATTTTTGAATGACGCATACTGACCATCTTTTAATGGAGCATCTTTGCATGGTAAAAACCATACCTGATCTACATTTAGTTTCTTTATAGCTGTTTTTGCAATACATAAATGCCCATTATGTATTGGATCAAAACTACCACCTAACAATGCAATACGCATACTATAAACCTAATTTATTTTCCTTACTGCGTCGATATAATATAATTGTACGACCAATTTCTTGAACAATTTCACTTCGAGTACCTGATGCTATATCTAAAGATGCCTCATGTACTTCCACTGGGCATGTTTTTAAAACTGATACTTTTACTAATTCGTGTGCTTCTAATGAATCTGAAATTGTTTGAATCATATTATAAGTCACACCATCTTTTCCTACCTGAAATAACGCTTTTTTTGTTTGCGCTAATGAGCGTAATTTCTTTTTATCTTTACTTGTTAACATTAAATCATCGCCTTTCTAAAAGTTACACTACTACATTTACTTACATATACACCAATCTTTTTTACATCTCCACTAATACAGAACCATCCTAAACCATGAATTACAACATCTATTTTTTCTCCATTTGGTGTATATTCAAATTTTTCCATATCGCTGAAGTTTTTTTCTATATTAGGTGACAACATTTCTCCTAAATGTTGTGTCCATAATACATCTGCTTTTTCTTGTTTGCTTCGATGCAGAGGAAGACTATCACTAAAATAAGCAACACAACTAACTTTTGTGCCTCCAATTAAGTCTAAACGAACAAATCCTGCTAAAGAAATTGTTTGATCTTGATATAATTGATAAATTCTTGGCTTTAATGGCTTCAATGGAATTACACTTTTTAATAGTTCATCATCGATATGCGTTAATAATGAATCCATTCTAGTTAAACCTGGAGTATCGTATAACGTATATCCGTCCATTTCAATTTCGTTAAAGTCAAGTGTTGTACCTGGATGTCTAGATGTTGTTAAATTCACATTTTCACATAATGCATTTAACAATGTACTCTTACCTGCATTTGCCATTCCCATTACAACAACATCTCTATTTTTACGATAAATATCAATTGCCTTTCTTATCTCATCAATAGAATCATTTTCATCGCTATTTGGATGTTTTACTAAATCTCCGCAAATTACAATTCCATTAACTACAATTGAATTTTCTTTTAATCGTTGAATTAAAAAATCTGCCAACTTATGATTTGATAATGTATCCGGCAATAAATCTCTCTTAGTAGCTACCATCAATATATCTTTATTCATTAAATGTCGATTTAGCCCTTTAATCATATTAGCTTCAAAATCAAATAAATCAACTACCCATACAACCAATGCATCTAATTTTGCAATTTGACTTAGCACTTCATCTGAATCAATTCCTTGTTTCATTGAAATAACTACATCGTCATAATGACGGATACGAAAGCAACGCTGACAAAATTCTGCATCTTCTTTTGGTGTATATCCAATTTTATTTTTATCTTCAGATTGCATCACAACTCCGCAACCTTTACATTTTCTACTCATCATATTCTCCTTTCACTAATTTTCCTGTTTTCTTTAATAGTGAAAATACCATATTTTCAAACACTCTATTTACTTTTGTAAATGATAAATCTCGTTCCACAACTTGTGCAGTTAATATTGTATAAAATCTCATAATATTTGCACCTAAAATATCTGTCATTAATTGATCCCCTAATACTGCCACTTCATTTCTTTTAACATTTAAATCTTTTAACATTTTATGATATTTAAATGGCAGTGGTTTTAAAGCAAAATAATAATATGTAGCATTTAAACCTTCTGCAAATTTTGCAACGCGTTCTTCAACATTGTTTGAAATGAAAACAATTTGAATACCAACTTTTTGAAAAGATGCTATAAAATCTTTTACTTGTTGATCAGGTAATGCAACATCATGAGGAACAAGTGTATTATCAATATCACAAACTAATACTTTTATTCCCTTTTCAAGTAAAAACTCTGGTCGTAACACATGAAAACGATGTATATAATAATTTGGGGTAAATAATTTTAACATTCCATGCACTCCTTTAATTTTCCGAATATTATTCTAACATATTTCTAATTCTAATACATACATAATTCATAAAAAAACAATATTCTACTTATTTAATGATTTTAAAAATCCTGTGCATCCTTTTAAAACATCTTCATATGTTTCATCAAAATTTCCTGTATACCATGGATCTGCAATATTACCTTTTTCATCTGCGAAGTCTAATAATTTAAATATTTTATTATGATACGACTTAGGTAATATATTTTTTAAATTTCTAATATTCGCATCATCCATACCTATAATATATGAAGCACCTTTAGCATCCTCAACACTGATTCTTTTCGCATAATGTTCTATAATAGGGATATCTTTTTCAATCAATTTCTTCCTTGTTCCTATATGAATTGGATTTCCAATTTCTTCATAACTTGTAGCGGCAGAATCCACTGCATATTTATCTTCTAAATGATGCTTTACCAATAAATTTTGCATTACACACTCTGCCATTGTAGATCTGCATATATTGCCATGACATACAAATAATATTTTTACCATTTCTTCCTCCTATAACATAATTTTATCAAATTATAATTGTTAAATTCATATCTTGTCAATATTACAATACTCGCTCCATCTCATTCATTAATAATGATACCTTTAATATACCAACTAATTAATCTTATTTATATAGAAAAAGAGATTTTACTTACCAATGCATTTTGGTATAAAAATCTCTTTGTTTATTTTATTTCAGAATGATTTCCTATTTTTTAGCTTTTTTCATACTTGCGTAAATACCAGCCATAGCTGTTCCAAACATTACGATAAATTGATTCATCGCAACTCCAACACCAGTATTTGGAACATTAGAATGAGTGTCTTCTTCAATGTTAGCATTTGGTTTCTCATTTTGATTTATTGATGACTCAGGTTTTAATTCTGGCTTATAGTTGTCATCTGAATGATCTTGTTCTAATGATTCTTCACTTTTTTCTAAAACTGCTTTTTCCAAACCTTGAATTGCCATTACAACCTCATCTTCTGTAGCACTCTCATTTTCTAATACTTCTTGTGCAAAATTTAATGCTTCTTTATACGCTTCTACTGATTCAGTTGTATATCCATCAAAATTTGTAACTGCATGATTCACTAAATTCTGTAATTCTGTTTTATCAACAACTTTTACCTCTTCATTTTTAGTAAATCGAGCTTCAATAATCAAATTACCTTTTACTGGTTTTGAAAAATCATATTCATCATTACCTATATACCATCCGACAAAAGTAAATCCTTCTTTTGTTGGGTTTTTTGGAGCATTTACTTTTTCTCCATATTCAACAGTTACCGTCTTACCATCAATTACTACTGTATAAATTTTCTTTACTAATGTTGCTGTTTTTAATGTATGAACAGCTTCTTGAATTTCTTCTTTTGTCACATCTTTATTTTCTAAAACACTAGTTGCTTTATTAAAAGCTTCCTTATAAGCATGTACTGATTCTTCTGTATATGGATCAAAATCTGTAACTGCATGATTCACTAAATTCTGTAATTCTGTTTTATCTAGCTCCACATTTCTGATTGCTACTGATAATTTCTCAATAGCTTCTTCTATTTCTGGTAATGTTATATTGTTTTTATCTAGAAGAGCTTCTCCAACACTGATAGAATCATTTAATTCCTTTATCAAGTTTTCCTGTACATTTTCTGTTGGAAGACTTTTTGCTTTATTTATTAAAAGATTTAATTCTTCAACTTTTTCAGAAACATTTACAAAAGAAATACCTTTTGCTTTTGCAAATCGTTCTGCTTCACTTCCTTTTTCTCCAAAAATAGTGAATTGTTTATAATTGATTTCAAAAAATGCATCATCGCCAATATTTATAACAGTTTTAGGAATATATAATTCTTTTAATCCTTTGCAACGATTAAATGCATAACTTGGAATTTCAGTAATCCCTTCTTCTAACATAATTGTTTTTAAATTTTCTTTAAATCCAAATGCAATATTATCTAATTTAACACTTCCCAAAACATTAATACTATCTTTTCCTTCTGGAATTGTTAAAATTGTTGATTTATTTTTATTGTAAATAACTCCATCATAAGAAGTATAAACAGGATTATCTTTTTCAACATCAATATAAGTCAAGTTTTTATTATTAAATGTTTCTTTTTGGTCATATATAGTAGTTTGTGCAGGCAACGTAAAAGCTTTATTTTGTTTTGCCACAGGATAAACTAATAATTCTGATAAATTTTTTGAAAATAACACTCCATCTCTACTTGCATATACAGAATTATTTCCATCAACTACAATCTCTTTTAAAGAGTTCATATTTTCTGAAGCTGTTTTATAATCAAATGAAGCAATGTTTTTTCCTAAATTTAAATATTCGATATTTGAACTTTCAAATATACTAGGAGAAACAACTGTAACATCTAAATCCTTAAAAGTATTTGGAACATTAACTCTAGTAACACTGTTTTTTACTCCTTCAATTGCAACTCCACCTTCATAAAAACTAAAACTCATATCATTTTCAGATGCATATACTTTTTGTAATTGTTTTACTGTATGATCTTTCGAAAATTCTTCCACTGATGAATTAAAATATTTCGATGAAGAACTTCCCCATGTACTATCTGAATAAAACCATTTTCCATTCGCATAAACAAGATTCCATGCATGTGCACCAGCATAAGTATCTCCAGTCACAACAATTGCTGGGATTTCTGCTAAATTTAACATAGCTTTATATAAATTAGAATATCCACCACATACTGCAACCTTATAAGTAAATACTTCATATGGTGTTAAACCAACTTGAGTATCTTGTGGGCTTGCATAGTTTATATTTTTTACAATCCATTCATAAATCAATTTTGCCTTATTTAAATCATTAGTTTCACCTTTAATAATTTCTCTATCCATGAAAGCTTTTATTTCACTAGCTTCTTTATCACTCATAGGCGCTAATCGTTGATCCCATGTTTTAAAATTGTTTGGATCGTTATGATTTACAAAATCGATTGCTAATTGATTAATCTGTGCTGCAGATACCTTTACATCTGCTAAAGTTTGTTTTGTTTGTAAATTCACTTTATCATATGCAAATCCTGTTTCCATATTTCCTACAAACGAAACAGCCACTGTAGAAACTATGATACCTGTTTGTATTATTTGTTTTTTATTTTTCATCCTATCCTCCAAGCTTTCATATCAAAGAAAGCACTTTCAAGCATACGTTTTTAGTTTACCATATATATAAATAAAATAGCAATCTTTTTTTATTTATAAATGTGTTTTTAACATATTATTACAACATTTTTATATTTTCTTATCCGTTTTGAAATCTTGTCTAAAAAATAAAAAACTGTTAAAATGTTTTCAAGAAATGAGGTATATATATGAATATAAACAAAGATACAATTGAACAAATTACAAGGCAGTTAATTGAAACTCCAAGTCCTGTAAGTTATTATGAAGAAATCACTCCCGTAATGGAAAATCTTGCGAAAAAATATGGCTACACAGTTAGCTTTGATCGTAAACGAACAATCTATATTAAAGTAGAAGGTCAGCATCCTGAAAAAACTGTTTGTGTTGGTGCTCACTTAGATACAATTGGCTTAATGGTTCGTCATATCAATGACAATGGTACATTAGCGTTACGTAACCTAGGTGGTATTAACTATAATAATATCGATGGTGAATGTGTGCATATCCACACAAGAGATGGAAAAACATATACAGGTTTAGTTACTTGTACTTCTCACTCTACTCATGTATTTGATAATGCAAGAGGTATGGCTAGAGAAGAAAGTAATATGATGGTAGTACTTGATGAACATGTAAAAACTGCACAAGATGTTCGTGATCTAGGTATTGAACATGGTGATATTATTTCTGTTGACCCAAACTATCACTATACCGAAAAAGGATTTATCAAATCACGTCATATTGATGATAAAGCTGCTGTTGGGGCTATTTTTGCAGTACTAGAAGATTTACAAAAATCAAATAAAAAGCCATATTACACAACCCTTTTTGCCTTCCCTTTCTATGAAGAAATTGGTCATGGTGGAGCTTGGCTACCTCCTGAAGTAGAAGAATATGTAGCGCTAGACATTGGCTTAATTGGACCCGATCATTTAGGCAACGAATATACAGTATCTATTTGTGCTAAAGACAATTACACTCCTTATGATCGTGCTCTTACAACCAAATTAATCAACTTAGCAAAAAAAGAAAATATCCAGTATTGTGTAGATGTGTTTTATCATTATGGAACTGACGCAAGTGCTGCAATTCGTGCTGGTAACAATGTTTATGCTGCAGCATTTGGTATGGGCTGTTTTGCAAGTCATGGTATGGAACGATGCCACATTGATAGTGTTGTTGAAACAGCAAAATTACTTTATGTATATATCATGAGCGAATAATTTTCTTTTGAGCAAACAAATTGAGAATCTATCAATTCTATGATACTATCGCTATAGAAGAAACAAGTATTTTAAGATTATTGTTTCTTAAAAGAACATCATACTATATGATAGGAGGAAATTATCATGTTAAAAAATAAAACAGCAATCATTACAGGTGGTACTCGAGGTATTGGTTTTGAAATTGTAAAAAAATTTATTGAAAATGGAGCAAATGTTGCATTCTTTGGTTCTAGAAAAGAAACCGTAGATAAAACACTAGCGAAATTAAATGAATTATATCCAAATAAAGAAATTCTTGGATTATATGATGATATTAGCGATCCTCAAGCCGTTGAAAAGGCATTTCAAAAAGTCGTTGAAAAATTTGGAAAATTAGATATTCTAGTTAATAACGCAGGTATCTCTGCTCGTGATAGTTTATTAGATTATAAAGTAGAAGACTTTGAAAAGATTATGAATTTAAATGTTAAAGCAGTATTTGTATGTTCTCAAGCTGCTGCTAAACTAATGTCTGAAAAGCGTAGTGGTGTTATTTTAAATACAAGTTCTATGGTTAGTTTATATGGTCAACCATCTGGTGTAGGTTATCCAACTTCTAAATTTGCCGTAAATGGTATGACAAAATCATTAGCTCGTGAATTAGGTAAATACAATATTCGCGTCAATGCTGTAGCTCCTGGTGTTACTGCTACCGACATGGTTGCAGCTCTACCAAAAGAAATGATTGATCGTATTTCAAGTACAATTTCATTAGGAAGAGTAGGACAACCAGAAGAAGTAGCAAATGCCTTCTTATTCTTAGCAAGTGATATGGCAAGTTACATCACTGGAACCATTCTTTCTGTAGATGGTGCAGCAATTGTTTAATCTTATATTTTAACATAGTTTTAAGATAAATATTTACAAAGGATTGATTTCTGTTTAATTAGAAATCAATCCTTTTATTCTATCTATTTTTCATTTCTTTTAAATTCTTTATATAATTTCATAAATGCCCTTTTTTCTATTCTTGAAACATAGGATCTTGAAATATGCATTTTTTTAGCAATCTCTCTTTGTGTTTTTTCTTCCTGTCCAAATAGACCAAATCTTTGAACTATAATTTCATATTCTCTTTGATCAAGTATTTCTAAATATTTCTTTAAATTTTGAATTTGTTCATGTACCATCATATCATCAATAATATTCATTTCTTCTGGCGAACTAATTGCATCAATCAATGTAATTTCACTTCCATCTTTATCCGTGGCAATTGGCTCATTTAAAGATACATTTTTAAAATAATTTTTGGTACTCCTTAAATACATTAATATTTCATTTTCAATACATCTTGATACATACGTAGTTAATTTATGACCTTTAGTTGGATCAAATGAATCAATCCCCTTAATCAATCCGATGGTCCCAATACTGATTAAATCTTCTGTCTGTTCTTTTTTGATATCATATTTTTTTACAATATGAGCAACTAAACGCAAATTATGCTCAATCAATTGATTTCTACACTCTTCATCATTTCGTTGCAATCCTGCTATACATCTTTCTTCATCTTCTTTGTTTAATGGTTGTAGAAAGGTGCTTGATTTAATATAACCAACGTATCCTAATACATGATTCAATAATTGTAAAACTGACAAAAACATTTATATCACCTATTACAAATATATGTGATAAACTATATAAATATGCAAAAGGACAATGCACTTGCATTGCCCTTCTTATTTCTTAATTCTTTAAAAATGGTTGATAATAAATTTTAAATGATAGCTTTTCATTTAATTTTTCTAATGCAATTTTAAAAGCATCCTTATCAAATATTACTACGTCAATATAAGAATAATAAATACCTACTGCACCACCCATGGTTCTAGCAATTGACATATCATACAACAACTCATTTGTCTCTTTTTCTAATTGTTGACGAACTAAAGCTTCTTTTTCATCTTCATATAATTTTTCATAATATAAGTAACCGTACTCTCCTCCACATGAAGAAAATTCTTTACACATGTCATATGTATCATTTAATATTTCTTCTTGTAATTGTGGATTTGTTGTTACGATTAATTTCATATCTTTACGTAATGTTTCATTGACTGGTTTTTCATCAAGTTTATATGCCATATAAATTGATAGAGGATCATGATATTCTACCCATTCTTCATCAACGATGATATCACAAATATCTTCATAAAAATTTGGTAACAAACAGAAGTTTTCTGCTTCTTGATCAGGTTCATCTAAAATTTCCACACTTGAAATACGTGCCTCAAATTCTAACTCTCCAATAAATAATTCAAGCATATATGAAACAATACTCTCTTTTTTACTTTCATCTAGATCTTTCAGTGCTTCACAATAAACTTTGATATTTATCATTTTACTTACTTCATCAATTGTATAATAAATATGAAAATCTGTACCACGGACTTCTTTATCTTTTACTTTAATAATTGTATTCATTGCTCGTGTTGTAAGAGGTGGACGAAATGCATTAATAATCCAATCTTCACTCAACTGTTTTGGAGCATTTTTTTTTAATAACGCTGTTGCAAATTGTGAATTTTTATTACTTTGAGGGGTAAATGTCATTTCATAAAATCCAGTATCGCTCATTTCTACTTCCATACTACATAAACACACTGTTTTTAATTTTTCATTAAGATCATTTAATATATGTTTAACTTCATGATAATCTTCATTTTTTATAGCTGCTTCTAATTCTTCTTTATTTGCTAGAAAATATTTCCAAAAATTTAAAACTCGATGTTTCATATACATAATTATGCCCTCACTTCTATTCCATAAATATCGTTTCGACTATTATACCATATTGTACAAAATGAAAACAAGTGAAGTTCTTTTATCCGACAGTAAATTTTTGCTTTAAATTATGTAATATTTTCTTTTCTAATCTAGATACTTGTACTTGAGATATTTGTAATTTTTTAGCAATCTCTCCTTGTGTCATTCCTAATTGATATCGATAATATAAAATTAATTGTTCCCTTTGCTCTAAATGTTTTATTTCTTGTTCAAGTGATATCTTCATAGTGACATCATCTTCTTTATCTTTTACTTTATCTTGTAAAACAATTGGTGCTCCATCATTTTCATATATTGTTTCATCTAATGAATATACAAATTGATGTGCTTCAAATGCAAGAATCACATCTGAAACATCGATATTCAGTGCACCTGCAATTTCTTGATAGGTAGGTTCTCTATGATATTGTTGAGATAATTCTTCTTTTTTTTGAATCATTACTAAATAACCTTCTTTTAATGATCTAGAAATACGCATATTTCCATCATCTCTAAAATATCGTTTAATTTCACCCATAATAATCGGCACAGCATATGTAGAAAATTGTACATGATACTTTAAATCAAAATTATTTATAGCCTTCATTAACCCTACACATCCAATTTGATAAAGTTCATCATAATTTGCTGTACCTCTATGAAATCTTTTAACAATAGAATGTACTAATGGTATATTTTGTTCTACAAATATACTTTTTGCTACTTCATCCCCATTTTTTATACGAATAAGTAATTCCTCATTCGTTGATTTGTTGCTCATAATTTATTTTTTTACATAAATGAACACTAGTCCCTTTTCCCTTTTCACTTTCAATATGAAAATCATCTGCAAAAGTTTGCATAATCGTCATCCCCATACCGCTACGTTCTAAATGTTGTTTACTTGTATATAATGGTTGTAATGCTAAAGAAATATTATCAATTCCACACCCATCATCCTTTACCGTAATTTCAATTTTTTCTTTATCATATCCTACTTCCACTTTTACAATTCCTGTTTCATCTCCGTCATATCCATGAATCATTGCATTCACAACAGCTTCAGCAAGCATTGTTTTAATTTCCATACAATCTTCAACAGATAGATTTAAAGGCATTAAAAAAGCTATGACACTAGTACGAATAAACGATTCATTTTCTAAATGTGACATACATTCGATTCTCATTTGATTCATAACTTTACCTCATTTCTTTCTTCTTTCATTAATTGAAATACTCCACTCATAGAAAATATTTTACGATTCATTTTTGATAAATTACATAATATTAAAGATGCATGCATCTTTTCTAATTGTTTGTATCTTGCTAATACAAATCCAATTCCTGTACTATCTACAAATGTTACCTCTTCAAAATCAAATTTTACTTTTTTAGGTTTATATTTTTTAATCAATTCGATAATCGTATTTTTTAAATTGCAAACACTTAAATTATCTAAATCTCCAAAAAAATAAAAGTATAATATTTCATCTATATATTGATATTTCACTTATATCCCTCCGAAATCATCATAACACAAATTATTTTATACAAAGAGTTTTTTGACAAAGGTTCTGTTTTATCGACAAAAAAAGAAACAGATTCAATCTGCTTCTCTTCTATTTATAGATTCAATCTCTTCATCTGTTTTTGCTGTTATTTTACAAAGTGCATATATTATAAAATTTATTGTTAAAATTATAATACATATCATCACATATATCATATATCTAGTCCATAACTTTTTTATTCAATATTAATTTATGCAAAAATATCAAAAAAGGCCATTTTTAAGATATCCCAATATTGCAAAGATTGGATTGTTTTTGCAGCACATAAAGGAACTTCAATTGAATATCCATCACTCATAATAACTTTTACTTTACCCACTTTTTCTCCTTTTTTATAAGGCGCACATTGTTTTTCTATTGTATACTCTTTTTTTATTTCTTTAGGTTCTTTTCCTTTTTGAAAGACATATTCTATAGCTTTACTATTCATTAATTCCAGCATTGGCTCTTTCCCATTTTCTACCTTTATTTTTTTTAAAATAGTCCCCTTTGGATATAGTTGTGCTTGTTCATACTGAGAAAATCCATAATCGAGCATTTGTTTTACCTCATTATTTCTACATTTAGAATCTGGTTCACCCATAACGACTGCTATAAGACGTAATGCATCTTTTTTTGCAGATACTGTTATACATGATTTCGCTTGTGTTGTATAACCTGTTTTTAACCCATCTACATTCGGGTATTGTTTCAATAATTTATTAGTATTAACTAGCCAAAATGCTTTCTCTGTTCCTTCACGAATATAAGAATCATACATAGATGTAATTTTTAATAAATCTTCTTTACCTTCTTCAATTAAATATTTTCCAAGCATTGCCATATCTTTTGCACAAGTATAATGATTTGGATCATGCAATCCTGTCGCATTTACAAAATGCGTTTTCGTTAATTTCAAATCTTTTGCTTTATCATTCATCATCGATACGAAATTTTCATGAGTTCCTCCTATTTTTTCTGCCATTGCTACCATTGCATCATTTGCAGAGGCAATACAAATGCTTTTCACCATATCCTTGACACTCATTGTTTCGTTTTCTTCTAGATATACTTGACTTCCTCCCATACTAGCGGCATGCGCACTTGCACTGACCTGATCATCCCATTTTATCTTCCCATTATGAATGTTTTCAAAAATGATCAACAATCCCATCATTTTCGTCATACTTGCTGGATATAATTTTTCATTTTCATTTTTAGCATAAATCACTTTTCCTGTTGTATATTCCATCAAATATGCTGCTTTTGCTTGCTTAGCAATATCTATATTTTTATCATGAGCATAAATTGGCATACAAGACAATATAAAAACACTTAAACATAGAATACAGTACAGAATCTTCTTCATAATTTTCACCTCACTATACTGTATGTTTAAGTGCTCATTTTATGTGTTTATTCAAATAAATCTAACATTAAATCATCTTGAAAGAATGTTTGAAAATTGTATAGAAACAACACATCACTAATATTATCTTCTTTAATTAATGTATAAATATCATCTGAATAATATCTTGGATCCACAACGCTAATATGATGATAATATGGTAATAAAAATGGTATTAAACAATTCGCAAAAGAATCTTTTATTAATAATAAACTTTTATCATTTTTCACTGATGTATCAATTTCAATACAATCATAATTTCCTCCTAAAAATACTTCATAAGGATTAGCTGATGTTGCCTTATCAACATCATAAACAGTCGCTGTTTTCTTTCTCTCATTTACATAATTTACAACTACATCAACTTCACTATCTTTTGATTTTGGTAAATATACATTTACTTTATCTTTATTTGTCATATAACCACTTTGTTTTGATAAAGAGCCATCAAATGTATCATTAATTACATAAGTATTGTATGCAACTTGCTTCTTTGATCGTATAAAATTTTTTCTAATTTCTTGAAAAGCAAGGTATGCACCTCTACTTGTCCAATGATGGTCACTATTATAAAATATAGTTTCATCTTTGTGAGAAAGTAATACATCTTCAAGCGATACGGTTTTAATATGTTTCTTTTCTAATGAACTATAAAGATTACTTATTACTTTACCTTGATCAATTGTAGTAGCCTCTTTAGGTATTTTCTCGCTATATATTTCTGCTTTATTACTTACCAAAGCAATTCCTATATTCAATTTTTTATATTTTTGTTGAAAGGTTATAATGGATTTTTTTCGTTCTTCTATATCTTTCTTTGTAGGAACATACATATCTTGAAACAACATATGATCCTTTCCTACCCATATGTCATCAAACTTTCTTTTTCCTAATGTATATTCCATACGTACTTTATTTTTAAATAACTTATCTCTTAATGGCATTTGATCCTTTATATAACTATTAAATTCTCTTTGATAATCACCACTTATAAATAAAGGAGTAGTATAAGATGGAAGTTGTTGTAAATTTCTTTGTTCTAACTCTGATATTGTTTTATCTTTTTGAAAAATATAACATACCATCATACATCCAATAATTGTCAAACTAACGATCATTGTTGGACACTTTTTAATCATCTGTTCTATTTTCTTCATAAGCTCAACTCCCTAAAATTGAAAATATAAAAATGCTTGCATTGTATCTGAAGCACTATACATAAAGAAAAATATCCAAGCAATACAAATCATGATAATCTTTAATATTACATATGTTTTATTATGTTTATCCTTTATATAAATCCAAATTTCATGTAATATTGATGTACTCCATAAAAATCCTATTCCTAAAACCCACCATAAACTTTTTAGTTCTAACCAAAACTTCATAGAATCTTCCCATGAACCAAAAAACATCGTGTTTATATAATGTAATGCATCTTGTATAGTAGGACTTGCAAAAAATACCCACCCAATCATTACAATCACAAAAGTAATCAACCAATTGATACATTTAGGTAATTTTCTTTTCACATGAACCCATATATTTTTTTCAAATATTAACAATAAACCATAATATAGTCCCCAACAAACAAAGGTCCAATTAGCGCCATGCCATATTCCTGTAAGCAACCATACAATAAGTATATTGCGAATATGAAATTTTACCCCTTTTCGATTTCCTCCTAAAGGAATATAAACATAATCACGAAACCAAAAAGATAGTGTTCTATGCCATCTTCTCCAAAAATCCGTAACCGATGTAGCACAGTATGGATACTCAAAGTTATTTGGTAATCGAATTCCAATCATTCTTGCAAGTCCAATTGCCATAAGTGTATACCCTTGAAAATCAAAATAAATTTGCAATGTATATGCGAATATTCCAAGCCAAGCTAAACAAGCAGATTCGCTTCCTTGCGCCATATTCCATATAGTCCCTAGTTGATTAGCAATGCATACTTTTTGTACACACCCCATTAAAAATGATGCAAATCCTTTTTCTAAATTATTCTTTTTTAATCCATGAAAAACTAGTTGTTTCTTAAAATCCTGATATCGAATAATTGGTCCCATAATCAGTTTTGGGAAAAATGAAACATATAACGAAAAATCTAAAATATTTTTTTCTTTCTTAATTGTTCTACGATAAACATCTATATCATAAGATAATAAAGAAAATACATAAAAAGATATTCCTAATGGAATTCTTTCCATTATATGAAACTTAGGTAAATATATAACATTTGATAACTGATGTAAAATAAATCCATAATATTTTACATAAAATAATATGAAAATGTTTACCATCATACATACTATAAAATCAATTGTCCGTTTTTTCTCATCTCGATCATCCATAAATCTAATCAATAAATAATTAGTAATAAGTAAAAACAATAATACAATAATTGCATACGGATCTTGCCATGCATATAGACATAAACTAAATATTATAAGAAATATTTTTCTTTTTGAATAAGCTGTTATTTGATATAAAATTAAAAAAATTGGTAACACAAAAACGATAAATAATAAATTTTGAAACTCCATTTAATTTTCCCCTTCTTTTTTAAAACAACGCTTTTATTTCATGTTCAATATCATACATATTTTTATGAATAATCAAAAATACATAATCTCCTTTTTCAAAAATTTTACCTTTTTTTATCAAATCACTTTGTACTGCATCATACCCTTTAAAAATATTATATTGAGACTGTTTCTGTTCTTTGAGTATTTTTTTTATATATTTTCTTTTTTCTAAATCAGTTTGATAAAAAATAGCAATCTCTTGTGCTTCTGTTGCAGAGGTATGTTTGTAAACAATTGCTTTTTCATAATCTTCTTTCGATAATTTATAATATTTTTTTATCATTTTATGATTCCATACTTCATACTCTTTTGAATTTAATGCTTGTAGACAAGTAGATGTTACATCCTTCCAGGCTACATCATCATCAACATTTATAAATGGAAAACATAATAAAAAAAACATACATAATATGAAAATTATATATACATACTTTTTCATATTTTCCTCCCTATATTCCTGCACTTTGTGCCATATAATTTAACCATTTTGGATAAAAGTTATATTTAGGATGTATTCCATCACATTCATAATCACTAGCATTCCCATCAATTAAATAATCATTATCTAAATATACAACTCCTAGCTCCTTACACATTCTTTTCATTGCTTCATTGAATGTTTTATCTTTTTTATTATATTTTCCAGATTGGTATCCTTTTTTCGTCATAGGAACAATCGAATTCACATATATTCTTGTACTTGGTAATGCATTTTTTAGCTGCAAAATCATCGACTTATATTGTTCTATAAATCGTTTTTCATTTCCTCTACAGTATGGTAAATCATTCATTCCATAACATAAAAAAACATTATTAGGAACTAATGAAATTGCCATGTTTATTTCATCCTGTGAATTATCTGTTCTTCTCCCTCGAATAGCTAACACATTGTTTTTGGGCAATATACGATAATCTAAAATAGCCTCAGCAATAGAATCACCAAGAATCACACTATTTTGATATCTATTTTTAAATGATGCCATAGAAATATTAGCTTCTTTATTTTTTTCTTTTTTTAATTCATTTTCTACTTCTTTAATATGTTTTTGTGCATCACTGACTGACTTATTTTGCTCCTGTTCTAACATAGAAATACCTAGTTGAACTTCTTTACTTGTAGATCTAAAATGATGACTTATATTATAAAAAAGAAATATAATGACTATACAACAACCTAAACCAACTACAAAAATTTTTGATTTTTTTACTGTTTTCAATGAATATCCCTTCTTAATCTTTTTATATTATTATAAGCACAAGTTTCATTTTTAAAATAAGATTTAATATTTTTTAAGAATTTTATCGAAATAATTTCTATCACATAAAATTAATCATCATTAAAAAAGATAGAAAACTATGCAATCAAAAGCAAGTCTTCTATCTTAATTATAAAATTTATTATTTATCTTTTCTGTAAATCTTTTTTTCTGTAATTATAATGTCCATAGGAACATCATATTGGTTTGGAATAATATCACAAACTTTTTGACATTCAAAAGCAACACCTATCTTTAATGCATTTGTATTTTTCAAGTACCGATCATAATATCCTTTTCCATAGCCTAGACGATATAAATTTTCATCAAAAGCAACCATTGGTACAATAATTACATCAAAATCCGTTGGTAAAATAACTTTTCCTTCTTGTGGTTCTAGTATTCCATATGGTCCTTTTTGTAAAACAGTATTTGGATTACAACTAACAAATTCCATTTTCTGATCATTACGAACAATTGGTAAAGCATAGGTATCTAAATGCAATAACGAAAGATCTACTTCATTTCCATATTTTTGATAAATAGCAATTTTTCCATTTAAATAAGGAATTAATTGAGAAATAATAAATGCACTATATTGATATACTTCCTCTTTACTCAACCCTTTACGCTTCTGTAAAGCTACTTTTCTTAATTCTGAATTCATTATTCTATTATCCAATTGACTCGCTCATATCAAGCTTTAACAATTGATTTAATTCAACTGCATATTCCATTGGTAATTCTCTAGTAAATGGTTCTAAAAATCCCATTACAATCATTTCAGTTGCCTGGCTTTTTGTTAGTCCACGGCTCATTAAATAAAATAATTGTTCTTCACTAATATTTGAAACAGTTGCTTCATGTTCAATTTGACTTGTCTTATTACGCGAAATATTCGTTGGTACCGTATCACTTCTTGATTGTTTATCTAGAATTAGAGTATCACACTCTACTTTACTTTTCGCATACTGTGCTTTAGGTCCATGTTGAACTAATCCACGATAATTAACCTCTCCTCCATTACGTGATACAGATTTGGAAATAATCGTACTTGATGTATATGGAGCTAAGTGAATCATTTTAGCACCTGCATCTTGAATTTGATCTTTTCCAGCAACTGCAATTGAAATACATGTTCCTTTTGCATGTGGTTCAGCTAAAATACAAGCAGGATATTTCATATTAACTCCTGAACCAATATTTCCATCAATCCATTCCATACTTCCATTTTCAAATACTTTTGCACGCTTTGTAACTAAATTGACAATATTATTACTCCAATTTTGTACAGTTGAATATCTACAACGTGCATTTTTATGTACAAAGATTTCAACAACTGCTGCATGCAAAGAATCTTTAGAATAAATTGGTGCTGTACATCCTTCAACATAATGTACATCTGCACCTTCATCTACAATAATTAAAGTTCTTTCAAATTGTCCCATACGTTCTGTATTAATGCGGAAATAAGACTGTAATGGTTTATCTAAATGAACTCCTTTAGGAACATAAATGAAACTTCCACCACTCCATACGCAACTATTTAATGCAGCAAATTTATTATCAGAATAAGGAACTAATTTTCCAAAATATTTTTTAAACAAATCTGGGTATTTCTTTAATGCAGTGTCTGTATCTAAGAAAATAACTCCCTTACTTTCTACTTCTTCTAACATATTATGATAAACAGCTTCTGAATCATATTGTGTTGTAACACCAGCTAAAAAATCTTTTTCTGCTTCTGGTATCCCTAATTTATCAAATGTATCTTTAATGGTTTCAGGTACGTCTTCCCATCTATTTTCTGTTTTATCACTAGATTTAATATAATATGTATAGTCATCAAAATTTAAATTTGAAAGATCTGGTCCCCAATTTTGCAACGGCATCTTTTCAAACTGATGAAATGCTTGTAAACGATATTCAAGCATCCAAGAAGGTTCTTGTTTTTTTTGTGAAATGTTACGAATAACTTCTTCACTTAAACCTTTTCCAGTCTTATAAACGCTTATATCTTCATCATGAAAGCCATACTTATATTCCCCATTTGGAATATTTACATCTTGCATCATTTTTCCTCGCTTTCTTCAATTAATTCTTCCATTGCTTTCCATCCAATTGTTGCACATTTAATTCGATTTGCTTGTCGTCCAACATTATGGAATGCAACAGCTTCTTTCAATAATTCTTCATCAAAATCTTTACCATCAATCATCTGATAATAATTTTGAATAATTTTATTGGCCTCTTCTACAGTTTTTCCTTGTAACAACTCACTCATAATTGAAGTAGAAGATGTAGAAATTGTACACGCAACTCCATCAAATCGAATATCTTTAATCACACCATCTTCAATTTTTGTTTGTACATAAATATCATCAATACAAGATTCACTTGCCATATGTTTCTTTTGATATCCTTCTTCTTCTACCAACTCATGATTTCTTGGATAATCATAATGGTCCATTATAATGGATCTTAAAATCATTGGGTCATCCATTAAACTACTCACTTATATCCCTCCTAAAAAAATATATCTAAACATGCTTCCATAGTAGCATTTTCACAAACTTTTAAGAAATAATCTATATCTTCTTTTGTATTATAGAAATAAATACTTGCACGAACAGTAGCAGAAGTTCCTAATACGTTCTGTAACAATTTAGCACAATGTTGTCCACTTCGTACTGCAATACCATTCGCATTAAAAAACGATGCTACATCTTGTGCAAACACACCTTTTACATTAAATGTAATAATACCTGCATCTGCATCTGCATTATATAAAATGATATTATCCATTTGTTTCATTTTTTCTATTGCATAAGTATACAATTCTTTCTCATGCTGGTAAATTTGATCCATTCCTATTTTTTCTAAATAACGGACTGCTTCCCCAAAACCGAATATTGCTTCTAAAGGTTGCGTTCCACTTTCAAATTTTTCTGGTGCATCCTTTAACTCAATATGACATTGATTATTAAATCGCGCATTACTATCTCCACCAAGTAACATTGGCTCCATATTCTCTAATAATTTTTTTTTGCCATAAAATGCACCCACACCTGTCGGACCACACATTTTATGTGCTGAAAATGCAAAGAAATCACAATCTAAGTCTTTTACATCAATCTTCATATGAGGAATACTTTGTGCTCCATCAACTACTACAATTGCTCCATACTCATGAGCAATTTTACAAATTTCCTTAATTGGAGCAAGATAACCTAATACATTTCCAACCATTGCTAAAACAATAATCTTAACATTTTCATTCATTACAGATTTCATATATTCTATATCAAATCTTCCATTTTTATGTAATGGAATATATGAAATTTCAGCTTCATGTTCTTTAGCTACTCTCATAAACGGAAGAATACAAGACGCATGTTCAGCCTCTGTAGTTAAAATAATATCTCCTTTAGATAATGTTTTTCCTAATCCATATGCAACCGTATTTAATCCTTCTGTTGCACCACTTGTAAATACGACTTCATCTTGATCAGCATTGATAAAATTTGCGATTATCTCTCTTACTTTGCTATATCTTTGATCCACTCGATAACTTAAATCGTAGTCTCCACGATGCGCATTGGCACCATAATTTTTATAATAATCTACAACAGCATCAATAACAGGACTTGGTTTTAGTGTTGTAGCCCCATTATCTAGATATACAAGTGGATGGTTTTGCATTGATTTATTTTGAAGCATTGGAAAATCTTGACGAATTTTTTTTAAATTAATCATGCAAACCAACCCTCTTTTCAATTTCTTGTTTCATTTCAACCGCATATCGACCATCTTTAAATAATTCACTTATAGGAGTTAAATAGCCTAAGGTCAATAAACCTAATGCTTGTGCTCTTGTTAATCCTCTCGATTGCAGGTAATACAATTGATTTTCATCAGGTTGTCCTAATGTCGTTGCATGGCTTGCCTTTACATCATTTTCATCAATCAACAAGATTGGTGTTACACAACTTTGATGTTCATCAGTTAAAGTAAGAACACGTGTTACTTGATAAGATTCACTTGTATGAGCCCCTTTTTCAATTTTTCCAATTGCTTCCATAACAAATTTAGCATGATCTTTAACAATTGCATAATTTTCCATTTTTGAATATGTATAAGGAACTTTATGAACACAATTTAATTTAAATATTTTTGAATTACTTGCGATGGTAGCACTCTTTAATGTTACATCTGCTCCATTTTCCAACAAATAAACATCTGTTTGAATTTCCGTATTGCCTTCTTCAATTTCCCAAAAAGCAATAACTGCTTTTCCATCTTTTTGTACATTGATCTGCTGTGAAATATCATTTCTTGCAGTTCCTTCATTTTTTAGCAATACATTTACATGCGCACCTTGTTCGACATTCATTAAAATTTGACGCTTTTGTTCATTGCCACAATAATGAATTAATAATTCTTTATCAATATTTTTTTGAATTTCTACTTCAATATTGATTATATTATCTTTTAAATAAATTTCTTCGAATCCTGATTCCGCATATATTATTTTCATTTTTCTACACCATGTTTCCCAACAGCACATTGTTGTAATAATTCAACTTTCTTTGTTTCATTTTTTACAACTTGTACATGACACTCTTCTTCAATCCAATCATAACCTTCTTGATCAATTTTTTCGATAAGCTCATTACCACCACTAATAACAATCTTTCCATCTACCAATACATGTGCATGTGTAGGTTTTAACAATTGTAAAAAACGAGCATAGTGACTAACAACAATCAATCCCATTTTTTCTTCTTTTTGTAATGTATTAATTGCATTTGCAACTAATTTTAGTGCATCAACATCTAGACCTGAATCTATTTCATCAAGCATAGCAATCTTAGGCTTTAACATTTTCATTTGTACGATTTCATTACGTTTCTTTTCACCACCAGAAAAACCTTCATTCAAAAAGCGATGTGCTAAATCTGGTTTCATTTCCATTTCTTTGATTGTGCGTTCCATATCTTTAATAAAAGTAAATAAAGAAACTGGTTTTTCTCTTCTTGCATTGATTGCAGCTCTTAAAAAATCTGAATTCGTTACTCCACTTACTTCACTTGGATACTGCATTCCTAAAAATAATCCAATACGACTTCTTTCATCTACTTCCATTTGTAATACATCTTTTTCATCAAATGTAATACTACCTTGTGACACATGAAATTTAGGATTTCCCATAATCGCAGCAAGTAATGTACTTTTTCCATTACCATTTGGTCCCATTAACGCATGTGTTTCATTTTCACGTATCGTTAAATCTAGCCCTTTTAATATATCTTTTCCATCTACATCAACATGTAGATTACGTATCTCTAAACAACTCATTTTTATCATCCTTTCAGCCATTGCTATAATAACAAATTTTCTCTTTTTACACAATTATAACGATTTCTAATCACTATCACATTACTAATATCTTATAAACATTTGTGAAAATATGGTATTTTCATTAAATGTTTGATTTTTATATATATATTTATTATAATATCATCATGTGAATTCAAGGAGGAAAACTATGTTAGAAACATTGAAAAAGCAATGGTTCGTTGTACTTATTGCGATTATTTTTATCTGTTTTTCTATTTTTATCATTTATGATACAAATAAAGGAAAATTACCTGGTAAAAAAGATCATGGTAAAGATGTAGTAGCTACATTTAATGGTAAAAATATAACTGCTGACGATGTGTACAATGAATTGTATGAAAACGGTAACGGTAATTCCGTTATGAACATCCGTTTACAGGCGGCTATTATCGACAAGAGTGTTGATACAACTAAAGAAATCAAAGAAGAAACAAAAAAAATTCAAGATTTAATCACTCAGCAAGTCGAATCTCAAGCTTCACAAAATGGAACATCTAAAGAAGACTACTTAAAAAATTATCTTGCAAGCGTCGGTATGCAAGAAGATGAATTTGATTATTTCTGTCGAATTCAAGCAAAACTACAAAAAGTTCAAACTGACAGCTTTGATAAAATTTGCAAAGATAACCAAGGACGTATAGTTTCTCATATTCTTGTTCAAATGAAAGACGCTAACAATCCAACAGAAGCAGAAATGAAAGTTGTTAAACAAATTGAAAAAGAATTAAAAACAATGAGTTTTGAAGAAGTTGCAAAAAAACATGCTGACACTGGAGACTCTAGTGCTCAAAATGGTGGTTATTTAGGTTACATGGACAAAAACACTGGATTTGTAGAAAGTTTTAAAACTGCCGCATTAAAACTTAAAAAAGGCGAAGTAAGTGATTGGGTTAAAGAAAAAAATGACTCTTATAGCGGATGGCACTTAATTCGTGTTGAAGAAACAGATGTTAAAGCCATCAAAAAAGATGCGAAAGCTCAACAATCTATTAATCAACAATTAGCAAACAATTATCCAAACATTACTCAAGATTTTGTGATGAATGCTGCTAAAAAAATGAAATTTGAATATGCAAATGATGATATCAAAAAAGATGTTGAATCTTTTCTTAAATTAAAATAAGGAGGCATGGAAATGAAAAAAATAAGTATATTATTATGCACATTTGCCATGCTAATGACATTAGCTGGTTGCAAAGATGCTAAAGCCGATATTTCAGATGGAAAAACAAAATTAGTATCATTTGATGGTGCATCTGTTACTAAAGAAGATGTTTATAGTATTTTAAAATCAAACAGTAGTTCTGCAGTATTAAATTTAATTCAAAAACAATTATATGATGCTGAAAATATCAAAATTACAAATGATATGAAAAAAGAAGCTCAAAAAAGCTTGGATGAAATTAAAAAATCTTATAAAAACAATAAAGAGTTTGAAAGTGCTCTTAATAGCGCAGGTATGAAAAATGAAAAAGAATACTTAGAAAAGATTGCATACCCTGCTCAACAACAAACTGCATTAATCAAAAAATATGCAACAGACAACAAAGATGATATTTTCCAAAAATATCATCCAGTAAAAGCTAGCATTATTAAATGCGATAAAAAAGAAAACGCTGATAAAGCACTTAAAGCCTTAAAAGATAAACAAAACATTAGCGATGTTGCTAAAAAATACGGCAAAGCTGGTGATACTTTAAACGGCAAAGAACAAATTGTATTTGCTAACTCAGGAATTTCTCAAGTAGTTTATGATAAAGTTTCAAAAACTTCAAAAGCTGGTTTAATCAATGAAGTTATTGCTGATGAAGCAACATCATCTTACTATGTAGTAGATGTTAAAAGTGTAGATCCAAAATCTTATTCTGAAGAAGCTATCGATGCTATATCAAGTGGTGCATTTGATATTAAAAATGCAATGTTAGAATTTTATGCTAAAAAATATAAATTAAGCATTTATGATATTGATACTTACAATCAATTAAATAATTCTAATCCTAATCTTATTAAAAAATAGAAAAGAGCGTATAGCTCTTTTTCTTTTAATTTAGTTTTGCTATAATTAATATCAAAGAAAGGATGAAATCTATGTGTATATTTTGTAAAATTATAAATAAAGAAATTCCATCGTATTGCATTTATGAAGATGAAACCGTAATGGCATTCTTAGATATCTCTCAAGTAACGAAAGGACATACATTAGTAATTCCAAAAAAGCATTATAAAAATTTTTTAGAGTGTGATAAAGATACACTAACTCATTTAATTGAAGTAGCTCAATCATTAGCAGTTTCACTTACAGAAAAATTGCATGCAGAAGGTATGAACGTGTTATCAAATATTAATGAAGTTGCTGGGCAAACAGTTCCGCATTTTCATATCCATTTAATTCCACGATATAGTGAAAATGATGCATGTGTTATTAAATTTAATGAGAGTGAAGAACAGGACTTAGAAACATTAGCAAAAGTATTAAAAGACTAATTTAAAAAAATATAGTTCACAATTAATTTTTATTGTGAACTATATTTTTTTATAATTGATTATTTACTTTCTTCTATATCATCGATATATGTAATTCGATAAGAATGCCCATATTTTTTAGTAATTATTTTATTTAATTCTGCTTTTTTAGATAAATCCTTGTGTCCACTATGAATTAATTTTTCGCCGAATACAGTTTCTGATTTTAAAACTAAAGAATTATTAATATCATTATAATTAATTAAATAATAAATACTGCTTTCCTTCTTTTCTTTCTTATTAGAAACATTCGTCTCTCCTATGGCCGAAATCTTATAAATATCAATAATACGATCTTTATAGGAATCTAATTCAGAACTTAAAAATATTCGATACATTTTCTTATATTCCTTTAATTCTGGCTTTGAATCAATAACAAATGATGTGAAATCTTCATTTACTATTTTTGAAATATTTTTTTTCATATATTGCTCACTGTTTTCATCTAGTGACTGTAAAAACTCAGGAGTTAATTCATATATATTTTTTATTCGTTCAGGAAGATTTTTTACTGTAACCGTTATTTTTTTATTGATTGGATGCATATGATACTGTTCTGCAATCTCCCGATCATATGAAGCCTCAACAACAACCTCATCCCCATTTTTTAAATTTTTATCGGGAATCACTTTATATGTAACAGACTCCAAAAACAATTGTTTTCTATTGTTATAGTCCATTCCATTATATGATGCTTTTGCACTAGCAAAGCCACTTTCACCACTATAATTCATCTGTACATCTCTTGTGATGTCTATATTGGTAGTTCTAAAGAAAAATATATAGCAAGTAAAATATAGTATAAAAATAATACCTAGCACACATACAGTTGTAATCATCTTACTTTTTACCGCTTCTTTGCTAGGTGGATTAAAATGTGCTCTCATGCACTCACCCTTTCCATTTTCATATCGCTTTATATTATACCATTAAATGCACTATATGACTATACCCATGCATATTTCATTATTCTTTTGCCAATTTCTTACATGCTTCTTGTACTTCTAAGGTTACAAATGCGGATATATCTTGTCCGTACTTCACCATTTCGCGAATCATTGAACTAGATACAAAGCTTTGTTCTGGAGACGAAAACAACAATACTGTTTCAATATCTTTGGCCATATATTGGTTAATACTTGCAATGTCCCGTTCATACTCATAATCTTTCACACTACGAACTCCACGAATAATTACGTAAGCCTCTTTTTTTCTAGCATAATCAACGGTTAAGCATGAATCACTATCTACAATAACATTCGCTAAATCATTACATGCATGTCGTATAAATTCAACTCGTTGATTAAGCGGGAAGGTTGTCTTTTTTATAGAATTTTCTAAAATTACAACAATTACTTCATCAAATAACCGACTTGCTCTTCTTATAATATCAATATGTCCATTCGTAATCGGATCAAAACTACCCGGGAAAATTGCTTTTTTCATATTCTTACCTCTTTTTATAATATGTAATTCGCGTTATACCATAAACAACATCTTTTACTTGTTCTAAACTACCATAAGATAATTGAAATTCATCTTCTTTTAAACTTTCACACACAATATCTGCATCTTCATTTAATAAATTATTTTCTTCTAAATAATTCAAAATATAATCAATTTGCTGTTTTTTATACGGTGGATCTAAATAAACAAAATCAAATGTTAATCCTTGTTCATTTGCTTGCTGTAGTGCTCTTTTAAAATCCATTTTCCATATATCAATCTGATTTTCTACTCCTAATGACTTGGCATTTTTTTTCATAGTAGAAATTGCTTTAAAACTGACATCACATAAAACGCTATGATCCATTCCACGACTAATCGCTTCGAAGGAAACATTTCCACTACCACCAAATAAATCTAACATATTTCCGCCATCGAAATATGGACCAATACGTGAAAACACTGCTTCTTTTACTTTATCTAACGTTGGTCTTGTTTTATCTCCATCCACAGCATCTATTGAACGTGAACGAAATTTTCCTGCAACAATCCTCATATTTTTTCTCCTTTTTGTATAAAAATATATTCCATGGGTATGCTATAAGTGCAACCAAATAAATGGTTGTCCCCCCAATCTTTGTTTCTCCTCTTCCCTTTCTTAAAGAGCCACTAATGTGAAGTGGCTCTTTTTTTATTATTTTTTGCTTGTACAATTCCTTGTCGTCTTATACGAGAAATAATCGACTGCGATATACCTACTGAGCTCATAATCGCCATTAAAGAACTACCTCCACTTGAAATAAATAATAATGGAACTCCTGTCAATGGTATCAATCCACTAACACCTCCAACATTCAATATAAAGTGTGCAAAAATATATAATGCTGTACCAATTAGAATTATTTTATATCCATCGCTTCTCGCTCGAAATGCATAATAAAATAATCGATACAAAATAATAACATATCCACCTACGACAATCAACAATCCTAAAATACCACATTCTTCTACAACAATAGATAAAATAAAATCATTATCTGACTGTGTTAAATATCCATATTTTTGAATTGACTCTCCAAGTCCTACTCCTTTAATTCCGCCTCTTGCAAAACCATATAATCCATTAATTAACTGATACCCTTCATTTGTTGGGTCTTTAAAAGGATTCTGTGCATTATTAAATCGAGGTACAATATGAGAATGAAAATTTTCATTAAGGATTTTAACCCCTGGTGGAGTCATAAAAAATAAAAGGAAGCAACTAAGAAGAATAAAAGTTATTATACAGACTTTCTGTGCCGTTCTCAAACTTTGATGACTAGGTATTATAAAGCATCCAAAGGTAATTGACATTAATACAACTAATGTACCCAAGTCCGGTTGTTTCAATAAGACTAATGCAAATGCAATAAGAAATGCTAATGGAATTCTAGTTATTTTGAAAAAATGCGAATCATTTCTTCTAACATTTTCTATATATACAGCCATAAGTACAATCATAAATACCTTTGCAAATTCTGAAGGTTGAATGGTAACTTCTGTAAACCCTAAATTAATACGAATCCATCCATATGCTCCATTGACATCAATAAAGAAGAAAGTAGAAATTAACATTGCAACAATAATAATCCCGATGAATAAGAATTTATAAATTGGCCAATTCATACGAAATTTATTAGCAAAAAATGTCATTAAAAAATAGCCGATACCAAAATATGCAATTTGTTTAATCAATACAATAATCAATCTCTTAATACCACCTATTCCTCCAGCATTTGTTGAAACAATCATTAATGTTCCAAATGCAATCAAGGCTAAAACAGTTGCATGTAATACAACATCATACTTTTTAGGCATTTTTAATAATGATAAAAATTTTTTAATCATTCTTATTCCCCTTTCTTCAACAATATATATCTAATAATAGCATAATCTTTTTGTTTTTTTAATAATTATTTTAGAAAAACACTTCCATTCCATAATAAAAACGTTATAATAAAAAGCGTAAGCAAAGGAGTTTTAATATGACTATTAATTATCATCAAGTGATCAAAGATACAGGTACTAAAATCCGTCAAAAAAGTGAAAATGTTGAGCTTCCTTTATCCACTGAAGACAAAGCATTATTAACAGATATGTTGACCTATGTACGTGATTCTCAAGATGAAGAATTGGCTGAAAAAAATGATTTACGTCCTGCTGTTGGAATAGCTGCTATTCAATTAGGTGTTCCTAAAAAAATGCTAGCTGTTGTTGTTCCTAAAGACGAAGAGGAAGACTATGAATTTGCTCTAGCAAATGCAAAAATTATTTCTGAATCTATGCAACGTGCATACTTAAAAATAGGTGAAGGTTGCCTATCTGTAGATTCTGAACATCCTGGTTATGTACCAAGAGCTGCGCGAATCAAAGTTAAAGCATATGATTTAATTCGTGATAAAGAAATTGTTATTTCAGCAAGTGGATATTTAGCAATCGTTTTACAACATGAAATTGATCATTTTTCTGGAACGCTTTTCTATGATCGTATTGATAAAGAAAATCCTTGGAAAGAAATTCCAGATGCACTTGTAATCGAATAGAAATGTTTCTTGAAACGTTTCTTACTATTTTACAAAATAAACCCCTTTTAAAAAAAGGGTTTTATTTTTTTGTCAAAAACCTCAAAAAAATAAACTATATTCGCAAAAAATAATCTAAAAAATGATTATTTACAATGTTTTATGTTATAATACTTAGAGTATAAGGTGCAAATCTTGTTACAGAAAGGAGTTCTTATGAGTAACTATTCTACTTTATCAAAACCGAATGCACCGAGATTAAATTCAAGTCTATCAGAAGAAAACAAGTATAATAAAATAAATACAGAACGTGGAGATACCCTTATTTATGCAATGGGTGGACTAGGTGAAGTTGGTAAAAATATGTACTGTTTTGAACACGAAAATGAAATTTTAATCATTGATGCAGGTGTTCGCTTCCCTGAAGATGAATTACTCGGGGTGGATTATGTTATCCCAGATTATAATCATTTAGTAAAAAATAATCGAAAACGAAAAATACTAATTATCACACACGGACATGAAGATCATATTGGAGGTATTCCATTTCTTTTAAAATCTGTTCAAATCGAAGCAATCTATGCACCTACATTTGCCGCTGCCTTAATTCGAAAAAAATTAGAAGAACGTAAAATGTCTAAAAATGTAAAAATAATTGAAATTAATGATCGTAGCTCAGTAAAAACTCAATATTTTACATGTGGATTCTTTAATACCACACACTCTATTCCAGATTCATTAGGTATTTTAATTAATACACCAAATGGACGTATTGTAGAAACAGGCGACTTTAAATTTGACCTTACCCCTGTAGGTGGTAATTCAGATTACCAGGTAATGGCATATATGGGTCAAATTGGAGTCGATTTATTAATGAGCGACTCTACCAACTCTGGTGTCGAAGATTTTTCTATTTCAGAAAAAAAAGTTGCTGCAGAAATATTAGATTTAATGAAAAAAACAGATAGTCGTATGATTGTTGCAACATTTGCTAGTAACGTATACCGCGTTTCTCAAATTCTTGAGGCTGCTGTTGCATGTGGAAGAAAAGTAATTGTATTTGGACGCAGTATGGAAAACGTTGTAACCATTGGTCGAAAAATGGGAAAAATTAAAGTTGGTGAAGAGCATTTCTTAAATCCAGAAGATCTAGCTCATACCCCTGCTTCTAAAACATGTATTGTATGTACAGGTAGCCAAGGTGAACCTTTAGCTGCATTATCTCGCATTGCAAATGGAACACATCGTTATATTAAATTAATCCCTGGTGATACAGTTATTTTCTCATCATCACCAATTCCAGGAAATGGAGCTAGTGTTAATCAAGTTGTTAATAAACTTTTTAAAGCTGGTGCAAATGTTTTAACAAAATCTATTCTTGGTAACTTACACACTACAGGTCATGCTTCTCAAGAAGAACAAAAATTAATGTTACAATTAATTAAGCCTAAATATTTCATGCCTGTACATGGTGAATATAAAATGTTAAAACAACATAAAGACACTGCAATCGAAACCGGTGTTCCTGCAGAAAATATTTTTACATGTGCAAATGGTGATGTATTAATTCTAAGAAATCATCATGTGTATGAAAGTAGTTGGAGAATTCCAGCAGATGATATTTATGTAGATGGAAATGATATTAGTGGTGTATCTACTGCTGTATTAAAAGATCGTAAAATTTTAGCGGATAACGGATTAGTTGCGACTATTATAGCAATTGATTCTAAAGAAAACAAAGTATTGTGTAAACCTGTTATTGTTTCGCGTGGATTTGTCTTTATTAAAGATAGTCAAGGTCTACTAAAAGAAGCGGAAATGATTGTATATGAAGCGTTAAAAGAAAAAATGAAACAACGTACTACATTCTCTGATTTAAAAAACTGTGTACGTTCTACCTTAGAACCATTCTTATATAATAAAACACATCGAAATCCAATTGTAATTCCTGTTATTATTAACTCAAAATCAGCAATGGAAGCGATGGCTCAAGCTCGTTTAGCAAGAGCAGCACAAAGAAAACCTACTAAGAAAAATCCAACGCATTCTCAAAATACGAAATAACCGATGTATTCACATCGGTTATTTTCATATTACTATGTTTATGTTAAAATAGTTTATACTGTGAGGTGTTTTTTTATGTTAAAAAAATGTATTAAAATTTTATCAATCTTATGTATTATATCACTAATAATAGCTGGCATATTCTTTTATGGAATTTACTATTCAACAGAACATATTGCTATCAAAAATGAAATCATCCATAACAAAGCAATCCCTTCCTCTTTAGATGATAAAAAAATTGCTTTTATTAGTGACATAAAATATGATGAGTTTATGAATAAAGAAAGACTCGAGAAAATGATGTCATCTCTAGCTTCTTCAGATCCTGATATTGTAATTTTTGGTGGAGATGTTTTTTCTGATATAAAAACAAAACCTATTGATTCAAAAATGGTAAAAGAACTAACTACTATATTAAAAAATATAAAAGCACCATTAGGTAAATTTGCAGTATATGGTGATACTGATTTACAAAACCAAGAATCAAAAAAACTTGTTGATAAAATTTTATTTGATTCCGACTTTGAAATATTATCAAATGCAAAAATAAAAATTCGTAATGGTTCAAATTCATCTATTACTTTCATTGGACTTGATCCATTAATTAATGGTAATTTAAATTTTAAAAAAACATTTGAAAATTTAAGTGATGAAGAATTTGTTATTATGATTACTCATTGCCCTGATTTAATAAGCAATAGTGATATTAATACAAAATATATTAATATTATATTAAGTGGACATTCTTTGGGTGGACAAATTCGTCTTCCTATCATTGGTCCTCTTACAAAAACAGAGGGTGCAACTCATTACACTCATAATAAATATGTAATTAATAACACTCACCTATTTGTATCTAATGGCTTAGGTACAACCAATTTTGATATGAGATTATTCTCTAGACCTGAAATATTAATTTTACATTTAGAAAAATAATAACTACTTATATTAATTTAGATAAAGTGGTGGAAAGCTACTAAATTACAGATGATTTTAGGTTGAAAATACCTTGAAATCATCTTTTTTTATATCAAAGTGAGGATTAAAAAAGACCGAATGACAAAGTTTGCTCAATGAGCGACTTTGTCAACGGTCTGGGGAGGAAATATATTTTCCTCCTTTTATTATGCTCTTAATTGTGCATTTACATCTTTTTTCAAAGTTTCTAAAATTTTATCAAAAATTTCATTAATTTCTTTATCTTTTAATGTACGATCATTTGATTGGAATACGATAGATAATGCAATCGATTTAGAACCTTTTTCTACATGTTCACCTGTGTAAACATCAAATACTTCTACATTTTGAATGATATTTTCTTTTCCTAATTTACCATTCTTACGGATACTATTTATAATATCTGCTACTTTAACATCTTCTTTAACAACCAATGCTAAATCACGAGATACTGCTGGATACTTACTAACTTCGACAAATTTTACTTTACTAGCTTTATTTTTCAATAATATTTCTAAATTTAATTCCATTCCATAAGTATCTTCAATTCCATACTCTTTTGCCATAGCTGGATGAATTTCTCCAAA
>RCNI01000195.1_pt1 | contig 40206 bp, 37 predicted proteins | sample 2041151 | NCBI WGS metagenome assembly RCNI01 (sample SAMN09708214, study PRJNA481090) | feces metagenome | isolation source: feces | place: Antarctica: Albino Rookery
CCTGCTTGAAATACGGCAAAAGGCCGGTCATTCTATGGAATGACCGGCCTTTTCAGATTATTGTATATGCCAACAGGACAGGGCAGCTTAAAAAGGAGGTGCCGTATATTTCTGAGGACATGCCCGGAAGAATTTATCTGCAGCAGAAAAATTACTCGCGGGCAATCTTGAATACGACTTTTTTGACTTTATCACAGCCTTCAATCCGTACGGCAGGCTTATGAGCTTCACCGACCATGTAGATCACAAAACAATCTGCATCCAAGGTGCCGGTAATGCTCTGCTTTGCATTGTAGAAGGTGATGTCACGATCCGGATTATAGGCTTGAGTTTCCTCCAGCTTGCCCAGTGATACTTCAAAATGCTCATGCCCTACGAGGTCGGTCTGCAGATCCATGTAAATATTGTGGGTCTCAAATTCGGTGCCATCGCTTTCGTTGGTGTCACATTCCATCACGGTAACAAAAACTTTGTCACCGTCAATCACAGTTTTTCCCATGGGCAGTTCGTTGAGATTGTGAGTTTTCATCCACGCAATAGCGGTGTCCAGGGGCTTGAACAGGCCGGTGTACTCGTCCAGATTTTCCATGCGATCATAGATCATTGTGTAAATTCCTCCTTCAATTATTGAATAAACTATGATACAGTATAGCATATAAAGACATTAAACAAAAGAAAAAGTGAAATCGAATTCACCTTTAGTTGCAGATCCCTGTAATGGGCGAAAGAGAATACAACAGCAAACCAACACATTTTTATAGGAGCGTTGAAATGACAATTTACGATATCGCAAAAATTGCGGGAGTATCAGCAAGTTCAGTGTCCAGGGTGATCAATTCCAAGCCCGGTGTAAATCCTGAAACGCGTCAGCGTGTACTGAAAACCATCGAGAAGTACAACTATGCACCCAATGCAGTGGCAAGGGGACTGGTATGCCAGACCACGAAAACTATCGGTATCTTGGTCGAAGATATTCGCAATGTCCATCATACCGATGGGGCTTACCACATTGAGCAGGAACTGATGGCTTCAGGATACTGTTGCATTATCCTGAACACTGGAGCAGAGGAACAGGATAAGATAGATGCAATCCAGGTTTTAAGCCGTCGCAGAGTAGATGGAGTAGTAATGATGGGCTCCACATTCCAAAGCGAAGCTGTCCATCAGGCGGTTGTCCTTTATCTGCCGGAGCGTCCGGTGGTGCTGGTAAATGGCTGGCTGGATTGCCCGGATACATATGGCATACTAACGGATGATTTGGGCGGAATTATGTCCTGCATTCAGTACCTGGCAGGACGAGGCCGCAAAAAAATTGCCTTTATACAGGATGACGGCAAAACATCCAGCAATCAAAAAAAGAATGAAGGTTACAGGCTCGGTGCTGCACAATTAGGCCTAAATGCAGACCAATGGATCTACATAGCGGAAAATTCTCTCGAGGGCGGAAGACAGGCCACCTTAAAGCTTCTGCAGGACCATCCGGATGTGGATGGAATTGTTTACTCAGTGGATCTGCTGGCTGCCGGGGGATTGAGCGCACTACGGCATCAACAAATAGATGTTCCCAGTCAGGTTGCAGTGATTGGCGTGGATGATTCGGTGTATGCACGTATCTGTACCCCGACGCTTACATCGTTGGATGCGAAAAACAGTGACATTGGAATCATGGCAGCCAGAATTATTGTGGACCACTTGAATGGTAAGCAGAATACACGGCGCGTAATGGTGCTGCCGGATTTGGTCGAGCGTGAAAGCACCTGATTTCCATTGAAATTAAAATAATTGGGAACGCATTAGAAATCGATTGCAAACATACTTCGTTGCAGAATCTTGCGATTTTGAAAAAACAAACAAAAAATCTGTTTTGATGCCCGGAAACGCAATTATAGCTGCAGAATACATCTTTTAAACCGTAAATATAAGCAGAAAAAGCCTTTTAAGCATCATTTTGCAGCCTTAACAGATTAATTGCTCTGTAGATACCGTAAATATAAAAACCTGCCTTTTGCACAATTTATGGCATATACTATTGGACAACATGTAGTTTTTTAGAAATATGAATAAATATTATTGAACTTTGGTAGTTATTTTGTTATTATAAGCAACAGAATGATAGATGAAATGATGATGTGATATCGATTTCACTGGTTATTCCACATCACTGGCTATCTCATATATTGCAATTGTATATATTGCTCTCGAACTTCAAGTAGACCGTACCGGCAACTGGAGACAGAGCGGTACAGATGAAAGGAGAATTCTGTAATGAGAGTAGTGGTTTTAGGTGCAGGCGCAATGGGGATGCTGTACGGCGGCTATCTGTCTGCGAAAAACGATGTAACCCTGATTGATGTTGATGCAAGCAAGGTATCTCAGATCAAGGAGCAGGGAATTACCATTCTGGAGCCGAACGGTACCAGCAAACATTTTTCTCCCAAGGCTGCAGCCAGCAGCGAAGGAATGCCCCAGGCCGATCTGGTGATTGTGTTTGTTAAAGCAATGTTCTCGGCCAGTGCCCTCTCTGCCAATCAAGCTTTGATCGGACCAGACACATTTGTTTTCAGTATGCAGAATGGATCGGGTCACGAAGATGTGCTGAGTCAGTTTGCAGCGGATGCCGAACATGTGGTTTTGGGTACTACGCAGCACAACAGTTCCATTGTTGGTCCGGCCACAATTCGTCATGGTGGTGCAGGACCTACGTTCTTTGGCGCGATGGAAGGAAAACCTGCTGCGCTGGAAGAGATGGCTGCAAACTTTACTCAGTGCGGTCTGGACTGCAGTACTTCCTCTGAAATCCGTAAGATGATTTGGCACAAAATGTTCACCAATGTTTCGGCCAGCGCACTTACTGGTATTCTGCAGATGCCTCTGGGCTTCCTGGTAGAGAGCAGCGAGGCATGGAGCCTTACAGAAACACTGCTGCGCGAGGCTGTGCAGGTTGCTAACGGCGACGGTATGGGCTTCGATGAAGAAGCGATTGTAAATGAAGTGCATACGCATCTCGAAAATGCTCGCGGAGGAATTACGTCGATTCAGGCTGACCTGCGTGATGGCCGCAAAACGGAAGTTGATACCATCAGCGGAAGTGTCGTACGCGCAAGCAGGCGCAACGGTGTGCCGGCCCCCAGTCATGAGTTTGTAGTACATCTGGTACATGCTTTAGAAGATAAAAACGCATCTCTTAAGGAGGATTAAGATTAATGAGTGCAACATATGAAATGAATGGTCTGCGCATTATCGATTTGACCAAAGGTCTGGATCCCAAAACTGAGAGTCGCCGTTGCCATCTGTATCGTTTTAACACAGGCGGTCCCATCCCTGATTATCACACCATCATGGATCTGACCAGTCACCTGGGTACTCACTGCGAATGCCCCTATCACCATGATGATGAGTGGCCCAGCGTTGCAGAATTGCCGCTGACTACATTTATGGGCCGTGCAATTTATGTTTCTCTGGATCACATGGAGCCCTGCACCCACATCATGCCCGAGGATCTGGACAAGGCATGTGCCGGTCTGCTGAAGGAAGGCGACATCGTTTTGATTGACAGTCCCTATAAGCTGACCCCCTTCACTGCAGATACCAACACCGAAAAGGACAAGCGTCTGCTGGTTGGTAAGGATTCTGCTGAGTGGTTCCGCAATCACAAGGTGAAGTGCGTGGGCTTTGGTGACGGTGTATCCATTGAAAATTGCAATGAGGACGTCAAGCCCTTCCATGATATTCTGATGGTTGAAAACATCGTGTTCCTGGAAGTTCTCAAGAATCTGGAAGAATTGCACAGCAAGGTGTTCTTCATGTCTTACTCTCCGCTGCCGATTATGGGCCTTGATTCCTGCCCTGTGCGTGCATATGCCATTGAAGGCCTGACTGAGTTCAGTAAATAAATATTCACAACAGAGTCCACACCCAATGCCGAAACGTATACCGACGTTTTGATGACGGCGTTAGTGCAGCAAACGAGGCGACACAGCTTTTATAGCAATTTACAGATTTGAAAGAGAAAGGTGTCTATACCATGAGAGTTTCCTACGATGATATGGTTGCAGAATTCAAGCGCGTTTTGTTGAAGCGCGGGTTCAGTGAGAAAAATGCAACAGATGCGGCTACAGTATTTGCAAAAAACAGTCTGGATGGAATCTATTCTCATGGCTTAAACCGCTTTCCCCGATTTGTGAGTTATGTCGATAAAGGCGAGATTGCCGTAGATATACAGGCAGAGTGTGTGCAATCTATGGGAGCCATCGAACGTTGGAATGGCCATCGGGGTTTTGGTCCTTTGAATGCAAAGCGGGCAATGGATCGTGCAGTTGAGCTGGCCAAAGAGAACGGAATTGGTCTTGTTGCCTTAGGCAATAACAACCATTGGATGCGTGGCGGTACCTACGGCTGGCAGGCCGCTGATGCAGGCTGCATTGGCATTTGCTGGTCCAACACCATGCCTAATATGCCTGCCTGGGGCGGCAAAGACCGTAAAATCGGCAACAACCCCATTATTTTTGCGGTGCCCCAGAGCGAAGGACGCCATGTGGTTGTAGACTGCGCTGTATCGCAGTTTTCCTACGGCAAGCTTGAAGAAGCTAAGCTGAAAGGGCAGCAGCTGCCGGTACCCGGTGGTTATGACGAACAGGGAAAACTGACTACAGATCCCGCTGCTATCGAAAAAACTTGGCGTGTATTGCCAATGGGATATTGGAAAGGCAGCGGCTTGTCCATTCTGCTGGACCTGATCTCTACGGTGCTGACCGATGCAAACTCGGTACATAAGATTGGTACTTTTGGCGACGAAATTGGTCTGAGCCAAATTATGATTGCAATTGATCCCAGCAAGTTCAACGATTCCGCCACCACTGACCGCATAGTTGAAGAGCTGAAAGCAGATATTAAGTCTTCTCAGCCTGTTCAGGAAGGCGGCAGTGTGCTCTATCCCGGTGAGATCGAGTTGAACACACGGCTTGATAACTTGGCCAATGGCATTCCCGTTATTGAGGAAAAATGGGCCGAAGTCCAAAGCCTGTAATTTTGTAAAATACGGTATTTTGCCGTATGCTAAAAAAAGGAGAGGAACGAAAATGAAAAAGCTGATTTCCCTGGCACTGGCCACCGTTATGATGGCGGCCATCTTGGTTGGCTGCGGTTCTGCTGCCAGCACTCCCGCAGGCAATTCTGGTGCCGCAAACGATGCAGGCGATACCCTGACCCTGATTGTTGCATCCAACCAGACTTCTTTGGACAATCCTTACTCTTTTGGCCTTGACAAGTTTAAGGAAGTAGCGGAGGAAGTATCTGGCGGCAAGATTCAGGTAGTTGTTCACAAGGGCACTCTGGGTGAGAACGAGTCTGAGCTGATTGAAAAGCTGAACATGGGCGCGGCTAACCTGGTAGTTGCTTCTCCCGGCTTTATGACCGCCATCGGTGTTCCCGAGATTGATATCTTCTCTCTGGAGTACCTGTTCGACAGCTTCGACCACTGGATGCAGTGCGTGGACGGCGAGTTCGGCGAAACAATGAAGGACATCGTTAAAGAGAAGACCGACAACCAGTTCCGCATCATGGGCTATTGGAGCTCTTCCGTACGTGACGTATATGCAAAGAAGCCCGTTAAGACTCCCGCTGATCTGAAGGGCATCGCACTGCGCACTCAGTCTTCTAACGTACAGCAGGAATTCTGGAAGGCCTGCGGCGCAGTTCCCACCAGCGTGGCTTGGGGCGAACTGTACCAGGCTCTGCAGCAGGGTGTTGTTGACGGCGCTGAAAACGACTACACCAACCTGATGCAGAAAGAGCATCACAAGACCGAGAATGGTAAGTACATCTCTGAAACTCACCATGACTACACTACCCGCCTGTGGCTGATGGACGGCAACTTCTATGATAGCCTGACCGATGAGCAGAAGGCTTGGATCGATGAAGCTTCCAAGGCTGCTACCGCAGAGGAGCGTGAAGTTACCTTCAAGATGCTCGAAGAGTCCAAGCAGAAGTGCATCGAGGCCGGCGCTATCGTTACCGAGAATGCCGACATCGACATCGATGCTTTCAAGGCTCTGGCTATTCCTGTACAGGATGAGTTTGCAAAGGCAAATAACATGACTGCTCAGCTGGAAATGATTCGCAACGCTGCAAAGTAAGCGTGCGCAGATTGCTCCTGGCGAAAGGTTTAAACGCTTCGAGGTAATGGACAACGGTCGCTCGGAAGTTCCGGGTGACCGTTGTTCTTCGAAAAGGAGGAAATTCAATGAAAAAAGCTATCGACTGGCTGTCAAAAATCCAGATTGCAGTTGGCGCAATTTGTTTGTTTATCTTTATGACTGCGGTTGTTATTCAGATGGTCTGTCGTTACACAGGTGTTGCGGCAACCTGGACGGAAGACGTTTCCATGTACTCCTTTATTTGGGCTGTATTCATGGGTGCGGGTGCCATGGTCCATGAGCAGGCTCATTTTGCGTTTACATCTTTGCAAGATCTGCTGAAGAAACCTTTGGCAAAGAAAATCCTGAACATTTTCATTTGCCTTGTGATGCTGTTCTTCGCTGTATTGATGGCATACTACGGCATCATGGCAACTAAAAAATTCTGGAACTACACTTGGAATACAATTCCGACTTTCAAGCGTGGTCCCACATGGTTGTGTGTGCCGATCTGCGGCGTGACTTCCGCTATTTATCTGATTCAGATTATCGCAAATGATATCCGCAGCATTGTGAAGGGAGAAAACTGATTATGGGTATTGCACTGGTTGTCCTGTTCATTGTTTTCGTTGCGGTAGGTGTGCCTATTTCCTTTGCGCTGGGCGCCATTTCCTTTGTCGGTATTGCCGCTATGGGTCAGGTTCCGAATATCACCGTATTTACCAAGATGTTCAATGGCCTGAACAGTTTCACTCTGCTGGCTGTTCCTTTGTTTATTCTGGCTGCAAACCTGATGAATGAGGGCGCTATTACCAAGCGTCTGATTGATTGTTGCAATGCCCTGGTGGGTCATTTCCGCGGCGGTCTGGCTTACTCCAACGTGCTGGTATCCATGATTTTTGCCGGCATTTCCGGTTCCTCTCAGGCAGATACCGCCGGCGTTGGCAAGATCTTTATTCCTGCAATGGAAAGCGAAGGCTACGACAAGGGTACCGCAGTAGGTGTTACTGCGGCATCCTCCACTCTGGGTTCGATTATTCCCCCCAGTATCACCATGGTTGTTTATGCCGGTATCGCAAACTGTTCCACCGGTGCCTTGTTCATGTCCGGCCTGCTGCCGGGTGTGCTGCTGGGCCTGGCAATGATGGCAGTGGTCCGGTATTACTCGAAGCGTAAGAATTTCCCGCAGAGTGAGCGCGTGCCTGCTCGTGAAGTGATGCACCGTGTGCTGGATTCTCTGCCCGCCCTGTTGACCCCCATCATTCTGATTGGCGGCATTGTATCTGGTTTGTTTACTCCCACCGAGTCTGCTGCATTTGCATGTGTGTACGCTCTGATCATCGGTATTTTCTATTACAAGACTATTAAGGTTCGCAATCTGCCCCGCATTTTGATTGAAACCATGAAGATGGCTTCTTTGTCCCTGTTTGCACTGGCTACGGCCAACGCACTGGGCGAGCTGCTCAGCTATTATCAGCTGAACCTGGTTGTGCAGCAGTTCTTCGGCAATCTGGCAGGTGGCCGTCTGGTCTTCCTGCTCGTAGTTGTGCTGTTCTTCATGTTTGTAGGTACTTTCATGGACGCTGTACCTGCCATGATTCTGTTTGTTCCCATTATCCTGCCTGCTGCCGCCAGCCTGAACATCAGTCCCATCATCCTGGGCCTGATTATCGTGGTTACGCTGGCACTGGGTCTGGTTACTCCTCCGTATGGCTTGTGTCTGCTGATTGCTTCGTCGATCAGTGGTATTTCCATTGAAGATTCTTTCAAGGGTACACTGCCGTACTTCCTTTCTTCTTTGGCAGTGCTGGCTTTGCTGGTTGTCTTCCCTGATTTCTGGCTGACAGTTCCCAAGCTGCTGTTCCCGGGCCTGTTCTAAACAGGCGGAAATTCCGTATCGGTGATTCTTTCGGGTTACGATGCGAGATAATGCTTTATAAAAACGGTCCTGCTTTCAGTTGAGAGCAGGACCGTTTTTTGTATAAAAGATAAGTTGCAGCAATGTGATAATCCTGTGTTGGAGAGAAAATGCGTTGCTGGAAAAGTGAAAATTGTGCAGTAGATGTAGCTGATCTTGTACCAGGTTGCCCGCCCCACAATGCCGTCCGGTTCCAGACGGAACTGCTTTTGAAATTTTTTTACTGTTTCTTCCATGGCACGCCCAAAGATGCCGTCCACTGCAAGTTTTCCAAGGAAAGGATAGTCCTGGGTGATGCGATTCAGCTGCCGCTGCAGAATCGATACATTAGCGCCCTGATCGCCCCGACGCAAGGGCTGCCCGGGATAGCTCTCATAGATGTTTTGAATGTTTTGGGTGCGCACAATTTCCAGATCGCTGCCGTAGTAGTGACGCAAAATTTCCAGCGCATTCATTCCCTGGCGTGCAAGGTCTACGGTACCCCACTGTTTCATACCGGGACAGGTTACGCTTTTGCCGTCACAGTATTCGGTGTAGTAGGGCTCAATTTTCCCCTTTCGGCGGCAGTAGGTGTTGAAAATGTCGTTGGTGATGCGTTCCATCACGGCAAATATGGTGCGTCCGTGGACATAATACTGGTCGTAGCTGGTGGAATTGGTGATATTATAGCGGTAGCCTTTGCTGGGGTACCATTCGGTGTAGATGCGGTTCAGGGCCAGGCTGATCTGTGCGTGAATATTGGCACGCAGCGCCTGCTCAGGCCAGGTGGGATAGACTTCACTGCTGGCCACGTTGGCGATGTACTGCCGGAAGGATACCGTAACATCGGTGCCTTTCTGGCTGGGTTTGGCCAGATGAACCGTGATGCGTTCGGGAATGATCGGCTCGGGCAAAATGCGCACACCTTCAGTATTCGGCGCAGGGGGCGGCTCACAGCCCTCTTTTGGAATGGGACCGCTGCCACCGGTACCGGCAAACAGGCTGTGTACCGGAATGTCAATGACTTCGGGTTCGAACGCAGAGGAGCGGCTGTTGATGGGAATCATCACAAGGCGGGCAAGGGTGGCCTGACAGTCGAAAATTTGCAGACCGTGAATGGTTACCGTCTGATAACCGGACTTTACAGCAGTCAGATCCCAGGTGGAGTAGGGCAGCACAGAGCTGTTGCTATCGTCCAGAGAGTAAACAGCATCCGGTGCGGGCAGCTGCAGATCCGGGGCATGGCCTTTGTCATCGGTGGTGAAGTTGTGGGTCATGGTGCCATTGGTCACGGTCACATCCACCCCGGGGATTGGGGCAGATAGCTGAGCTGCAAAACTCTGCACCCGCAGGGTTCCTTGACGCATAGGGCAAACCTCCTTTGATTAAGGTGATTTTTGCAAAGCGACACGGAGTGTGTCCCTTTTGCTCAGGATATTCCGTCAGGTTTTGGTCTGCCACACCTTGGCAGAAAGGCCGGTTTATACTATACTTAAAATGAATGTTTTAGATAATCTTGGGAGGATTCGTGCATGAATTACATTCTGAAAAATAACAAGCTGATTTTAACTGTGAGTTCGCTGGGCGCTGAGATGGTAAGCCTGGTACAGGCAGATACCGGCCGCGAGATGATCTGGCAGGCTGATCCGGAAATCTGGCAGCGCCACGCTCCGCTGCTGTTCCCTTACGCAGGCAATCTGCGGGATAAGAAGTTTGTCTGGCAGGGCAAAGAGTATGCCGGTGGCCAGCATGGTTTTGCACGCGATCTTGAGTTCCAGCTGGTTGAAAAAACGGATACTCGTCTGGATCTGATGCTGTGCAGTAGTGCTGAAACGCTGAAAAATTTCCCCTTTGAGTTTGAACTGCACAGCATTTTTACGCTGGAGGATCATACAGTAACTCACAAAGTGCAGGTGAAAAATCCCGGCCAGGGAGAACTGCGGTTCGGACTGGGTTATCATCCCGCTTTTATGTGTCCCTTTGATGAAAAGCACAGCATTGAGGATTATGAGCTTCACTTTGATGCAGCCCAGGAGCCGGTAGTCATCGAAACGGATGAGTTTACAGGCCTTGTGACCGGCCGCCAGTGGGCGATGCAGGAAGAGCCAAATGACGTGATCTCTCTGAAATCGGGTATGTTCGATCATGGATCGATCTGCATGAGCCAGCTCAGCGCCAAGACCATCTCCCTTGTGGAGAAGGACAGCGGCCGCAGTGTAACGCTGGATGTGCAGGGCTTCCCGTATGTACTGATCTGGTCTGTGGGTAAGCAGCCCATTCCGTTCCTGTGCATTGAGCCCTGGCACAGTCTGCCGGATGCTGAGAATGCAAGCGGCAACTGGACGGATAAGCCCTGTGCAGCGGTACTGCAGCCCGGCGAGTGCTGGGAAACCCGTTTGCCCATGAGCTTTAACTGGTAACAGCTATGTCGATGTATGAACGGACCGAGCTGCTCTTAGGGGCAGAGAGAGTGGAAAAACTGCGCAGTGCCCATGTGCTGCTGTTTGGCCTGGGCGGTGTGGGCAGCTATGTGGCGGAAGCACTGGCACGCGCCGGTGTGGGCGCTTTGACACTGGTGGACGATGATACGGTCAGTGAGTCCAATCTGAACCGCCAGCTGGTGGCGCTGCACAGCACACAGGGCAAACACAAGACACAGGTTGCGGCAGAGCGCATTGCGGATATCAATCCGGAGTGCAGAGTTACAGCGGTTCCGATGTTTTACATGCCCGAAACTGCGGATCAGCTGCCCTTTGCAGGGCCCGGAATTCATTACGACTATGTAATTGACGCAGTGGACACGGTTACGGCAAAGCTGGAGATTTTGCAGCGGGCGCAGGCAGCGGGTGTGCCGGCAATCAGTTGCATGGGAACGGGCGGCAAACTGCACCCGGAGCTTCTGCGCCTGAGCACTCTGGAAAAAACAGAAGGCTGTCCGCTTGCCCGTGTTATGCGGCGGGAATGCCGCGCGCGTGGCCTGAAAAATGTACAGGTGGTCTGGTCGCCGGAGCCCGCCCGCCCCGCCCGGGCGCTGGCTGAGCCCCCGGCGGGTATGCCGGGACGCACCGGAAACCCCAAGAAAACCGTGCCGGGCAGCGTGAGCTTTGTGCCGGGTGCGGCAGGTTTGATTCTGGCAGGTGCGGTGATTCGTGCCATTGCCGGCATCGAGGACTGAATCAATCATAACAGCGGCGGAGCATTCTGCTCCGCTGCAGTGGTTTTGACGTAATATAAAAAGGAGCGAAGCGATGGCCATTAACAAAGCCACCCTGGCAGCATTGAAAGCCTTATCCTACCCGGATATTGATGTGAAAAAGAACTACAAACTGGTGCGGGCTGCAGAAAATCTGACCCATCCGCCGGTGAGCAAAGCTCGTTTTTACCGTGCATGGGATCATGAGGTGTGCAGCGGGGATCATTGCGTGCCGGTGCGCATTTTTGCACCGGATCACGGCGAACCCGTTCCCAAGGTGCTGGTGTTCTTTCATGGCGGCGGCTGGGTGATCGGCAACATTGACAGCTATGATAAGACCTGTCATGTGATGGCTAATCAGACCGGCCGAATTGTGATTTCGGTGGACTATCGCCTGGCGCCGGAACATCCGTTCCCGGCGGGTCTTGAGGATTGCTACGCTGTTGCGCGCGAGATCTTTTTAGATGACAGCCTTTTTTTGACAAGGCCCAAGGAGATTGCCCTGATTGGGGACAGCGCCGGCGGCAATCTGGCCGCAGCGGTGTCCCTGATGGCCCGGGACCGCGGAGAGTTTTTGCCCGAAAAGCAGATTCTGATTTACCCGGCCACCTATAATGATCACAGTGAGAATTCGCCCTTTGAATCGGTGCGGGAGAACGGCACGGATTACCTGCTGACCAGCAAACGAGTGCGGGACTATATGGAACTGTATGCGCCGGACCCCAAGGATCGGCAGAACCCATACATGGCCCCGCTGCTGGCAGAGGATTTGTCCAATCAACCAGAAACCCTGATTATTACCGGAGAGTTCTGCCCTCTGCGGGACGAAGGCGAAGAGTACGGTCTTCGCCTGGCCGCAGCGGGCAACAGCGTGGATGTGGTGCGTATGCCGGATGCACTGCATGGTTATTTCATGCTCCCTCCGCGCTATGCACAGGTGAAGCGCACCTATCAGCTGATCAATGAATTTTTAGGGAGATGACCCATTGAAACGTCAAAAAGCATATCAGTGGAGCCGCCTGGACAATGCGGCAAAAATTTTCCCGCCCAGCAGTACGGTGCGGGACCCAAAGGTGTTTCGTTTTGCCTGTGAGCTGACCGAACCCGTAGACCCGGAGCTGCTGCAGCAGGCGCTGGATGAAACACTGGAGCAGTTTCCATTTTATCAGTCGGTACTCAAAAAGGGGCTGTTCTGGTATTATCTGGAATCCACCGACCAGCGTTCGTTGGTCAGCCCGGAACATGAGGTGCCTTGCGCCATGCTGTATAAAGGCGAGGGAAGGGACCTTTTGTTCCGTGTAACCTGGTATAAGTGCAGAATCAATCTGGAAGTGTTCCACGCGCTGTCGGACGGCACCGGGGCGCTGCACTTTCTGCGCATGATGGTATATCATTATCTGCTGCGGGCACACGCCGATGAGTTTGCAGACGGAATACCGCCCATCAACTACGATGCCAGCGGCCCTCAGAAGGTGGACGACAGCTTCAGCAGGTATTTTGGCAGCGGAGCCAAAGGACGGCTGGAACAGGGCCCCAGGGCCTTTCATCTGCATGGAGATCGGCTTCCGGATGGTGCGCTTTCCATTCTGGAGGGCGAACTTCAGCTGAATCCGCTTTTGGCCAGGGCGAAAGAGCAGGGAACAACCCTGACCGTGTTTCTTGCTGCGGTGCTGATGCAGGCAATTCAGAAGCAAATGAGCCAGCATGAGCTGCGCCGCCCGGTGGTGGTGTCTGTGCCGGTGAATCTGCGCAATTATTTCCCGTCAGCTACAGCACGCAATTTCTTTACGGTGCTGAATGTGTCCTATGATTTTTCACAGGGGGACGGCAGCCTGCAGGACATCATCCGCAAAATTGATGCGGACCTCAAAGCCAATCTGACCAAAGAAGCGCTGGCTCTGCGGCTGAATCGGCTGGCAGCGCTGGAGCACACCATGCTGCTGCGTGTGATGCCGCTGATCTTTAAAATTCCTGTGCTCAAGGCATCCCACTGGACGGCAGCGCGGCAGGTGACAGCGGCCTTTTCCAACATCGGCCGGGTGGATATGCCTGAACCGATGCACCGATACATCCGTTTGTTCGATGCCTTTCTCAGTACGCAGAGAATGCAGGCCGTGATGACATCCTTTGATGGCAGATTCCTCATCACGTTTACCGCGCCGTTCGTGTCGCCCGAAGTGCAGCGCAGCTTTTTCCGGATTCTTACCGGAATGGGGCTGGAGGTTACAATCACCTCCAATTATCTGGATGTGGAGGGGATGGATTGATGCTGTATTGTGAAAAATGTCATGTGCATGTGGCAGGGGATCGCGTCCATTGCCCCCTGTGTCAGGCCCCCCTTACCGGCACGCCCTGCCCGGAACGGGAAGTGTTTCCGCAGCTTCCGTCCCAGCGTCAGCTGCGTCAGCTCGTATTTCGCTCGCTGCTGTTCGGTACCATTGCCGCATCGGTAATCTGCCTGGCGGTGAATTTTATGCTTCCCGGAAGCGGTGCCTGGTCGCTGTTTGTGCTGGGCGGCTTTGCCAGCGCCTGGCTGCTGGTGATGCTGGCGCTGCGGCTGCGGCACGGAATTCCCAAAGTGATTCTGCGGCTGGTTATGCTGGGGTCGCTTCTGGCCATTGTCTGGGACTGGGCTACCGGAAGCCGGGGCTGGGCCGTGGGATATGCAGTGCCGATCCTGTGTACAGCTGCCATGGTTGCCCTGATGATTCTGCCCAAGGTGCTGCGGATGCAGCTGTCAGACTATATGCTGTACCTGGTGATTGATATTTTGTTCGGTATTCTGCCGGCCGTATTTTATGCAGCGGGCTGGCTGAGCACCAGTCTTCTGCCATCGGTGATCTGTGTGGTTACCAGCGTGATTTCTCTGGCGGCCGTTCTGGTGTTCCAGGGCAAGGAATTTAAGGCGGAACTGTCCCGGCGTATGCATCTGTAAATAAGAAAAGCTCCCGCGCAGGAATTTCCTGCGCGGGAGCTTTTTTGTGCAAATATTAAAAGATTACAAGACCGATATAGACTGTATAAACCGCAAGACAAAGCCAGCCCTGCCAGCGCATGAATTTCTGCTTGTAAAGGGCAGGAATCAGTGCAATCAGTACAGTGGCCAGACAAAAGGGCAGATCCAGTGTCAGGCATTGCCGGCTGATCGGCAGCTGCTGGCCGCTTACCAGACTGCAAATGGGCAAAATCAGAGCGCAGTCAATGATATTGGCGCCGATCACGTTGCCTGCGGACATACTGGCCTGCTTTTTCATAATGGCAGTAATTGTGGTGACCAGTTCGGGCAGGCTGGTACCCACAGCCACCAGAGTTACTGCAATAATGCTTTCAGGCACACCCAGCATACGGGCCAGAGTGCTGCCGTTCTCCACCAGCAGGTGAGCGCCGATTACAATGCCGGCGGAACCCAGAATAAACAGCAGGGCATTGGTAACAACGGCCTTGCGGTTGGCTTCGGGACGTGCTTCAAGGCTGCTGCGTGCGTTTTTGGCGCTGTGTACGTTCTCTGCCATGAACACAAAGAACAGAACCGCCAGAACAATGCTGCCGGCCCACTTCAGCTGTTCGCCCTGACTGAAGACCAGCAGGGTGACTACGCAGCCAATCAGCAAAAGGCTTTTGAACAAATAGTCCTTGCGCTTTATGACGCTGGGAATGGCAATCATGGCAATGGCCAGAATCAGGCCGGTGTTGGCGGTTACGCTGCCAATGGCATTGCCGTTGGCCATATCCACCTGACCGTTTGCTGCGGCCAGTACGGAAACCATCATCTCAGGCAGGGTTGTGGCAAGACTTACAATGGTTGCGCCCACAATAAAGGGCGGAATACCGCTGACCTGTGCAATCCAGCTGGCTGCATCCACAAAGGCATCGCCGCCCTTTACAATGAGCACAAGACCCAAGGCGAACATCAGGATAGGGAGTATCAATTCCATAAAGAACCTCCTTTGGGCAAAAGCCCTCCATAAAACAGGATACGCCATCAGGTCCGGCCCCATGCAGAAATATTGAAAAAGGCCCGCAGCAGGAGTGCCCGCCGCGGGCCTTTGATGAACATGAACAAATCGGGTAAGGATCAGGTGCTCCTGTTAGAATAGTTCAGCATTGTTCAAAAAGACTGGTTTTGCGTTGAAAAAACTTAATATGCCTTGCCCCAGTATACCATCTTGGTGGCAGGCTTGCCGCAGCAGGGGCATACGCCGCTCAGATTTTCCTGCTCGAAGGGGATGCAGCGGCTGGACAGACCAGCTTCTTCCTTCATCTTCTCTTCGCAGGCAAGATCGCCGCACCACATGGTCTTGATGTAGCCGTTGTTCTCGTCGGCCAGTTTCTTGACCTCGTCCAGGGTGGTAGCGCTCCAGGTGCGGTTTTCGCGGTTCTTCAGAGCGCGCTCGTACATAGCCTGAGCCACATCGTTGAGCAGCTGAGGAATCACGGTTTCCAGCTCGTCCAGGCTGACAAAGATCTTTTCGCGGGTATCGCGGCGCACCAGCACGCACTGGTTCTTCTCGATATCCTTGGGGCCGATCTCCAGACGGACGGGCACACCCTTCATCTCCCACTGAGCGAACTTCCAGCCGGGAGTGTTGTCGCTGTTATCCAGCTTGACGCGGGCAAACTTGGAAATGCGGTCAGCCAGTTCGGCAGCCTTCTCAGATACGCCGGGCTTGTGAGCAGCCACAGGCACAATCACAACCTGGAAAGGAGCGATAGCGGGGGGCAGCATCAGGCCTTCGTCATCGCCGTGGGTCATGATGATGGCACCCACCAGACGGGTGGATACGCCCCAGCTGGTCTGGAAGGGATGCTGCAGGGTGTTGTCACGGCCGGTGAACTGCACATCGAAAGCGCGGCTAAAGCCGTCACCGAAGTAGTGGCTGGTGCCGCTCTGCAGAGCCTTGCCGTCGTGCATCATGGCCTCGATGGTGTAAGTAGCCTCGGCACCGGCAAACTTTTCCTTGTCGGTCTTCTGGCCCTTGACCACGGGGATCATCAGGTACTTCTCGCAGAAGTCAGCATACAGGTTCAGGATAGACAGAGTTTCTTCCTTGGCCTCGTCTGCGGTTTCGTGAATGGTGTGACCCTCCTGCCACCAGAACTCGCGGCTGCGCAGGAAGGGACGGGTGGTCTTTTCCCAGCGCACAACGCTGCACCACTGATTGTACTTCATGGGCAGATCGCGCCAGGAGTGCAGCACGTGGGCAAAGTGATCGCAGAACAGAGTTTCGCTGGTGGGGCGCACGCACAAACGCTCTTCCAGCTCGTCCAGACCGCCGTGGGTTACCCAGGCAACCTCGGGGGCAAAGCCCTGAACGTGGTCCTTTTCCTTCTGCAGCAGGCTTTCGGGAATGAAGATGGGCATGGCAACGTTCTCATGGCCGGTGGCCTTGAACATACCGTCCAGAATATGCTGAATATTTTCCCAGATAGCATAGCCATAGGGACGCAGAATCATGCAGCCCTTCACAGTGGAGTAGTCTACCAGCTCTGCTTTCAGGCATACGTCGGTGTACCACTGGGTGAAGTCCTCGTTGATGGGAGTAATGGCTTCAACCATTTTTTTCTTATCGCTCATTATTGACCTCCTTAAGTGGTGGGGCAGAAAAAGCCCTCAGAACACGATAACGCCCCCTGCAGGCTGGAGCAGGGGGCTGGTGCTCAGTGTTTGCAAAAAATCAGATGTGATCTTCCACATAGCGCACAACATCGCCCACGGTGCGGAAAGTTTCCACTGCTTCGTCGGGCACTTCGATGTTGTACTCGTCCTCCAGGGCCATGACCATATCGACCACGTCCAGACTGTCGGCGTCAAAATCCTCCATGATATCGCTGTCGAGGGTGATATCATTGGCATCGAGTTCCAGCTGCTCAGCCAGGAGCTCACGGATGCGCTCAAAAGTATCCATGTGATTCTATCTCCTTACATCATATTACATACTATACATTTTATAGCCTATCCGAAGGGGGGTTGTCAAGGTTCTGTCTGCAAAATTTTTACAAAGATGTGAGAAAGCCATTTTGGGCCTGAAAAATGCCTTGCCCACCGTCCAACAGACAGATATAATGGGACATAAAGAACACAACCGCAAAGGGAAAGGGGCAGAGCAATGATTACAACAAAATTCTATGGCACTACCCAGGACGGACGGGATGTGCAGCAGTTTATTTTGAAGGCCGGACCTTACGAAGCACGGATATTGGATTACGGCGGCCGCATGACCCACTTGTATGCACCGGACCGCAACGGCAATCCGGTGGATCTTGTGCTGGGATACGATGATTTGGCCGGGTATGAGGCGGATACCACGTTTCTGGGCGCAGTTGTGGGCCGGGTGGCCAACCGGATTGAAAAGGGGCGCTTTGAGCTGGACGGCAGAAGCTATCAGCTGGAAATCAATAACGGCCTCAATCACAACCATGGCGTGTGGCATCGGCAAATCTGGCAGGCCCGGACAGAAGGGGATGCGCTGGTGCTGAGCTACCACAGCCCGGACGGTGAAGACGGTCTGCCGGGTGCTGTGGATGTGCAGGTGCGATATCAGCTGACCGAACAGGGCGAATTGAGTGTGGATTACACTGCGGTATCGGATGCAGCCACACCGATCAATCTGACCAATCACAGCTATTTTAATCTGGACGGAAGCGGCAGTGTACTGGATCAGCAGGTGCAGCTGTTTGCGCATAACTTTACCCGCGCAGATGAAAACAGCTGTCCGTTTGGCACGGTGGACCCGGTGGCAGGTACCCCCATGGATTTCCTTGCAGCCAAGCCGATCGGGCAGGATATCAACGCAAATTACGACCAGCTGCTGTGGGGCAAAGGATTTGACCATAACTGGTGTATTGACGGAGAGCCGGGCACTCTGCGGCCCGCAGCCTGGGCATACAGCGGTAAAACCGGCATTACGCTTTGCTGCAAAACCACTCAGCCGGGTATACAGTTTTATACGGGCAACTGGCTGACAGGGGTTCCCGGCAAGGGACAGGCTCCCCTGAATGCACGCAGCGGATTCTGCCTTGAAACGCAGCACTGGCCCTGCGGTGTGAACCGGAAGAATTTCCCGGATACCATTCTGCGTCCCGGCCAGACCTATCATGAGGTTACGGTATTCTGCATGGGATGCAATCCGTAAAATAAAACAGGGGAGCGTATCGGTTGATACGCTCCCCTGTTGTTTGCAAAGATGATTCTGAATGCAGAAATCATTTAACGGATTCGGCATCGGTGTGTTCTTCGGTGCAGCAGGATTCTTTGGGGATGTTCAGTTCTTCTTCGGCATAGGAAGAGCGGTCCTGCCGGAAACGCTTGTGCTCCCCGCGGCGCTGAGCTTTGCAGATGCCCTCAGCCAGATCCTTGCGGCGGCGAAATTCCTGATAGCGCTGGCGCACTTCGTCAAATGCGCCGATCTCTTCCTCACTGCCCCAGGCGGGAACGTACATGAAGCGCCGGATGGCAAAAAGAATGGCGATGCTGATTACAACAATCAGGTTCTGTTCCGGAGTTGTATGGGTTACGATCATTTCACGGGCAATGGTGAACAGCAAAACTTCCAGTGCACTGCCGGGCGTGTGCTTACACAGCAGCTTCAGGGCCTCAACGCCGATGACCAGTTCAAACAATGCTTCCAGAAATTCGTGGAAAAGCGAAACTGTTTCCATACTGATGCGCAGTCGGAAAATGGTGGGAATGACCTGCACGGAACAGATGGCCAGTGTAAGGGCCAGCAGCATGGCAAGAAAAATTTCCAGAAAGCTTGCAATGTTGGACAGGTAAAGACGGATTTTCCACTTCATCGGTGGTGGATTGGAGTTGCGTTTCGTCACGGCAGAGCGGCTCCTTTCAAATAGGGCCCCGTTTGCGGGGCAAATATTTGTTATTATTATAACATCATAATAGCGGCAGTGTCCCGGGCTATTAGAGAGAATCTTTACACTGTTTTTTGGTAGAGTTCACTAAATTTGGTTGAAAACAGCCCAAAATGATGAAAAAGTGCCATAAAACAACAAAAAAACCGGCGACACGTAAATGTCGCCGGGGAAAGAAAAACAGATTACTCAATGATGCTCTTGCCGGTCATCTCAGCGGGCTGAGGCAGATCCATCAGCTTGAGCATGGTGGGAGCAATGTCAGCTAGAACGCAGCCTTCACGCAGCCTTGCATCGCCGCAGCCGGCCACCAGGAAGGGAACCGGGTTTGTGGTGTGAGCGGTGAAGGGAGCGCCGTCGGGCTCCTGCATCTGGTCAGCGTTGCCGTGGTCAGCGGTCAGCAGCACTTTGCCGCCGGCAGCCAGAACAGCGTCGATAACCTTGCCTGCACACTCGTCCACAGCTTCAACAGCCTTCACAGCAGCGTCAAATACACCGGTGTGACCGACCATGTCGCAGTTGGCAAAGTTCAGGATGATCACATCATACTTGCCGCTTTCGATGCGCTTTACGCACTCGTCGGCAACCAGGTAGGCGCTCATTTCGGGCTGCAGATCGTAGGTGGCAACCTTGGGGCTGGGAATCAGAGCGCGGTCCTCGCCCTCAAAGGGAGCTTCCACACCGCCGTTGAAGAAGAAGGTCACATGAGCGTACTTCTCGGTTTCGGCAATGCGCAGCTGAGTCTTGCCCTGGCTGGCCAGGTACTCGCCCATCACGTTGGTCAGGCCCTGAGGCTTGAAAGCCACGTCCACATTGGGCATGGTGGCATCGTACTGGGTGAAGCAGACGTAGTTCACGGGGGAGCGGCCGTTGCGGCGCTCGAAGCCGTTGAACTCATCATCCACGAAGGTGCGGGTGATTTCGCGGGCACGGTCGGGGCGGAAGTTGAAGAAGATCACGGTGTCGCCCTCAGAGATGCGGCCGCCCTCGCAGGTTACTGCGGGAACCACAAACTCGTCGGTTACGCCGGCAGCGTAGCTGTTCTCCATCACTTCGGCAGGAGTGCCGTGCACACCCTCGCCGTAAACGAAGGCGTCATAAGCCTTGATAACGCGCTCCCAGCGGTTGTCGCGGTCCATGGCGTAGTAGCGGCCGCTGATGCTGGCAATCTTGCCCACACCCAGCTGGTCCAGCTTGTCCTGCAGCTTCTGAATGAAGCCCTTGCCGGAGTCGGGAGCAACGTCACGGCCGTCCATGATGGCGTGAACGTAGATCTCCTTGGCGCCCATGGCCTTAGCCATATCCAGCAGACCGAACAGGTGGTCGATGTGGCTGTGCACGCCGCCGCTGGACAGCAGGCCCATCATGTGGATGGCCTTGCCGCTGTCGATAGCGGTCTTCATGGCCTTGACCAGAGCCTCGTTCTCACGAATGCTGCCGTCCTGGATGGCCTTGGTGATGCGGGTCAGCTCCTGGTAAACGATGCGGCCGGCACCGATATTGGTGTGGCCCACTTCGCTGTTGCCCATCTGGCCGTCGGGCAGGCCCACGTCCATGCCGGATGCGCCGATGGTGGTGTGGGGGCAGCTGGCGAACAGCTTGTCCAGATAGGGGGTGTTGGCGGCCACGATTGCGTTGCCGGTCACCTGATCAGGTACCCAGCCGAAGCCGTCCAGGATGCAGAGCATCAGAGGTTGTTTTGCCATAGTGTAATAGTCCTCCTTATGCGGCCCCAGACAGGGCCGCGAGTCCGATAAAAGTTTTTATTTGCTGGCAGCTGCAACGATCACGCCGAACTCGTCAGCCTTCAGGCTGGCGCCGCCGATCAGGCCGCCGTCCACGTCTTCCTGAGCCAGCAGGGATTCGCAGTTCTTGGGGTTCATGCTGCCGCCGTACTGGATGGTCATGGCCTGAGCAACGGAAACGCTGTACAGCTCGCTGACAACCTGACGGATGCAGGCACATACTTCCTCAGCCTGGAAGGCGCTGGCAGTTTTGCCGGTGCCGATGGCCCATACGGGCTCGTAGGCAATGATTACGTTCTCCAGCAGGCTGCGGTCAACGCCCTGCAGAGCGATCTTAACCTGAGAGCGAATCAGCTCTTCGGTGATGCCCTGCTCACGCTGCTCCAGGCTCTCGCCTACGCACAGGATGACCTTGAGGCCTGCGTTCAGAGCAGCCAAAGTGCGCTTGTTTACAGTAACATCGGTCTCGGCGAAGTACTGACGGCGCTCAGAGTGGCCCACGATCACGTACTCAACGCCCAGATCCTTGAGCATATCAGCGCTGATTTCACCGGTAAAAGCACCGGACTTTTCGTAGTGCACGTTCTCAGCGCCTACGTGGATGTTGGTACCCTTGGTCTTTTCCACAGCGGTAGCCAGGCTGGTATACGGAGTGCAGATCACAACTTCACAGTCAGCGTCCTTCACGGCGGGAATCAGCTCGTCAATCAGAGCAGCAGCTTCAGTAGCGGTTTTGTTCATTTTCCAGTTACCGGCGATAATAGCCTTGCGATATTCCTTTTTCATGGTGACATGTTCCTTTCTGATCTGGATTGCCCCTTGGCCGGGGTTTTGCCTTTAAAAAGTGCGGCGGCAGGAATGCCGCCGCACATGAAAAACGGTTTTAATTATGCGTTCTGGATGCAGGCGATGCCGGGCAGCTCCTTGCCTTCCAGATACTCCAGGCTGGCGCCGCCGCCGGTGGAGATGTGGGTCATCTGATCGCCGAAGCCCAATTGCATTACAGCAGCAGCGCTGTCGCCGCCGCCGATTACGGTGGTAGCATCAGCATCGGCCATGGCCTTGGCTACAGCCAGAGTGCCGGCAGCCAGAGTGGGGTTCTCGAACACGCCCATGGGTCCGTTCCAAACAACGGTCTTGCTGTTCAGAACAGCGTCGCCGAACAGCTTGCGGGTTTCCTCGCCGATGTCCAGACCCATCTTGTCAGCGGGAATGCTGTTGGAAGCAACAGTTTCAGCTGCGATGGGAGCGTCGATGGGATCGGGGAAGGAAGCAGCCACAACAGTGTCCACGGGCAGCAGCAGCTGTACGCCCTTCTCCTCGGCCTTCTTCATCATATCCTTGCAGTAGTCCAGCTTGGTTTCGTCCACCAGGCTGGTGCCGATGCCGTAGCCCTTGGCAGCCAGGAAGGTGTAAGCCATGCCGCCGCCGATGATCAGGGTATCAACCTTGTTCAGCAGGTTGTCGATTACGTTCAGCTTATCAGCAACCTTAGCGCCGCCCAGGATGGCAGTGAAGGGACGAACGGGATCGTTCACAGCGTTGCCCAGGTAACGGATTTCCTTTTCCATCAGGTAGCCTACAGCGGTATCCTTGATGAACTCGGTTACGCCGGCGGTGGAACAGTGAGCACGGTGAGCGCTGCCGAAAGCGTCGTTCACATAGCAGTCAGCCAGGGAAGCCAGGTCCTTGCTGAAGGTGTCGATGTTCTTGGTTTCTTCCTTGCGGAAACGGGTGTTCTGCAGCAGAACTACGTCGCCGTTGTTCATAGCAGCAACAGCAGCCTTAGCGTTCTCGCCCACAACCTCGTCATCGTTTGCAAACACAACGGGCTGACCCAGCAGTTCGGACAGACGCACAGCAACAGGAGCCAGGCTGAACTTCTCCTCGGGGCCATTCTTGGGCTTGCCCAGGTGGCTGCACAGAATGACCTTGCCGCCATTCTCGATCAGCTTTTTGATGGTGGGCAGAGCGGCCACGATGCGGTTATCGTTGGTGATAACACCGTCCTTCATGGGAACGTTGAAGTCGCAGCGAACCAGAACGCGCTTGCCGCTGACGGACAGTTCCTCAACGGTCTTTTTGCCAAGAGAGCTCATTTGATTATCTCCTTTCAAAATGCGGTGCCCAATGTGCCGCGGAACAGCGGGATGGGCAGCCGGTGAAGCATGATTCAGTGCGGCCCTCTGCGGCCGCCGTGCCTTTATTATATACAATAGATTTACCTTGCGCAAGAGGTAATATGACAATGATTTAACAACTTGCAGGGCGCTGCTTGTGCGCACTGGCAAAAACAGTAGAAAATATGTGATTTTCTTGCAGAAAAGGCCCTGTGATTTGGACAAAAAGCGGCGGTCTGCCACAATGGACAGGCCGCCGGAAATATGGAAGTTTGTTACTTCGCAGCGTCGTCGGTAGAGAGCTCCTTCACAGAGGCCACAAGACCTGCCAGATCCTGCAGATTGCTGGGAATAATCAGCTTGGTTGCCTTGCCGTCGGCCACCTGTGCAAGGGCTTCCAGACTCTTGAGAGCCAGAACGCGGTCGCTGGGTGCAGCCTCGTTCAGAATGCGCAGAGAATCAGCCAGAGCGGTCTGCACCTCGATGATTGCCTGTGCTTCACCCTGAGCCTCGCGGATGCGCTGTTCACGCACGGCATCGGCCTTCAGAATGGCGCTCTCTTTTTCACCTTCGGCGCGGGTGATGGCGGCGGTCTTTTCGCCCTCGGCGATCAGGATGGATTCGCGCTTCAAGCGTTCGGCCTTCATCTGCTTTTCCATGGCGTCCTGAATCTCGGCAGGAGGCATGATGTTTTTCACTTCAACGCGGTTGACCTTGATGCCCCACTTGTCGGTGGCTTCGTCCAGAATGGCGGTGATCTTGGTGTTGATGACATCGCGGCTGGTCAGGGTGTGGTCCAGTTCCATCTCACCGATGATGTTGCGCAGGGTGGTGGCGGTCAGGTTTTCGATGGCAGACAGGGGACGCTCCACGCCATAGGTATACATCTTGGCATCGGTTACCTGGAAGAATACAACGGTATCGATCTGCATGGTAACATTATCGCGGGTGATTACGGGCTGGGGCTTGAAGTCTACCACCTGCTCTTTGGTGCTTACCTTTTTGGCAATGCGGTCAAAGAAGGGGGCTTTCATATGAAAACCTTCGTGCCAGGTGGTGTAATAAGCACCCAGACGTTCCACAACATAGGCGTTGGACTGGGGAACAATGCGGATGCAGTTGATGGCAACGGCGACTGCAATAAGCAGCAGAACAACCAGAATAATAACCAGAGTCATAAAGGGCCTCCTTTAGTGTTGATGTGTGTAGGTCGGACGGAAGGGGGTCATTGGGGCTGTTTGGCGGGTGCCACCGTAAGAGTGGTGCCGTTCACACTGAGTACGATGCACAGTGCATCGGGTTCCAGCGGAACATCGCTGGCTGCGGCCCAGTCCACACCGTCCAGCCGAACGCGGCCGGGTTTGCCGGGGGCAATTGCTTCCAGCACACAGGCGGTGCGGCCCACATTGCGGTCTGCACCAGTGTGGGTGGTACCGTTGCGGGTACGGAATTTGCGCACAAGCGGCCGGGTTACGATCAGCGCCAGGATGCTGACCACGGCAAAGACCAGCCATTGCCAGGTGGGTTCCGGTGTTAAAAAGCTGGTGAAGAGGGCGGCAATGCTACCAACAACCAGCCAGATGGACACCAGAGCTGTGGTGCCAAGCTCAATCAGAACAAAAAGCACGGATAAACCGAGCCAGAGCCAGGCAGGGTGGATTGTATGAAGAAATTCCATCGTCTGCTCCTTTCCGGCGCTTTGCGCCTGTGTTGGGCGGAAAACGATCCGTCCGGGGCAATCTCAAACCGGCTTTTTCCTGTAAAAAGAGGTCTGAGAAATCTTGCAATTATAGTACCAGAAGCCTTTGAAAAGCACAAAAGCGTTCTGAGCGCAAAAAAGCGCGAAACGGGCGTTTTTTTCATTGGGGAACATTCCTGCGCTCTCGCTCACAGCGCTGCGCGTCCGCAGCCTTTCGCAGATGAGTATGCAGGGGGCTGCCGGGTTCAGCACCGGCTCTGGAGAAAAGGCTCACCGTGAAGTGAGGAGTGCTACGGAATTTTGTTGTCGCAATTATACTATATTGCGACAGGAAAGAACAGGAAAAAAACAACCAAAATATGAGCCCAAAAAATATGCAAATAGATGATTTTAAAAAAGCAGACAGCGCTGAGAAAAAGCCTCAGAACGCTGTCTGCTTTTGAAAAATGCGATTGTACGTAAAGGTCAGTGAAGATCGTCCACCAAAATGGTAAAGCCCAGCGGATGAACCTCCACCTGCTGTCCGTTTAGTTCCATCTGCTGAAGCCGGCGGGTGCGGTTGATGAAAATATCCGCAGCCTGCAAGGAGTCCGCACGGCGATAGTGCAGCAGACCGCCCTGAGCCTGCACAAATTCCAGACTGCCCTGAGTAAAGGCGTCGCACTCCCGGCGCAGCTGTGCAAGACGGCGCAGAACAGGGCGCAGCCGGTTTTCGGTGCTGTCCCATTCAAAGTAACCGCGATTGAAGGGGTCCTTATATCCCTGCATGGCAATCTCGTCACCGTAGTAAAGGCAGGGGATACCGGGCAACGTGTAGATCATTACATAAGCCAGCATCAGCAGCCGCACACCCAGATTGTAGCGGTCTCGGGGCAGGCGGCGCCCGCTCTGCCAGTAGCGGTCGTGCCCGCCGCAGGGCTCATCCGCAATCGCAGTGATGGCACGCTCGGTATCGTGGGTGCTCACAAAGTTCATCAGCGTGTGCAGCGCAGGTGCGGGATAATGCTCGCAGATGCTCATGATATCCTCGGCCAGATGCTCGGCGGGATCGCCCCGCAGAAAGTGCAGGACAGCAGTGCGGAAGGGATAGTTCATCACCGAATCCAGTCCTTTGCCCAGCAGATAGGTGCGGCGCTGGCCGTAAGCGATTTTGGTGGTGGCATCTTCCCACACTTCGCCCAGAAGGAACTTGTCGTCCCCATGCGCCTTGATGGCCCGGCGGATCTCCTGAATAAAGGAGTCCGGCAGCTCATCGGCCACATCCAGACGGAAACCCGAAGCACCGCGGTTCAGCCAGGTGTCGATCACGCCGCCCGGCCCGCAGATGAAATTGCGGTAGCTTGGTTCGGTTTCGTTGACTTCCGGCAGTGTTTCAAATCCCCACCAGCAGCGATACCCGCTGGCATAGTTTCGGCTGAAATCGTACCAGGCCCGGTAGGGGCTGTTGGGGTCATGGTATGCACCGCCCGGCCCGTAGCGGCCCTCACGATTGAAATATACGCTGTCGGAACCGGTGTGGCTGAAAACGCCGTCCAGAATGATGCGGATGCCCAGACGCTTTGCCTCTGCACACATCCGGCTGAATTCCTCGTTGGTGCCCAGCAGAGGGTCGGCGTTCAGATAATCGGCGGTGTTATAGCGATGATTGGAGTGTGCTTCAAAAATGGGATTCAGATAGATGCAGGTTACACCCAGCTCCTGCAGATAGGGCAGCTTTTGGATGATGCCGGCAAAATCGCCGCCGAAGTAATCCAGATTCAGCTGGCCGCCCTCTTCGTTGGGCCAGAAATAGGGCTCACCGTCCTTGCACACGCGGTAAAAGCGGTCTGCAAAAGGCATGGCGGTTTTGGGATGACCCTCGAAAAAACGGTCGGGGAAAATCTGGTAAAGTACGCCGCCCTTCATCACGTCAGGGGTTTCAAAGCCCTGGTCATAAACGGTGAGCTGCCAGCGGGGGCCGTCATCGCGGGTCAGATAGGCCTGCCCCATGGAACCCTTGTACAGCTTGCGAAAATCCGAGTACAGGTCAAAGTGGTAAAAATACAGACCTACATTAAAAAGGGAAAGCTCCAGGGAAAAATAATTGATGCCGTCTTCAACCCGGTCAAAGGCCATCTGGTATAAATTGGTGAGGCCGTCATCCTGTGTCAGCACCAGACGGGGCTCCACAAAGCCGTAGCTTTCGGGAATCGTCAGGGCGAAGCGCACAGGCCTACCGGCAGGCACTGCACCGAAGGGAAATTTATAGGCGGTATTGTAACTGTTGTACAGACAATCCATGCGTGAAAACGCTCCTTGTATTAAACTGAAAAAGCAGCCCCGGCCATGGGGACGGGACTGCTCAAAAAGGCATTGTACTTACAGGATGGGGGTGACGTGCCAGATGTCGCGGGCGTAATCCAGTACGCTGCGGTCAGCGCTGAAAATGCCGCTGTTGGCAATGTTGGCCAGGCTCATCTGGTTCCAGTGCGTGCGGTCAGCGTACAGCTTCTGTACATCGGCCTGAGCACGGCGATAATCCTGGAAATCAGCCATTACCATATAGGGGTCGGAGTTGCGCAGATTGTTTACGATCTCGGGGAAGCTGTCACCGTTAAAGCCCTTGCACAGGAAGTCCAGCACAGCCAGCGCAACGTTGTCGCTGTTCAGGAACATACTGGGATGATAACCCAGGCTCTTCAGACGATTGACTTCGGGTGTCAGCATACCAAAGATGATTTCATTGTTCCTGCCGGCAGCGTCTGCAATCTCCACGTTGGCACCGTCCAGTGTGCCCAGGGTGATGGCGCCGTTCAGCATGAACTTCATATTGCCGGTGCCGGAAGCCTCGGTGCCGGCCAGGCTGATCTGCTCGCTCACCTCGCTGGCAGGCATCAGACGCTCGCTCATGGTCACATTGTAGTCTTCCAGATAGACCACACGCAGCTTTTCACGCACAGCGGGGTCTTCGTCAATCAGCTTGCCCAGCTTGCAGATCAGGCGAATCATCTGCTTGGCCATGTAGTAGCCGGGAGCTGCCTTGGCACCGAAGATATAGGTCTTGGGCGTGAAGTCGGCGTTGGGATTTTCTTTCAGATACAGATACTGTGCTGCAATGTTCAAAGCGTTCAGATGCTGACGCTTGTATTCGTGCATACGCTTGACCTGGCAGTCAAAGATGGAATCCGGGTCAATGATCTGACCAGTGACCTTTTGCAGATGGTTGGCAAATTCCACCTTGTTGTCGCGCTTGACCTGCTCCAGAGCCTTGAGCACACCGGCATCGTCATGGAAGGCGTTCAGCTTGGACAGCTGGCTGGCATCATGCTTGAAGCCATCGCCGATGGTCTCGCACAGCAGATTGGTCAGACGGGGGTTCGAGGCCAGCAGCCAGCGGCGGTAAGCAATGCCGTTGGTTACATTCTTAAAGGCCTTGGGTTTGAACAGATAGTAGTCATGGAACACATCGTCCTTGATGATCTGGCTGTGCAGCTTGGAAACACCGTTGATGCTGTGGCAGGTGTAGCAGCAGATGTTGGCCATGCGCACCTGACCGTCGCCCAGCAGGGCCATGTAATCAATCTTGCCCTGATCGCCGGGGAATGCCTGATTCAGCTCAATGCGGCAGCGGCGGTCCATCTCCTGCACGATGCTGTAAATGCGGGGCAGGGTCATCTTGAAGATGTCCTCGTTCCACTTTTCCAGAGCCTCGCTCATAACGGTGTGGTTGGTGTAGGCAAAGGTGCGGCGGCAGATGTCAAAAGCATAATCCCAGTCAAAGCCGCATTCATCCAGCAGAACACGCATCAGCTCGGGAATGGCCAGAGTGGGATGGGTGTCGTTCAGCTGAATGGCCACCTTGTCCGGCAGATTGTTCAGCATACCGTACTGGTTCAGATGGTTCTTCACAATGTCACCGATGGACGCGGCGGACAGGAAGTACTGCTGACGCAGACGCAGGATTTTGCCTTCCATGTGGTTGTCGTTGGGGTACAGAATCTTACTGATCAGCTCGGCACTGGCATTCTTGGCCAGAGCGCTGCCGTAGTCGCCGGCATTGAAGCTGTTCATATCAAAGTCAGGTGCCTTGGCCTGCCACAAACGCAGCTTGGCAACACCCTTTCCGTCATAGCCCTGTACATACATATCGCTGGGCACAGCCATAACGCTGTTGTAGTTGCGATGGGTTACATGATGGAAGCTGCCGCTCCAGCTTTCTTCGATCTGGCCGTCAAAACGGATCTCAATGGCCTGATCCGGATGGCTCTTCAGCCATACCTGGCCACCGGGCAGCCAGTTGTCAGCGCGTTCCTGCTGCCAGCCGTCCACGATCTTCTGCTTGAAAATGCCGTACTCATACAGAATCGAATAGCCGGTGCCGGCAATGCCGGTGGTGGCCATGCCGTCCAGATAGCAGGCAGCCAGGCGGCCCAGACCGCCGTTGCCCAGGCCTGCATCCGGCTCTTCGTCGTAGATGGTTTCCATTTTGATTTCATTATCAGCCAGAACGGACTCAGCCACCTCGTTAAGACCCAGATTAAACAAACTGGATTTCAGGCTGCGGCCCATCAGAAATTCCATACACAGGTAGTACACCTGCTTGGCACCGGTGCCGTTTGCCTTGCTCTGAAAGCGCTTGTGCTGTGCACTCATGCGCTTGCGGCAGATCAGGGCCAGTGCCCGGTAAATCTGCTGGGTGCTGGCGGTTGCCAGATCCACGTTGTACTCATTGGTCAAGGTGCTGCGCAGCAGCTTGTCGAATTCTTTTTTGCTCATAGGGCTACTCATGGGTGAATGATCCTCCTTAAGCTGATTTCCCGATGCCTGGGCAGGGGAGGTTGAATACCGCGGTCAGGTGAAAATCCAGGGCCGCAGCGTGTGTTGGATTAAGCGCTATTATATAGGAAAACTGCTCTTTTTTCAAGCTGAGAGCCCCACGAAGCGCAAGGTATCTAAATTCTTCGACGCTGCGATTTTCATCGGGATGCAGTGGGCGGTGCCATGCAAAATGAACTTTTTTACAGCAGGGGCTTTCCCCAATGGACTACTTATATTATAATAGTCTTTATGTATGCGTTCAGGCGTACAGAACTGACAGAAGGCCCTGAATCTTTGCTGTGCAAAGGTCCGGGGATTTACGTTTGCTGAGATATAAGCTGGAAAGGGGAAACGAGAAAATGGCATTGAATAAAGTGCGTTTTAACGTGTGCGGCTCCCAGTATGTGGTGTCCACCACCGAGGAGGATGCCTATGTGCAGAAGCTGGCTGAACGTTTGGAAGAAGATATGGAGGCTGTGCTGGCATCCAACTCCAATGCATCTGTGACCGTGGCAGCCGTGGTTACGGCCATGGGTTATCTGGACGAGCGCCAGAAGGCCAGCAGCGGTGCGGATAATATGCGCGGTCAGATCAAGGATTACCTGGAAGATGCTGCCAAGGCCCGCCTGGCGGTCGAAGAGGCCCGCCGTGAGGTGGAGCGCCTGCGCCGTGAAATCCAGACACTGAAGGAGCAAAACGCCCGCGCATGATGAACAAAACAAACAAGCAAATAGAAATTCTGGCCCCGGCGGGGGATGGGGATGCGCTGCGCGCTGCGGTGTTCAGCGGTGCAGATGCCGTTTATCTGGGCCTTACGGCCTTCAGTGCCCGCAAGAGCGCCGGAAACTTTACTTCGGAGCAGCTGCGGGAAGCTGTGGCATTCTGCCATGCCCGCAATGTGCGGGTTTATGTGGCGGTGAACACTACTGTATATGTCGATGAACTGGAGCAGCTGGCCGGTGCAATCTGCGCCATTGCAGATGCCGGTGCCGATGCTGTAATTGTGCAGGATCTGGCCGCGGTTGCACTGGCCCGTCAGATGGCTCCGGAACTGGCCATCCATGGCAGTACACAGATGAGCGTGCACACTCTGGCCGGTGCAAAAATGCTGGCAGAGGAGGGCTTCAGCCGTGTGATTCTGGCCCGGGAGCTGACCCTGGCAGAGGCGGCCCACATTGCGCAGAACTGCGGCATCGAAGTGGAGTGCTTTGTACACGGTGCGCTGTGCATGAGCGTTTCCGGCCAGTGCTATATGAGCGCCTTTTTGGGTGGCCGCAGCGGAAACCGGGGCAGCTGCGCCGGTACCTGCCGCCTGCCCTTTGGAGCCAACGGCACCAAGGGCTTCCACCTGAGTCTGAAGGATCTGTCCGCTGTAGAAGATCTGCCCCGCCTGGCACAGGCCGGTGTGTGCAGTGCCAAGATTGAAGGCCGTCTGCGTCCGCCCGAGTATGTGGCTGCGGCAGTGGATGCCTGTCTGGCAGCGCGGGAAGGACATGCCCATAATGCGCAGCTGCTGCAGGATGTATTCTCCCGTTCCGGCTTTACTAATGCCTATTTTGAAGGTAAGATCGGCGGAAATATGTTTGGCGTGCGCACAGCACAGGATACGGCAGCAGGCAAAAAAGCTCTGCCGCAGGTGCGCGAGCTTTACCGCCGTGAACGCCAGAAGGTTCCGGTGTATTACACCGTGACCAGTGAGGAAGAAGGCGTCAAGCTGGCCGCCCGCGATGATGACGGCAACAGTGCTATTGTCTACGGTCTGGATGCGCCTCAGCCTGCGGAAAAAGATCAGCGCCCCGCTGTGGAACGTGCGCTGTTCAAAACCGGCGGCACTCCGTTTACGGCAGCAGACCTGACCATTCAGGGGCAGCCTCTGGGCTTTTTGCCCGGCAGTCAGTGGAATGAACTGCGCCGCGAGGTGCTGGAGAAACTGCTGCAAAAGCGTGAAACTCTGCATCCCATTCCCTGCGCTGCGCCGGAACTGCCTCAGTTCGGCTCCCATAAAAAGCCCCGGCACCCGGCATTGCAGGCCCGCTTTGAAAGCTGGGAACAGGTGCCCCGTCAGCCGGAACTGCTGAAAAAACTGCACAGCATAATTTTGCCCATCTCAGAAGCGGCAAAGGTACCGGCGGCTCTGCGGTCCATCACCTTGCTGGAATTGCCCCGTGTGATGTTCGGTCCGGTGGAAGATGCCGCCGCCCGTGCCATTGCAGACACAAAGGATCAGGGCTTTATGGGATACCTTGCCCATAATATTGCACATCTCAAGATGACGCAGGGCCTGCCGGTATACGGCGGCTTTGGCCTGAATATCACCAATCCGCTGGCAGCACAGCAGTATGCGGAACTGGGCCTTGAGGGCCTGACCGTATTGCCCGAGGTGGAAGTGAGCCGTATGGAGGCGATTGAGCCCGGCGTGCCCACTGCGGCACTGATTTACGGTCATATGCCGCTGATGCTGACCCGTGCATGCCCGCTGCAAAATGTAACCGACTGCGCACACTGCAAGGCAAAGGGCGGTACGCTGACAGATCGTATGGACCGCCAGTTCCGGGTGACCTGCGGAATGGGTGTGCGTACCATTTACAACCCGGTGCCGCTGTATATGGGTGATAAGCCGGGCATTCTTCCGGTGGATGTGGGCACAGCCTGGTTCACCACCGAGGACGCTGCTCGCTGCGCCGAGGTGCTGGATCTGCTGCAAACGGGCAGTGCCTTTGACGGAGAGTTTACCCGCGGCCTGTACTTCAAGGGCACCATGTAAGGCAGCCCTCCGGAATCCCTTATTCATAAAGTACCAACAAGAGAGGAACCACAACCATGCAGGTAAAATATACCCTGACCCGCCCCGGGGCCAAAGCCCCGGCTTACGCAACGCCCGGCTCTGCCGCAGCCGATCTCAGCGCAGTGCTGGACAGCCCCCTGACACTGGAACCGGGCCAACGGGCCATGGTGCCCACCGGCATTGCCATCCAGCTGCCCGGCCCGGAATATGTAGCACTGATCTGTGCCCGCAGCGGTCTGGCAGTTAAGCATGGCATCACCCTGAGCAATGGCGTGGGCGTGATTGATTCTGATTACCGGGGCGAGCTGTGTGTGGGCCTTGTCAATCTGGGCGACCAGAGTTATACCATCCAGCCCGGTGAACGAATTGCACAGCTGATGATTGTACCGGTGGCACAGGGGCAGTTCTGCCCGGTGGAAAGCCTGGACGATACCCAGCGCGGTGCAGGCGGCTTTGGCAGCACCGGCCGCGGCTGATCGGCTGCAAGTTTCCTGCATGAAGGAGGATCATCAATGAAACGAACCCTGCTGCTTTGTTTTTATGTTTTGTCCGGTATCATTCTGGGTGCTCTGGTGGCCAACCTCTGTGCCGGGGTGCCGGCTCTGTCTTGGCTGGCGTATTCCAACGGCATCACGGTGCATCCCGTGCTGGATCTGAGCGTGATTCGCCTGGATCTGGACCTGTACATGGGGGTCAGTGTGGCACAGATTATCACCATTGCGCTGGCAATCTTTTTGTACAATCGCACCCCGCTGCGCTGAAAAAATTTACAAAACGCTGCAATATTTCAGTGTGCTTATTCGTTAAATGAAAGGAACGTTGCCTTATGGCTTTGATTTTAGCCTCTGCCAGCCCCCGCCGCCGCGAGCTGCTGGCCCGGATTACTCCGGATTTCACCGTCATTACCAGTGAGTTTGACGAAAGCAGTCTGCCGCCCACGGCACCCAAGGCCACTGCGGAAGCTCTGGCAAAGGGCAAGTGCATGGCGGTGGCGGTACAGCATCCCGATGACACCGTGATCGGCAGTGACACGGTTGTGGAGTGCGATGGCCGGATTTTCGGCAAGCCTCACGATATGGAGGATGCCCGCCGGATGCTGCACGCTCTGGCCGGTGCAGATCATTATGTGCATACGGGCGTGGCCATTTGGCATCAGGGCGCATGTCAGGTGTTCAGCGCCACCACCCGCGTTCGCTTTTACCCTCTGACAGATGAGCAGATCGAGGAGTACATCCACACCGATGAGCCTTATGACAAGGCCGGCGGCTATGCCATCCAGGGCAAAGCCGCACTGTTCTGCGAGGAAATCGAGGGCTGCTATTACAACATTATGGGCCTGCCTGTGAGCAGATTGGCCCGTGCGCTGGCTGCACTATAAGGCAATTATTCCCGCATAGAAGGGAATATTGTGTAAATTCTTTGAATAAACTGCAAAAAGCCTGCCGGACACATTGAGAAAGCGCAGACTTGCGGTTATAATAAAAAATGTGAAAGTTTCGGGCTTAGGGCAATACTGTCCGGTTCGCAGGATAGAGGACCCCCTGTGGGGAGGAAAAGGAGTAACAACAAATATGGGTAAGAACAATAACGGCCGGTCCGGTTTCGATATGTTTAACAAAGATATTGGTATCGATTTGGGTACTGCTAACACCCTGGTATTCCTGAAGGGCAAGGGCATCGTCATGCGTGAGCCCAGCGTAGTAGCTGTGGATACCAAGACCGATGTAGTGCGCAGCGTGGGCCACGAGGCCAAGGCTGTGATTGGCCGTACCCCCGGCAGCATTGTTGCTGTGCGTCCTCTGAAGGACGGCGTAATTGCCGATTTCGACATCACCGCCAATATGCTGGACCGTTTCATCAAAAAGGTTTGCGGCAGCAGCCGTTTCTTTGGCCCCCGCGTGGTGATCTGCATTCCCAGCGGCGTGACCGAGGTGGAGCGCCGCGCTGTTAAGGAAGCTGCCCTCAAGGCCGGCGGCCGTCAGGTCAGCGTTATCGAAGAGCCCATGGCTGCTGCCATCGGCGCAGGTCTGCCCATCAGCGAGCCCAGCGGCAGCATGGTGGTGGACATCGGCGGCGGCACCAGCGAGGTGGCTGTGATTTCTCTGGGCGGCATTGTAGCCAGCCGCAGCGTCCGTGTGGGCGGCGATGAGTTCGATCAGAGCATTATCGCGTACATTAAGCGCAAGTACAATCTGCTGATCGGTGAGCGCACCGCAGAGCAGATCAAGATCGAACTGGGTTCCGCTTATCCCATGGATGAGGAAAAGAGCATGGAGATCAAGGGCCGCAACCTGGTGGACGGTCTGCCCAAGAACATCACGGTTCACTCTGAGGAGATCCGCGATGCACTGGCTGAGAGCCTGGAAAAGGTGATCGAAGCCGTAAAGGAAACTCTGGAGCGCACTCCGCCTGAGCTGAGTGCTGATATCATCGACCACGGCATTACTCTGACCGGCGGCGGCGCTCTGCTGCGCGGCCTGGATCAGCTGATCCAGAGCGAAACCGGCATCGACGTGCACGTGGCCGAGGATCCCCTGGACTGTGTGGCTACCGGTACCGGCATGGTGCTGGATCACATCGATCTGCTGGGTGAAGTGCTGGACGACAACAGCTCTTATCTGTAATTGATGAAGCGCTTTTCCGGACCGCATCGGTGCGGTCCGGCAGCGCTGTAAATGTACTGCGGGCGGCCGAACCGGGCGGCCCGCGTTTTGTAATCTGAACCTTTTATAGTTGAAAGGAGTTTGACCCATGCGGGACTTCTTCTCCACAACCAAATTTAAAATTTTGCTGGCGGTGCTGGTGATTCTTTCGGGTATGATGGCCTATGCCGGTGCCAATGGCCGGCTTACAGCGGCGCCGCAGGAGATTCTGGGCGTGCTGGCCATGCCGTTTCAGAAAATCAGCTCTGTGTTCAGCGGCGGCGTTCACGATGTAGTGGAAAAATATGCCCGGCTGGATTCGGTGATTGCCGAAAATGAGGAACTGCGTAAGCAGAACGAAGAGCTGCGCGATCAGCTGATTGAGTATGACCGTCTGAAGGCTGAAAATGAAGCCTTCCGCAGCCTGCACAACATTGAGGAAACCAATCCCAGCTATACCTATGCGTCCGGCTTTGTAATCGGCCGTGACCCGCTGGAACAGTTTGGCAGCTTTACCATCGACAAGGGCACCCGGGACGGCGTGAAACAGTACAATGCGGTGGTCAGCGACAACGGATATCTGGTGGGCCATGTGGTGGAGGCGGATTATGCCTCCAGCAAGGTGGTTACGATTCTCAGCCCCAGCGTTAAGGCTTCCGGCGTGGTCAGCCGTACCCGCGACAACGGAACCCTGACCGGCAGCGCAGAGCAGGCCCAGCAGGGACAGTGTCTGTTTACCCGTCTGCCCCGGGATACCCTGGCAACGGCAGGTGACCAGATCATCACCACCGGCCTGGGCGGAATGTATCCGCCGGATATTCTGGTGGGCACAGTGAAAGAGCTGGTGCCCGAGTCCAGCGGTAAGTCCACAACGGCGATTGTGGAACCCGGCGTTGAAGTGGACCGGATCACGCACGTGTTTGTGATTACCAGCTATGAAGACTAAACTGCAGGAAAAGGGGACCGAACATGGAATCGCGTACCAGGCGTAATTTACAGATCCTGGGCAAGTGGGGCAGCTACAGTTTGGTGCTGCTTTTGGCTGTTGTGATTCAGACCACGCCCAGATTTCTGAATGTGGGCAGCGTGAAGCCCGTATTCATTCTGCCGGTGTGTCTGGCAGTGGCTCTGTGCGAAGGGCCGTATGCCGGAGCATTGTTTGGAATGTTCGGCGGCCTTGTGTGGGATATGACCGCAGGCCGAACCGTGGGGTTGCTGGCCATGTCCTGTCTGCTGCTCTGCTTCGGGGCGGCTATTGTGGTGGAAACCTATCTGAAGGTCAACCACATGAACTTTGTTTTTATCTCCTGGGTGTGCTGTATGGCAGTTACGTCCATGGATTTTCTGTTTAACTATGTAATGCGCGGTTATGGCAGCACAGGCCAGCGGTTCTGGGGCGCGGTGGCACCCATGTGTGTGTTTACAGCTGCCGTATCCCCGCTGGCGTTTTGGCTGATGCAGAAGGTCAGCCAGCACTTTGCACCCAAAGATCGATGATTTTTTGCTTAAAAGGAGGCAATGGCCTTGGATGGTAAAACCACTCGGAACCGCGTGGCGATCCTGATTGGAATCGTTGTGACCCTGATGGCGCTGTTTTCGTTGCGTCTGGTTTATTTGCAGATCATTCAGGGCGATGAACTGCGCGCACAGGCCGAGCGCACTACTGCGTATAAATTCAGCGTTACGGCAGCCCGCGGTGAGATCGTGGACCGCTATGGCCACAGCCTTGCCACCAATGAAACAGGCTACAGTGTGGTGCTGAATCAGCTGATGATGGGCCAGGCTGACCTGAATGATACGCTGGTGCAGTTGGTAAAGATCATGCAGGCATCGGGCGAAAGCTGGAATGATACCATGCTGATCAGTATGCCGGATGAAAAGGGAAACTACCGATTTACCGGCACCGATACCGCGGCGGACGAAGGACACCTTGCAACGCTCAAGGAAGCACTGCACCTGCAGCAGTACGCCAGCGCCAATGAGGTCATGGCCCGTATTGTGGAAGAGTATGAGCTGGAAAACTATGAGCCGCAGTGGCAACGCATTTTGGGCGGTATCCGCTATCAGATGACACTGGAAGAGTTTGGCCGCAATAATAACTTCACGTTGGCTACCAGCGTATCCATGCGCACAGTGGCAACGGTGGAAGAGCGCAGTATGGCACTGCACGGTGTGCAGATCATCGAAACCGCCAGCCGCACCTATCCGGACGGTACAGTTCTGCCCCATGTGCTGGGCAACGTGGGCAAGATCCTGCGGGAACAGTGGAAGGTGCTGGGCGACGATGGAAACTATAGCTATCCGCTGAAAAACAAGGGCTATAAAATGAGCGATCTGATCGGTCGTTCGGGCCTTGAAAAGGTGTATGAAGATCGGCTGCGGGGTCAGGAAGGCGAACTGCAGATCGTGGTGGATTCGGACGGCGTAATGCAGGGGGTGGAAATGCTGCGTGAGCCCCGCCCCGGTGATACCGTGATGACCACCATCAATCTGGACTTCCAAAAGCGTGTGGATGAAGCGCTGGAGCAGAACATCAAAATGCTGCAGCAGACCAAGCGCGAGCACGAAGGGCAGGAAACCAATGCAGGCACTGTGGTGGTGCTGGATGTGAAAAACAATGGTATTCTGGCTCTGAGCAACTACCCGAGCTACGATTTGAACCAGTACAGTACGCAGTACGGCACCTACGCGACAGATGAATTGCAGCCGTTGTTCAACCGTGCATTGCAGGGTCAGTATACGCCGGGTTCCACATTTAAGCCGGCGGTGGCTTTGTCTGCACTGGTAAACGGCATTGTGACACCACAGGATACCGTGCGCTGCGAGCCGCCGCGTGTATACACTTATTATGCACCAACCTATACTCCCAAATGTGCAGGCTTTGGACATCGCGGCGACATTGATCTGTTTGAAGCCATTGCACACAGCTGCAACCTGTACTTTTACGATGTAGGCCGCCGGGTAGGCATTGAAAAATATGATGAAATGGCCTATAACTTGGGCCTTGGCGTTAAAACCGGAGTGGAGCTTGGCGAAGCAGTGGGCCATCTGACCACCAAGGATGATGAAAACTACACCAACGGCCTGGAAATTCAGGCTGCAATCGGTCAGGGCAACACCATGGTTACGCCGGTGCAGCTGGCCACCTATGCAAGCACCATTGCCAACAAGGGCGTGCGTTACCGTACCCATCTGGTGGATGGCTTTCTGGATACCAACACGGGCGAAATTATTGAACAGGTTCCCGCAGTGGTAGAGGCAGAAATCAAGGATACCGTGGGTGCCTTTGACGCTGTGGAACAGGGTATGATCGGCATGGCACAGGGCGACCGCAGACTGTCCAGCTTCCCTTATCAGCTGGCAGCAAAGACCGGCAGTCCGCAGCGTGCTGAAACTTATGTTACCGGCAATGGTCAGCGTGTAAACTACGTGAACTCTGCCATGATCGCATATGGCCCGGTGGAAGACCCGGAAATTGCAGTGGCCATTATTCTGGAGTACGGCGGCGGCGGTTCCAATGCGGCGCAGCTGGCACTGGATGTCTTTAATGCGTACTATTTTGAAAAGAGCAGCAGTATGCAGCCCAGTGCAGAAGGTGTACTTCTGCCGTAAGATCGGGCGGCACGAAAAGACAAATTTTCCGACGCAAAGCGCAGAATCTACAAATTAGCGCTTGCTTAAAAAGCATTTGCTGTGATATTATCTATTGTGGGAGGAAGGTTTTTTACAAATGAACCTGTTCCCCGGTGATACCGTTGAAAGAGGAGATTTAAAAGCTTGAGGGCAGAGGTCATCATGGTGGCGTCCGGCAAGGGCGGCACGGGAAAAAGTACCGTTTCGGTGATGCTTGGCAGTCGCTTGGCAGCGATGGGCCATAAGGTGCTGCTGATCGAGCTGGACTCCGGCCTGCGCAGTGTGGATATTATTTCCGGCGTTTACGGCAAAACTGTTTATGACATCGAGGATGTACTTTGCGGCCGGTGTCCCGGCGACAAAGCAGTGGTGGAAAGCCCGCTGTATAAAGGGCTTTCGGTGATTTCGGCACCCTATGAAGGGGGAGTTGTGCAGACGGATGCGCTGCAAACCCTGGTGAGTGCCATGATCCCTCATTTTAATATGATTCTGATTGATACAGCTGCCGGCATGGGAGCACCGTTTACCGCAGCGGCACAGGTATGTGACCGCGCATTGCTGGTGCTCACACCGGACCCGGTAGCGCTGCGTGATGGTCACATCGTAGCGGACTGGCTGTACGATCATGGACGCAGTCGGGTGCATTTGGTGATGAACCGGGTGTCGCGGCGGAGTTTTTCCACAGGTGCAGTGCGTGACCTGGATGAATGCATTGACACTGTGGGCGTGCAATTATTGGCTGTAATTCCAGAAAGCAGTGAGCTTCAGATGGCCGCAGTAAGCGGAACGGCACTGCCGCAGGGGTGTCAGGCATTTACAGCAGTGGACAATCTTGCCCGCAGAGTGCGCGGCTTTCAGGTGCCGCTGTGTGTGCGCTGGTAAAGAAGCAGACGAAGCGAATAACGCTTCGAATTGGCTAAACAGCAGACCCGGAATCCAAAATTGCAAATGTATACTTGAATAAAGTAGGGAGGACGATTATCAATATGAATATTGCGTTGATCGCACATGATTCCAAAAAGGAACTGATGGTGCAGTTCTGTATTGCCTATTGCAGAGTCCTCAGTCAGCATACACTGGTGGCTACCGGAACCACTGGTAAGATGGTGGCCGAGGCTTCCGGCCTGCCAATACAGCGTTTTCTGCCCGGCAGCCATGGCGGTGCTCAGCAGATCACTGCACGCATTGCCTGCAATGAAATTGACCTGCTGCTGTTTTTCCGTGATCCCATCATGGCAAAACCCAACGAACCCAATGAAATTGATCTGCTGCGCCTGTGCGATGTGCACAATATTCCTTTTGCAACCAATATCGCCACCGCCGAGGTGCTGATCCACGGTCTGGAACGCGGCGATCTGGGCTGGCGTGATATCGTGAACCCGCAGCATTGAGCAGACAGGACAGGTCTGCCCAGCCCCATGCAAAGCACACCCTAAAGGAGAACATTACAATGGTTACATTTATTTGCTATGCCAAATGCACCACCTGCCAAAAGGCCCAGAAATGGCTGGACGAGCAGGGGGTGGCGTATACTCTGCGCCCCATCAAGGAGCAAAACCCCACCGCGCAGGAGCTGAATGACTGGATGGAACAGAGCGGCCTGCCGGAAAAGCGGTTCGTGAACACCAGCGGGCAGCTTTACCGCTCTATGGAGCTGAAGGACAAGATCCCGGCCATGAGCCGCCAGCAGCTGAC
>RCNI01000205.1_pt1 | contig 40039 bp, 39 predicted proteins | sample 2041151 | NCBI WGS metagenome assembly RCNI01 (sample SAMN09708214, study PRJNA481090) | feces metagenome | isolation source: feces | place: Antarctica: Albino Rookery
AAAGGTGACGAGGCCGCCGCTGCCGCCATCCAGATGGTCAAGATGCAGATCGACATGGAGGCCGAATCGCCCGAACACGATGTCGATCGACGCAAGGTGAACTAATCTCAGGTCGCATGCCTTTCCCGTATAACGGATCTGTCTTTTCGGACAGATCCGTTTTTTTTGTGCGGAGGAGAAGAAGGCAGGGTGTCCGGTGCGGAAAAGCGAATGTGTTTCCCCGACCTCTTGGGGGGCGGCGTGAAACGTGTGACGCGATCCGTTGCCCTTTTTGAACCTGTCGCTCGTCTCCGCTTGGAAAACATCCGCAAATGCTTTGTCCGAAATTCGCATGTGCCTGCTTCTTTCTTGGAAAACTTCTCTGCCTTGGGTTCGGGGCGGTAGGATCTTTTTATAGGCGGGAGGTGGCTGCTTCTTTCCAAGAATCCGTCTTCGCCTGTCCGAAATTCAGCCTTTCGCCACCCGAAACTTGCCTGTTGGGAGTTCGGGGAAGGGTTGATCTTGAGGCGGAGGAGAAACTGATCTTCTGCCTATCCTGACCCTGCATGCAATTTCGTTTTTGGGGGCTTGAATCTCTGCCTTGTCCGCCCGAAAATGCTATCGCTTCTGCGTGGGAAAACTCCGCCCTTTCCCGCACCGGTGATCCCCCGCCCCCGAATGCGGAAAATAGTCTGCCCGAAATATTTTGAATATTCGAGGGCTTTGAGTACATTTGCAAGGATAAAACATACCGTTCATGTTACTTAGATTTGCGGCTACAGTCTTATCGGCACTTTTGCTCGCTTCGGGATGGCTCTCGATGACGGGTCTCACACTGCCGGTGGCATTTGTTCCTTTGCTGAGGATCAGTGCATCATACGGTTCCACACGACGCAATTGGTGGGGAATGTTCTTTTGGGCGGCTTTGACGTTTGCCCTGTGGAACATATTCACCGTGTGGTGGATCTGGTTCGCCACCCCCGTAGGCCCCCCTGCCGCAACACTGGCATCGACCACACTCAACATGATTGCCTTCATGTTGTTTCATTCCGTTTCAAAACACGCTCCGAAAGCCTTGGCCTATACGACACTGGCGGCTTCGTGGATTGCCACCGAGTACTGGTACACGGTCGGTGATTTCTCGTGGCCGTGGCTGATCTTGGGCAACGGCTTTTCGCACGATGTGTGGGCGGTGCAGTGGTACGAATATACGGGTGTGTTCGGCGGTTCGCTGTGGGTGCTTCTCTCGAATATCTGCATCTATGAAGCCGTCTTCAACCGCTCTGCAAAACGCATCGTTTTGGCTGCGGCGGTCGTTGTCGTGCCGATCTTCTGGTCGCTCGGTCTGTGGAGCACGTGGACGGAACCCGAAAAGAAGGTGCGCGTGGGCATCATCCAACCCAATGTCGATTGCTACGATAAATTTGCGGGCGACAAACGCCGTCAGGAGGAGAATATCCTCGACCTTTTGAAGGATGTGCCCGATAATGTCCGCTATATTTTCCTGCCCGAAACCGCCGTGCCGCATTCCTACTGGGAACCCGCCCTGTCGCAGTATCCGGGTGAGGATCTGAAGGCGGCCTTCTGGTCGGAACTGACCGATTCCTTGAAAAAACAACATCCCGATGCCATTCTGGTGACGGGTGCCAATACGCTGGTGCATTATGCACCGGGACACGAGTCCGAAACGGCACGCAACAATCCCTATGTGGGTTGGTATGACCATTATAACGCGGCGGTGGGTCTGACGGCGGACGGCGGCCTGCAAATCCACCACAAGGGACGGCTTGTGATCGGAGTGGAGAAGACTCCGATGCCGTGGTTGTTCCGTGCGCTCGAATTTCTGGTGATCGACTTGGGCGGGACGCTCGGTCAGATCGGTCAGGGCGAACACGGTACGACCTTCGCGTTCGACGGCGTGAAGTTCGGCCCCGCAATTTGCTATGAAGGACTCTATGGCGATTTCTACGGCGGATTTGTCCGTCGCGGGGCGCAGTTCATGTCCATTATTTCAAACGACGGCTGGTGGCGTGACACCCCCGGCTACAAACATCTGTTTACCATATCGCGTCTGCGTGCCGTCGAGCACCGCCGTGCCATTGCCCGCTCGGCCAATACGGGGCGTTCGGGATTTATCACGGCACGGGGCGACATTCGTGAAACGCTCGGATGGGAGAAGCGCGGTGTGCTGACAGCCGATGTGGCGTTGTGTGACCGGGAAACGTTCTATACCCGTCACGGCGACTACTTGGGGCGCATTTCGGAGTATCTGATGCTCCTTTCGGTGCTGTACTATGTCGCCTATCGCTTTAAAAAGAAGAATTACCTCGTACAATAAAATCACAACCCTGTATGAACTATACTCAAACCATTGATTTCCTGTTTACCTCGCTGCCCGCTTTCGAGAGTCAGGGCGCAGGGGCTTACAAACCCGGATTGGATCATGTGACCGCATTTTGCCGTCATCTGGGCAATCCGCAGCGTAATTTCTTTACGGTTCATGTTGCCGGCACAAACGGCAAGGGATCGGTAGCCCACATCGTTGCGGCCGTGTTGCAACAGGCCGGTTATCGCGTGGGATTATACACTTCGCCCCATTTGAAGGATTTCCGCGAGCGTATCCGTGTCGATGGCGAGATGATCCCCAAGCAGAAAGTCGTGAATTTCGTCAATAAGCACCACGACAAGATGGTCGAACTGGAGTTGTCGTTCTTCGAGATGACGACCGCCATGGCCTTCGATTACTTCGCACAGAGCGATGTGGAGGTGGCCGTGATCGAGACGGGTCTGGGCGGACGACTGGATGCCACGAACATTATCGTTCCGCTGGTGAGTGTCGTGACGAACATAGGTTTGGAACACACCGACCTTTTGGGCGATACGCTTCCCAAGATTGCAGGCGAGAAGGCCGGCATCATCAAGAAGAGCGTTCCTCTGATTTTGGGCGAGGGCAACCGTTGCTACAACTCCGTATTCGAGGATGTCGCCGCACAGAACAAGTCGCGCGTGATCTATGCCGAGGAGGAGTTCTCCTGCAAGGAGCATTCGTTCGACGGACATTATCAGAAATTCATGCTGGAGCGCAAGCGCGACGGACACACCTACGAGGTGCAACTCGACATGGCGGGCGAATATGAGATGCAGAACCTTGTGACTGCCACTGCCGTCATCGACTACCTGCACGAGGAGACCCCGCTGACGATTTCGCGCCGTGCATATCTTGAGGGTACGCGCGATGCCGCTGCCCGCACCTGCTTGCAGGGGCGTTGGCAGACGCTCTGCGACAAACCGCTGACGATTTGCGATACGGGTCACAATGCCCACGGCATCAAATTCGTTGCCGATCAGCTGGGTAAACTGTCTTTCAAGAAACTTTACTGCGTCATGGGCTTTGTCCGCGACAAGGACTTGGCACATATCCTGCCTTTGTTGCCGAAGGAGGCACACAACATCTTCACGCAGGCCGAGGGTCAGCGTGCATTTCCCGCCGGGGAACTGACCGCCAAGGCCGCCATCTACGGCTTGAAGGGTGAGACCGTAGAGAAGGTTTCGGATGCCGTTGCCCGTGCCCGCGAGTTGGCTGCGGACGAGGATGTGATCTTCATCGGAGGCAGTACGTTTGTGGTTGCCGAGGCAATTTAAGCAGTAAGTACAACATACAAAAAGGTCGCAATCCCAACAAGGATTGCGACCTTTTTTAGTGGGGTTCGGACTATTTTCCGAGCCCCATTTTTTCGATCAGGGCGCGGGTTTCGGGTTTGTGACCGCGGAAATTGACATAGAGGGTCATCGGGTGTGCCGTGCCGCCCTTCGAGAGGAGTTCGCGGCGGAAACGATCCGCCACTTCGCGGTTGAAGATGCCCTTCTCGCGGAACAGCGCAAAGGCATCGGCCTCCAAAACCTCCGCCCACTTATAGCCGTAGTAGCCTGCGGCGTAACCTCCCGCGAAGATGTGCGAGAATCCGACCGACATGGATGTGCCACCCGCCACGGGAAGCACCTGCGTGGGTGCCATGGCTCGGCGGTCAAACTCTTCGACACTGCCCGCGTAGGGTGTGGTGAGGGTGTGCCAGGCCATATCCAGCATACCGAACGAAAGTTGGCGCACATGGTAGTAGGCCGCGAGGTAATTCTTCGCGCGAACCAACGCCTCGATCAACTCCGAGGGGATCTTCTCGCCCGTGCGGTAATCTTCCGCCCAGAGGTCGAGAAATTCCTTTTCGGTTGCCCAATTTTCCATGAGTTGCGAGGGGAGTTCCACAAAGTCACGATAGACGTTCGTGCCGGTTTGTGATTCGTATCGGCCTTCGCCCAACATGCCGTGGAGCGAGTGTCCGAACTCGTGAAGGAAAGTCTCCACCTCGTCATAGGTCAGAAGCGAGGGGGTGGTTTCCGTAGGTTTCGTGAAATTCATCACGAGCGATACCAGCGGACGGGTCTCCTTGCCATGCTCGATGCGCGTACCGCGAAATTCGGTCATCCACGCACCGCCGCGTTTCGAGGCTCGCGGGAAGAAGTCGAGGTAAAGCACCGCCATGAAACGGCCGTTTTCGTCCGTTACCTCGTATGCCGTCACATCGGGATGATAGACCGGAATCGAGGGCGCGGGGGTGAAATTCAGTCCGTAGAGTTTATGCGCCAAGAGGAACACGCCCCGCTTGACATGTTCCAACTCGAAGTAGGGTTTGAGCAACTGGTCGTTCAGTGCGTATTTCTCGTCTTTGTATTTCTCGGAGTAGTAGGCGAAATCCCACGGCATCACTTCACCCGCGAGTCCGTGGGCGCGGGCATAATCCGCAATAGTGCGGTAGTCCCGATCGGCGTAATCCTTGGTCGTGGTGAGCAACTCTTCGAGGAAGTGGTTCACCGTGTCGGTCTTTTCGGCCATGCGGTGCTCCAACACATAATCGGCGTAGCACTTGTAACCCAAAAGATTCGCCACTTTCAGACGCAGTTCGGCGATGCGGCGCACGATTTTCGTGTTGTCGTAAGCACCGCCCAGCGCACGCGAATTGTATGCCCGCCAAATCTGCTCCTTGAGGATGCGGTGTGACGAGTAGCGCATGAACGGCACGAAACTCGGTGCATGGAGCGTCACCGTCCAACCCGTCCGGTGGTGGGCACGGGCATCCTCGGCCATGCTTTCGCGGACGGATTCGGGAAGTTCTGCAACAACCCGCTCGTCGGTGATGTTGAGCGTATAGGCGTTGGTTGCGGCGAGGATGTTCTGGCCGAATTTGAGGGTCAGTGCCGACAATTCCTTGGAGTATTCGCGGTAGAGTTCCTTCTCCTTGTCGGGAAGAGCCGCACCCGAACGGGTGAATCCGCGATAGCAATCCTCAAGGAGTTTTTCGGCATCGGGTTCAAGCGCGGGGTGGTTTTCATGGACACGGCGCACGCGGTCGAAAAGGCGTTCGTCAAGCGAGATGTCGTTTTCGAGTTTGACCAGTTTCTCCTGCACGCGCTCGGCGATCTGTTGCATTTCGTCCGAAGTGTCGGCCTCCAGAAGGTTGAAGAACAGACCGCTGATACGATCCAGCAACGAGCCGTTGCGTTCGAGTTTTTCGATCGTGTTCTCGAATGTGGGTTCTTCTTTGCAGTTCAAAATGGCGTCTATTTCGCGGCGCGACTCCTCGATTGCCACATCGAAGGCAGGTTCGTAATCCTCCAGACGGATCTTGTCGAAGGGAGGGGTTTCGTGGGGGGTGTCCCAAGTACCGACAAGCGGATTAGGGCGGTCGGTTTCGGACAAAGATGCCGCGGTGGAGTCCGCGGCGCAGGGATTATTTTTTATCATTTTTATCGGTTGAAATTTGTTCTTTCTTATACAGCATGATCGGTTTGTGGTCGATCGCTTCGGGACGCACTGCAAGCGAATGGATTTCGGCGGAGTGGAAGATTTTCAGTTCGGTCGAATCCTCTTCGGGTTTCTCGATCAGACCGAGGCTGAGGAGCATTGTGCGGCGGTCGGGATCCTTGCCGCGGAAATTGCGGTAGAGGGTCTTGCCGTCGGCTTCGCCACCACGGGCGAGGATCTTTTGGCGGAAGTTCTTCGCCACCTTGCGGTTGAACAAGTCTCCCGTCTCGCGGAACGCCTCGAAGGCATCCTTGTCGAGTACTTCCGCCCACGGATAGGAGTAATACCTTGCGGCATAATCGCCCGCGAAGATGTGGGTGAAGGCGGGGTAGCGGTGACGCGGTGCGATCTGCGGGATCAGTCCGCGACGCATGCCGAGGGCGTTATGCTCGAAATCGGCAGGGTTAAATTCGGTGTATTCCTTGATCGAGTGGATGTCCAGATCGGAGAGAGCCGATGCCACCAGCGAGGTGGTCTTGAATGCCTGATTGAAAAGACGGCTGCGGTGGAGTTTGCGCGTCAAGTGATCGGGAATCATCTCCTTGGTACGGTAGTGGGTGGCGTAGTGGCGTAGCACCTCGCTCTCGAATGCCCAGTTTGTCATAAGTTGCGAGGGGAGTTCCACAAAATCATCCTCTGCGGTCTTCAAACCGTTGTATTTCACATCGAGGAACAGCATCTGGAGAGCATGGCCAAATTCGTGGAACAGCATTTCGACCTGATCGGTCGAAAGCAGCGTGGGATTGCTTGTCGAGGGAACGGCGTAGTTCGTGACAACGGACACCACGGGGGCAATGCGCTCTTCGTTTTTATATCCTTGTGCGATGTAGCAACCGCTCCATGTGCCCCGGATCTTTTCGGGACGGGTGTAGAGGTCGAGCAGAAGGATGCCCAGATGGCTTTCGTCCGTGTCGAACACCTCGAATGCCGTCACATCCTGATGGTACATCGGAAGGCTCACGGGACGGAACGTGATGCCGAAAAGACGGTTGGCAAGAAAGAAGATACCGCCCTTCACGTTCTCCACCGTGAAGTAGGGGCGGAGCATCTCCTCGTCGAGTGAGAATTTCTGTTTGCGGAGTTTCTCGGCGTAGTACCACCAATCCCACGCGGCGAACTCCTCGTTGGGGAAGTCGCGTTTGAAGAGGGGCTGCATCTCTTCCAGATCTTTTTTTGCCTGCTTGAGGGCGGGTTCCCAAATCTCGTCCAGAAGGTCGTAAACAGCCTTGGGCGTTCCGGCCGTCTCTTCCGAAAGGGCATATTCGGCAAAGGACGAGTACCCCAAAAGATGCGCTTTCTCGGTGCGGAGGCGGATAAGGTCGTTGATGAGGCGCGAGGTGTTGTATTCGTTGTCGTTTGCGCCGAGGTTGAGGTAGGCGGTGTAAATCTCCTTGCGCAGGTCGCGGTCGGACGAGTAACTCAGGAAGGGAATCATGCTCGGCTCATCCAACGTAAAGAGCCAACTGCCCTTTTCGTCGATGGCACGGGCATCGCGCTGGGACTGAAGACGCACCTCGTTGGGAAGACCGATCAGCCGTTTCTCATCGTCGATCAGAAGTCGGTATTCGCTTTGTGCGGTTGCGATGTTCCGTCCGAATTTCAGGCGGGCAAGGGCGAGTTCCTCGTTGATCTTTTGAAGGCGTTGCTTTTGTGCGTCATCGAGAAGCGCGCCTTCGTGAACGAACGCCGTGTATTGCTTTTCGACAAGGCGCAATTGTTCGGGGGTGTAGCGCGTGGTCGAGCGTTTGTCGTACACCTCCTTGATGCGTGCGAAGAGGCGGTCGTCGGACATGACTTCTGCCGTGTGCGCCGCAAGGAGCGGCAGGATCTCCTCCTCGGCTTTTTGCATTTCGGGCGTATGCTCCACCAAGGAGAGCATGCGGAAGATCTGCATCGTGCGGGCAAGCGTTGCGCCCGTATTGTCGAACGCGAGGGTGGTGTTGTCGAACGTCGGACGGTCGTTGTTGGTCGTAATGGCGTCGATTTCGGCATTCTGCTCCGAGATCGCGCGCTCGACGGCCGCGGGGAAATGCTCCGGGCGGATTTGATCAAAGGGCGGTACGCCGTAGGGGGTTGTCCACTCCTCGAAGAAGGGGTTTCGCTCGGCCTTTTTCTCGGTGTGGCACGAGGTGGCAACACTCAAAACAAGCGTTAAAACTATCAGTAAACCGTGAAAGCGTCTCATCGTTTTATGCGGGTTTGTTTAGATATTTTTTTTTATATTTTATACCTTTGTGGCGTGGGCGGGAAGTGAAAAAATCCCGCCATGCAAAGGTAATAAATAATCACTGGTATGCAATTATTTTATGCTCCCGATATTGTGCCTCCCGACTATGTATTAAGCGAGGAGGAGTCGCGCCATTGTGTGCGGGTGTTGCGTCTGGGCGAGGGTGACGAACTCCACCTTGCGGACGGTCGCGGAACGCTCTACCGTTGTGTGGTGAGCGATCCGTCGCCGAAACATTGCGCGGTACATGTGGTCGAAACCTCGGAGGAATTTGAGAAACTCCCGTATGATCTTGTTATGGGCGTTGCCCCCACCAAGAACAACGACCGTTTCGAGTGGTTTCTGGAGAAGGCCACCGAGGTGGGCGTGGGGGAGATCATTCCCTTGGAGAGCGACCACAGCGAACGCCGTGTATATAAGCCCGAACGCGGCGAAAAGGTCATCACGGCGGCGATGAAGCAGTCGCTCAAGGCCTATCATCCGCTGTTGCACGAGATGACTTCGTTTAAGGAGGTCGTGTGCAGCGGTTTTAAGGGGCGGCGGTTTATTGCCCACTGCGATAAGCCCCGTTCGGCGGACGGTAAGAAATATCTGGCCGACACGCTCCGTAAGGGCGAGCGTGTGTTGGTCTTGATCGGCCCCGAAGGCGACTTTTCGTCTGCGGAGATCGACCTTGCCGTGAAGAACGGATTCGAGGAGATCACGCTCGGAAATCAACGCCTGCGCACCGAAACGGCGGCTGTGGCGGCTACGATGATGGTATCGGTGGTCAATAACATGAAGTAGGCGGAATGGGACTTTTGTGGCAACTTTTCATCAGTTTCTTTCGGGTCGGATTGTTCACCTTCGGCGGCGGCTTTGCCATGCTGCCTCTGATTCAGAACGAGGTGGTCGATCGCCATCACTGGATCGGGAAACAGGATTTTCTGGATATGATGATCGTGGCGCAGTCTGCTCCCGGTCCCATCGCGCTCAATTCGGCGGTGTTCGTCGGCTACAAGATGGCGAGGCTTTGGGGGGCGTTGGTCGCACTCGTCGGCATTGTCGTGCCGTCGTTTACCATCATTCTGATGATTGCGCTGGTGTTTTCGGATGTACGGCACAACCCCGTGGTCGATTCGGCGTTCAAGGGCATGCGCCCTGCGGTGGTGGCACTGATCATCATCCCCGTGGTGGATCTTGCCCGCAAACTCCACTGGTCGATGTCGGTGGTGATCGTGGCGGTGGCATTCGCCATCTGGAAACTGGAGTGGTCGCCCGTCTGGATGATTGGCGTGGCGGCGGTGGCGGGCATCGCGTGGGAGGACTATCAGGCGCGCCGCGAATTGAAAAAGAAAAAATAACCCGCACAATGCGGATCTAAAACCTTATTGAAAATGATCTTTTGGCAGTTGTTTGTCAGTTACCTCAAAATCGGATTCTTCGGATTCGGTGGCGGATATGCCATGTTGTCGCTGATTCAGAATGAGGTCGTCGTGCAGCATCCGTGGATGACGAATGCCGAATTTGCCGATATTGTGGCCGTGTCGCAGATCACGCCCGGCCCGATCGCCATCAATTCGGCAACCTATGTCGGCTATACGGTCGGCGCACAGGCAGGCGGTGAGTGGATGGGCGTACTGGGTGCATTTGTCGCCACGTTTTCGGTCAGCCTGCCCTCGCTGACGCTGATGTTGTTGCTGACGCATTTCTTTCTGAAACTGCGCAACAACCGTTATGTCGAAGGACTGATGAAGGGATTGCGTCCCGTGGTGATCGGTATGATCGCCTCGGCGGCGTTATTGCTGATCTCGCCCCGCGGAAGCGATCCCGGCGAGCAGAATTTCATCGACGCGTGGAGTTGGGTGTTGTTCGGAGGCGTGTTTGTCGGGTCGCTCTTCAAAATAAACCCGATCCTGCTGATCCTGTTGTCGGCAGTCGCGGGATTCGTGATCTACTTTCCGTGGTAAATTAAAAAACGGCTTGGAACGATTTCCAAGCCGTTTTTCTTTAGCGGACAAAGCGGTAGTAAACACCCAAAGGAAGTTCCTTGCCTCCTGCGGTGTCCTTGAACGTGAGTTCGCCGCGCTCTTCGCGCAGGGGAGTGCCCAACGCTTCATGTACGGCCGTGCGTGCCAGTGTGGAGGAGAGTCCCATCGAGTAGAGGTTTAATACCATAAAGGCGTTCTCCTTTTCGAGCAATTCGGCGCAACACGACAGCATCTCGCAGATCTGCTCTTCAAGAATCCATTTCTCGCCGTTTGCCCCGCGACCGTAGGCGGGCGGATCGAGCAGGATGGCGGTGTAGCGGTTGCCGCGGCGCACCTCGCGGCGCACAAATTTCATGGCATCCTCCACAATCCAGCGGATGCCGTCCAGATGGCTCAACTCCATATTCTCGCGCGACCATGTGACGACCTGTTTCACCGAATCGACATGCGTCACTTCGGCACCCGCGGCGCGTGCGGCAAGGGACGCACCACCCGTGTAGGCGAACAGGTTCAGAACCTTGGGGCGGATGCCTCGTACCTCAATTTTTTTGAGTTCGTCGTAGATGAAATTCCAGTTGGCGGCCTGTTCGGGGAAGATGCCCACATGCTTGAAGGACGTAAGTCCGAGGCGCATTCTCAGGTGCATCTCCTTATAGTCGTAGTGCACGACCCACCGGTCGGGCATCGAGGGCGTTTGTTGCCACTCGCCGCGCTCTTCACTGCGCTGATCCTTCAGAAAAGACGCATCGGATCGGCGTTGCCACTCCTCTTCCGGGAGGGTCGGCCGCCAGATGGCCTGCGGTTCGGGTCGGCGTGTCGTGAATTGTCCGAAACGCTCCAATTTCTCGAAGTTACCCGTGTCGATGAGTTCATAGTCCCCAAATTCGGGGGTGAGATTTTGAGGTGTACACTCTTTCATATCGTTGTTTATCGTTTTTTCGTTGCTTTGATCAGGCGCATCTCGCACTTCCGGCAATCGAAATCAAGTCGGTAGCGTGCCGTGCCGTGTTCGATGTAGAGGTCGCCCCGAAGGCGGGGATTCTGTTTCAGACACTCGCCGATTTCGCGGCGTATGCAGTAGGCCGAACGCATCACACATTCGCCCTCCATCGAGGGGGCAAGTTCCAACGGAGGTTCGATCTTTTCCACGCCGTGATCGCGGTAGAACTCTGCGGCGAGGTGGTTCGTGACATTTTCGTCGGAGGTGACCGTCGGCCACGGATAACGCACGTCGGATTGTTCGGGGGTGATGCGGTGCGCAAATTCGCGGCGGGTGCGGGCTTCGAGCAGGCGTTCGAGTCCCTCGCGGCGCATCTCGCCCAACAGCGAGGCGGGTACGAACCGTTCGCCGCCCTGCACCGCAACCTCTTCCACGCGGAAAATCGTGTCGCCGCTCTTGGCGGTCTGCATGCGGACGGATTGCACGTTGCGTTCGGGGTTGTTGGCGCGTTCGGTTGTGAAATCACGCTCCGATATGCCTTCGAATCCTTCGCAATCGGTGTATTTCAGGGAGATGTGTCGTTCCGAGATCACAACTTCGGCCGTGGTGCGGATCGTGCGCCGCGTGCGGCTGCGCTCCAGCATCAGGTTGAAGCGATGGTCGGCATTGCGGTAAAGATCTATGCCGGGGGCGATGCCGTCCATGCGGTTGGGGGTGATCCAGCCGTCCTCTACGGCATTAACCGATGTGCCGAACGATCCGTCGCGGGTCACAAAGCAGATGCCGTCACCCGATGCAAGGTCGTGCGTTGTGTCGAGACGAAAGGCGGCATGTCGTCCGTGTCCGATGCGGGTGATGCGACCGATGTATTCGCCGACCGCCTTCGGGGTGTCGAACGAGGCCACGCCCGCGTGTTTGCCGTCGAAGAAATACTCCGAAAATCCGCGGGTGAAACTCTTCGCGGGGTCGGGTGTGAAATCCAGACGGCTTTCGCCCACCGACGAGCGGCACATGTCGGGACGTGCGCTTAGTTCGCGGTCGATGACCCCGCGGTAGTAACCCACCACGTTACGGATATAGCCCGTGTCTTTCAGCCGTCCCTCGATCTTGAACGAGGTGACACCCGCATCCAGCAGATCGCCGATACGGTGGCTCAGGTTCATGTCGCGCACCGAAAGCAGGTGACGCGAACGGAGGATTTTCGTCCCGCGCGCATCGGTCAGGTCCCACTTCAGACGGCAGGGTTGGGAGCAGGCTCCGCGGTTGCCGCTGCGGTCGGAAATCGACCGCGAGAGGAAACAACGACCGCTGTAACCCACGCAGATTGCGCCGTGGATGAAGCATTCGACATCGGCACGGGTGGCAGCACAGATTTTTCGGATTTCGTCCAGAGAGAGCGAACGCTCCAAAATGACGCGGGCAAAACCCACCTCACCCAAAAACCTTGCCCCTTCCTCGGTCATGTTCGACATTTGGGTCGAGGCATGGAGTTCGACGGGAAGATTCATCCGCCGAAGAGCCATGTCCTGTATGATGAGGGCATCGACTCCTGCGTCGATCAGATCGCGTGCCTGCCGTTCGGCATCGCGTAACTCGCTGTCCCAAAGCAGGGTGTTGAGGGTCGAATGCACCCTCACACCGTAGCGGTGGGCATATTCCGCCACACGGCGGATTTCGTCGTTTGCGTTGCCCGCTGCCTGTCGCGCACCGAAACGCGCACCTCCGATGTAGAGGGCGTCGGCACCCGAATCGACCGCTGCAACGGCCGACTCGTAATCACGGGCGGGGGCTAAGAGTTCGATGAATTTCACCTTGGGAATTTAATTTTGCACAAAAGTACATAATTTTATGAATTGTTTTGTAAATTTGCAATTTATAGAACAGGAAAACTCATAAACAGATAATACCATGCTTACACTCAAGCAAATTCGCGATGATCGCGAGGGTGCCATCCGTAAATTGGCAAAGAAAGGATTTGATGCCGCCGAGATTATCGACAAAGTAATCGCATTGGATGACCGCCGCAAGGCAATTCAGACTGAACTTGACGAGACGCTCGCCACCCAGAACCGTGCCGCCAAAGAGATCGGTGCCTTGATGGGACAGGGTAAAAAAGAGGAGGCCGAGGAGCGCAAACGCTTCGTACAGACCCTCAAGGAGACTTCGTCGCGCTTGCAGGCCGAATCGACCGCCGTGCAGGACGAACTGCAGTCGAATCTGGTATTGCTGCCTAACTTCCCCGCAGAAATCGTTCCCGAAGGTCTTACCGCCAACGAAAACTTGGTCGTGAAGATCGTCGAAAGTTATACCAAACTGCCCGAAAACCCGCTGCCCCACTGGGAGTTGGCGCGTAAATACGACATCATAGACTTCGATCTGGGTGTCAAACTGACCGGTGCGGGATTCCCCGTTTACAAGGGGAAGGGTGCCCGTTTGCAGCGCGCCCTGATCAACTTCTTCCTCGACTGCAACACCAAAGCCGGCTATCTGGAGGTGGAACCTCCCGTGATGGTCAATGAGGCTTCGGGTTTCGGTACGGGTCAGCTGCCCGACAAGGAGGGTCAGATGTACCACGCCACGGTCGATAATTTCTACCTCGTTCCGACGGCCGAAGTTCCCGTGACGAACATCTACCGCGACGTGATCCTCTCGAAGGAGGATTTCCCCGTGAAGATGACCGCCTACACGCCCTGTTTCCGTCGTGAGGCGGGTTCTTACGGCAAGGATGTGCGCGGTTTGAACCGTCTGCACCAGTTCGACAAGGTGGAACTCGTTCAGTTGAGCCTGCCCGAAGTGTCGTATGAGGCTCTGGACGGAATGGTCGCCCATGTGGAGTCGATCGTCAAGGCACTCGGCCTGCCGTATCGTATTCTGCGTCTGTGCGGTGGCGATATGTCCTTTACGTCGGCTCTGACCTACGATTTTGAGGTTTATTCCGAGGCTCAGAAACGCTGGCTGGAGGTGTCGTCCGTTTCGAACTTCGAGGCATTTCAGGCCAACCGTCTGAAACTGCGTTATCGTGGCGATGACAAGAAGACCCATCTGGCACACACGTTGAACGGTTCTTCTCTGGCTCTGCCCCGTATCGTGGCCGCCCTGTTGGAGAACTACCAGAGCGAAGAGGGTATTCGTATCCCCGAAGTGTTAATTCCTTACACAGGTTTTGATATTATCAAATAGTTTTTTATCTTTGTGGCGTGTGACCACACATCACACGCCACATTACACACACAACACACTAAAATTTTTAAGAAAATGGCTTACAAAATTACTGATTCATGCGTTGCATGTGGTACATGCATCGGTGAGTGCCCCGTAGAGGCTATCTCGGCTGGCGACATTTATGTAATTGATCCCGAAGCATGCATCGAGTGCGGTACCTGCGCCGGTGTCTGCCCCAATGAGGCAATCGTTCCCGGAGAGTAATTTCCCGATTCGATTCGCAGATATTTTGAAAGGCTGTCTTTTCGGACAGTCTTTTTTTTGTGTCTGTGTGGGGGCGGGGTAGGAATGAAAAATCCCCGCCTTGCAGGGCGGGGAGTAGCGTGTTGTGGGACGGATTAGTCCAGATCCCAGAAATCGCGGTCGATTTTCTTGATGGTCAAGACCTCTTCGGTCTGCATCCCAAGCCCGCTGTCATAGACATATTCGGCAAGTTCTTCGCCGTTGATCAGAATGATGGTGGGGTTGCCGTTCAAACTCTCGACATAATCGCGTGCGCCTTTCGTGAAATCCGAGGTGGTGATAAAGACACCCTTCTTGGACGGTGTGACGGCCACAGCCCCGACAAATCGTTGCACCTCTTCGCGGGAAACGTGATGGTCTTGGGCGTAGCGTTTGGCTTGGATGGCAATCAGATTGAATCCCAAAATATCTTCCCTGATAAATCCGTCGATTCCGCCGTCGTTGGATTTTTGGGTGACCGTACCCGAATTTTTCACCTCACCGCCATAGCCCAAACTCTGCAACAACTGAACGACCATACGCTCGAAGTCGTACGGGTCTTTGTTCAGCGCAATTTGCAGAATCTCATCCAAACGCTCCTTTTTGATTTTAAGGAACGAGTCGTAGAGGCGATCCTGCGGGGTTTGCGTTTCGGAGGTTTCTTCCTTGGGGGCAACGATTTCGGCTTTGGCTTTCTTTTTGGGGGCGGGTGCCTGCTCCCTGACCTTTTGCTGCACGTATTTTTCGATCTCGGCAGCCGTGTGTCCTGCGATTAATTCTTGACCTTTGGCACTGATGACATAGTAGGCTCGGCGCGGTCTTTCAATCAATTTTGCGAGAAAAAGATAACTTAATGCCCAATAAATGCGGTCATAGAAGATGCGCGCTGTGCGTGGGGTATTCTTCTGCCACTTCCTCTTCGGTAAGATTGAAGTGTTCCGCCAATGAAGAAAGCATATCCTTGGCACGGTAGGGTTTATCGGTGTGCTCGGACAGAAATTTGAGCGCAGGTTGTTGGATCTCGTTATATTTCGGAATCATAGGGTTGGTTGTTAGGTGTCAATATTTCGGACGGGGCAAAGCGCGTTTTGCTTTTTTACTGCTCCTTCAACTCCTCGATCATGCGTTTCGGACGGCGTTTTCGGGTGGGCGGAAGGGGTACGGCTTCCGCCGATTGCCGCTTCAGTGTTTGCAGAAAATCGCCGATGGACTCCAACTGCAAGGCCACGGGGAATCCCAATGTGGGGGCTTCGATCAGAACACGTCCGTCGGCAGAGATGACGTAATAACCTCGGCGGGGACGTTCGATCAGACGGACCGACAAAAGATGCCCCGTCGCCTTTTGGATGCGGTCGTGGAAGATGTAGCGGTGACGCGAGGTCTGCAAGTTGTATTCCGCCTTCAACTCTTCATAAGAGAGTTTGAACTGATTGGCCAGCGGAAGAAGCATCTCCGGGACACTGTAAGGGCGGTCGGGATGGTTGTACAGGAATTGAAGAATCGACTGCTCAAGTTCGGTGATGGTCGGAATCATAAGGCGTTGCGGTTTTATACCGAAAGATACGAAATTTTCGGACAGGCACAAAAAAAGACGAACCGTTTGAAACGATTCGTCTGAGGTAGCGGGAGAAGGACTCGAACCTCCGGCCTTCGGGTTATGAGCCCGACGAGCTACCAACTGCTCCATCCCGCGATATATCTTCAGTGCCTCGTTATGAGGCGGTCTGTCTCTCAAATGCACTGCAAAGATAAGACAAATATTTTAATTGACAAAATATATTTTGGAAAATTCTTAAAAAAAGTTTTTCAGTGTGTTGATTCACAGCGGAATAAATTTTTCAGGAAAATTTCTGTTTCATGGCTTCGGCCACAATTTCGGCCAAATCCTTCACTTCGTGTGTCGCACCCCGACTCAGGGCTTTTTTGCACAGCGGGCAGGCGGTGACAATCACTTCGGCACCCGTATCTTCCAATTCCGAGGTGACCGAGCGGGCGATTTTCAATTGCTGGGCATCCGAAATGGCGGTATTCGCCACCGAAGATCCGCAACACAGGGCGTGTTCGCGCGTATCGCGGGGTTCGAGCAGGACACCGACAGCCGAAATCACTTCGCGCGGCTCGTCGTAGATGCCCGATCCGCGACCCAGTTCGCAGGGGTCGTGATAGGTGAAGGGGGTCGATCCGTGTTCGAGGCGGAGTTTGCCCGTGCGGATCAGACGCAGGATGTATTCCGAATGGTGGATCACCTCGATGCCCTCCAAGCGGTAATCCTCGCGGAAAACCTTCAGACAGATCGGACAGGAGGTTACCAGCGTGGTGATGCCGTGTTTGCGGAACAGATCCGTGTTGTACTCCATCATCTTGCGGGCGGCATCCGTCTCGCCGGACAGTTTCAGCGGTCGGCCGCAGCATACGCCGCCCTCCTTGTCCGCCCACCATACCTCGTCGCCCGAAGCCGTGAAGATGCGGTTCATGGCATCGAGGATGCGCGGGGTCAGCAGGGTCATGCAACCCGCAAAATAGCCGACCTTGCCCGTACCCGACGAGCGGTCGATGCCGTTGAGGTAGGAGTAACGGCGGTCGGCGGGCATGTTGCGGATCTTGTCGCGCGAATTTAAGCGCAGCGTATTCAGATCAATGCCCACGGGACAACGCTCCGCACAACGGCCGCACATCAGACAGTTGTCCGCCACCTCGCGCGTGAGCATGTGATAGCGGCGGTCGCGCAGGAAATAGACCGACTGCACGTCGTTCACGCCCAAGACCGACTGCAACTGACAGGGGTCGATGCAGATACCGCAACGCGAGCAGGCTTCGATCTGGAAATGATCGTAGGACGAGACCTTTTCGGTGGATTTGAGGCGGTAGGCGCGTAAGAAAATCAGCGGTATCTCGGTGAAGATGTGCATGTAGCGCGAGAAGGGCAGTGCCACAAAGAACAAGCCCAGACACCACGAATAGATCCACCACGAGGATTCGTTGAGGTAAATCAACACATCGCGCGGGAACACCATGGCGAAAACTCCGCCGAGGCTTCCCGTCAGGAATCCGCCACCGCCATACAGGGCGCAGATCAGACTCTCGGCCACCAGACGCGCGGGGAAGATGAACCACAGCACGGACAACGCCAGACGGTCGCCCGGCACGTGACGGGTGGTGCGGCGCATACCCATACGACGCGACATGAAGCGTTTTGCCCATGCCAGCGCAACGCCCGACAACACCATCAACAACAGGAAGTCCATCAGGAACTCGAATCCCGCATTATGTTCGATGCCCGTTGCGAAGTATTTGAAGAAGACGTGTCCCTGAACGGGTACCCACTTGAATCCCATATAGAACACGGTCTCGATCCAACCGACAACGATCAGCAGAAACCATCCGAACGCCAGCGACATGTGCATGTAACCCAAAAGCGGGTTTACGCGGCAGATCTTGCGGTGGATGAGTGATTCGAGGATGACTTCACGAATGGCTCGCAGGGTAGCCGACGAGAAGATCCCCTTACGGATGAGGAGTTTGTCCTTGCGGGGGAGGCGTTTCAGCCAGCGACCCCACTTCCACACGAGGGCGGCGAACATGAAGGTCGCGCCCAAGAGAAAAGGCAGGCAAAATGGTGCGTAGAACGTCATGTCAGAAATCTCCCAGTTTACGTTTGATGAGCATGATCACACCGCGGGTGTTGATGCCGCGCGGGCATACCAGACGGCACTTGCCGCACAGCATACATTTGTTCAGCTCCTCATACAGTCCTTTGTATTCGCCGCGGCGTACCAGCGTGTGGACGCGGCGGATGTTGAAGTCGGTCAGGCGTCCTGCCGTGCAGACCGCCGTGCAGGCTCCGCAACCGATGCAGGCCTGCAATTCGGGCATTTCGCGCAGAATCTCGTCGCTCTTGCGCAGGTTGTTGCGGTCGATGTCGATGGCGCGCGGCTTGGAAATCGTATATCCGAAATTGATCGTTGCCATTATGCTCCGAGGTATTGCGCCACGGTGTCGGCCACGGCCGCGGCATCGTTCAACGATTCGCCGATGTTCTTGGGTGCGGTGATCGTGCCGGCGTAGAAAATACCCTCGCGGTTGCTTTCCACGTTTCCCAAGAATTGGTCTCTGGGGGCGAAAAATCCGTTTTCGGCGCGTTCCAGTCCCGCCGATCGGGCAAAGGAGGCGTTGTCGTCGTTGGCACGCATGCCGATCAGCAGGATCAGCATATCGACACTCATGTGCAGGGGGCGTCCCGTCAGCGTGTCCTCGGCCTTGATCTGGATGCGGCCGTCGATCGTGGGGCTCGCCTCCGAGATACGACCGCGCACGAAGTGGATGTTGTGGCGGATCTGCGCCTCGCGGTACATCTCTTCGTAACCCGGACCGAACATACGGATGTCCATATAGAAATTGAAGACGTCGGCTTCGGGAAAGAACTGCTTGAGTTCCACGGCCTGTTTCACGCCCGTGATGCAGCACACCTTCGAGCAGTGTTTCTGGCACACCTTCTCGTCACGCGAACCGACGCAGTGCAGGAAGGCGATGCGTTTGGGGCGTTCGCCGTTTTTCATCGTCACGCGGCCTTCGTTCAGCATGCGTTCGATGTCGGCCGATGTATAGACATTGTCGTAAAGGCCGTAGCCGTACTCCTCCTTGATGCGGGCATCGAAAAGCGTGAAGCCCGAAGCGAGGATCACGGCATCGCAATCGAGGCGTTCGCCCCCTTTGAGGATGACGTGGTCGCGGTCGAAACTTTCGACCGTGGAGTTGAGGCGTGTGGCGATGCCTGCTTTCTGCACCTGATTACGCAGTTCGTTCAGCACGTCGGATGCGGGCGTGAACGAGGGGAAAAGCACATACCAGCCGCGGAGTTTGCCGCCGAGTTCCGTCTCTTTTTCGATGATGAGCGGTTCGATGCCGCGGTGTTTGAGTTTGAGGGCAGACTGCATGCCGGCAATGCCGCCTCCTATGATGATTACTCGTTTCATTCGTTTCGTAGTATTATTCGCGGATGTCATATACCGTTTTCGAACAGCCGGCATTGACCACCGACGATTCGGGTTGGCCGATGTAACGGCCTTTGCGACCCAAGTATTTGGCCGAAGGATCATATTCGATACCCATTTTGTCGAGCAGGGGTTCGACATTGACCTGATGCATCTGCATGCCCAATTCCCACGGATCGTACCCCAAGACCAGACCCGCCATCTCTTCGTAGGTGAGGACGGGAATGCCCTGTCCGTTCTGCCCGTAGGTCGTTCCCTCCATCTCGGCGATGGCGTACTGCCATTTGTCGAGGAACATCGTGCAGCCCGGACAGTTGGCCACGATGAAATCGGGTTTGTAGGGTGCCATGCTTTCGAGTTTTTTCTGCGAGTTGGCGATCGAATAACCGCGGTTGGCCTGCACCAAGTAGTTGCGGAAGCCGAAACCGCAGCAGTGGCGGCGTTCGGGATAGTCGATGCACTCGCCGCCCCACGATTCGATCATGCCCGCCAGAACATAGGGAAATTCCGATCCGCCGACACCCGCCTTGGGGAAAATCTTGGCGTAGTGGCATCCGATATGTTCCACCACACGCAGGGGTTCGCCCGTCGATACGTTCACGAGGCGATGTTTGGCTTTGGCGGCGATTTCGTCGCGGAAGTGATACATCACGTCCGACGTGTGGGCAATGCTCCGAGGTTTGGCAAATTCGCGTCCCGTGGCTTTGTAGAGGTTCTCGCGCGTGCGCTCCTCGGTTTCGGGAAATTCGTTCCATGTCGAGAGAATCTCGGTGTAGATGCCGAACGAGGTGATGCACGATGTGGTGAAATTCTCGTAACCCGCCTCGTTCATCAGCGCAAACTGACGCGCCACGACCGTCATCGTGGTCTCCAAGGGTACGACATCCGAGTGGTAGCCGATACCCGTGCAGGACGAGTGGCGCGGATCGTCCAAAAACTCCTTGCCGAGGTCGTTGTGCATGATGTCGAGGAAGGCCTTCTCACTGCCGGGGAAGAAATTCTGACGGATGCAGCTGCGTGCATAGTAATAATGATCGTCGGCGATCTGCTTCTGATAATCTTTCCAGTTGTTTCCTCTCATGGCTAATAGTGGTTGTTGCTGTTGGTCGTAAAGACATCCGTCATGTATTTGTCGTCGGCACCGTTCGGATAACCCATCTCGCGTGCCTTTTCGTCGGAGAACTTCTCGATCGTGTCGAACATCTTCTGTCCGCCGCTCACTTCGAAGATGCGGTGCAGTTCGTCCATCGACTGCTGATCCATTTTACGCAGTGCACCCTGACCCTCCTTACGGTAGCAGGGGGAGAATTTGCCGAACACCTCTTCGTCGTTGTCGTAAATCCAACGCCAGACGGGACCCTGTTCGGGGTGAAGTTCGGGGGTGATGACTTTCGGGACGATGCAGTAACCCGTCTTGAGGATGTTGTCGCCGACGGTACGTTTCAAGGCCAGTTGTTGGCGTCCCTTTTCGCTCTCGACAAAAAATCCGAGGCGTTGCGACAGCGTGCGCAGTGCCTGAATCACATAACCCGGTGCATTCCCGCGCGGGCAACGCGGACGGCATGACATACACTCGCCGCAATACCAGATGGTGTCGCTCTTCAGGAGCCGTTCGATCGTTTCGTCGTCGCGCGTCTGCACGGCGCAGACAATCTGACGCGGATCGTAGTCGTAAAATTCGGCCGCGGGGCAGACGCCCGTGCAGATGCCGCAGTTCATGCAGGCATGCAGTCCCTCCTTCATACGTACATCCTCCATCAGCATGTCGAAATATTTTCCCATAGTGCTCTTTGATCCTTTCTTCGTTGCAAAGGTACGGATATAACGTGGGGCAAAGGGTGGTATAAATACCTAAATATGGGGAGGGGTCTTCCCGCAAGACTGCTTCAGTCTGTGGAAAGACCCCTCATGGAAAGGATTTGTTCCTGTTCGGAAGGATTATTTGCGTTCGTACTCCTCGAATGCAAACGGATAGGGGTATTTTTCGCCTGAGGGGAACGCTTCGGAATGGAGCAGACGCCACTCGTCCGTGTTCCATTCGGGAAAGCGGGTATCTCCCTCGTAGGGATGTTCGACGCGCGTCAGATAAAAACGATCCGCAAGGGGCAGTGCTTCGGCGTAGATCTGTGCACCGCCGATCACGAATACCTCCTCCTCTTCGGGGAAAAGGGCAAGGGCTTCTTCCAGAGAATGCGCCATCGTGCAACCCTCTATCTTGAGATCCGTTTGGCGCGTGATGACCACATTGGTGCGTTTCGGCAGGGGACGACCCAGCGACTCGAAGGTCTTGCGCCCCATGATGACAGGGTGACCCGACGTGAGGCGTTTGAAGTTTTTGAGATCCTCGGAAATGTGCCAGATCAGCGCGTTCCGGTTGCCGATCACGCCGTTTTCGGCTACGGCGACAATGATGGAGAGCATAGCGTTAGTTTGGTTTTTAGAAGGACATAGGTGCTTTGATTGCAGGGTAGGGATCGTATCCCTCCATGCGGAAATCGTCATACGTAAAGTCGAAAATCGACTTGCGGGCGGGGTTGAGGTGCATGGTGGGTAAGGGGCGGGGCGTACGCGAGAGTTGCTCCTTGACCTGCTCCATGTGATTCAGATAGAGGTGCGTGTCGCCGAGCGTATGGACAAAATCGCCGGGCTTGAGGTCGCATACCTGTGCCATCATCATCGTAAGAAGCGCATACGATGCAATGTTGAACGGTACGCCCAAAAAGGTATCGCAACTGCGCTGATAGAGCATACACGAGAGTCGCCCCTCCGCCACATAGAACTGGAACAGCACATGGCACGGGGGGAGTGCCATCTCGCCCACATCCGCCACGTTCCATGCCGAAACGATGATGCGGCGCGATTCGGGGTTGTGGCGGATCAGATCCGCCGCCTGCCGGATCTGGTCGATCACGCGGCCGTCACCCGCAGGCCACGAACGCCACTGGTAGCCGTAAACGTGGTTCAGGTCGCCGTAGCGGTAGCCCTCCATGGGACTTTCCGATCCTGCCCGATCCAGAAATTCGTCGCGCGAAACGGGCATAATACCCTCCTTCGTGCAACGCTCCGTATAGAAGCGGTAGGCATCGTTATCCCAGATATGCACGCCGTTTTCGACCAGATAGCGGATGTTCGTGTCACCCTTCAGAAACCACAGCAGTTCGTGGATGATGCCTTTCAAAAAGACTTTCTTGGTGGTCAGCAGCGGGAATCCGTCCTGAAGGTTGAAACGCATCTGATGACCGAAGACGCTCTTCGTGCCCGTACCCGTGCGGTCGCCGCGAACGACACCTTCCGTGGTGATGCGTTTTAAAAGATCAAGATATTGTTGCATGGTAATTGGCTTATTTCAGAGTCAGATCGCCCTTTGAATCGAGGACGGCATAACTTTCCTTTTGAGCCCAGCAGCCGAGGTGCACCACATGAAGCCCCTCCTCGCGGTAATCGCGCGGGCAGTGCATGTGACCGAAGACATAGTGGTCGATCTTCTCTTGGGGGTGTGCATCGCGGTAGTCGCGGGCGTAGCGGATCAGGGGTTCGGTCGATTTTTCGCCGTATTCGTGGTAGCGGTTGTTTTTGGGGTCGTTCGATCGGCGGTCGTGTTTTCGGCGCGAGGAGTTGCTCCACCAGCGTCCGAAGCGCATCGCAAGGTCGGGATGAACCAGCCACGAGAACAAAAAACGAAGCCACGACGAGCGGAATACCGTGTTCATGAATTTGAGCATGGGCTTGCCGTCGATGTTCATGTTGTCGCCGTGGGCGACAAAGACGTTCGTCCCGTCGAACGAAAGCACGCACGGCGCGGTATGGATCTCCACGCCGCACTCCGTGTGGAGGTAATCGCGGATCCACATGTCGTGGTTGCCCGTAAAGAAGAGGATGCGCACACCGCGGTCGGTCAGCGAGGCGAGTTTTCCGAGCGTGCGGACAAATCCCTTGGGAACAACGCGGCGGTACTCGAACCAGAAGTCGAAGATGTCGCCGTCGAGCACGATCACATCGGCATCTCCGCCCACGCGGTCGAGCCACGCGACAAAACGGCGTTCGACCTCATGACGCGAGTCCGAAACCGCCGATCCGAGGTGTACGTCCGATGCAAAGTAAACGGTCATGGCGCAGAATTATCGGGTCAGTTCCTTGAGGCGTTCGTCGAGGCTTCTGCCGTAGAGGTTTTTGCCGACCACGTCGCCCTCCTTGTTGATCAGGAAGTTGGCGGGAAGACTGCGGACGTTGTAGATGCCCATGGCCGACGAGCGTGTACCCTGAAGATCGCTCACCGAGATCCACGGCAGTTGCTGATCCTGCACGGCACTGATCCAGAGTGCTTTCTTGGTGTCGATCGCCACCTGATAGACCTCAAACGGGGTGGCTGCCGTATGGTATTTCTGATAGATTTCCTTCAGTTCGTTGTTCAGCACGTTGCTTGAGCCGAGTTCGGCCGACCAGAAGTCGAGCAGGATGACCTTGCCCTTGAGCGACGAGAGGGTGACCTTCTTGCCGAAGATGTCGTTGAGTTCCAGATCGGGGAATCCTGCCTCCGAGATGCGCGACTGGAGGTTCAGACGGGCATCCATACGCTCGATCTCGCCACGCAGCGATTGCAGGTAGGGCGATTCGGGGTATTTCTCCTGCAAGGCATCGGCCACCTCGCGGTAGTAGATCACATCGTTGTCGCCATTGACCAGAAAGCGGTCTCCCGGCAGACGCTGGTTCAGTGCATAAACGGCCGCCAGCGTACCCTTGTTGGCGATGATGAAACGCAACTGCTCGCGGCGGATGCGGTAGTATTCGGCGGTGTATTCCTTGCCCAGTGCTTCGTGTGCCTCGACGCTCAGATGCTCTTCGCCGTATTGCGTGGCGATTTTGCGCAGGTTCTGCGCTCCGATGATGAACGGCTGGTAGAAACGGCGCAGAAGTTCCGAATCCTCGGAATTTTCGACCGTATAGTTGCGCAGGATGTTGCCCACGGCGCAAACCTTCAGGTTGTCTCCGCGACCGATCAGAAGCGGGATGCGCTCCGTGTTGCAGACCAAATTGTAAAGCGACGGGGTCTGGGGGGCTTGTCCGATTTTCATGGAGTAGTTGCCCTCACAATCGAGTACGGCCGAATCGATCAGGGTCTGGGACAGGGGTGTTACCTTTTCGAGATAGACTTTTTGCAACTCGGTACCGGCAAAACGTCCCGAAATCTTCATCGAAGAAGACCGGCATGAAGTAAAAACGATGGCAGTCAGAAGTGCCAAGGCATAGGTTAGTCTGTTCATTTATAAATCAAGATGTTTGTATTCCGAAAAACAAATATATCAAAATCCTCGTAAATAGCCCAATTTTATTTTGAAGAATTGCGGTTGTGCTGGGAATAGTTCTTTTGGAAATAGCGGTTGTTCGTGCCGCGCGACTTGTCGTGACGGGGAGATTGCGGACGCTGGAAATTTTTCGGGGTACGACCCGCGGGATGCGGTTTGTAGTCACTTCGGAGGTTATTGAGCGATTCTTCGTCGATACAAATGTTCCCATCGGACATTTTCTTGATGTCTTTGATGATGACCTCGTTGTTGGGATGTTCCTGATTGTATTCGAAACTCTTCGTGCGCATGTAGCGGGCAATGTTGCCGACGGTCTGCGCGAGACGGAGGGGGTGTTCCTCGTCCGAAAGCGAACGGAGCATACGCTCGATGTATTTGCCGTAGTGCTTGAAGGAGATCTTGTGCTGCGAATACTCCATGTGGCGCGGGGCAACGGTCAGATCCTTGCGCGACGGACGCGGATAGGGAGAATCGACATCCAATTGGAAATCAGACATGATAAACAGGTGATCCCACAATTTGTGGGTGAAGTCGGCCGTATCGCGGAGCAGCGGGTTGAGGTTGCCCATCACGGCAATTACGGCGCGAGCCTGACGGTTCCGGTCGCGGCGATCCTCGATGGTCATCAGCGAATCGATCATCTCGTGGATGTGTCGGCCGTATTCGGGCAAATACAATTTGCGACGGGTGTAGTTATAATTTTTTTTCATAGGGTTAGTGCGTATTTTAAGGCTCTTCGGTTCGAAATATGCAGCGTTTGGGTTGCCATGATAGATTTAAAGAGACTTTTTCAAAAAAAGTTTTACAAACCACGACACAAACCTCCAAAACGGCAGATTCTGTCGCTTGAAAGTTGTTTTAACAAAGGGAAATCAATATCTTTGATCTCAAGTAACGCATCCCGAAGGGCGATTATTGCCCGAAAGATGAGTTATCTCGCTGGATTTGCTCCGACAAATGTATATAAAAAAACAACAAAAACAAGCCATGCGAAAGGTTTTAATTTTCGAACATTCAAAAAGTATGCGGAATGTCTTGCGCGAGCGTTTGGAGTATGAGGGTTTTTTGGTCGAAACAACCGAAGACAGAGCGGTGGCGTTACGTTTGTGTGGCAAAAATTCCTTTGATGTGATGGTGGCTGAAGCCGAACTCGAACCGCATCCCGGTATTCCTTACATCATACTGGCTTCCAAAGGAACAATTGATTCGGCCGTGAAGGCCTTGAAAAGTGGAGCGAGCGATTATCTGACATGTCCGGTTGATATGAACCGGCTGTTGGAGGCCATTGACGATGCCTTCAAGAAGGAGTCGGATGGGACGGCAGAAGCAGGGAAGGCCGTGCCTGCTCCAAAGACCGTTGTCCGACGTGTCTTGCCGACTGTCTGTCCGGAGATTGTGGGGCAGTCTCCGATCATCTGCGATTTGCGGCATCAGATCGACAAAGTGGCACCCTGTGAGGCGCGTGTGCTCATCACCGGCGAAAGCGGGACGGGCAAAGAACTTGTGGTGCACCGGCTACATGCCCGAAGCAACCGACGCAATGCGCCTCTTGTGGAGATCAATTGTGCGGCGATTCCGACCGAACTGATCGAAAGCGAACTGTTCGGTCATGAGAAAGGCGCGTTCACTTCGGCGATCAGGCAGCGCAAAGGCAAATTCGAGCAGGCCGACGGCGGAACGCTCTTCTTGGATGAAATCGGCGACATGTCGCTGTTGGCGCAGGCCAAGGTCTTGCGTACCTTGCAGGAGCGCAAGATCTGCCGTGTGGGTGGCGACAAGGACATTGCCGTGGATGTGAGGGTCGTGGCGGCGACCAACAAGGATCTGAAAAAGGAGATTGCCAAAGGAAATTTTCGTGAAGATCTTTATCATCGAATTGCCGTAATCGAATTGCATGTGCCTCCTTTGAGGGAGCATTCCGACGACATCCCGTTGTTGGCCGATTGGTTTATACATCAACTTTCCGCCGAGTATGGCACGCTTCCCAAGGAAATTGATCCCGATGCGATGGAGGCACTCAAAAAAATGGAATGGACGGGTAACGTGCGCGAATTACGCAACAACATCGAACGGTTGATGGTGCTTTCGGAGAAACGCATCACGTTGTACGACGTAAAAAAATATTGTTAATCCGGCCTGAAACGATCAAAAATAACAGACCTGCATCCCGAATGAGGAATGCAGGTCTTGTTTTTTTGTGCGGGACGGAGCATTCTGCACAATGATGCGCGGATCTCCGACCGCTTTCCCTTGTGCGGGAAAGATTCTCTTTTTAGAGCAACTCCAGCAACTGCTCGGCGCGGTCGATGATGTGGCAGGCTCCTGCCTCCTGTAACTCTTCGCGCGAGCGGAATCCCCACGAACAACCCACCGAGCGAAGTCCTGCGGCTGCGGCCGTCTGCATGTCGATGCCCGAATCACCCACATAGAGCGTATCCTCGCGGCTTTCGCCACCCTTTTCGAGGATCTCAAGGGCAATCGAGGGATCGGGTTTCAACGGAATGTCGGGACGTTGTCCGAGTATGGCTACAAAAGGGATGTCGCCGAAGAACAGACGCACGAGTTTTTCGGTGCCTGCCTGAAATTTGTTCGAGGCAACGCCCGTCTTGATGCCGCGGCGCGTGAGTTCGCTAAGGAGTTCCCGTACGCCTTCGTAGGGACGGGTGTGGATGTCGATGTGGGCGGTGTAGTACTCGACGAAATCCTTGCGCACCTCCCGTACAAATTCGGGCGTGCGGAGCGGTTCGGGAATGGCGCGCTCGACAAGGCGCAGGATGCCGTTGCCCACAAAGTGGCAGTACTCCTCGTAGGTGTGTTGCGGGAGGTTGTGACGCTCCAGTACGACGTTGCAGGCGGCGGCCAAGTCGCCGATCGTGTTGAGCAACGTGCCGTCCAAATCAAAAATAACCAGTTTGATGTTGTTCATGGTATATGGAAAATATAAGAATCCGACCCCGGTCGGATTCCCTGTGTGATTTATGGTACGGGGTCGTAACCGCTGCCTCCCCACGGGTGGCAACGCAACAGGCGACGCACGGCAAGCCATGTTCCCTTCAGGGGACCGTATTTGCGCAGAGACTCCAGCGCATATTGCGAGCAGGTCGGCGTGAAACGGCACGAAGGCGGCTTGAGCGGCGAGATGCAGATCTGATAGAATCGCACGAGGACGATCAGCGGAAAAGCCGGAATGCGTTTATAGTTTTTCCGAAATTTGTTCCAGAATTTTTCGAACGGCATGAGCAATGGATTTTTGTGACAGCACCTCTTTCGAAGAGTAGATCAGTGCCATGTCGATGTGTGCCGGTGAGTCCGACACGAGGAGTTGCTTCTGAAGACGATATGCCTCCTTGGTGCGACGGCGCAACAGATTGCGTTTGTTCGCCCTTTTATGGAATTTCTTGGGTACGGAGAACAACACGCGCGTTGAGGCGATCTGGTCGGATTCGGCATACCACACATAACGGAACGGGAACGTGAATCCGCTCTCGCCCTTCTCGAACATACGGCGAATGGCTCCCAGCGAACGAAGTCGCTCTTCGTGGGACAGTGTGTGCGGTTGCATGGGTTTTATCGGGTTTGCAAAGGCTGCTCCGCAGGTCGGGGGACTTTCGGGGCAGCCGTCATGGTTCGTGTATTTCGGAGTATGCTCGGTTCAGGCCTCCGTGCGGTGTGCGCGGGTTTTTTTTGCGAGTTTGTGTTGCTGTGTACGCAGAAATTCCTCCTTTGAAGAGTCTGCCTTAAATTCGATGGGAAGGATCTCTTCACCGTTGTTGAGTTTCTCGATGTAGAGGTCGATGGCCTTGACCATCGAGGGGGCCTGAGGCGTGGGGGCGTTGGCCAGCACGTTGAGTCCCTGTGCAAGGGCGGCGCGAAGCGTTCCCTCACCGAATACGGCGATTGCGGGCAGATCTTCGTTGCCGAATTTCTCGACCAGTGCCTTCACATCCGACGGCGAGTAGAGGGCCACCAGATCGAAATTCTTGATGTCGATATCCTTCAAATCGGACGACACGGTGCGCGCCAGAATGACGGGATCGACCGGAAGTCTCAGTTTGGCGAGTGCTTCGGGCAGTTCGGGACGGTGGGGTTCGCTCAGTGCGAGCAACAGTTTCTCGTCCTTGTGCTTGACGATCAGTTCGACGAGCGAATTGAACGATCCGTCGGCGAATGAAATTTTACGTTTTCGGTAAACGATGTATTTTTGGAGATACAGAGCCACGGCTTCGGTCTGGCAGATGTATTTCATGGTTTCGGGAACGGTGATGCGCGCTTCTTCGCAGATGTGGAAGAAACTATCGACCGTGGTACGCGAGGTGAAAATTGCTGCCGTGTGATCCAAAATCTCGACACGTTGTGCGCGGAACTCTTTCAAAGAAACACCTTCAACACGAATCAGGGGCTGGTAGGTGATCTCCAATTTGTGGTTTTGGGATAATTCGTAAAATGGAGATTTTTCCATGATCGCGGGTTTCGGTTGTGAAACCCATACTCTCTGAATACTCAAAATCTTCTCTTATTAATGTTAATCCTTGGGTTTGTTATCTGGTCACTAAAAGCCACAAGAGGCTTATCGGAAAAATTTCGACGATGCAAAGGTACAAAATCCAATGCAAAATCGAAATTTTTTTGGCAAGAAACAGACCCAATGCCTCTCTGAGGTACAGCAGGAGCATAATTGCCAATTCAATGACGATCAGAAAGAACCACATTCCGCCCCGACCCGGAGGACAAAGCACGAACAGCAGAAGCAATGGTGAAATGACGATGTTGGCCAGCGTGAAGTAGAGTTGGCGAAGTTGGAGGAGGCGGACGATGAAACTGCCCGATCGGGTCACCAGTCCGATGAGTTGCAACAGGAGCCATTCTGTGATCAGCATCACGCAAAATACGGCGGTGATGCCCACACTCAGAGGCATGGCGGCAAGTGTCGAAATATGCTCCGTGAGAGTGTCCGAAATAAGCACGTCGCTGTATTTGACGGTGAGGATGCCGAGGAAAAACAGGCCGATCAGTCCCGATGTGTTCATGAATTGCGGAAAACTGCTGCCGCGATACTCGTCGAAGACGAGTTTGCCGCCCGTCGAATTTCGGGCGATGCGTCCGAACAGGGTACGGACATCGGCCATATTATAATAAAGGAGCATGGCATAGAGTGCCGCCAAAAGCAAGACCAGACCTTGGAACAGACCGTCCGACGTAAAGTTGGGACGATAGTTCGAGGGGGCGAACTTTTCGGGGATGAGTGTTGCGTTTTCGCCCATCACCTCCTCAAGGGTTGCCTCGCGGTAGCGGGGGGCGACGATGAGCGTATCTGCCTCCGAGAAAAAAGGATTCAGACCGCTGAATCCGAACGGCGAGTTGCCCGTCGAATCGGTAATCGGGGCAATGGCGTTCAGCGAATCGGCATGCGTCATCGGCTGCGTGTCGGCTGTCGGGGTCACTTGGCTTTGGGGAATGGGTTGTTTCATGGTTTATGCAAAGTGACGTTTCAGGGTGATACGGATGGTGGTGCCTTTGCCTATTTCGGATTCGACAACGGCGATTTTACCTTGGTGATACTCTTCGATGACGCGACGCGAGAGCGAAAGACCCAGACCCCAACCGCGTGTCTTGGTCGTGAAGCCGGGTTCGAAAATGCGTTTCCAATTGCTCTTGGGAATGCCTTTGCCCGTATCTTTCACGTCGATCATGACGTGTTTTTCGTCCGATGAGATCTTCACGTCGATCGAACCGTGTCCCTGAAGGGCATCGAGCGAGTTTTTCATGAGGTTTTCCACGACCCACTCGAACAGGGCGGAATTGACGGCGGCCTGCACGGGGGCGATTGCCAGTCCGTTGTAGTCGAGCGTCACGTTACGCGGGACGCGCTTGCGGAAATACATGACCGATTCGCCCACCACTTCGTTGATGACGGCGGGGGTGAGCGGTGTCTCGGAGCCGATCTTTGAGAAGCGATCGACGATCTTCATCAGATGCGCCAGATCCTTGCTCATCTCCTCGACGGCCGAGGGGTCGATGTCCTGCGTCTTGAGATACTCCAGCCAACCGAGCAGCGACGAGGTGGGCGTACCCAACTGATGCGCCGTCTCCTTCGCAAGACCGATCCATACACGGTTCTGCTCGTCGTGTTTCGAGGAGCGGAACGCCACGAATCCCAACAACACGAAAGCCGAGATGACCAGCAACTGGATGTAGGGGAAGTAGTAGAGCGATTTGAGCAGCCACGACTTGCCGTAGAAGATGATGTGGTAGTGTTCCGAATTCCACATGAAGCGCACGGGGATGGGGTTGTTCTCCTCGGTGAACTCCTCGATTTTTTCGCGCAACAGGTCGGGATGGTCGATGATGCGGTCGGGAATCAGGTGCGAATTGACCACCTCAAGGTTTTCGTTGGTGATGATGAACGGGATGTTGTTGCCGTTGGACATGATGTCCTTGACGAGCGGGTCGGAGATGAAGCCGCCCAGCACATCGCGGTTGATGCGCTCCATGGCGTGTCCCCACAGGGCTACGTCGTGCTGTTCCTTCTCCTTGAGGTGCGCCGCCATGTTGTTGGTATAGATCAGCGACAGCGATCCGAGGCAGATGCCCACAAGGATCACCACCAAGCGGTTGCGGAAGGAGAATACTCGGCGAATTTTCATCTCGATAAGTGTTTTTTTATTTCTTTTGTGTGTCCTGCTCGGTGAGGATGCGGCGGTATTCCGCGGGGTCGTTCAGCAGTTCGACGGCACGTTGTACCTCCTTGTCCGTCAGAAGCGAATGGGCGACCACACCCTCGGTGTAGGCGTGACGCTGGATCAGATTGGTGTTGATCGACTCGACGAGTTGGTCGCGGTAGGTCGCAAGGTTCGACTGCGTGTCGTCCTTCAACTCCTCGCTCATGCGTTTGAGGTCGGCTGCCAGATCCTTGAACTGCTCCTCATCGGCCGTACGTTGCAAAATATCCATGATGCGGCGCGTCTCGGACTTGTAATCGACTTTCTTGTTTTTCATGAACTCCACGAAATCGGCGTAGTCCTCGTCCGTGATGGAGAAGGTCAGGGGATCGACCACGGCATCGGGATGACGGCGCGTCCACTCGTCACCGAAATCCTCGATGAAGCCTTGTGCGAAGAGTGTCACGGCAAAGCGGCTCATGTATTCGGGTTCGAGCGCGATGTCGGGCATGATGCCGCCTCCGTCATAGACCTTACGGCCGTTGCGGGTCTTAAATTCGTTGATCAGCGAGTCGGGCACGGTTTTGACGATGCCCTGTTGCGAGTGCGAATAGTCGATCGCCTGAATGCAGCGACCCGAAGGAATGTAATATTTGGCGGTGGTGACCTTCACCATCGAATTGTAGCCTGTCGGCAGGGTCGTCTGCACCAGACCTTTACCGAAACTGCGCTGGCCGAGCAGCACGGCACGGTCCATATCCTGCAATGATCCCGTCACGATTTCGGTCGAAGAGGCCGAACTGCCGTTGATGAGCATTGCCAGTTTCAGATCGGGGAACAGCGGGTTCGATTCGGTGCGATAGACCTCCAGCGGGCGTTTGTCACGTCCCTTGGTGCTTACCACTTCGGTATCTTTCGGCAGGAACAGCGACAGGATCTTGACGGCCTCCTGCAAGAAACCGCCGCCGTTGGAGCGGTAGTCCATGACAAGACCCTTCAGACGCCCCGTTTCGTGCATCTTGCTGATGGCGGCGCGTACCTCTTCGTAGCATCCCTCCGAGAAATCGCTGTGGCGCACATAACCGATGCTGTCGCTCAGCCAACCCGCATAGGGAACGCCCGGAATGAGGATGCGTTCGCGGCGGATCTCGTATTTTCTGATCGAGCCGTCCAGATGCTCGACACGCAGTTTTACGGTCGTACCCGATTCGCCCTTCAATTCGGACGATACCTGTTCCGTGGTGAATCCGCGGGCATCCTTACCGTTCACCTCAAGGATCTTGTCGCCGATCTTGAGGCCTGCCTTGTCGGCGGGCGATCCTTTGTAGGGTTGCGAGATGCGCACATAATCGTCCTTCTGACGGATCAGCGAACCGATGCCGCTGTAACGTCCCGTGGTGAGGACTTCGAAGGTCTTGAGATCCTTCTCGGAGATAAATTCCGTGTAGGGATCCAGACTGCGCACCATGCCGAGGGCGGCACCCTGCATCATGGTGTCGGGGTCGGCGTTATCGACATAGGCCGAGGATAATTCGCGCATGAGGTTCACCAGAATCTCCATGTTGCGGCTCAGACCGAAATCGTCGCGCTCGGCATGGATCAGTGTGGAGATACCCGCCACCAAGAGGGTGACGATGCAGAGGTATTTGCAGATTTTGTTATTCATTTCTTTTCAGTACGTTGATAAAACCCTGAAGACGGTAGGCGGACATCGCCACACCGCGGCGCACACCCTCGATGATGATCCACTGGCCGTATTGCGACACCCGGATCTCGTCGTCCCACAGGAGGAACAATTTGGTGAAAATGCTTCGGGCGCGGAAGTACATCACTTCGTCTTCCTCTCGGACGAGTTTGAAGCCCGAATCGAGCATGGCGTTGATGATCTGCGTGCGGTGCTCCACCACATCACCCTCGATCTTGCGGCGTGCAAAACCGAAACGGGGGTAGAACGCCGCGGCCACCACCATCACGATCGGAAGCAGTGCCCCGCGTGTGGTGTGGAACATTACGTCGAAGGTCTCCCGCATCGAAAGTTGCGACCAGCCGAGTGTCTGGTTCAGCAGCATGATGGCTGTGCAGAGAACGCACAATGCCAGAAAATATTTTACCGAACGAATCAAGTTTTTCATGAGTGTCTTAATTTTAAAGGTTTCTTGTTTTGTCGAGTGTTTCGATGTGGCGGGCGATGTCGGTCATCAGCCATTTGGGGGTTGAGGTCGCTCCGCAGATGCCTACGGATTCCGCCCCCGCGAACCATTCCGGAAGGATCTCCCGTTCCTCTTCGATCTGATGCGTCGAGGGGTTTGCCTGTCGGCACACTTCGCACAATACCTTGCCGTTGGACGACTTGCGTCCGCAGACGAAAATCACCACGTCGAACCGGCAGGCGAACTCCTTGAGGTGATCCTCGCGGTTGGCGACCTGACGGCAGATCGTGTCGGCGATCCGGATCCGGTCGAGGTGTGTGTGACGGCGTTTCATCTCCTCGCCCAACTCCTCGAACAGGGCGATGCTCTGCGTGGTCTGCGACAGGAAATAGATCGGGCGCGTGAAGTCGATCTGATCCAGATCCTGCATCCCCTCGACCACGATGGCGCGGTCACCGACCTGCCCCGTCAGACCCACCACTTCGGCGTGTCCCCGTTTGCCGAGAATGACGACCTGTCCCCCGACGGGTTGCATCAAATCGTATGCCTTTTTGACCCGTTGTTGGAGTTTGGCGACCACCGGACAGGTGGCGTCGATGATCCGTATGCCCAGTTTGCGGGCTCGGGCATAGGTCGCGGGCGGTTCTCCGTGGGCGCGGATGAAAAGACGGCAGCCGCTCAAGCGTGGCATGTCGTCGTGGGTGACGGTCTTAAGTCCCAACCGTTCAAGACGCTGTACCTCGATGCGGTTGTGGACGATGTCGCCCAGCGAATATACCGTGTCGCTTTCCGAGAGAGCCTTCTCCGCCTCGCCGATGGCATGCACCACACCGAAGCAGAATCCCGATTTGTCGTCTATTTCGATATTCACGTTCCTGTGATTTTAGAGTCTTTTGGCCAGTTCGCGGTCGAGCCACTGCATCTGCTCCCCGACGGTCATGTGGCTGTTGTCGAGCACGACGGCATCGGCGGCCTGACGCAGGGGTGAAATGGCGCGGTTCATGTCGGCCGTGTCGCGCTCGCGGATGTTGCGCTCGATCTCCTCCATCGTCACGTGGTCGCCCTTGGCCGTAAGTTCGTCGTAGCGGCGTTGTGCGCGTACCTTGGGATCGGCCGTCATGAAAATCTTCAACTCGGCATTGGGGAATACCACCGTGCCGATGTCGCGTCCGTCCATCACCACGCCGCGGTCACGACCCATGGCCTGTTGCATGGCGACGAGTTTCCGGCGCACTTCGGCGATGGCACTCACGGGGCTGACCATGTTGCTCACCTCGATCGTGCGGATCTTGTCCTCGACCAGTTCGCCATTGACATAAATATCGCTGGCACTGCGTTGGGGGTTGAAGCGGAACGAGATCTCGATCTCGTCCAGAAGGGCGACAACCGCCTTTTGGTCGATCATGCCTGAGCGGATCGCTCCGTGTTCGATGGCGTAGAGGGTGACGGCGCGGTACATGGCACCCGTATCAATGAAGATGTAGCCTAACTTGGCGGCTATGGTCTTGGCAAAAGTACTTTTGCCGCACGATGAGAATCCATCGACGGCGATGACGATTTTCTGATTAGTGGACATTGGGCAAAAAGTGAAAGAAGGTGGATAAAATGGTGAAAATACCCAGCACACCGATGATGATGCCCGCCACGCGGTTGATGGTCAGCATGTGGCGCGGACGGAACCGACGACGGAACAGGTTGATGGTGAAGGCCAAAAGCGTCCACCAGCCTGCCGCACCGCCGAAGAATCCGATGATGATGAACGCCGAATTGATCAACTGCGAAAGGTTGCTGTCCTTCATGTCACCCACCGAAATGCCGAAAAGGGCGAAGAAGGTGAGGATGTAGGGGATCACCAGAATGAAGTTGGCAAGCGTCAGTCCGAAGATCGACGCATAGTTCTGCCACAGGGACGAACGTCCCTGACGGTTTTTGCGGATCTGGGGTACGGGGTTTTGCAGGAAGATGTAAACTCCGAAAATAATCACCAGAATACCTGCGATGATGCGCAGGAGTGTATCGTATTGAGCGATCTGTTTTTCGAGAATCGAGTAGAAAAGCAGGGCGGCCATGGCCATGAGCGTGTCGGCCGAAGCCACGCCGAAACCCGATACGATGCCTGCCTTGCGGCTTTTGGAGAGGGTGCGCTGGATGCAGAGCACAGCCACGGGACCCACCGTGATGGAGGCCGCAACGCCTACTCCGATGCCCCGAAACAACATTTCAAAAAATTCAAATCCCATATTTTGTGATAAAGCATTATATTCAAATTACAAAGTTACGAAAAAGGTTGGGAAAACACGCACCTTGAGGTGAAAAACCTATAAATAAGAGGTGCAGGCGGTGTGGAGCGTGTCGGCGGGAGGTGATTGGGGAATGTAAGTTCGTTGATTCGGGAATTTTCCGGTGTGTGTTTCGGGTTTCGGGGCAGTGACCGGGTGTTTGTAGGGGTGTGCATTCCGAGTGAAAAACACTTCCGGAAAGAGGAATTGTTGATAAGTTATTCACAACTTTTTGGGGGTGGAGTCTGCTCAAAATGAGAACTTTTCCTATATTTGTCCCGTCACATTAAATCAGATGAATTATGACTGAGAATCAAGATTTGGGAATTGATATTGAATTGGATGAAGAGGTGGCGCAGGGCAACTATTCGAACCTTGCGATCATTTCTCACTCGACCTCGGAATTTATCATTGATTTTGCTGCCGTGCTGCCCGGTGTGGAGAAAGCCCGTGTCAAGAGCCGTGTGATCCTTACGCCCGAACATGCAAAACGCCTGTTGCGTTCGTTGCAGGACAACATCGTCCGTTACGAGTCGGCAATGGGTAAGATTGAGATCCCCTCGCCGCAGGTATCGCCCAACATGGGACCCAAGATGGGGGAGGCATAAGCCGATTTCCCCGCGGGGAACGGGGCGGAAGGTGACGGGTGCGGTTCCGATGCGACAGAGGTTTTGTCATGGCTGGCGACACAAGATGTTGAAGTAGGGCGCGATTCCGAGAAGGCAGAAAACATACAGACGCGATTTTGTCGCAAGGCGTGCTGGCGGTCTGATGTACGGTGCGATTCGCAGATTCCGGAAAATGCGCGGTACGGAAGAGACGTGTGGATATATGCCGTGCCTATGTGCGAAATGTACGGCCGAAAATCTGTCCTGCGGGGAGATTTTGTCGTGGCGTAATCTTTGGAACTGCGGGTTTGCGGAGTGGGGTTTGCGGGGATTCCGCCACAGGATTCTTTCGAGTGATCCCCGTGTGCACCGATTCTTGATTCCGCGGTAGGCGGATCATTTTCCCTTTGTTTCCGTCCTTCCGGAAGCGGATTTCCCGATTGATACAAATACAAAACGACCGAACTTTTTTGAGGAGTTCGGTCGTTTGTTTTTTTTGCAATTGCCGTTGAAAACGGCTGTTCGTAATGTTGATAATCGGACGGATTTTCAACAGAGTTATGAACAATTCTGTTGATAACTTTTTTAATGCGTTATAAATCAGCAAGGAAGAAAAATGCTTTATTCGCCTTTTTCCCTCCTCGTTGATTATAAACACAACTACTTATGATTGGACTTTACGCTTATGATGAAACAAGCAAGGGCGTTCATCGTCCTCGGAACGGGCACGGACGGATCAATCCGCCGTTGGTTTCCCAAGCGGGCGAATCCCTAAAACGATCCGTCGTCGGTGTTCGCTTCTTGTTTGTTTCGGCGACAAAGATAAATTAAAATTTTTGATTAACAAAATAAGAATGTTTAATAATGTGAAAATATTGAGGGGCAGCCTTCTAAGTGTGGTCGAAGGGCGATTTAGGGGTTTTGTATTTTCAAAAAAGGGTCGGCAGATGGGGCGTAATTGATAAAATTTAGGAGAAATGCGAACCTGAAGTGTCCTTTCGTCCCTCAAAATTACGGAAAAAGAGAAGAGGGGGAATTTCGGAAGAAAGAATGGATATTCCTTTTAGGAGAAAGGAACCGAGCGGTCTTTATACACTATATAATATAAAGGTGACCATTCTTTTGAATGGTCACCTCGTTTTGTGTTTTGTCAAGTCGGATTATTTCGTGACTTCCTGCCAGATCAGTGCCGATGCACCGAGAATGGCGGCGTTTTTGCCCTGAATGCCGCTGGGAAGCAATTTCACCTTGTCCTTGAAGACGAACAACATGTTCTCCTCAAGGTAGTGTTGTGTCGGCTCGAACAAAAGACGTCCGGCTTTCGACAAACCTCCGAACAGGAAGATGGCTTCGGGAGAGGTGATCGTGACGACATTGGCCAGTGCGCGACCCAAGAGTTCGCCCGTGAAACGGAAGCACTCCAATGCGATGGGGTCGCCTTCCTGAGCGGCTGCCGAAATCATCGACGCATCGAAATCTCCATAGGCAATGTCGCGGAGTTTGCTCGGTTCGGTCATCGTGGCCATCAATTCGAAAGCCGTACGTTTGATACCCGTGGCCGAAACATAAGCCTCCAGACAACCCTTGCGCCCGCAACCGCAGTCTCGACCGCCCGGAATGGCGATCACGTGGCCGAACTCGCCGGCAAAACCGTCATGGCCGTAGATCATCTCGCCGTTCGATACAAAACCCGAACCAAGACCCGTACCCAGGGTAATCATGATGAAATCCTTCATGCCCTTGGCGTTACCGTAGATCATCTCACCGATGGTGGCGGCGTTGGCATCGTTTGTCACGAGCGTACGCAGTCCGCCGAAGCAGCGCGATACGTCCTCGGCCAGCGGGAAGTGGCGGCGCATCTCGTCGTTGTTCACTTCGCCGATGCGGAAACGCCACAGGTTGGCGGGGCTTTCGACCGTACCTTTGTGGAAGTTGGCGTTGGGGGCACCGATACCGATACCCATCAGTTCGTATTCGAAGGTGATGCTGTCCACCATGGCGTGCATGGCCTGGCACAGATCGTGCACATAAGCCGGATAGTCATCGACATGGGGATATTTTTTGGTCGAGATGACCGATTCTGCATAGAGATCACCGTTTTCATCGACAAGGCCGAATGCGGTGTTGATGCCGCCTATATCGACACCAATAGCAAGTTTCTTCATATTGTATTGAATATTTTCAGGTTATTTTTACTTCGGGATAGGTCAAAGTTAGAACAAAATTTGAGACACTCCAAAACATTTGTTCTTTTTTCGGTCGGAATCTGTGCATCGGACGCTGGGTGTGCGGGTTGCACAGACTGCAAAAACGCAAACCCGAAGGGGTGTATGACCCTTTTTTTTACGAAAAAGGAGTATCTCCGAAGTTTTTTTCCTATTTTTGGGAAAAATATTGAAACCCCTCATAAAAAACATAATCATGGATACCGATCAGCAAATTCTTGAAACTTTCGAAAAATATCTGGCGCAGACGCTTTTCCCCGATGAACCCGAATTGCTCTACGCCCCGATTCGTTACTCGTTGGCCGGTGGCGGCAAACGCCTTCGCCCGATGCTTTTGCTGCTTTCGTACCGCCTGTTCGGCGACGATGTGCAGCGTGCTCTGCCTGCGGCTGCCGCCGTGGAGGTGTTCCACAACTTCACGTTGCTGCACGACGACATCATGGACAACTCGATGTTGCGCCGCGGAAAACCTTCGGTCTATGCCAAATGGGGGCAGAATACCGCCATCCTGTCGGGTGATGCGATGGTGATCTCGGCCTACAAACTGCTGGAACAGATCGCTCCCGAATACCTGCCGCGTATCCTCAAAATCTTCAATCAGATGGCTTTGGAGGTGTGCGAGGGACAGCAGTACGACATGGACTTCGAGCAGAAACAGAAGGTCTCGGTCGTCGAGTACATGAACATGATCGAACAGAAGACCTCGGTGCTGTTGGCCGGGTCGGCCATGATCGGAGCCACGCTCGGCGATGCCTCCGAGGAGCAGATCCGGCAGTTGCGTCGTTTTGCCATCGAGTTGGGTCTGGCGTTCCAGTTGCAGGACGATCTTCTGGACAGTTACGGGTCTGACCAATGGACAAAACCCGTCGGTGGCGACATTCTGGAGCATAAGATGACCTATCTGATGATTTCGGCGATGAGTCACTCGTCGGAGAGCGAGCGTAAGGTGCTGCGCGAGACGCATCGCCGCGAGGATCTCACGAACGAGCAGAAGATCGAGACCGTTCTGGAGATCTACAACCGCCACAACGTCCGCCACCTGACCGAACAGCAGATTTCGTTGCGATTTGATCGTGCGCTTGCCATTCTGGATGACTTGGGCGACGAGGAGCGTACCGAGCCGTTGCGTCACTTCGCACGCAGTCTGATGGGACGCAAAAAATAAACACCGCAAATGCAAAGAAAAGATATTGAAATTATGGCCCCTGTGGGGTCATACGAATCTCTGACAGCCGCCATCGAAGCGGGTGCCGACTCGATTTATTTCGGAGTGGGCAAACTCAACATGCGCTCGGCGTCGGCTGCAAACTTTACGTTGGACGACCTCGCGAAGATCGTCCATATTGCCCACGAACACGGCGTGAAGACCTATCTTACGGTCAATACCGTGGTTTATGAGGATGAACT
>RCNI01000197.1_pt1 | contig 40015 bp, 28 predicted proteins | sample 2041151 | NCBI WGS metagenome assembly RCNI01 (sample SAMN09708214, study PRJNA481090) | feces metagenome | isolation source: feces | place: Antarctica: Albino Rookery
AAGAATTCGGGAGCATAGCTCAGTTGGTTCAGAGCGTCTGCCTTACAAGCAGAGGGTCGGGGGTTCGACTCCCTCTGCTCCCACTACAACCAGAAAGCAGTCTGATTCTTCAGGCTGCTTTTTTCGTATATACTGCCCTGAGAGCCGGCAGGAAACAAGACTCCTGCAACCGACCATAAACAAGACTCCCGGACCCGCCACGACGGCAGTTCCGGGAGTCTCATATGATTCAGGAAGCAGTTCCGCTACTTATCCTCCATTCTCACCAAAGTCTGTACACGACCTGTTTTCACTCCTTTCAGGACCATAGTGTCCGCAGTCAAGGAGACCACGGCATATTTGTCTTTCCAGAAGTCACCGGTCTGATGATCATACTGTCCGATCAGGACTGTTCCCCAGCGCGGGTCTTCCTCGAAATCGAAGCGGCCTTCAAAAGTCTTCGGGGCTTCCGTGAACCCCTTCATGCCGTCCGTGATGACATAGGTCTTGTCATTCCTGACAAACTCGAAGTGAACGTAGGTTCCCTCCAGCAACGGCTGTCCATCCAGCTCAGCCAGCGTCCAACGACCGGAAATGTTGTTGGCATTGACCTCGAGCTGCCTCTCGCCTTCCGGCACCACAATTTCCGCTTTCTCGCAGGAAACGGCAGCCATCACGGCCGCAGCCATGCACAGGATGATTTTCGTAAATTTCTTCAACATATCTATTCTTCTTTTTTATCTGTTTGTTTTTCTCTGACTTTCACTTCCAGTTTCAGGAAAGCGGCTACCCCTGCCCTGCCTCCATCGGAAGCATAGACCCGGACGGTCCGCAGAAATTTCCCGGGATGTCCTTCCGGTCGATAGATCAGCCGGATGAAGCCCTTCTCCCCTGGTCCGATACGCCGCGGTTCCGGCGTTGCCGTGACACAGGAACAGTTAGGAATCAGCTGGCGGATATCCACCGTTTTCCGGGAAACGTTCCTGAACTTGTAAAGATAGTGCTGAGGTCCGTCATTTTCGCAGATCTGACCGGCATCGATGACCGTCTGTTCGAAAAGGAGACAGGCTGCGACCGGATCGAGCCTGGGATTGGAGATGCTGTCTACCTTCTCCCGAGGAATGATCCGGATCTGAGCTGCCGTCCCGCAAGGGAGCAGCAGCATCAGCATCAAGGTCAATGAGGCCGTGAGTCCTGCAAGATGACGTTCCGTCTTCATTACATCCAACCGTTGTCAACGTTCTGGTCACGGACCGTGATGACGAAGGACTGCTCCTTAGCACCCTTGATCACCGCCTTGGTCTGACCGGACCTGAGACCGGTAAAGATCAGTTGGTCTCCCTTGACTTCAACCTTCGCGATCTCTGCATTCTCTACCGTAACCTGGAAGTTGCCGAAATCACCATAGTAGGAAGGATAGAAAGCCTGTGACTTACCGACTTCCAAGAGGACATTCGGGAAGACCATATCCACCGCTTCTTCCGCACCGGCAAGATTCTGGAGGAACTTGAAGGCATTGACCTGTCCACCCATCTGACCTTTGAACGGAGTCAGTTCAAGCTGTTTCTTGTGCACGAATCCAAGGTCTGCCACGTATTTGTAGTAAGTCTTCTCACCTTTCATCACCTCGTCGATCGGAGTGACTGAGCGGTAAAGAACATTGATGACATCCTGAGCCTTGAAATGCTTGTGCTGTTCAGCCGCATAGGAAAGTCCGAGGGCAATGACACCGGATACATGCGGGCAGGCCATGGAAGTTCCCTCCATGTAGCCGTAGCCGGTCATCTCTCCGTTCTCGCCGGTGATGATCGCCGGAATCGTGGAAAGGATGGCACCGACCGCACCGGTATTGTAACGGTCCACACCGTCACCGTACTCGTAATAGTAGTCGAAGTCTCCACCCGGAGCGGAAATGGTCGTACCAGGACCGTAGTTGGTGAAGACGGACGGGGTGAAGTCAGCCGCTGTAGAAGCGACGGACACGAATTTCGGATAAGCACCCGGATAGCCTGCGGAAGGAGCGCTCTCGTTTCCAGCCGCGAAGACCGCGATACCACCGTCCACCACACCGTCCGGAGAACCGGCCGTATGGATAAAGTAATCCAGTGCCTGGAACTCGAGCGGGCTGTATTTCTTCCACTCCTCGTCATTTCTGAACTGCGGCTGCCAATCGAAGCCGTTGGCGGTACCTGCGACATAACCCCAGCTGCACTGGAGAATGACAGCACCGTTGTCTGCCGCATATTTGATGGCACGTACCTCATCGAGAACCGTTCCGAGCCGGTCACCGGAGAAAATCTGGCAGGACATGATCTTCACACCATTGTCCTCGGTATCACCACCGGCGATGGAACTGATACCCTTGCCATTGTTGTTCTTCGCGGCGATCACGCCGGCAACATGAGTACCGTGTCCGGAATCAAGGACTTTTCCGGTAGAGATGACACCGGTCTGGTCAGCGAAGTTATAACCGTGGCGGTCACCGGCATAACCGTTGCCGTCATTGTCATAGACATCACCGTAGGTTTCGTCCTCATTGACCCACATGCTGGTCTTGAGATCCTCATGGAAGACATCCACACCCTCATCGACCACTGCGACGATGATGGAAGGATGTCCCTTGGAGAGTTTCCAAGCCTCTTTCACGCCGACATCAGCTCCTTTGACGAACTTCGGCTGCTCCGGAAGTTTCTGGCCCGGGATCAGCTCTTCCTCGAACTGGCAGCCCTCATTGACCAGATCCCACTGCCTGCTGGAAAGCGGGTCATTGAAAGTAGTCGTCGGTTTCGCAAGCGCATTGACCATAGCCTTGGTCAATGGAACCGCCTTGCGATAGTCGGCACGATGAAGCTGGCAGTTGAACTGCACGGAATTCACCTCTCCCAGACGGGAGAAACGCTCAGCGACCTCCTGTACCGGAATATCCTTGCTGAAACGCACCACGTACCAGAGATCGAAACCGGCTTTTCTGGCCTGATCCTCTGTCCTCGGATCTACCGGGAAGACACGCTCGATCCAGTAGCCATCGACCAGATCCAGGATCTCGTCGATGCTGAGGATGCCGGAACGGGTCAATGGAGCCTTTTCACCGGATTTCGTTACACCGGCCTGCTCTAGAACGGATGCGACTGCCGGAGAGAACTTCACGAGAAGTTCACCCTCGAGGGCATCCGGAGTGTACTGAGGCTGCTCCACCTCCAGCTTGCCAGGTGCCGGGACCTGATTGCTTTCCACACAGGAAACCAGGCCTGCGCCGAACACCATGGCTGCCGCTATGATTGTATTCTTGATCGTATTCATCTATTTATTCCTTGTTTTTGTTAGGATTGTACTTCTTGTTCGGATATACAGCGTAGTAGTAATCCAGGTTGGCCGGTCTGTTGCTGAAACCTGCGGACTTACCTTTCTGGTCTTTTCCCTCCTGTTCGAAAACCAGCAGGAAAGGCATCCAGTAGTCCATCTTCGGATGATAGAGCAACCAGTCCGGAAGCTTGCCGGACAAGCGGTTCAGGTTGATGGCCAGATAATTGAGGTTCGGCAGGACTTTCGGTTTTCCGACCAGCTGCGCAGCCGCCGTCTTCAAGGTATCGCTCTGCATCACTTCTTCTTCGGACCATCTGATCGGGTAATCCATCATGTCCGGAAGTTCGCCCTGCAGATAGTTCACGGAGAGTCTCAAGGTATCGAGCGTATCCCACTCCAGCAATCTTCTCGGGAAGGAAGCTTTTTCCGGGTCATCGGTAAAGCTGGACTCCATGAATCCACCGTAATCCTTCTTCGGTGCATTGCTGAGATCGTAGATCACATTTCTCTGGTTTGCATGCAGTTCGATGGCATGAAGTTTCGGGAAATTCTCTTTCGTAAGGAGATCCGGAATCTTCTGGAAGTTGTTGCCGGACAGATTCAGGTACTCGAGGTTCTTGAGTTCCACGAAGCTCGGATCCAGTTCTGTCAGACCATAAGCTCCGATGGTCAATCTCTTGAGCTGAGGCATCTTGGCAATATGCGGGCCTGTGGTGAGACTGAGAAGGAAGGAGTTCACGTTACTGTAGATGACCAGTTCCTCACATGCGGTCAGATATTTGACCTGGAAAGGAATCGGCTCTCTGGTGTTCACCATCTCGAGTCTCAAGGATTTGACACGCCCCTTGTTCGGGCCATCCTCCCAGACGGTCACATTCTCCCAATTCTCGAGCGAACCGGAAGTCGCGCCAAGATAGCAGTTCATCGCATTAGCAATGGCCTGGATCGCTTTCTTATCTCCTTCGATACCGATCTGGATCTCTTCAGCACCCTTCTGGACGATTTTCAGATCATCCTTGATATCGAGCGCCTCACCATTCTTCGCATCGAACTTGACGACAGCCGTACGGTTGCCTTTCTCTCCTTCATTGAAGTTGACGGTCCAGTTGAAAGTCACCGGCACGACACGTGGACGGCTGCCTCTGTCCAGTCTGATTGCAGGCATTTCATAGGACAACCAGCTCTTGACACTGTCCGGAAGTGACACTTCGAACTCGACATTGGATCTTACCTTGACGACGAAAGATCGCTTGCCATAATCGGCATAACTTTCAAGAGCATGCTCCTTCTCCTCCAAGGCAATCATCTTCTCATAACCTTTCTGATGAACCTCGATGTCCTGACGTTCTCCAGAGCCGATGGTCTGGATACGTATGCGGCCGGTCTGACCCTCGAATTTCAAGGTGGAGTCAATCAGGATCCGGCACTCGGCAGGACCTCGGCCATTGGCCGGTGAAACGGTGATCCATGGATCCTGAGTCTTGGCGACCCAAGTTTCGGAGGAATTCACACGGATGGTCTCCACACCACCATCCGCTCCGATCTCGATCTTGTCCGTATCGACGCCGAATTGCTCCGGAAGGGTCTGCTGACAGCTGGAGACTCCGGTCAAGGAGGCAGCGGCAAGCAGGATGACAGTTATATTCTTATTCAATTTCATTGTGCTGATTACTTTATTAGTTGAGTAGAACAGGACAGTTCCTGATATCCTGAGTCTTATCGTAGATCAGGACGAATACCTGCGCCTGAATCGGCCCGCAGATGTCTGAAGCATCGAAGATGATGTTCGGATTGTCACTGATATCCAGCTGATAGCAGAACGGTGAGATACGATCCTCTACCTTCCTGATATCATTGGATCCCAGATACAGGCCTCTCCAGTTCGTATCGGCATAACCGTTCGGCCATTCTCTGAGGCAACGGTTTCCGTCAGCATCACGCTGCCCTCTGATCGCCATGACGGTCAGTCCGGTAAAAGGAAAGACCTCGATCGGGAAATGGGAGAAGCGGTTGTAGGAAACATCCACGCCGAAAAGGTAAGGCAGGTTTCCAGGATGAAAGGTTTCCGCCGGGAACTCGGTCAGATGATTGTAGGAAAGGTCCAGTGACACGAGCGAAGCCGTCACTTCCGGTCTATCTGCGTGGAAAGCATCCGGATCGATCTCGCTGATGCCGCAACCTCTGAGGTTGATCATGCGCATCATGGAATTGCTCTTCGCGAACACATCGGTCAGTTTACCGAGATTCGGATTGTTCGCCAGAACCAGCGTCTCTACATTGATACCCTTGAAATCCTCCGGGAACCTTCTCAGGTCATTGAAAGAGAAGTCCGCGGATTTCATGGCATAATTCAACTCCGAAGTGAAGATGTTCGGGAAAGTCTGCATGTTGTTATGAGAGAAACTCAGGCTCTCGAGGTCGTCATAACCGAAGAAGAGCTCTCCCTCCGGATTGGCCGGCCAGGATTCGTCGGAGATCTGGTTGTAGCTGAGACCGAGATTGACGAACTTGATGGATGGACCGAGCATCGCCTCGATCTTACCGATCTTGTTGTAGGAAAGGTCCAGGAGACCGATCTTCTCCAGATTTCTGATTTCCTTAGGGAAGACCGTCAGGTTATTGAAGCCCATGTACCAGATCTGGATTTCCTTCTGAGCCGCACCGTTGCAGATCGCGCGGGTTCCCTTCAGGATTTCCTCGGAAGACCACTGCGGGTTGTTGGCCAGGTTGAGTGAGATCAGCGCCGGCATCTCAGCCAGTACCATCGGGAAATGCTTCATTTCCGGACAGTTGTAAACCTCGATGTCCGTCAAACCTTCCAGATTCTTCATCTCTGCCGGAAGTTCCTTGAGCTTACCGTTGGCGATGAAAAGTTTCTCGAGTTTCTTCAGTTTTCCGATAGCCGGGTCAATGGATTCGAGACCATTCGCAAGTACGCCTGGTCGGGTATCCATTGGTCTGATGATCGGCTCACCGGTCTTCTTGTTGATGATCTTGTCCTCGGAAAGCGTCTTGTACATCGCGATTTCCGGAATGTCGATCTTGTTTTCCATACATGCCATGGCGATCGGCTCCGAGAACGGAGTTGCCGGATGGAGCTGCGAGAAATACAGTTTGGCCGCCGTCATACGGTCAGCGACCGGAGAATCCGGACCGATGAAATCCGTATCGAAAAGGTTGAAGTCATTGTGGGAACCGAGATAAAGTTCAACGAGTTCAGACAGTTGTCCGATTGCAGCCGGGAGCTTTCCGGAAAAACCGAAATCACTGATATTGATGGCTGCGACACGTCCGTTCGGATGCAGGGTGACACCTGGCTGGTCTCCCCAAAGATCAATATCCTTGTTGAAATTCCAGTTGCAGCCCTTCGGCATGCTTTCGCCGATATAATACCATTCCGGACCATTCAGCGCCAACCAGATTTCATGCAGCGCGTTGTAATCCTTGATATAGGCATCAGTTTCACGCAGCGTGATCCTGACATCCGCTTCCGTAAGTCTGTTGTCCTTGACCTCGAACGGAGAGGAAGCCGGACGATCGTTGATCTCCAGCAGTTCCTTGCTGTCATCGTACACTCTGTAGGTGGCAATCTCATAGCTACCCCCCTCCAGAGAAAGAAGGGTATCGCAGACGATGGAAGAAGTCTGCTTCTCATTGTCATCGGATTCATCCTCGAAATGAAGGGAGAATTTCGTTTTCAAACCTTTGAATGAAGTCATCAGGCCACTGGTCGTGTTCTTGACAATGATGTCCACGGATTTGATTTCATCGAAAGTATATTCTCTCGCAGTAGCCTTGGTCTGGAATTCCTTGACCAGAGAGAACTTGACGGAGCCGCGCGGTTTCGTGTCCGCGAAAAGGTCATGTACCTGCAGTCCTCCGGCAACGATCTCGAAAGAGCCTGAAGAAGGACCGTCGTAGATCTTCTGGTTCATTCCGTCGTAAAGTTCGAAAGAAAGCACCTGGTAAGTACCCGGTACAAGCTGGAGTTTCTGGCTTCTCAGTCCGAACTCGGCAGCCGCATCGGAAGAGGCTTCAAGCGTCAAGGTCTGGAAAATGGTTTCCTCACCGAAAGTCATGTTGACGCGCACCTTCCTGGCCACACCCAGATATTCGAGCGGCTCGGATTTGGTCTGCTGGGGGGTCTTGTACAGCTTGAACTGCACATAACCGAAGTCCTTGTCTCTGTTGTCCGGAAATTCTTCCCGGACACAGGAGCCCGTGAGGAAGGCCAGCGAAGCAAGGAGCAAGCTAATCAGTGATGTTTTAAATAACTTCATATTCAAAATGTTCGTAATCTTTTAAACTCGATTATATTATAGTCTAAAGTTGAAAGGGAATCCTGTGCGGCAGTCCCGGAAGGAACTGCCACGTCGGATTCTCGAATTATCATTCCCAACCTTTCGCGGTCCTTGTGCATACAAGAATGGCGGTTGGCATACCGTCCTGATCAAGCCATGCGTAATAACCGATCTCGTCGAGCGGAGTGTTCGCCATGCTGATCATGATCTGGTTCTCAGCCTGAAGTTCGTAGGTCAGCCATGGGCTTTCCGAATAAGGAGCCTCTCCGGCCGGAAGGCCAGGGACATTCAGAAGCGTCATCTGTTCAGGACCGGTGTAAGTCAGCTGCATGATGATGTTCCGGTCGATCGGGCCGAACTGGTTGAAAATGCCCATGTCACCGGTATAAGATGCAAGCTTAGCGTTCTGGACCATGCCAGGATAAGCGAAAGTGAACGGAGCCGCACCGGATATCGCACCTTGCGGATCGAAGATATAGTGGACTGCGGCGATGTTCAGACCGTTCTCATCCTTGAACACGAGGATGCAGTCAGATTTCGCAGTAACGGATTCTCCGGCATAGACATAGACATCACCCATGGCATCCGTGGAGAAAGTCCCGTCCGTCAATGCCTCGAACGGAGGAACAGACTTGAAGAGCAGGATGTTCCAGTATTCCTTAGCGAACTTCAGCGCGAGAGTCCGGTCAGCGGTAGTGACCTCATAGTTCTCCGTGGTAGAGAATTCACCGGAAAGGGTCCAGTACCATTCATCCGCCTCAGAAAGTTTCTTGACAGAACCTTTACCGGTAGAAATCGCGATGAGATCAGAACCCGGGTTCACAGGAGCATCTGCAGAGAATTTACAATAGAGAATAGCCTCTGCCTTCTGCGCATCAGGTGTCGTATAGAAAGCGATGAAGGCTTCCTTCAAGTCAGTCTTGCATTTGGAAGGATCCATCATGACCTTGATCTGGTTTCCGTCCGGACCGAAAGGCCCCATCATGGATACCCAGAATTGCTCATTCTTGAAATCCGCTTCAGAAATCTCGTTGACATCGGCGTCATAGACCTTGATATGGTCATAAGCCTTGTTCAGTTTCAAGGTTCCCTCTTGAGCGTCACCGGACCAGGTTTCACCGTAAGTGATGGTGAAGACCTGCTTGGCAGCTACCGTGTTCGCGATCCAAGCATCATCAGGATCGACACCGAAAGAAATCATGGCACCTGCCATCTCGTCCGGATAGACCGGAGTCAGATAATCAACCGGCTTACCGGTCTGCGTGAGCCTGTTCAGGACGTAAGCTTCATATTCTTTCTTGAGAGCAGTTCCTTCTGCATTCAGGAAATCCTTGATCTGCTCGCTGTCCATTGACTTAGGCAGAGCAAGGACATCAGCATGACGCTCTCCCTCACCATCGTACGGAAGGACACTCATGGAAAGGTTGTATTTCTGAAGAGGAGCACCTGCTGCATTCCAGCCGCTTTCCATCTTCACCCAATCCGCGAAAGCTGCACCGTAAGCAGTTCCGTCGAAAGGAAGCGCCTTGAAAACGACATCTTCGGTAGAAAGGACATAGGCGATGGCCGGCTGATCCTGGTAACCCAGCACCATGCTGAGCTGACCTTTATCATTGAACTCGGTATGAGTGGCCGGTTCCAGTTCCAGTCTTGCAGAAATGTTCGGGAAACGGACCTTTCCTTCTGAATACTCATTCGGATTACTGCTGTCGATCACCTTCAGCACGCCTTCGGCACCATTGACGATCTCCTTGGCGATCTTCGCTCTGAGGACGACGACCACAGCGGTATTCGGCTGTTCGCAGGAAATCGCACCGTCAACGAGTTTTCCATCCACATATGCTTCACAGAAATCCGGGATAGCCAGACTCCAGCTATAGTTTGCAAGGATCCTGACCGGTCTTGAGTAATCACACACTCCCGAAAAAGTCACCAGTTCGGCTACATCTGTTCTTTCGTATTCTTCCTTGAAGGATTCCGTCTCAGCATCGATCTTCGCGACCTCCAGGGTCAATGTTCTGTTCTTTGCGGCGCGAGTCAGCTTTCCGATGATCCTGGAACGATTTCCCATCGTCAGCTTCACCTCACAGAGACGGTTGTTGTCAAATTCCTCTTTCGAATCAAAAGTTACGGAGAAAGCCACTTCTCCTGCTTCCTTGCCGGAAATGGAGGTTTCTTTCATCCCTTCATCATCGATCCAGAAAATAGTACCCGCACCTTCTCCGAGCACCTCTACCTTCCAAGCCTGATTCGGCTGAATTTTGAAGTCAGTCTTTTCCTGACCTTTCACAATCGTTTTCTCCACTACAGTTTCCGGGAAGTTCGGCGTCAGAACGGAGTTGTTCTTCTGCGGTTCCTTCTCGCAAGACTGCGTGAACAATGCTGCGCTCAATCCCAGAGCTGCCAGCAAAATCCGGTTTGTCTTTTTCATGATGATCCAGTTTAAATTCGACTATAATTAATAGAGTTAGTTTTTCTCTTCGAAGAAGCCCGGAAGGCCATCTTCCTTACTCAGACGACGGGCTTCCTTCTCGGAAATCCATTCCATGACACTGTAGAAATGTCCGACGGTTCCGACCATCTCGCCGAGGTTCTTGACATAGAGCATGCTCCAGAGAGCGATGTAAGGCATCTTCTCATTGGTAAAGAAGAAGGACGGGGCCAGCGGACTGTGCACGGCACGGATATGGTTGTCTCCTTTGGTCTGACCGAAGAAGGTCGCCTCATCGCTGACGATCTGCTCTTCCGGCATCGTGACGATTCCGCTCAAAGGATCACTGTTGTCGAAGCAGAGCTCGACATCATAGCCCTCATTGAACATGTTGCGACAAAGGATGGCATTTTCTTTTCCATCGACCTTGTAAGTCTTGACCAGCCTCTGGTACGGCTGCTGGAACTCACGGTGGAACATGGAAGTGAAGACGCACCATCCGGTGAAATCTTCAAGCTTGAACGGAACGACCTTCCGGAGCTGGATACGGGTCTCTTCACTGCCGTCTCCCATCAGGAGCTTGTCGGTCATGACCAGCTTCATGGTGAAGCAGAGCGAATCGGTAGAGACCATGTTGTCATAGAAGCCGCGCAGAAGCACCTCCCCCTTGTTGGATCCCGCTGGGATAGTGACGGTATTGGACTCCAGCGCATAGTGCAGTTTCTCGACGGCATTGCTCTTGCTATCGACAATCTCGACAGCAACGGTCCTGTCATAATCACGGTTCACGGTAGAAATGACCGGAATGCTGATGAGCGAAGAATCCTGCACCGCCACGACGGACAGGGTGTCGGAAAATCCGATGTACTCGGCATCCTCATAAGTAACATAATGTTCCTGACATCCGGTCAAGGACAGAAGGGCAGCGAACATCAATGGAAGTATATATCTATAGGTATTCATATCGCTTTGCTTTATTTCATTTGCTTTCTGACAGATGGATTCTGCTTGACCTGTGAACCCGGCGCCTCGATCTCATGCTTAGGAATCGGCCATACGAAAAGATAGTCGTCTGCCTTCTTGACGAGGGAACTTCCCTCTTTCTGGCTGGAGGTCTGGTAGATTCTCTTGAAGCCCTTGCCCCATCTCTTGAGGTCATTGAGCCGGAAGCCCTCCATGTAGAGTTCCTTCGCTCTTTCCTCGGAAATGACCTCTTTCCAGTTGTCTGCGGTCAGTCCGACTTTCACGGGAGTGGCGAATCTGGACGCGAGAAGACCGTTCAGCACATCGGAAGCCTTGGTGAAATTGCCCAGTTCACAGAGTGCCTCAGCCTGGATCAGATACTGCTCGGCCAGACGGAGCGGCTTCGGCATGCTGACGTGGAAGATCTTCTGGTTGATGAAGTTGACGTTACCGTTGTACTTCATCAGGAGCGGCCAGGTCAGATGATGCGGATATCCGGTCTGCTCTTCCTGGAAATAGGCTATCGAACGACCGTCATCCGGACCGAATTCACTGATGATCCACTGTGCCGGCACATAGTCCGGATAGTAGTTGACCATATCGACATTGTGGTTCAGGAACACCTGTCCGAGCGGCGCTCCGTAGGAAGTCAGAGTGAAACCGACTTTCCAGATGATTTCCTGAGATGAATCCAGATGCCAGAGCCGCATCAGCGCATCAGGATTCCTGTTGATGTCAGCCAGCGCGAAGAGATGGTCTTCGTGGCCGATCAGTTTCTCGGACTCGGCAACTGCAGTTTCCCAATCCTTCATGAAAAGTGCGACACGGGCATGGAGTGCATGGGCCGCAGCATTGGAGAATACCGGGAAATCCGCGCGATCATCCTTCGGATCCATCAGACGCTCTGCTTCGGCAAGGTCAGCAAGGACGAACTCATAGGACTGCTGGAGAGTGGAACGTCTGGCCACTTCCACAGCGTCATAGCTGGAACGGAGGACGACACCGGTGTCCGGGTTCTTCGCAGTCTCTGCATCATAAGCGTCACAGTAGCACTTGATGAGCTCGGAATAAGCGAGTGCTCTAGCGCAGTAAACTTCACCGGTATAGGTATCCAGCAGCTTCAGTTCCTCATCATTGGTAATGGTCTCGCGGAGTGCCTCTACCCTATCCAGGTAGAAGTTGCACTGGCCGATCACGGTATAGAGCGCCGCATAGACGGACTCGATCTCCGGAGTCGTCGGGAGAATATCCCACTGCCAGATGTTACCGAACTGATTCGAGTTGCCCTCGACCGCATAGACCAGGTCAGACTGGATATCCGGTCCCAAAGTCAGGCTGCCGCTGTACAGCGCACCGCTTTTGAAGGTAGAGTAGATGCCGATGACCGTCTGCTCAGCATCATTGAAGGTCTTCATGGCCTCGTTGATGTGGATCGCATCCTGCGGAACTTTCTCCAGACAGGACGGGACAGCGAAGGTCACCGCAAGTGCAAGCATAGCTGCACGGAAGGTATTGTATATTTTTCTTGTCATATCTTGTTTCATCACTTTTAGAACATGAGGTCAAGGCCGAAGGTAAACTGTCTTGACATCGGATACTGGGCCTGGTAGACGTTTAGCGAGCTTTCCGGATCAAGACCGGTGAAGTTCGTGAAAGTCAGGAGATTCTGTCCCTGGAGATAGAATTTCAAGCCACGGATGACCTTGGTCTTCGCCAGGAGACCCTGCGGAAGCGAGTAGGCCAGCACAAGATTCTTCAGACGCAGGAAGGAAGCATCTTCCAGCAGACGGCTGTCGAATTCGGTGAACTCACCGTGACGTGGAATATCTGTGATGTCACCCGGCTGTTTCCAGCGATCCAGCAATCTGCGGGACTGGTTATAAGACTGAAAGCGGCCGTTGGACTCGTCGAAGAAACGGTCGTTGTTGATCATCCAACGGTCTGCTACCCAGCTGAACTGAGCGCTGAGACTCAATCCCTTCCAAGCGACCGTAGTACCGAAACCGCCCTGCCAAGGAGCATGGAAGCTCTTGCCCATCAGCACCTTGTCCTCATCACGAAGTTCACGGGTAATCTTGCCGTCCCTGTCATACCAGAGCGCATCACCGTTCTTCGGATCGACACCGGCATAACGGTTGATGAAGAACTCGCCGAGCGGACGTCCGACTACCAGTTTGGTATTCGTGTTGGCCATCTCGTATTCCTGAACGCCGTTATAGAGTTCCGTGATCCTGTTGTAGTTGTAAGAAACATTGGCATTGATCGTCCAGATGAAGTCTCCTTTCTGCACCGGAGTGACATTGAGGTTCAACTCTGCACCACGGTTCACCATGCCGCCGACATTGGACCATTTGTAACCATAACCGTTGGATGTGGAGTATGGAAGCGGCACCCTCATCAGCATATCGCTGGTATTCTTGTTGTAAAGTTCGAGATCCACGTCAAGTCTATTCCAGAAGCCGAAATGAAGACCGAGGTTGGTCGTCCAGGAAGTCTCCCAGGTCAGATTCTCGTTACCCGGCTGGATCGGAACGACGCCGGAATTGCCGATATAGTCAGCACCACCGCCGATAAGCGGAAGATGCTCATAGACTGGAATCTCGGAGTTACCGGAAGTACCGGAACTGAGGGTGATCTGGGCGTTGGTCAACCAGTTTCTGGTCTGCGCCATGAATGCCTCGTTCCTCAGGTTCCACATGAAGCTGGCAGAGCCGAAGGCACCCCATCTGCGATTCTTTCCGAAACGGGAGGATCCGTCCGTACGTACGGAGAAATCCGCATAGTAACGGTCAAGATAATTGTACTCACCCCGGGCGAAGAAGGATACGGTAGAATGATCCGTAGCCGGAGAAGAAGACCATCCGGTCACCCTCGTCGCTTGAGAGATATCCGTCAGCTTGTCGTTGGTCTGGCCTTGAGAAGTCAGTCCGAAAGACTCGCTGTGGAGATTCTGTCCCTCCTGTCCGAGGAGAAAGTTAAAGTTGTGAGCCCCGTCGATATCGAAAGTATAGGTCAATGTATTCGTGATCTGAAGGTTCATCACATCGCTGGAGTTCCTGGAAGCGGAACCCTGACCGAGGTTCGGACGATAGCTCGGCATGGACTGGGAGAAGCCGGTCGTGTGGCCCCAGTCAAGGCTGGCCTGTGTCTTGAACACCAGATTCTCATAAAGTGTGAAATCCGCGAAGACAATGGCCATGAGCTTATATTTCTTGAATGTCAGCGGATTGTTCTCCAGCCATTCCAACGGGTTCTGTCCCTGACCTTTCCATGATCCATCGTTAAGTGAGGCCAATGAACCGTCGGGTTTGTACGGGTCCCAGTACGGTTTCATGAAACGGGCTGCTGAAATCGGGGTCACTAAAGTATAGGAACCGGAATCCGCCTGCTCGACATTCTGGAAGTTGAACATGGTCTTGGCTCCCATTCTCAGCCAGGAAGCCATGCTCTGCTCGAAATTCGCACGGAAAGAGTATCTCCGGAAAGAAGAACCAGGAGCGATACCGTCCTGATCGAAGTATCCTCCGGATATATAATAGTTAGTCTTGTCGTTCGCACCTGCGACCGTCAGTTCGTGGCTCTGCATGAAGGCTGCATCATTGAAGACCACATCCATCCAGTTCACGTCGATCTTGGAAAGGGTTTCATAATCCATTCCCGTATCCATGCCGATTTCCTTCTCGTACTGGATCCGCTCTGCCGTGTTCATCAGGTCCCAGTTGCCGTGTGCCAGAGAAGACACACCGATCTGCATCCTGTAATTGATGTTGACATGATCAGTATTGCGACCGCGCTTGGTCGTGATGACGATCACACCATTGGCCGCCCTCGCACCATAGATGGAAGTGGAAGCGGCATCCTTCAATACGGACATGCTCTCGATATCCGCAGGATTGATAGTATTGAAATCCGACGGGGAAATCGCTACACCGTCCAGGATATAAAGCGGTGCGGTACCGGAGTTGATGGAGTTCGTACCACGGATCGTCATGGTCGTCGACGCGCTCGGTTCACCGGTATTGGACAGGACGGTCAGACCGGAAACCTGTCCTTGGAGCGCCTGGTCGAACGCTGCTGTCGGGGTGTTCTCGATCTTTTCAGATTTCACCGTAGCGACAGAGCCGGCAACCGTACCCTTCTTACGTACACCATAGGCGATGACGACAACATCATCCAGAACCATGGAGTCCGTCTTCAAAACCACATCACACTTGAAGGTTTCCCCTTCGGGAACCACCACTTTGCAATCGGCAAAGCCGATGGTCGAGAACGTGAGTTCCGTTCCGGCTGGAACTTCGATGACATAATCACCATCCAGGGAAGTCACCACACCGGCGGAAGGACCGGACATGACGGAAGCTCCGACGATCGGAAGTCCATCTTCTGCAGAGGTCACGATACCACTCACCTTGACCAAGGACTGGGCTGACAAAGCCATGACACTTGCCAGAGCACCAATCACCAAACTTACAATTCGTAACAAATTCTTCTTCATCGATAATAATTTACTCAAAGGGCGCAAATTTAACGATTTATGATGAATAACAAAAATTTTTTACGAATCGGAAGTATTTAATTGATAACACATTATAATAATTGCGCCCTTATCTACTTTAAATTATCGACAAAATCGGAACTACAGATGTCAGATTCAGCGGTTTTGGCGGACTTGAACTAAAAGTTCGTTTTTTTTAAAAATCATCATTGCAATTTGTAAGTTCGACAGTTTTTCAACCCTGTAAGTTTGAAATAGGAAGGAACGAGATCCCCCTGAACATAGACCGGTTTCCCGATATTTTCCGGATGATCAACCAGATTTAAACCCTCTCGGACGGCTCCTGAAGGAAGACTGACGGCAAGACAGACCTCTCGGCTGCATTTCCCGGCTCTTGGCGCCAGAAGGAGGTTCGCTTTCGATTTGAAAGGTGGATAATAAGAAGCGTTGGTCGAAGTCAGGTCTCCGGCAACGATATACCCCCTCACCCACACGTTTTCCCGATCCGGATGACGGATCGCATCAGCTACCGTGAAGGCGGTCAAGGGCGAAGAACCGTCTCCGGCATTATCTTCCCCCGGCTCCCGGCCTCCACCGCTGCCGATCACGTGGTTTTCAGTCGTCCAGACCCTGGAGGTATCCACGACCATCCGGATTCCGCCCCCTGGCACCCCGGAAGAACCGGCGGTCACATTGACCTCCAGAACAGATCGGGGCTTGAGTTCGCGTGTCATCAGCACCTTGTCCTTCCCGTCTTCCGTCAGTACGAGCCGCACCGTTCCAGGATGGAAATAAGCGATCCGCTTCTCCCGATAGCCATAGAGCAGACTACCTTCATCGGACTGCAGGACCAGAGCACCGGAAGGATAGGCAGAAAGGAAGCTGCGATCCACATGGAGAAGTACACCGGCGTTGAGCTGCGTACATTCCAGCGTGACATCGAGCGTCTTGCCGGCACTGACCGCGACACATTGTTCATCCCCGTATTCCGGGACAGAGAAGGCCGGTTTCATGAAGTCGCAGGAAGCCGCCCTCACCAGATAGGCGCCCTCCGGCAAAGAAAAGGATTCCGGAGCCTGACCATAAGTTCCGTCATAGACCTTTCTCCCCTGCACATCCTTGATCTGCAGAAGGAAAGAATTGGTATCGACCTGCTCGGACAAGGAACGCAGAGCCGGAAGAGAGGCATCGGAAAAACGGAGGTGCAGACTTCCCTGCCCTCCTTCCGTGCCGGAAATCTCCTGACAGGCCGTCATGGTCAGCGCCACACAGGCCTGCATCAGAATGGGTACGGCTGATTTTACGCCGAACTGATGTAGATAATACTGTTTTCCCATACTTTTGAACTTTGAAGTCCGGCGACATTGCCGGACAGGACAAATGTAAGGGAACAATATTCAGATCCGTTCAGAAAAGAGAAATTCAAGTCTGAAATTTCTTTATTTTAAAGACGGACTCAGACGATGCGGATCTTCGCATACTTGAGCAGGAGAATCTTCTCGCCGTATTCATCGAAGGTGATCCTGGCCTTGCGATCTGTCGGATCACCGCTGATTTCCAGGATCTTACCGAAGCCGAAACGATTATGCTCGACGCGCTGACCGGCTTGCAGGTCCATGACCGGAGACGGAACGAAATCGGCATCCGGCACCCGTTTGCTGAGCGGTTGCGGCCGGTGGAAGGTGACCGGACCGGCAGCTTTCCGCACCGGGATCTCCGAGGTGCTTCTGCGTTCCGTACGGACAGGACCCGAGGTCCCGTAAGTGTTGCGGGAAGAGTGAGCGGAAGGACGACCTGCCCCCATTGAACCGGACCGGCCTGAGTTCATTGACCTGGATCGGTCCGAACCCATTGACCCTGAACGGCCAGAGCCAGTGGAGAAGCCGCTGAAATCATGCCCCCAGCCTCCTTTGGAGCCGAAAGAACCACTTTCCTCGAATTCATCTGTGCGGAGAGGGTTCAGAATGTATGAGTCGTCGATTTCCCGGATGAAACGGCTCGGTGGATTGGACTCATGCTTGCCGTTCCTCATCCTGGTCTCGGCGAAAGAGAGCTGCAGGACCTTCTTGGCACGGGTCATGGCCACGTAGCAGAGGCGCCTTTCCTCCTCGATTTCAGATTCGGAAGCCAGAAAACCGCCGGATGGGAAAAGATTCTCTTCCAGACCGGCAACGAAGACATAAGGGAACTCCAGACCTTTCGAAGAATGGACGGTCATCAGCGCGACCTTGTTGTCGGAGTCCTCGTCATCGACATCGACCGCACTCAGCAGGGAGACGTTCTCCAGGAAATCGCCCAGCAGGACGACCGGCATGTCGGCAGCCGTAAGTTCAGCCCCTTCTTCCAGCGTTCCATCCGCCTGCAGATCCTCGAAATGCTCATTGTTCCTCTCCTCGATATAGTTGGCGACACTGTTCAGCAACTCCTCGATGTTGGAAGCTTTCGACTGGCCTTCAATGCTGCTGTCGGACTTGTAGAACATGTAGAGGCCGGATTCCAGGGCAATGGATCTGGCTACCTTCTGAGCATCCTCCTTGACGGCACGGACCGCATGGCTGCCGATCATTTCGCAGAAAGCGCGGATCTTGGCGATGGCTGCGGACTTGAGTCCGTAATCGGCGAGGTCGTCCCCCATCATCGCGGCTTTGAACAAAGAGGTTCCCTTGCTCTGGGCTGCAGCGGCCAGGGCAGCCAGCGAAGTATCTCCGATGCCTCTTGCCGGTTTGTTCACGATGCGCTTGAAAGACTCGTCATCATTGACATTCTCGATGAGTTTGAAATAGGCCATCATGTCCTTGACCTCGGCACGGTCGAAGAAGGAATTTCCAGAATAGATCATGTACGGGAGGTTCCTGCGGCGCAAGGCTTCCTCCAGCGCACGGGACTGGGAATTCGTCCTGTAGAGAATGGCGAAATCCTTGTATTCCGCCTTCTCCGACTGAATCCGGCTGACGATGTCCGAAACGATGAGCAGGGCTTCTTCCTGCTCGGTATAGGCTTTGATGAGCTTGATCTTCTCGCCCGGATCGCCTTGCGAGAAACAGTTCTTCGGAATCCTCGCGCTGTTCTTCTCGATGAGCGAGTTCGCCGCATCCACGATGACCTGGGTCGAACGGTAGTTCTGCTCCAGGCGGAAAGTCCGGTTGTCCGGATAGTCTTTCTTGAAATTCAGAATGTTCTCGATCTTCGCGCCACGGAAGGCATAGATGGATTGGGAATCGTCACCGACGACACAGAGGTTCCGATGCCGGGCCGCCAGCTTCTTCAGGATATAATATTGCGAGAGATTCGTATCCTGGTACTCATCGACCATGAGATAATCGAAGCGTCCGGAAATGGATTCGAGCGCAGCCTCATTGTCCCTGAGGAGAATGTTCATGTTCAAGAGAATGTCATCGAAGTCCATGACCCCTGCCTGACGGCACTTCTTATCGTAAAGAGCATAGATTTCATTGATCTTCGGCATCTTTCGCTGCGCATCATTCTGCATGGCAGCGGAATTCCTGGAATAGGCGGCCGCCGTGACGAGATTGTTCTTAGCCATGGAGATACGGCTCAGGACAGTCTTAGGCTTATAGACCTTCTCGTCCAGCTTCAGCTCCTTCAGACAGGCCTTGATGGCGCTGGCAGAATCGCTGGTATCATAGATCGTGAAAGTCTCAGGATAGCCCAGGCTTTCTGAAAATTCCCTGAGAAAACGGATGAAGACGGAATGGAAAGTGCCCATGTAGATGGCCCGAGCTCTTCTCGCCCCTACCATCACGGCAATCCTCTCCTTCATTTCAGAAGCCGCCTTTTTCGTGAAAGTCAATGCCAGAACCCGTTCAGGAGCACCTCCCTGTTCGAGAATGTAAGCAATCCTGCTTGTCAGAACTCTGGTTTTACCTGATCCCGCACCCGCAACGATAAGTACCGGTCCGTCCACACAACTGACAGCGGCTTTCTGCTCGCTGTTCAGTCCCTCTAATATAGCACTCGTTTTGTTCTCCATAATGGCGCGAAATTACGAAAAAAATGATTATCTTCGCGGCGATTTGTTGAAATACTCAAAAACAATTTTTATAATGTCAAACAACATCTATTTGAAACAAGGTCTCAACATCCCGATCGAGGGTGCTGCAGTCCAGAGTACCAAGAAAGTGATCAAACCGGAAGTTGTTGCCCTCAAACCTACTGATTTCAGAGGCTTGGTTCCCAAGCTCCTCGTCAGAGAAGGTGACAAAGTCCTTGCCGGCTCACCGGTCTTGGCAGACAAGATGTCCCAGAAAATCCTCTTCACTTCACCGGTCAGCGGAGAAGTCATCGCGATCGTAAGGGGCGAGAAAAGAAAGTTGCTTGAAGTCCGCATCAAAGCTGACGAAACTCAAGAGTATGTCGATTTCGGTACCCGCAAGCCATCAGAAATGACAGCTGAGGAAATCAAGGAGCATCTCCTTGCCAGCGGTCTTTGGCCGGCCCTCGTCCAGAGACCTTACGGTATCATCGCCAATCCTGAGCTCAAGCCGAAAGCCATCTTCGCATCTGCTTTCTCCACTGCGCCTTTGGCAGCGAATGCAGAGTACGCGTACAGAGCCGACCTGGAAGACATCCAGACCGCCATCAATGCCCTGTCCAAGCTGACAGACGGCGGCTTCCACCTTTCACTTAACGGAGACAATTATTCAGGCACTCCTTTCCACAAGCTTGAAAACGTCATCATGCACACCTTCACAGGCAAGCATCCTGCAGGTAACGTCGGTGTACAGATCCACCACATTTCGCCGATCATGAAGGGCGAGACCGTATGGACTGTCAGCATGCCGATGCTCGCAGCGATCGGGCGTCTTTTCAACACCGGAAAATACAATGTGAAGAGAAAAGTCGCTGTCACCGGACCTGCAGCAGTTTCTCCTGCCTATGTCGAGGGCTTCCCTGGCATGGCCATGAAGGACATCGCGGAGTTCTGCGACAAGAACGTGAAGACCAGATTCATCAGCGGTGACGTCCTGACCGGAACAGCTGTCGGAGAAGAGGGCTTCCTCGGATTCTTCGACGACCAGATCACCCTGATCAAGGAAGGCGACGAATATGAGATGTTCGGATGGGCTAAACCGTTCAGATGCTCACAGTTCAGTGCTTCCAGAGCCTACTTCTCATGGCTTTCTCCTAAGAAACGTTACAATATGGACACCAACCTCCACGGCGGTGTACGTGCCTTCGTCCTTTCAGACGTCTACAGCAAAGTGCTTCCGATGAAGCTCTTCCCTGTACATCTGCTGAAAGCTTGTCTGGCAAACGACATCGACAAGATGGAGCAGCTCGGCATCTACGAAGTCCTTCCTGAGGATTTCGCACTCTGCGAGTTCGTCTGTCCTTCCAAGATTGAAATCCAGCAGATCATCTCTGACGGTATCGATCTCATGTTGAAAGAAATGGCATAAAGACATAGATTATGAATGGATTAAGAAAATTTCAAGATAAAATCGCGCCGACTTTTGAAAAGGGGAAAGGCAAACTCGGTTTCCTCCACTCGACCTTCGACGCATTCGACACCTTCCTCTTCGTGCCAAAGACAGTGACACACAGAGGATCTCATGTCAGAGACTGCGTGGACTTGAAGAGAGTGATGATCCTCGTCGTGTTCGCACTTCTCCCGGCCATGCTCTTCGGTACATGGAATGTCGGATACCAGTATGCAGCCGCCCATGGTCTTGACTGGGGCTTCTGGGCACAGTTCGGTCACGGTCTGCTCAAAGTGATTCCGCTCTACCTCGTTTCCTATATCGTAGGTCTCGCGATCGAGTTCACTTCCGCACAGATCAGAGGACATGAGGTCAATGAGGGTTACCTCGTCACCGGTATGATCATTCCACTCATCGTCCCGGTTGACGTTCCGCTCTGGATGCTGGCCATCGCAGTAGCTTTCGCCGTCATCATCGGCAAGGAAGTCTTCGGCGGTACAGGCATGAACATCTGGAACCCAGCACTTCTTGCACGTGCGTTCCTCTTCTTCTCCTACCCGAGCGCAATGTCCGGTGACAAGGTATGGTATGCAGACTTCCCTAATCTGATGGGCGAAGCGAACAACCACCTGGTTGACGGATTCACCGGTGCCACACCGCTTGCGAATGCTTCCCTCGACGGACTTGCAGCCAACGGTTATGATTTCATGAACATGTTCCTCGGAACCGTCCCAGGTTCAGTCGGAGAAACTTCAGTCGTAGCGATCCTCATCGGTGCGGTCATCCTCCTCTGGACCGGCGTTGCCAGCTGGAAGATCATGCTTTCTTCTGTACTCGGCGGTCTTGCTATCGGTTACCTCGGCTACGCATGCGGCTCTACTGATCTCCCGGGCTACTATCAGCTCATCATGGGTGGTTTCATGTTCGGTACCGTATTCATGGCAACTGACCCTGTTTCCTCAGCACAGACTGAGACCGGCAAATGGATCTACGGTTTCCTCGTAGGAGCCCTGGCTGTCACCGTCCGTCTCTGGAATCCTGGTTATCCGGAAGGAATGATGCTTGCCATCCTCCTCATGAATACCTTCGCACCGCTCATTGACAACTACGTCATCGAGATTTCTACCAAGAGAAGACTCAAAAGAAATAAAATCGCTTAAATATATATAGGTATGAATACAAACAGTAATACATATACAATCATATATTCGACTGTCCTCGTTGTGGTAGTCGCAGCGATTTTGGCTTTCGCTGCCGAGTTCCTCAAACCGGCACAGCAGAACAACATCAAGGTAGAGACGGTCTCCAAGGTGCTGACTGCTGCTCTCCAGGCAGATGAGACGGTCAATATTCCGGCAGATGCTTCCGACAAGGACATCATGGAAATGTATGCGAAATACATCACCGATGCCTACTTCATCGATTTCACCGGCAAGAAGGTCGGCGAAAGCATGAATCTCGGTAAAGAAGATCTGCAGAAGATCAAAGTGACCACCAACAGCGACCTCAAGGCGCAGAACGACCAGCTGAAAGCAGGTAAGACTGACAATCTGAGACTCCCGGTCTACCAGTTCGACATCAACGGGCAGGCGATCACCGTGATCCCTTGCTACGGTGCAGGACTCTGGGGTCCTATCTGGGGTTATGTCGCTGTCGCCGCTGACGGCAAGACCATCAAAGGTGCCATCTTCGACCATAAGTCAGAGACTCCAGGCCTGGGTGCCAAGATCGCAGAAGAGCCGTTCTACTCTACTTTCGCAGGCAAAGCCCTGGATCTCGCTTCTGAAGACAAGATCTTCAATGTAGAGAAAGGCCACCATGCCGAGGCCAATGTAGTGGACGCCATTTCCGGTGCCACCATCACCAGCCAGTCCCTCGGTCGTTCATTGAACAGATGGTTCACCGCTTACAGAAATTTCTTCAAGGAAATGGCAGCGGCCCCGGCAGAATGCTGGGAATGTGAAGAAGCTCCCGCATGCGGCGAAGCTGCAGAAGCTGCTCCTGAATGCTGCACAGCAGAACCTGAGAATAATACTAATAAGGAGGAATAATACATGAAAGACGTTAATTTGAAAGAAACATTGCTGAATCCGATTCTCAAGGGCAACCCTATCTCTGTCCTGGTACTCGGTATCTGTTCCTCACTTGCAGTGACAGTCCAGCTGAAAGGAGCTTGTATAATGGCGCTTTCTGTAACCATCGTCACAGCTTTGTCCAGCATGGTGGTTTCCATGATGAGAAAGTCGATTCCTAACCGTATCCGTATCATCGTTCAGCTGGTTGTGGTCGCCCTGATGGTCATTCTCGTCGACCAGGTGCTCAAGGCTTACGCCTACAGCGTCTCCAAGACCTTGTCCGTCTATGTCGGCCTGATCATCACCAACTGTATCGTCATGGGCAGAATCGAGGCTTTCGCCTTGGGCAACAAACCGATACCGTCCTTCCTTGACGGTCTCGGAAACGGTATCGGATATGGTCTTATCCTGATCGTCGTCGCATTCTTCCGTGAACTTCTCGGAAGCGGCTCACTCTTCGGATTCCAGATCATCCCTGATTCCTTCTATGCTGCCGGATATCTGAACAACGGTCTCGTGATTCTGCCGCCGATGGCCTTGATACTGCTCGGCTGCATCATCTGGATACAGAGAAGCATCCAGAAAGATTTACAGGAAAAATAACAACTAACTCAAATCAGAAATGGAATATTTAAGCTTGTTCGTAAAGTCAATCTTCGTTGACAATATGATATTCGCCTATTTCTTGGGAATGTGTTCCTACCTGGCGGTATCAAAAAATGTGAAGACAGCTACAGGTTTGGGTGCTGCTGTTATCTTCGTGCTGCTGGTCACCCTTCCTATCAACTACCTGCTGAACGAGTATCTGCTGAAACCAGGTGCTCTCGCATGGATGGGACCGGAGTACGCGGAACTTGACCTGAGCTTCCTGAGCTTCATCGTATTCATCGCCGTCATTGCCGCCATCGTGCAGATCGTGGAGATGGTCGTCGAGAAATTCGCCCCGTCACTTTACTCGCAGTTGGGTATCTTCCTGCCGCTGATCGCCGTGAACTGTGCTATCCTCGGCGGATCCCTCTTCATGCAGGAGAGAGAATTCGTCAACCTCGGTATGGCAACAGTATATGCACTGGGTTCCGGTATCGGCTGGTTCCTCGCTATCGTAGCTTTGGCAGCCATCAGGGAGAAACTGACTTACTCGAATGTACCTGGCCCACTCAAAGGTCTCGGTATCACCTTCTTTACCGTAGGTCTGATGGGTATCGCATTCATGACATTTATGGGTATTCAACTTTAATAAGGAGGACAAAGAATGGAAATGAAAATGACTATTTTATTAGCGGTGATCGTCTTCGTGATCCTCACGGTCGTCCTGGTTGCCCTTCTGCTTTTCATCAAGTCCAAACTGACCCCGAAGGGAACAGTGAAGATCGACATCAATGATGGAAGCAAGATCGTTGAAGTGACTCCAGGCCAGAACCTGCTCAACACACTCGCTGAGAAGAAGATTTTCCTTCCGTCAGCTTGTGGTGGAAAAGGTGCTTGCGGCCAGTGCAAATGCCGTGTCACTGAAGGTGGCGGAGAAATCCTTCCTACTGAGGTCGGTTTCTTCAACAGAAAACAGATCGCCAACCACTGGAGACTCGGTTGCCAGGTGAAAGTGAAAGAGAACCTGAGCATCAAGATTCCGGAATCAGCACTCGATGTAAGGAAATGGGAGTGCGAAGTGGTTTCCAACCACAATGTCGCTACCTTCATCAAGGAGTTTGTCGTCAAGCTTCCTGAAGGTGAGCATCTCCACTTCAAATCCGGTGGATATATCCAGATCGACGTTCCTGCAGTCACTGTCGACTACAAGGATATCGATGTGGACGAGCAGTACAGAGAAGACTGGGAGAAGATGGGTGTCTTCAACCTGAAGATGGTGAACCCTACTCCTACCATCCGTGCTTACTCTATGGCCTGCTACCCTGCTGAGGGTGATATCATCAAACTGAACGTACGTATCGCTACCCCTCCTATGGACAGAGCGACACACAAGTTCATCGACGTGAACCCAGGTGTATGTTCTTCTTACATCTACTCCCTCAAACCAGGTGACAAGATCACCATTTCAGGTCCTTACGGTGAGTTCTTCCTTCCGGAGAACCTTCCAGAGGATCAGGAGCTGATCTTCGTCGGTGGTGGTGCAGGTATGGCGCCTATGAGAAGCCACATCATGCATCTGTTCAGAACTGAGCACACGACCAGAAAAGTCAACTTCTTCTACGGTGCACGTAGCTTGAAGGAAGCTTTCTACCTCGAGGACTACCACGCTATCGAGAAAGACTTCCCGAACTTCAAGTTCAACCTTGCTCTCGACAGACCGGACCCTGCAGCTGATGAGGCAGGCGTACCTTATGTCGCAGGTTTCGTCCACAACGTCATGTACGAGACTTACCTGAAACAGCATGAGAACCCTGAGGATGCGATCTACCTCATGTGCGGACCTCCTATGATGGTCAAATCAGTTGTCAACCTGCTGGACAGCCTCGGCGTACCGCCAGAGAATATCCTCTACGACAACTTCGGTGCATAAGGCATCCCGATAAACAAGAAATCGGATCATCTTTTGAAGATGGTCCGATTTCTTTTATTTGAACAAGGCGTAAATCTTGATGATGAGCTGTGCTGGAAGCGAGAGCCGGGAGTGCAGATTGAAAGGAGCCTTGCGGATACCGGCTGCAAGCGCAGGAAAGGTGCTGAAAAGGTTCAGTTTATGAACTATGGAGTTCCAGCCCGTCGTCACGAAGATGTCACCGGAAATCGGCGCTACCGGACTTTTCTCCACATGTTCGCTGAAATGACTGTAGAGATCCATCATGTTCAAGGAAGACTGCAGCCTGCGTCCTGCATGGTCTGCAGAAGAAGCGGAAAAAGGATTGGACAAGCGGTAATGGTACAACGGACATGCCAGATGAGAATAGCTCCGGGCATACCAGAACAACTGTACCGACATATAGATATCGTCATGCATCTGATAAGGAGAGAAAAAGATCTCGTGCTCCTTGAAGAGTCTCCTGCTGAAACATTTCGTGACCAGGTAGGCCCTGGTCCTGTAGTTGAACAGATTCCGGATCAATGAATCCTTTTCCGCCAAGCTGTAGTCCCGTTCGCGGCAGAGTCGAGTCCGGTTTCCATATTCTTTGTAAAGATCGAAATAAATGATGTCGTCACCCGATTTTTCCGCACTTTCCATAAGTCTGGAAGCCGTATCAGGCTCGATCCAGTCATCAGAGTCGCAGAAAAGGATATAGTCACCGCTCGAAGCCTCCAACCCGTTCCTGCGGGCTGCGGAAACTCCGGCATTCTCCTGATCCAGAAGAATGATCCGCTCCTTCAGATGAGAGAACTTATCCTCTATCAGCTGACGGAGGATCTGCATGGAAGCATCCTTCGTCCCATCATTGACAAAGATGAATTCAGTCTCAGGATAAGTCTGGGACAGGACAGAATCAGCACATTGCCCGATATACTTCTCTACGCCATATATCGGGACAATGATGGAAATCTTCTTCATGTCAGACGATCTTTTGGAAACGATCCGGAATGCGGACGATCAGAGCGATCTCGAACATGGCCGGTTTATTCCAGGCATAAGGCGGACGTATGATGGTCTGCACAATTCTGGCGAAACGTACGGACCTTTCCCAATCATGTGCCTTGCGATCGGTCACAAGACGGATGGTCCTGGACCTGCGAGCCAGATGTTTCGTCCAGCCAGCCTCCCTTCTGGAAGGATCGGCGAAGCGAGCCTGGATACGTCCCAGATCGAAATAGCCGAAATGGAAAAGATAGAGATCTTTGCCGATATGGAAGTTATGCCCTTTGATCCGATGGAAACCGGAACCCCATCTCAATGGCCTTGCCTGAACTGATGGTTTCGTATAGCGCGTGGACAAGCGAGCATAATGCCGCTGAGACAAGAAAGGTAAAGTGGTCTGGATATCCCCTTCTTCCTCCGTATGCTGACCGACATCCACTCCCAGACCGGAAAGCGAGGACCGGATCTCGGCGTTACTCAGATATTCGGAAAGAGACAGACCCAGGGCCGGATCGACAATCAGGAACTCGTCAGCATCGACACCGATCACCAGATCATAGGTCCTGAACAGTTCCGCAGCTCTATCCGACAGGAAGGACAGACGTCCTTTCTCCGCCTCGACGACCTTGCCGGGAATCTTGTCACAAGCAATGACATTGACACCTGGACACCAGTCAGGAATCGGCTGATCCTTACCATCCAGATAAACATACAGATTCTCGTTCCCGAGTTCCGCACCATAGTAAGCTACCCACTTTCGCAGATAGAATTCATCATTGCGGACCATGGTCAACGCACAAATTTTCTTCATAACCTTCAGATTAGATTAAACATACCTCAAGATGATCTTCCGGATCAGATCCGAAATCGTCTTCGCCGAATCCGTAGCGGTCTCCAGCACCTCTGCAATGTTCTTATACTTCATCAGCTCGACACCGTTCTTCTCGTGCTTGAAAATGTAACCGATATAATCTTCATAAGCTTCATCGGCCGCATGCTCCAGTTCCGTGATGCGGTCACACTGCAGGACAATGGAACTGTAGTTCGACTGTCCGTGCTTCATCAAGCCCATGATGATGTTCAAGGCATCGGCCTGCGCATCGATATACTGGGCCAGATCTGCGATCTGGTCGTCGATCTTCGTCGGTGAATACAAGAGAAATGACTTCGCGCAAGTATTGATGTAATCCAGGAAATCATCGATGAAGTTGGCCAGGGACTGCAGATCCGCACGTTCGGAATTCGAATAGAAATGCCGGTACAGTTCCTCGTAGAAATCCGGGAGCAAGGCATCTGCCTGCACTTCACAGGCCTTCACTTCCTGCTCTAAATGTTTCCACATGGTACTGTCTGTCGTCTGGACCATATTCAGCAGCGCTTTGGACGCCTCCTTGATATAAGTGGTCTGCTGGTTGAAAATAGGAAGATCATAATTCTTCCTACTGAACAATCTACGGGCTTTGAATATTAATTTCATTACGGATTCATTTATCTCAAATATAGAATTAATTTTCCTGACATCATAGCGTTCTCCAGCGAAGGACCTTAAAAATTGTATCAAAACCTTAAAAAAAAGAAAATTCAACGATCAGAATCTTAAAATCTTCCTCGAATGAAAATAAGAAAGATAGTTTTGCAGAAAAAAGATGAAAACGATACTGACAGTACTTCTGCTCACGTTCGGCATCGGAATCACTCCCTGCCGCGCCGCCGGACAGACAGAAAAGACAGGACAGGTACGAAAGCCTGCCTTCTGCATCAGCACCGACCTCATGGAAGGAATCCGAGACAGACAGATGAACCTGCAGTTTTCCTATGACTTCCATCCGCAATGGAGCCTGACGGCCGGTGCTGGAATCCGGACAGGTCACCGTTCCGGAAAGATAGGCCTCCGGTACTATCCTTCCGTAATATCCGGTTTCTACTTGAGCGGAAACCTGGGTAAGGATCTGAGTACTGATCCGGATAAGGAGCAGGATACGAGTTTGAGTACGCCCCCGGGCAAGAATCCGGACAAGGAGCAGGATGGGCTGCCGGACCGTGGACAGCTGCCGGACCTGGAATTCGGACTCGGCTGGCAGATCAGTATCGGCAGTCATCTGATCTGCAGGATAGAAGTCTCTACCTCTGTCCTGGCTGAAGAACCTGCAATGTGGAACGAAGGCTTTGCCTTACAGATCGGTTACCGTTTCTGAATATGGAAAAAATAAGAATAATGAGAGATGATATAGAGGGTCGGGACCTTTTCTCCAAAACATTCAATCATCATACTTGCCCTCATCTGGGCACAACCTTGCTTTTCTTGGTCCCGGCCTTTCTATATCTTTCATCCTGCACGAGCGTTCCTGCGCCTGTGAATCAGGAAGTCATGATCACGACGAATGACAGTCGGCCTTGTCCGTCAGCGACAGAAGACTGCGGAACAGCCGATCTGCATATCTTCACCTACAATGACGATCCCCTGAAACGTCTGGATGCCTACCAGCATTATACAGACCCGGATCCTGCAAACATCAAGATCAGTTCGAGGAGCGGTAGAAAAACCGTCCTTCTCTGCGCGAACAGCCAGCGAGACTCCTTCAGCTGGCAGGAAATCCAGTCGCTCTACCATCTGGACCGTCTCAGTTTTCCACTGGAGAACGAAGATCCGGAGCGCCCGCTTTCTTCAGGACTGCTCCATCTCGAAGCCGGAGAGCAGCGGAAAGGACTCCGCCATGAACTGACTCCCTTCCTGTCCAGGATAGAACTGCATACCCTCAGGGTAGATTTCTCCGGAACCAGCTACCGAGGAAGTCCATTGACAGACATCAAGATCTACCTGACCAACGTGAACGGTGAGGTCACCTTGCTGGAGAAGGATTTTTCCCGGCCGGTCCGTTACATGAACCACCGGAAACTGGATCAGGATGGGCTGCAACGGTTCAAGCATCCGGAAATGCTCTTCCAGAAGATCGGGAACATTCCGGACCTGCGCACCTGCTGGCCCCAGGTAAGTCTTCATTGTTTTCCGAACACCTGTGCGACAGAAGACATGGGCACCTCATTTACCCGACTGGTCATCGAGGGCAAGATCAACGGCAAGACCTACTACTACCCGATTCCTATCGGCCGCAGATTGTCCAGAGTACCTTTTCCCAGGGCAGCGACGGACAAGGAGCCTCCCGGAATCCAGCGCAACTGCCGCTATGTCTATGAAGTGACGATCAGGAGAACCGGCTCCACGGATCCGGATACTCCCGTGGATTTCGGAACAGTAGAAACCGCATTGAATATCGAACCATGGAAAGAAAAACCAGCTTACAGCATCAGTTTCTGAACCTGGCAGGCTTGCTCTGCCTCTTGCTGCTGTCGTGCTCCTGCATCGGAACGACACCGACCGGAACGATGGATAGCATCAGACTTGTCCTGCCGGAAAGCAGTTTCAGCACCCGATCCTATGAACCGGAAGAAGAACGGCTCAGCGACATCCACATTTTCATCTTCAGCGCAGAAGGGGAACTGGAATTCTGCCGCCACCTGCAGGCTTCCGAACTGGAAAACTGCGGAGAAGGACGCTGCTGTGAAGTGCAGCTGATCCATGGCCGGACCTACGACATCCATATCTGCGCCAATATCGGCATAGAACCGGAAATCCGGACCCGGGAAGAGCTGGAGCGACTGACCTGCCACCTTTCCTGGCCGGACGACTATCGCGGTGGAATTCCGATGAGCGCCAGTCAGGAAGGGGTACGGATCGACCGCAGCAGGACACTGTTCCTGCCCCTCGAAAGACTGATGGCCAAGATCAGTCTGCAGTTCGACCGGAGCCAGCTTGCAGAAGATGTGGAACTGACGGTGCGCAGCGTCCGGATCGGGAATTGCCCGAAAAGATCCCTGATCTTCAGCAGAAACACCGTCACGACTGCCGATGCCCTCTTCCCGAACGGTTTTGTCCGGAACGCGGAAGAATGTGCGCCCCTCAACCGGAACCGCAAGGACGGAATCAGTGACGAGATTACCCTCTATCTGCTGGAGAACATGCAGGGCAAGATCGAAGGAACGGACGGAACAGCGGACGGCAAGCTCTTCCCTCCTGAAGATGTCCGTTCTGCCTGCGCCTCCTTCATCGAGATCAGCATGGAATACCTGTCTCCGAGATACTTCACCTCCAGCCGCGAGCTGAAATACAGGTTCTGGCTGGGAGAAGACAATGTGGATGTGAACATCGAAAGAAACTGCCATTACCGGATCATGGTCTGTCCAGCCGGAGACGGTCTGGATGCCGAGGGCTGGAGAATCGACAAGAGCGGGCTGCAGGACCTGTTGGAAGAAGTGGAATTCAAGATCCTGCCGGGACGTTACCTGGAAGGCAGGGTCGGCGAAGATCTTCATGTCTGGTGTGAATATCGTCCGTCCTGGGCCAATTTCGACATCGGGCTGGAAGAACTGGAGAATGATAAGGCCAGAGGACTCTATGATTACACCTTGGATCGGGACGGACGCGGTGTCGTGCTGCACCTGAGACACCCGGGACAAGGAATCCTGTACATGGAGGCAGGTCCTCCGGTCAACAGGAGCGACATGGTCTGCATCGAGATCCTGCCCGCCGCCTGAAGTTGAAGAGAATGCCCGTTCTGCCGTCTAAAGATAAGCGGCGGTATGAGAGTCCTTGCAGGACTTCATCTGTTCCGGCGTGCCGGAGTACACCAGATTTCCGCCCTTGTCTCCGGCCTCAGGGCCCAGGTCGATGACCCAGTCCGCTGCCTTGATGACATCCAGATTATGCTCGACCACGACAATGGTATGCCCTTTGGCCAGCAAAGCATCGAAGGATTTCAGCAGTTTCTCCACATCGTAGAAATGCAGACCAGTCGTCGGCTCGTCGAAGATGAAAAGGATGTGCTGGTGTTTTCCCGCTCTTGACGGAGAATCGTTCAGCGAGAGGAAGTAGGCCAGCTTGATACGCTGGCTCTCACCACCGGACAAGGTACTGCTGCTCTGTCCCAGCTTGATGTAGGAAAGTCCGACCTCCACCAGCGGCTGAAGCCGTTCCGCGATGCGCTGGGCGGTCGGTTCCGGCTGTGCACCGAAGAAGGCGATCGCTTCCTCAACGCTCATGTTCAGAATGTCGTCGACATTCATGCCCTTGTACCTGACCTCCAGGATATCCGGCTTGAAACGTTTTCCACCGCAGGCTTCGCAGACCATCGTGACATCCGCCATGAACTGCATGCCGATCTTCACGAAACCTTCTCCCTGACATTCCGGGCAACGGCCTCCATCCATGTTGAAGGAGAAATGTGACGGGGTATAGCCATTGATCTTCGCATATTGCTGCTCGGACAGGAGTTTACGGATATCGTCATAGACTTTCAGATAAGTGACAGCGTTCGAGCGGGAACTCTTGCCGATCGGATTCTGATCCACATATTCGACCTGATCGATCCGGTCCAGGCTGCCGCTGAGGTTGCGGAACGTACCCGGAACCGCCCCGGACTGGTTGATGTGGCGATAAAGTGCCGGATAAAGGATATCTCCGACCAGAGAGGACTTTCCGCTTCCGCTGACACCGGTCACTACAGTCAGCACATTCAACGGGAAGTTCACGGTAATGTCTTTCAGGTTATGCTCCATAGCCCCTTCTACGGTAATGCTGTAGTTCCATGGACGTTTTTCACGGACATAGCGCTGACGGATTCCTTTCAGGTACTGGAGCGTCAGGGAGCGGTCCACGGTCTCTTGACTGTATTCCGCCTTCAGAGGTCCCTGGAAGACGATTTCTCCACCATAGATTCCGGCCTTCGGTCCGATATCGATGATTTCATCGGCGGCATTCATGATTTCCTCATCATGTTCGACGACCACTACCGTATTGCCGAGGTCACGGAGCTTCTTGAGGACGGAAATCAGTCTTTCGGTATCGCGTGGATGAAGACCGATGCTCGGTTCATCCAGGATATACATGGAACCGACCAGGGAACTGCCGAGGGCGGTCACCAGGTTGATCCGCTGGCTCTCACCACCGGAAAGCGTATTGGAAGTACGGTCCAGGGTCAGGTAACCCAGGCCGACATCTTCGATATAATGCAGGCGGGACAGGATATCCGCGATCGACTTCTCCGCGATCTTGCGGTCATGCTCGTCCAGCTGAATGTTTTCCAGAAATCCGATCAGCTGAACGACATTCATGCTGAGCAGCTCGTGAATGTTCTTTCCTCCGACCTTCACATACAGTGCATCCTTGCGCAGCCGGCTGCCGCCACATTCATGGCAGACGGTCTTTCCGCTGTACCGGTTGAGCATGAACTTGTACTGGATCTTGTAGCGGTTGGCTTCCACCCACTTGAAGAATTCGTTGAGTCCGGTGACGGTCGTTTCCTCACTGTCCCCTTTCCTTCCATCCCAGATGACCTCCTTCTGGGCCGGAGCAAGATTGCAGTAAGGGACGAAGATCGGCACGTCATAACGTTCCGCATTCAGCACCAGCTGATCCTTGAACCAGCCCATCTTGTCTCCCCTCCAGCAGGCGATGGCACCATCATAGATGCTCTTGCTCTTATCCGGGATGACCAGATCCTCGCTGATTCCGATGATCTTCCCCAACCCTCCGCAGACCGGGCAGGCGCCCAATGGGCTGTTGAAGCTGAACATGTATTCATCCGGATGCTCGAAGGTCATGCCGTCCGCTTCGAAACGGTCATTGAAATCCTCCAGCTCCGTCACGGTCTTTCCTTCCCCGTCCACATATTCCTTGCGGACACGGAGAATGCCTTGACCGGCATCGAAAGCGGCGGCGATGGAAGAATGGAGGCGCGTGTTGAGATCCTCCCACTCCAGGTCCGGCATCGGGCTACCATCATTGGCCTGAGCCTTACCCTCTACAATGGCAGGGATTTTCAGACGGTCGACCAGCAGATACAGTTCCTCGGGATACTCACCGCTCTCGGCTCTTTCCATCACTTCCTCGATCCTCAGGATCCTGTCGGTGAAGAAACGGGAATAACCTTCCTCCTTCAAGCGCAGCATGAGTTCCACCTTGTCCTCGCGGGCTTTCCAATTCAGGTCCGCCAGGATATAGACCGCAGACCTCTTGCCGTCGAGAATGTATTCCATGACATCCGTCACGGTATGGCAACGGACTTCCTGGCCGGAAATCGGAGAATAAGTCTTTCCGATACGGGCGAAGATCATCCGCAGATAATCATAGATTTCAGTGGTCGTGGCGATCGTGGAGCGAGGATTCTTCGTATTGACCTTCTGCTCGATGGCGATTGCCGGCGGAATCCCTTCGATCAGTTCCACATCCGGCTTGGACATCCGGCCCAGGAACTGACGGGCATAGGAAGAAAGGCTCTCCGCAAAACGGCGCTGTCCTTCCGCAAAAAGCGTATCGAAAGCCAAGGAGGATTTGCCGGAACCTGAGATTCCGGTAATGACCACGAACTTCCCTCTCGGAATCTCCACGGTCACGTTTTTCAGGTTGTTTACCTTCGCTCCTTTGATGATGATGTTCCCTTCGTCCATAGTTTCTCCATTAAATTCTCCGCAACCTTCTCCCTACCAGCGGCTTACACTGAAAATACCGCATCCGGCCCTGGAAAAGGAAGCTTACAAAGTTAGCAAACTTTAGACGTAGAATGTAGCCGAATGTATTTTTTTTGATATTTTTTGCAAAAAAATTTGGAGTGTATCAAAATTTTCGTACCTTTGCATCCGCATCAGAAAAAATGATGCGAACGATTGACAAGTCTGGTGCGGTAGTTCAGCTGGTTAGAATATCGGCCTGTCACGCCGAGGGTCGCGAGTTCGAGTCTCGTCCGCACCGCAAAAAAGCTCTGGAGTTTTTCTTCAGAGCTTTTTTCGTATATATCCTGTTCCGGTAAGATCTCCTCTGTCCGCTTCCGAGTCCTCCATTCCAGTTCCGAGAAATCCCCCGAGCGAGGCCTTTCAGCAATCAGCGGTTATTCTCCACCTCTCGCAAAGTCTTGCGGAAACGCGCACGGAACATCAGTCCGGCACTGGTCAGTCCCAACGGAAAAGAAAACCAGATTCCTGTCAAGCCCCAGTCGAAGACAAAGCCGAAGATATAAGCGGCCGGCAGACTGATCACGAAATAAGACAGGAAAGCGATCGCCATCACCGGTTTCACATCCGCGATTCCCCTCAACGAATTCGCATAAGTACATTGCATGCCGTCCCCGAACTGATAGATGCAGAAAGGAATGATGAGCTGGGCGACCATCAGCTGCACCTCAGCATCGTCCGTGAACCAGGAACCCAGCGTATCGCGCAGCACGAAGACAAAGACGCTGACCGTGAACGCCAGCAGCATGATCAGGTGGAAACCGGCGCGGCTGGCATCCCGCACGTTCTTCACATCGTTCTGCCCCCGGAAATAGCTGACTCGCACCGCCACAGCCGCCGCCATCCCGTAATACAGCATGTAACCGAGCTGACCGATGGTCAGCATGACCTGGTGTGAAGCCAATGAAATCTTGTCGATCCAGCCGACCATGATGGTGCTGAGGCTGAAGGAAGCCGTCTCCATACCCATCTGCAAAGCCACCGGAAGTCCAAGCCTGCCGATATTGAGGAAAACCTTCCAGCTGGCCGGAACCTTGAAGAAACCCCTATGATAGATCCGGTAACGCCGGAAAGAGAGGAAAGCCGCAGCCGCTACGAGTACCATGAAGACACGCGAAATGAAGGTCGCGAGTCCGGCACCGAGAAGCCCCAGTTCCGGCAGTCCGCATTTTCCGTAGATCAGCAGCCAGTTCCCGACGATGTTGAGCAGATTCGCAGAGATCATGATCCACATCGGCGTGACCGTATCCGTGATACCGTCCGAGAATTGCTTGAAAGCGTTGAAAGCCAGTATAAAGGTCAATGAGGCCAGCTGGACCAGATAATAAGGTCGGATCAATGGCAGCAGGTCCTCCGGCTGTCCAAGCCGGTCCAGATGGAAATACAGCAGCGTCATCAGGCCGGTCAGCAGCAGGCCCATGGCAATGTTCGCCAGCAGCCCGTTCTTGAAATCCCTGCCGATGTCCTGCGTCCGTCCCTTTCCGAAGAGACTGCCGATGAAAGGCGTCAGACCGTAGGAAAAGCCGGTCGAGAACACGATGACCAGACCGAACATGTTGTTCACGAAACTGGCCGCCGCAAGATCATCCGTACCATGATGTCCCACCATGATGGTATCCGCGAAACCCAGCACGATCATCCCCAGCTGCCCGACCATGATCGGTAAACCGAGTCTGACGAGATTTCTGTAATGGTTGCCGTATCTGTTCCGGAACATAAGTTCTATTTTTCAGGAGGGAGCATCTTCCCCTTCTCAGGAACATCAGCAGCCGAGCGGCTGAAAGTGACCAGCAGAACACCTGCCACTACCATGGAAGCCGCCAGAATCTTCTGCCAGTTAAGCTGATCCATTCCGATGTAGATACTGATGACCGTGGCAATGATCGGCTGCACATAGGTGTACATGCTGACCAATGTCGGACGGATTCTCTTCTGGCCGATCGGGATGAGGAAATAAGCCATGAAAGTCGCGAAGAAGACCAGATAGCCCAGTTCCCAGTAGAAAGAAGAGGACTGCACCGCATAATCGAAGGCAACCACCTCCTTCGCCCCCATCGGCAAAGCCAGGACAGTGGAGAAGAGGAAGATCCATTTCATGAAAGTCACCGGTGAATACTTGGCGATCAGCGGCTTGAAGATACCCAGGTACAAGGAGAACGAAAGGCTGTTTCCGATCAGCAGAATGATGCCGAGCGGCGTCGTTTCCGTCACACCGTTCGAACTGGCCACGCTGTTGAAGATCAGGAAAAGGATACCAGCGAAGCTCAAGGCCACTCCCCCGGCTTTCTTGACGGTGATCGGCTCCTTGAGCACGACCGCCGCGATCAGCATGGTGAAGATCGGAGAAGTCGTCACGATGATGGAGCAGTCCATCGGAGTGATCAGCGGAATTCCCATCAGGAAAGTGATCTGTGTCAGGAAGAAGCCCAGAAAAGACGCCGCGAAGATCTTCGGAAAATCCTTCCTGTCCACCTTCTCTTTCGGCAGAAAGAAGGAAGTCAGCCAGAACAAGGCTCCGGCAAATACCGACCTGAGGAGGAAAAGGCCGAAAGGTGAGATCACTCCCCCGGAAGTAAGATCTTTGCAGATGATGATATTGAACCCGAAGATAGCGTATGCCGCAAAGCAGACGAAATGTCCGAGCCACTGGTTATTTCTATCCATATTGACAATGTTCAGACCGCAAAGGTAATGCTTTTAATACTCATTTTATTGATTTTGCAAAGGAAGATGAACATCCTTCCGGAAATATACATACCTTTAGCACGATAAGACAGAACATATGGACAACACTAGTACTGAAATCTGGATCGCCTTCGGGCTGACCTTGCTGGCCGGACTCTCCACCGGTATCGGCAGTCTCATCGCCTTCCTGGCGAAGAAGACAAACACCAAATTCCTGTCCGGTGCGCTCGGCCTCAGTGCCGGTGTCATGATCTACGTCTCCTTCATGGAACTCATGCCGGAATCCGTCGGACTGCTGTCCGGACTGCACTCCGGAAGATTGGCTGAAGTGATCATGCTGGGAACCTTCTTCCTGGGCATCGCCTTCATCGCCCTGATCGACTGGCTGGTTCCGGAAGAAGAGAATCCGCACGAAGTCCATCAGGACAGCGACTATACTCACCTGGACCGGGAAAAAGATAAGAAGAAGCTCAAGCGGACCGGCATCATGATGATGATGGCCATCGCCATCCACAACTTCCCGGAAGGTCTGGCCACCTTCGCTTCCGCCCTGACGAACTGGGACGTCGCGCTTCCCATCGTCTTCGCGATCGCCATCCACAACATTCCGGAAGGCATCGCCGTTTCCGTTCCGATCTACCATGCGACCGGAGACCGCAGGAAAGCCTTTGCCTATTCCTTCCTTTCCGGCCTGGCGGAACCAGCCGGCGCAATTCTGGGCTACCTTTTCCTCCGCCCTTTCTGGACCCCGACCCTGAACGCCGCCCTGCTGGCCTTCGTTTCCGGAATCATGGTCTACATTTCTTTCGATGAGCTGCTGCCTGGTACGGAAAGATACGGCCACCACCATCTGGGTGTCGCCGGAGTGATCGGAGGCATGGCCATCATGGCCGTCAGCCTGCTATTCATATGAATCCCCGAGTTTCTTTCCCCGCAAGAAAGCAGGTATAAATCTGGAAAATGACAAAAGAATCACTATTTTTGCAAGGAACAACTATCCATGAAGCCGTGATGTTCCGGCCCATTGAAAACACTTAGAAATAACGATATGAAAGATTACAGAAACGACAACCGTGTAGTGCTGACCCTGGACGCAGGGGGTACGAACATGGTTTTCGGAGCCATGAGAGGCGGTGAATTCATCACCGCACCTATTACCCTACCATCCAATTCTTCTGAGCTGGACCTTTGCCTCCAGACCATGGTCAAAGGCTTCAAGGCCATCATCGAAGCCATCGGCTGCGAGCCGGATGCCATCAGTTTCGCCTTCCCTGGACCTGCGGACTATCCGCACGGAATCATCGGCGGCTATCTTCCGAACTTTCCGTCCTTCCGTGACGGTGTGGCACTCGGACCTTTCCTCAGCCGCACCTTCGGCGTGCCGGTCTTCATCAACAACGACGGCGATCTTTTCGGCTACGGAGAAGCAGTCGGAGGCATGCTCCCGGAAATCAACGCCCGTCTTGAAGCGGCCGGCAGTGCCAAACGCTACAGGAACCTGATCGGTTATACATTCGGCACCGGCTTCGGTATCGGTGTCGTCGTCAACGGAGAACTCAACCGTGGAGACAATTCCTGCGTGGAGACCTTCTGTCTGCCTCACAAGGATGACCGCAACATCATCGTCGAAGAAGGAGTTGCCGTCAGAGCCGTGAAACGTGTCTATGCGGAGATTTCCGGTGACAAGGACCACAAATTCGAACCGAAAGACATCTACGACATCGCTGAAGGCAAGATTCCAGGAAACGTAGAAGCCGCAAAAGAAGCCTTCCGCAAGATGGGAGAAGTAGCCGGTGACGCCATGGCGACAGCCGTGACCCTGACCGACGGCCTCATCGTGATCGGCGGAGGCATCACCGCTGCCAAGAAATACATCATGCCGGGGCTCCTCGCTTCCCTCAGATCCAAGATGCACACGCTTGGCGGAGATGAGCTGAACCGTGTCCAGATGGAAGTCTATGACCTGGACAATGAAGAAGAGTTCGCAGCCTTCGCGAAAGGCAGCGAGCGCAAGATCAAGATCTACGGCAGCGATGAGGAGGTTACCTATGATCCGCAGAAAAGAATCGGTGTCTGCCTCTCCAAGATGGGAGCCAGCAAGGCCATCTCTACCGGTGCATGGCTCTTCGCGCTGGACCGTCTGGACGCCGGTGAGGATCTCCTGTATCCGATGAAGTTCGAGCCTTACCTCAAGACCGTCATCTGGGGCGGCAGCGGCATACCGGGCTTCAAAGGCATTGAAACGGATCAGGAGAAGATCGGCGAAAGCTGGGAACTCTCCGGAGTCAAGGGACACGAGTCCATCGTAGCCAACGGTCCATTGGCAGGGAAGAACATCACTGCACTCATCGACAGATATAAGGAGCAGCTCATCGGCAAAAGCAACTGGCTCAAGAACGGTAATGAATTCCCGCTTCTGATCAAGTTCATCGATGCTGAGAAAGACCTTTCTCTCCAGGTGCATCCGAATGACGAGCTGGCTGCCGTGCGCCACAACGGCTCCAAAGGAAAATCCGAGATGTGGTACATCATCGACGCCAAGCCGGACGCTCACCTGCTGTCCGGCCTGAGCAAGAAGATCACTCCGGAAGAGTACGAACAACGTGTAGCTGACAATACCATCACCGATGTCATCGCCCGTCACAACGTGAAGGCAGGAGATGTCTACAACCTCCCAGCAGGACGTATCCATGCGATCTGCGCCGGCACTTTCCTTGCCGAAATCCAGGAGACTTCAGACATCACCTACCGTATCTACGACTACGGACGTCTCGGACTGGACGGAAAGCCAAGAGAGCTGCACACGGAACTGGCCAAGGACGCCATCGACTATACGGTCCATGATGACTACAAGACCCAGTACAAGCACCATATGAATGAAGAATGCGTACTGGTGCAGTGCGAGCATTTCACGACATCCCTGCTGGACCTTGACCGTCCGTTCCACAAGGATCTGTCCTATCTGGACACCTTCCTGATCCTCATCTGCACGGAAGGCTCCGGTATGGTCAAGGACAACAAAGGCAACACTGTTCCGCTTCACCGCGGCGAGACCATGCTCATCCCTGCCAGCACGCAGGAGATCCGGATCGTTCCAGACGGAAAAATGAAGCTTCTGAGCAGTTTCGTATAGGCTGAGAGCTGAATAAAAGACTATAAATCCCCTTGAAATGATATGACCCCCAAAAGTTGGACGGTTAATATTGATTAAGAGGCCTTCTTAGATTGGAATAAAGCTCGGTATTGTACCGGGCTT
>RCNI01000198.1_pt1 | contig 39957 bp, 30 predicted proteins | sample 2041151 | NCBI WGS metagenome assembly RCNI01 (sample SAMN09708214, study PRJNA481090) | feces metagenome | isolation source: feces | place: Antarctica: Albino Rookery
TCAGCGCCCCGGACACGGCTGTGCAGCCGTGTCCGGGGCGCTGTTTTGCTCAGATTGAATATATTATTTGCCGGCAGCTTCCACCCGTTCCCGGGCTGCCTTTTCGGCGGCACGGCGAATGCGGGCCATGGTCTGCTTTTTCTGCTTGTCCCACTTATCCAGTGCATCCCGGCCGGGCTTTTCATAGATGCGGCCAATGCGCCAGTGCAGGCCGTCCCGCCGCATCAGCTTAAAGCGCACCAGCCAGGGGCCGTGCTGTGCACACTTTTGCAGGCTGTAATAGCCGGTGTTGCCACGCTTGAGCCACACGTCATCGGGATCTTTTGCAAGCGGCGCACCGCACTCCGGGCACCGGGTGTCCTGTGCATCCTCGCGCTCACGCCAGGCTTCGCGGGAGAGATCCGGCCCAAAGATGGAAAAGTTCCGATAATCCCCTTCGCCCGCAATCACAGCGGCCTTGAGCTGCTCGTCCTCGGTGGGGTAAGCGGCAATGCCTGCTTCAAGATCAATGCACTGGCACACTTCGGCCGTGTACTCGGCATCCGACAAGGCATCGTGGAAGGCACGATCCCGGGGCAGGCCCATGCGCTCCACCACGGATTCCAGGGTCATGCCCTCGCCCTCGCCCCGGGGCCGCTGCGCCAGAAAGACCTGTTGCAGATCATACCAGCGTACCGGCCAGTTTTCGTCGATGCCGTTCAAAAACAGATTCTGCTTGAGCACCGGCACATCGTCCAGGCCCCACTCGGCCAGAGCTGCATCCCTGCCGCACCAGTCCAGAAACTGCTGCAAGCCCTGCCGAATAGGCACACCGTTGTCCAGCTGCTGCTGGGTCATGCCGGTAACCTTGGCAATGTGATGCTGCAATTTGCGGAAAATCCGCGGCTTGAGCGTGATGGAAAACCGGTCCTGCACGTGGCCTGCCGGGTCCACCTTTACCGCACCGATCTGAATAATCTCGCCGCGCAGGGTCTGCTCAACCCCATGATAATCAAACAATCGGGGCTTATACCCGATATTCCATTCCAAATCAAAAATTACAAGCTGCATGATGGCGTCCTCCCCGCCGGGGCTCCGCTGGGAGCCCCCAAAAATAAACCCGGTTCCGTTGCTGCCGGGCGGTGCTGCGGCCCACAATCCCGGTCAGCACATACGGATATTATTTTACACGAAAAGTTCCCGGAGTGCAAAGGCTCTTTTGCGCTTCGGGAACTTTTTATTGCATCAGCGTTAATTATGCCGCCGGAATCAGTTCCAGCTGTACCCCATCACGGGTGGGAATCACCCGGAAGAGATTGCCGTTCTGAATGCTGCCTTCCGGGAACAGGCTGCCGAATTCCGCAGTGAATTTGTCATCCACCTGGAAAAGATACACATATTCATAGTTCTCCGCCAGCTCCTGCGCCCAGGTCTGAGCGGTGAAGGGGGCCGTCCACAGATCGCCCTCTTCGTAGGGGCTGCCGATGCTGGACGTATGCTCCGGCAGATGGGCGGGATGCAGCTCGTAATCCAGCTTGATGGTGGTCAGGCCGTAATCCCGCTGCGCCACCACATATACCGGAAGCTCCTGCTGCCCGGAGTAGAGTGCCCCGATGCGCTGCGCTGCCTGTGTATAGGCACGCTGCTGATTCTGGGTAGCCGCAGCCGCCAGCGGCGCATGACAGAGATTGGTCAGAATGGGCACCGGGCTGGGGCTTGTGATGAGCAGCCACACTGCGGCACTGCCCGCCGCAGCCAGAGCCGCCGCCCGGGGCCGGCGCTCTTCCAGAACCGGGCCCAGCGCACCGGCCAGCACCACCAGCAGGGCGGTAAGCCCGGTGTTCAGATAGCGCGAGAGCGATGCCAGAATGGTGGCCTCCGCCGGATCGAACCAGAAAAGGTAGGTAAAGAGCGTTGCCGCCGTGTAGAGAACGGCGCAGGCTGCCGCCCCCAGCAGCACCGCCCTGCCCCGCTTTTTCCATGCTTTGGGCAGCAGCAGGCACAGGCCCAGAGCCAGCAGGGCCAGCACTGCCACCAGCGCGGCATAGGGCATATGCACCACGCTGCCGTAGTTTGTGTCGCAAAAAATATTCCAGCCGAAATATTGTATCGTATCCAGCCGCCACTGGGGCTGACCCCGGAACAAATCCAGCAGGGCGCCGGCGGTCAGGCCCTCCGGTGACCAGCGCAGCGGCACCTGATGAACCCGCAGAAACAGGCCCCATATCTTGCTGCCTGCAAGCGCTGCCGCCGGCGGGGCCAGCAGCCACAGAACAATTTGTCTGCCCTGCACCCCAAGAAGTTTTACATTTTTGCGCTGCACCAGCACGGTGACAGCTGCCACTGCAACGGCCATTACTACAAATGCTGTGCCGCTGCTTTTGGTCAGGGCCAGACAGAAGCTCTGGGTGCACAGCATCACCAGTTCCGAAAGCTTGCCCCGGCCCCACAGCCAGACCATCAGCAGCACGGCAAACTGTACCCCCAGCAGACCGTCCACTGTGGTTTCGGCATAAAATGCGGGATATACGGCCAGCGGAGCCGCAAACAGAGCCAGGGCCGCAGCCGGCAGTGCGGCTTTTTTGCGCACAAAACCAATGGGATACAGCAAAAAGCCCAGTGCAAATATATTTTGCAGAAAAATTGCCACATCCTCACGGAAGCCAAGGCCCGAGGCCCGCATCAGCAGATACTGGAACAATGCCGGGCCGGGGGGATATTCCCGGTAGCGATCTTTGCCTGCGGCCAGCGCGGGCAGAAGATCCTGCCCCACCATGGCTTTGAGCGCCCGGCCCCAATGGGAATATTCATCCCAGTTGGCATAACGGTGGCCCCGGCTGATCCACCACAGAAAGGCAGCGCCCAGCACAAACAGCCAGAAGCCCGGCCCCAGCAGATTTTTCAAAAAGTCCCTGCGGGCTGCGCCGCTTTTTTGGCGCAGCAGCGCCCAGACCAAGTAGACGGCGGAACCGCCCGCCTCTGCCAGAAACAGGACGGGCGCTGCACCCAGCACGCCGACCATGCCCAGCAGGCAGGCAATCACAATAAGACTGCTCCAGCAAAGCGGAAGAATTTCTTCAAAGCGGCGATTCAGCCGATGGGCCAGTGCCAGCGGCAAAGGCAGCAGCAGGGGCAAAAGAATGAGAAACGGCATTGTGTTTCCCTCCTATCTATTAAAGAATGGCGGATGCCCGCGCAAAAAGACTGCATCCGCTAAAAAAATTCTGCCCACCCCGTTTTTATTGCATGCGAGGTGGGCAGTTTTTTTCATGTAAATCAGCAGGCGCCGGCGGGCAGAGGCTGACGGCCGGTGCGGGGCACACGCTGCTGTTCCGAAGCAGGCTGATCCATGGGAGCGCCGGGGCCTTGCTGGTCCAGCCGTTCCCGTGCCACAGCCAGCATCAGCTTGATGCGGTTTTCCTGATTGACCCGGGTTGCACTGGGGTCATAGTCGATGGGTGTGATGTTGGCCAGCGGATACAGCGCACGAATCTTGTTGATCATGCCCTTGCCGCAGATATGGTTGGGCAGGCAGCCGAAGGGCTGAGCACACACGATGTTCTCATAGCCGGCTCTGACCAGCTCGATCATTTCGGCGGTGAGCAGCCAGCCCTCGCCCATCTTGTTGCCCATGCCGATGATACCCTGAGGCAGCTTGACCAGTTCCTTAAAGGGCAGGGCTGCATGGAAGCCGTTCTCACGCAGTGCTTCGCCCATGGCCTTTTCCACGCTGTCCATCATATCCAGCAGGGCCAGCGGAGCGGTTTTCTGCCACATAGGGCCGCCGTACAGCCGGGCTGTGAGCACCGTATTGTAAATGCAGTACTGCACAAAGCCCAGCAGACCGGGCATATTCACCTCGCAGCCCTCTTCGGCCAGGAAGTTGCACAGATCGTTGTTGCCCAGAGGGCTGTATTTGACGTAAATTTCGCCTACAACGCCCACCCGCACCTTGGGTGTACGGCGCATGGGAATCGCTGCGAACTCGGCAGCCATGGGCGCAAAGGCGCGCTTTATATCGCCCAGCGCGATGCCCTTGCCCTGACGCAGCTGTGTGCTGAGGCGGGCAACCCAGCTCTGAGTGAGCTGCTCGGCATCGCCCTTGTGGATTTCGTAGGGCGCGGTCTGGTTGTGCAGGGTCATGAGCATATCGCCGTAGAGAATGGCAGCCAAAGCACCCCGCAGCATGGGCAGGTCCATCTTAAAGCCGCTGTCCTTTTCCAGGCCGGAAAAGTTCAGGCTGGCCACCGGGATATTGCCAAAGCCGGCCTTATACAGGGCCTTGCGCAGCAGATGGATGTAATTGCTGGCGCGGCAGCCGCCACCGGTCTGGGTAATCAGCAGAGCCGTGTGGTCCAGATCGTACTTGCCGCTTTGCAGTGCATCCAGAAACTGGCCAATGACCAGAAGCGCAGGATAGCAGGTATCGTTATGTACATACTGCAAGCCCAGCTGTGCCACCTGGCTGCCGCAGTTGCCCAGCACTTCCACCTTATAGCCTTCGTGGTTCAGAACTGCCTTGAGCAGAGCGAACTGAATCGGTGCCATATTGGGAATCAGAATAGTGTGGGTGGCCTTCATCTCAGGGGTAAATTTGGGATAGGTCATTTCCATCGAAATCAAGCCTCCTCCTGCGCATCATGCGCATTCAAGCGATCGCGCTCATCCAGTGCAGCAAACAGGCTGCGCAGCCGGATGTTTACAGCGCCCAGATTGGTAATTTCATCGATCTTGAGCTGGGTATACAGCTTGCCGCCCTGCTGTAGAATTTCGCGGGTTTCGTCGGTGGTTACGGCGTCCACGCCGCAGCCGAAGCTGACCAGCTGCACCAGTTCCATATCCGGCTGGCCGGTCACATACTTGGCCGCCGCATACAGACGGGCGTGATAGGTCCACTGGTTCAGAACGCTGGTGGTGAATTTCTGCTGCTTCCAGCTCACGCTGTCCTCGGTGATCACCGCAGCGCCGTACCGCCCGATCAAGGTGTCGATGCCGTGGTTCACTTCCGGGTCCACATGATAGGGCCGGCCGGCCAGCACAATAATCCGCCGGCCTTCGGCCCGGGCACGGGCGGTGATTTCCTCGCCCTTGGCGCGAATCTGGGCCATGTGATGCTCATATTCGGCATAGGCGGCATCCGCGGCGTGCTTTACGTCCCGCCGGGTGATGCCTGCAAAGTGCTGCTGCAATACGCCCGTGATCTTGGTCACAAAATCCTTGGGACGATGCAGGCCCAGATAATCATATACAAACGGCGTGGTTTCCAGCGTGGGGCAGTTGCCTGCCAGAACCTCGGGATAATAGGCCACCACCGGGCAGTTGTAGTGATTGTCGCTGATGCCCTCGTCCAGATTGTAGGTCATGCAGGGGTAGAAAATTGCATCCACGCCCATGTCGCACAGGGCCTGAATGTGGCCGTGCGCCAGCTTTGCGGGGAAACATACCGTATCACTGGGAATGGTGCTCTGACCGGACAGATACAGCTTTCGGCTGGAAAGCGGGCTGTGCACCACGGTAAAGCCCAGATCGGTGAAGAAGGTATGCCAGAAGGGGAACAGCTCCCACATATTCAGCGCCAGAGGAATGCCAATGGTTCCCCGGCTGCCCTTTACCGGCTCGTAGCCAAGAATCAGGCGGCGCTTATATTCGTACAGGTTCAGGTCACCCTCATCGGTGTGGCCGTTCACCGGGCGCTCGCAGCGGTTGCCGCTGATAAAGCGCTTGCCGCCCGCGAAGGTGTTGATGGTCAGCTGGCAGTGGTTGCCGCAGCCGTTGCAGGGAACGCTCTGCACCTTTTGGGTGAAGGCTTCCAGACCGGCGGCATCCAGCAGTGCGCTGGTGCTGCCGCTTTTAGCCAGCTTGCGGCCGTGCAGGGCTGCACCGAAGGCGCCCATCAGGCCCGCAATGTCGGGGCGGATCACTTCCACGCCCATCTCTTTTTCAAAGGCGCGGAGCACGGCTTCGTTGTAGAAGGTGCCGCCCTGCACCACGATATTCCGGCCCAGCTCCTTGGGGCTGGAGGCGCGGATTACCTTGTAAAGGGCGTTCTTGACCACGCTGATGGACAGGCCCGCCGAAATATTCTGGATGGATGCGCCGTCCTTCTGAGCCTGCTTGACGCTGCTGTTCATGAACACCGTGCAGCGGCTGCCCAGATCCACAGGCTTATCCGCAAACAGGCCCAGCGCTGCAAATTCCTTCACGTCGTAGCCCAGCGCCTGGGCAAAGGTCTGCAAAAAGCTGCCGCAGCCGCTGGAGCAGGCCTCGTTCAGGAAGATATTACTGATGGCTCCGTGCTCGATTTTAAAGCACTTCATATCCTGACCGCCGATGTCGATGATGAAATCCACATTGGGCATAAAATATTTTGCAGCGGTGAAATGGGCCACCGTTTCCACCACGCCGTAATCTGCGCCAAAGGCGTTTTTAATCAGTTCCTCGCCGTAGCCGGTGGTGGTGGTGCTGGCCACCTTCAGGCCCGGATGCTCTGCGTACAGCTGCTGCAGCACCTGCCGGATCAGCGGCACCGGGTTGCCCAGATTGGGCCGGTAATCGGTAAACAGAATATTGGCGTTCTGGTCAATCACCACCATTTTTACGGTGGTGCTGCCTGCGTCGATGCCAATATGCACCGGGCCGCAGTCAGGGCCGAACTCCACACAGGGCACGCTGGCCCTCATGTGGCGCTCGTGGAATTCCCGATATTCCTGCTCATCTTTGAACAGCGGCGGCTGGCTGGCGTACTCGCCTGCCGGGCGCATGGCCATGCGGCGCAGCACCTCGTTCAGATCCAGGGTGTCATCCGCATAGAAGGCAGCGCCCAGCGCCACAAACAAAAGGCTGTTCTGGGGCAGAAGTCCGGTTACGCCCAGCGCCTGATCGAAGCTCTTGCGCAGCACCGAGCTGAAGGTGAGCGGGCCGCCCAGATACAGCACATTGCCCTGAATGGGCCGGCCCTGTGCCAGACCGCCGATGGTCTGGTTGACCACCGCGCCGTAAATGCTGGCGGCAACGTCTGCCGTGCTGGCGCCCTGATTGATCAGCGGCTGCACGTCGCTCTTGGCAAACACGCCGCAGCGGCTGGCGATGGTGTAAATCTTCTGAGCCTTCTGGGCTTCCTTGTCCATTTCATCCGCGCTCAGCTTCAGCAGTGTGGCCATCTGGTCAATGAACGCACCGGTACCGCCGGCACAGCTGCCGTTCATGCGCACCTCGGTGCCGCCGGTCAGGAACAGAATCTTGGCATCCTCGCCGCCCAGCTCAATCACCACGTCTGCCGCGGGCACCAGCCGCTTAACCGCCACACGGGTGGCGAACACTTCCTGCACAAAAGGCACCCCGGCCCCCTGCGCAAGACCCATGCCTGCCGATCCGCTGATGGCCAGCTTTGCCCGGCCGCCGGGCACATAATCTCGAATGATAAGCGACAGCAGCTCCCGCGCCTTTTCCGTGATATGGCTGTAGTGCCGCTGATATGTATCAAAAAGAATTTCTCCTGCGTCGTTCAGCACCACACATTTTATGGTTGTGCTGCCCACATCCATTCCGATCCGCATCGGCTCCCTCCGTTCTCAAAAGAACACAAAATCGAGGCCGCGCCCCGCTTTTTCTTTTTAAATTGGTGATCTCCATTATTATTTTAACTCTTTTTCCGTAGATTTGCACGAAAAAATATGATTTTTTTCGTTAATTTGCTGTTAAGGAATCATTAAGGTTCGTAAACAAACGCCGTTACGATTTTTTCCGGCCCGGAACTTTTTTCGATCGCAGCTTTGTTGACCTGCCCCGTTTTGGGCACTTTTTTCCCGGGCGCACAGATCCCCACACAGGCGTTGAAAAAAAGCGCCCAGTATAGTAGAATAATAAGTATCTATTGTTTATACGCCGCAGGGCGCTGTGTGCCCTGCGCAGTGTGTGGGGCAAATATAAGGAGTGGAACGAACACATGGCAGAAAAAATCAGCAACTTTTTGACCGATATCATTGAGGGCGATCTGGCCGAAGGCCGGGTTACCGAAATCCACACCCGTTTCCCGCCGGAGCCCAACGGCTACCTGCACATCGGCAGCGCCAAGGCCATCTGGATCAACTGGAGCATTGCTCACCAGTACGGCGGCAAGTTCAACCTGCGCTTTGATGACACCAACCCGGTGCGCGAAGATGTGGAGTATGTGGACAGCATCCGCGAAGATCTGGCCTGGCTGGGTGCCGAGCCCAACGGCGGCATCTACTACGGCAGTGACTACTTTGACAAGTGCTACGAGTTCGCCGAAAAGCTGATCCGCGACGGCAAAGCCTATGTGGACGATCTGTCCCGCGAGGAAATGCAGGAATATCGCGGTCAGGATGCCGGCAAGCCCAGCCGGCCCAGCCCGTACCGTGACCGCAGCGTGGAAGAGAACCTGGATCTGTTCCGCCGTATGCGCGACGGTGAGTTCCCCGACGGCTCCAAGACCCTGCGCGCCAAGATCGACCTGGCCAGCGGCAATATGAACCTGCGTGACCCGGCCATCTACCGCATCAAGCGCGCTCACCATCACCGCCAGGGCGACAAGTGGTGCATCTATCCCCTGTACGACTTTGCGCATCCCATTCAGGATGCTCTGGAAGGCATCACTCACAGTATGTGCAGCCTGGAGTTTGAAAATCACCGCCCCCTGTATGAGTGGGTCATCAACAATCTGGATCTGGGTCCCTTCCCCATCCAGCGCGAGTTTGCCCGCCTGAACGTGAGCAACACCGTGATGAGCAAGCGCTATCTGCGTGAGCTGGTGGAAAAGCAGATTGTGGACGGCTGGGATGATCCCCGTATGCCCACTCTGTGCGGTCTGCGCCGCCGCGGCTACACCCCATCCAGCATTTTCAGCTTTGTGGAAAAGGCCGGCGTTTCCAAGGTGTACAGCCTGGTGGACTACCGTATGCTGGAGCACTGCCTGCGCAGCGAGCTGGAGCTGACTGCTCCCCGCCGCATGGCCGTAACCGATCCCATTAAGCTGACCATCACCAACTACCCCGAGGATCAGGTGGAGTACTTTGATATTCCCAACAACCCCAACAAGGCTGCTGAGGACAATTCCACCCGTCCCGTGGCATTCAGCCATCAAGTGTGGATCGAGCGCAGCGACTTTGCTCAGGTACCCCCGCCCAAGTTCCAGCGTCTGAAGCCGGACGGCGAAGTACGTCTGATGGGCGCTTACATCGTGCGCTGCAACGAGGTCATCACCGATGACCAGGGCAACGTGGTAGAGCTGAAGTGCACCGCCGATCTGGAAACCCGCAACGGCAATCCTGTGGACGGCCGCAAGGTCAAGGGCACCATTCACTGGGTGAGCTGCGCTCACGCTGTGGACGCCGAGGTTGCTCTGTACGACAAGCTGTTCACCCAGGAGAACATGGGTGACATTCCCGACGGCGCCGACTACAAGGATTATCTGAATCCCGAAAGCGTACAGCTGCTCAGCGGTGCCAAGCTGGAGGCCAGCCTTGCCGATGCAAAGCCCGGTCAGACCTTCCAGTTTGTGCGCATGGGCTACTTCACCCCCGATTCCAAGAAGCCCGGCACCTTCATCCGCACTGTAACCCTGAAGGACAGCTTTTCCAAAACCCTGAAGTAAGGGATTTTTTCTGATTGATTTCGCCGCTGCCCCCCGGAGGCTCTGCCCCGGCCCGGGCAGCGGCGTTCTTTTTTTCCGAACCCTTCTGCGCCTTTCTGCATTATTTGCAGATTGCCGCAGTGTTCAGACTTTTTGGGCAAGTTGACCATACTATTCTTGCCGGGATTGTGCTATACTGCCATCCAGGGTCGGCCCTGCCGATTTTTAATGTTTTACAGCGGTTGCGGCCGCTTTCAGACCATGGAGGTGTCCCATGAAAATTCTGATCGTGATGGACCAATTTGATAATGCCAACAACGGCACCACCATCAGTGCCCAGCGCTTTGCCCAGGCCCTCAAGGACCGGGGACATCAGGTGCGTGCGGTGGCCGGCGGCTCCTCCAGCGAGTACGTTTACGGCCTGCCTGTGATGCGCTTTCCTCCCATTGCCGAGGGGATCATCCGCAGCCAGGGAATGCAGTTTGCCAAACCCGATACGCACACACTGGAGCAGGCCATCGGCTGGGCGGATGTGGTCCACTTTATGATGCCGTTCCCCGCCAGCAAGGCGGGCCTTGCCATTGCCCAGCAGATGGGCGTTCCGCACACAGCTGCATTCCATGTGCAGCCCGAAAACATCACCAGCACCCTGCATCTGGGGCACACGGCCGCCGCAAACGAGTGGCTCTACAAGCGCTTCCGTGATGACTTTTACAATCAGTTTGACCACGTCCACTGCCCCAGCGCCTTTATTGCCGGGCAGCTGGAACAGCGCAACTACACCGCAAAGCTGCACGTTATCAGCAACGGCGTAGATCCCCGGTTCCATCCCCGCAAGGTGGAACGTCTGCCCAAGCTGGACGGCAAACTGGTGGTAACCATGGTGGGCCGCCTGTCCGCCGAAAAGCGTCAGGATGTGCTGATTGACGCGGTGCGCCGCTGCCGTCATGCAAAGCAGATTCAGCTGGTGCTGGCCGGCAAGGGTCCGCGCTTTGCCGCATTGCAGCGCCAGGGCCGCAAGCTGCCCAATCCGCCGATTTTCGGCTTCTATACACCGGATCAGCTGTGCCGTCTGCTGGCCATGAGCGACCTGTACGCCCACGCTGCCGATGTGGAAATTGAGGCCATTGCCTGCCTGGAAGCTGTAGCCTGCGGCATTGTTCCGGTGATTGCCGATTCGCCCCTGTCCGCCACACCCCAGTTTGCACTGGATGAGCGCAGTCTGTTCCCCGCAGGCGATGCCCAAGCCCTGGCCGATAAGATCGACTGGTGGCTGGACCATCCCGAAGAGCGGGCCCGCATGGGACAGCTGTATGCCCAGAGCGCCAGCGCTTACCGCCTGGAAACCAGCGTTCAAAAAGCAGAGGAGATGTTCCATGAAGCAATCCAGGACCAGCAGCGCCTGTGATTCCACGCACTGGCCCCGATTCGGCTTTTTGTACCGCGCTGTGCGGCAGCTGATTCTGATAATTTTTCCGCCGGTGTTCCGCCTTTTATACGGCTGGAAAATCACCGGGCAGCAGAATTTGCAGGGCGTTTCCGCCGCTGTGACCCTGTGCAACCACGTTCACACGCTGGACTGCATCATGATGGCCTGTGCCCTTGCCCAAAAGCAAACGCTGTTTCTCAGCCTGCCCTCCAACCTGAAAAAGCCGGTGGCCGGTTTCTTTGTGCGGCTGCTGGGCGGCGTGGCTGTGCCCGCCGGACCCAGCGAGTACCGCCTTTTTTATCGCCGTCTGGCACCGGAATTTGCCGCCGGACGCTTTTTGCAGGTTTACCCCGAAGGCTGGCTGGTACCCGGCTGCCGGGAGCTGCGGGAATTTCATCCCGGAGCGTTTCAGATTGCCCTGCGCTATGATCTGCCGGTAATTCCCTGTGTGCTGCGCCGTTATCGCCGCAAGCACGGCAGCGATGGTCTGGAATTGTGCATTCTTCCCCCGCTGTCCGCTGACCCTGCTCTGGGCCGGCGGGAAAAAGCCGCCGATCTGGAAAAGCGCGCCCGCAGCGCCATGGAAGAGGCTCTGCACGCTGCCGAATAATCTTTGATTTCGCGGCCGCCCGCCCTGCGGGCGGCCCGCTGCGTTTTGCAGACAGAAAAAGCCCGCCGCATACTTGCGGCGGGCTTTTGTATTGAGCGGAGTTTAAAGCTGCAATCAGTGGGCGCGGTAGGCATCGAAATTCTGCAAAACCGCGTCATCGGGCTTGCGGGTCGCCAGAGAAACCACCACAACGGCAATGCAGGCGCACAGGAAGGCGGGCAGCAGCTCATAAATACCGAACAGGCCGCCCAGCGGGCGCACCAGGAATTTCCAGATGAACACGGTGGCTCCGCCCACCACCAGACCGGCCAGGATGCCCTGACGGTTGGAGCGGCGCCAGAACAGTGCAAACAGAATGGCCGGGCCAAAGGTGGCACCGAAGCCTGCCCAGGCAAAGCTGACAATGGCAAATACGCTGCTGTTGGGATCGCGGGCCAGGAACACGGCAAATGCGGCAATGGCAATTACCGTGAGCCGGGCAACGCCCATGGTCTGCTTGGAAGTGAGTTTCAGGCCCAGCACATCGCGCAGCAGGTTTTCGGAAAATGCGGACGAAGCCGCCAGCAGCTGGGAGTCCGCCGTGGACATGGTAGCTGCCAGAATACCGGCCAGAATCATGCCGGCAACAATGGCAGGCAGAGCGCCGAATTTTGCCATCAGGCCGGTAATCTGCACGATCACGGTTTCGCTGGCGCTGCCTTCCAGGGTGGGAATGCGGCCCGCAGCGCTCACGCTGTGGCCAATCAGGCCGATGAACACGGCCACGGTCATGCTGATGACCACCCAGACAGCGGCGATGCGGCGGCTGGTGCGCAGCTCTTTTTCTTCACGGATGGCCATGAAACGCACCAGAATGTGAGGCATACCAAAGTAGCCAAGACCCCAGGCGATCATGGACAGGGCGTTCACGGCGCTGTACGGCCGGGCCGCACCGGCAGCCGGATCAAAGCTGTGGGTAAAGCTGAGGTATCCGGGCAGGCTCTGAGCATTCTGCCACACGGCGGCAAGGCCGCCGGCCTGCTGAATGCCAAAACAGGTGATGACCACCAGCGCCGTGGTCATGATGATGGACTGAATCAGATCCATGGTAGCCACGGCAGAGAAGCCGCCCACCGAGGTATAGCTGATGATGACCAGTGCGCCGATGATGACTGCCAGCATATAGTTCCAGCCGAACAGGCTGTTGAACAGCTTGCCGATGGCGGCAAGGCCGGATGCCACATAGGGCACAAAGAACACCAGAATCGACAGCGATGCAATGCACATGATAACGGGTTTCTTTTCGCCGTAGCGCTTGCTGATAAAGGACGGAATGGTGATGGCATCCAGCTGCACGCTGTAGCGGCGGATGCGCTTTGCCACCAGCAGAAAGTTCAGATAGGTACCCAGCGCCAGACCGATGGCCGTCCAGGCGGCATCGGCCACGCCGGTCAGGTAGGCCACGCCCGGCAGGCCCATCAAAAGCCAGGAGGACATATCACTGGCTTCGGCGCTCATTGCGGTGACCAGTGGGCCAAGGCCCCGGCCGCCCAGGTAAAAGCCCTCGGCGCTTTTCTTGCTGCGGCGGCCGATCAGCACGCCGGTCAGAATCACTGCGCACAGATATACTGCGATCACAGCGGCGATAATTGCTTGAGTTCCTGTCATAACGATTCCTCGATTCCGGGCCTTTTTGCCGCGGCCCTTACTTTTTCTGCGGCGCACGCCGGGAATAATTCCCCCGCACTGGTGGCCCGCTTTTGGATGCTTTCAACTTGGTATGGCTCTATCATAGCACGTCAAAAACAAGAAAGAAACGGAGAACGATGTATAGAATATAGTCTATACAAATTTCTCCGTTTCTTAAATAAAACCGTTATTTTACAGGCTTTTATGGCTGCACATTAGTCTAAATTACATTCTGTACGAAAAAAAATTATTTTTTCGACGCCCGAAACCCCGACAAAAACATGGGCATCAGATCCGATGCATACTTCTTCAGCGAGTAGCTGCCGCTGGCCAGACACCAGTCGTAAATCAGGGCCCGCTCGCACAGGGCATAGGCCCGCACAATATCGTTGGCGGTCACGTCGGTGCGCAGCTCCTGCCGATCCTGCCCTTCCAGCGCAATGCGCCGCAGCAGCTTATAGTAAATGCGGTTGTGATCCAGCAGATGCCTGTCGCCCCTGGTAACCAGCTGCGAGGAATACAGCCGGGCCAGCAGATCCAGCGAGATGGAATCCTCGATCATGGCAAACAGCTCCCGGTTGAGCATCATCATCTGCTCAAAGCGGTCCATAGCCGGGTCCAGCTGTTCTGCCAGCTCCTCATATTTTTCGTCAAACAGATACGACACCGTGGAAAGCAGCGCGTCCTTGCCCTCAAAATAGTGGTAGAAGGAGCCCCGGCTTGTCCCCGAAGCTTCGATGATCTCCTCTACGGTGGTATCGTCGTAGCCCTGCCGATAGAACAGCTGCCACGCTGCCTGAATGATGCGGCCTTTTGTGTTGCGTGCCGTCTTTTTTGCCATAGACTTCTCCCTTCTGCACAAACAGGAATCGGTTTTTCTGTGATCTACTCCAATTCCGCGGTGTCAGTGCTGCTGCACGCCCTTCATGGTCAGGCCGATGCGCTTTTTCTTTACGTCCACATCCAGCACCTTGACCTGCACCACATCGCCCACCTTTACAACCTCGCTGGGGTGCTTGATGAACTTATTGCTGATCTGGCTGATATGCACCAGGCCGTCCTGATGCACGCCGATGTCCACAAACGCGCCGAAATCAATCACGTTGCGCACCGTGCCCGCCAGCTCCATGCCGGGCTTCAGATCCTCCATTCTCATCACATCACTGCGCAGCAGCGGTGCAGGCAGCTCGTCACGCATATCGCGGCCCGGGCGCAGCAGCTCCGCCATAATATCCTTCAGGGTGGGTTCACCGGCGCCGGTGGCCTGACACAGCACGTCAAACCCGATTTCCTTTGCTTTGCGGGGCAGGCTTTCAATGGCATCACTGCCAATGTCCGATGCCTCAAAGCCGCAGCGGCTCAGCAGCTCTTTGGCTGCGGGATAGCTTTCGGGGTGCACTGCCGTGCTGTCCAGCGGATTTTTGCCGCCGGGCAGCCGCAGGAAGCCCGCACACTGCTGGAATGCCTTGGGGCCCAGGCCCTTGACCTTTTTCAGCTGGGCACGGCTGGAAAATTCGCCCTGCTCCTCGCGGAAAGCCACAATGTTCTGGGCCGTTGTCTTGTTGATACCGGCCACACGGGCCAGCAGCGGCGCACTGGCGGTATTCAGGTCCACGCCCACGGTGTTTACGCAGTCCTCCACCACGCCGTCCAGGGTTTCGTTCAGGCGCTTTTGGGGCATATCGTGCTGATACTGGCCCACGCCCACGGCCTTGGGGTCAATTTTGACCAGCTCTGCCAGCGGGTCCTGCAAGCGGCGGGCAATGCTCACCGCACTGCGCAGATTAACGTCATACTGCGGAAATTCGGCAGCAGCCAGCGGGCTTGCCGAGTACACGCTGGCTCCGGCTTCGCTCACCACCATGTACTGCACGCCGCCCCCCAGTTCGCGGATCACGTCGGCGGCAAACAGCTCGGTTTCCTTGCCTGCGGTGCCGTTGCCGATGGCAATGATCTCCACACCGTGACGGCGGATCAGCTCCTTGATGGTGCGCTTTGCCGCATCCACACGCTTAAATTCCGGCACGGGGTAAACCACTGCCGTGTCCAGAACCTTGCCGGTGGCATCCACCACGGCCACCTTGCAGCCCATGCGGTAGCCCGGGTCCAGACCCATGGCCACCTTGCCCTTGATGGGCGGCTGCAGCAGCAGCTGGCGCAGGTTATCGCCGAACACGGCAATCGCCCCCTCGGCGGCCTTGTCGGTGAGCGCCGTGCGCAGCTCCCGCTCAAGGCTGGGATGAATCAGACGGCTGTAGGCATCCTGTGCCGCCATGGCCACCTGCCGGGCGCTTTCGCCGCCGCTCTTTTTTACAAACATCCGCTCACAGATGGCCGCAGCGCGTTCCGCTTCCACCTGCACGCTCACCTTTAAAAAGCCCTCGCGCTCACCACGGTCCAGCGCCAGCACCCGGTGGCCCGGAATCTTGGACGCAGGCTGAGTGAAATCATAATACTGGGCGTACACGCTGTCCTCTTCCTTGGCGGCACGGCTCTCCACCAATGCAAACGCACCGTAAAAGCGGCGCAGCTCGGCGCGCAGGTCCGCATCATCGCTGATGGCCTCGGCCAGAATATCCCGCGCACCCGCCAGAGCGGTTTCTGCATCGGGCACTTCCTCGCCGCAATAGGCTTCGGCCTCTTTCTCCGGGTCATAGTCGGGATTCTGGGCCAGAATCCCGTCCGCCAGAGGGCCAAGGCCCTTTTCCCGGGCAATGCCTGCGCGGGTGCGGCGCTTGGGCTTATACGGACGATACAGGTCCTCCACTTCTGCCAGGGTCTTGGCGGCGGCCAGCTTTGCAGCCAGCTCCGGTGTCAGTGCTCCCTGCTCTTCAATGCTGCTCTGCACCTCTTCCCTGCGCTTTTCCAGGCCGCGCAGATATTCCAGCCGCTCGGCCAGCTGGCGCAGCGCCTGGTCATCCATGCTGTTGGTGGCTTCCTTGCGGTAGCGGGCAATAAAGGGAATGGTGTTGCCGTCGTCGATCAGGTCCACGGCGGCCTGCACATATTTGGGCTCAAGGTCCAGTTCTAAAGCAATCTGTTTTGCGTAATCGGTCATAAAGGGTTCTCCTTTTGCTCTGGGTAAATGGGTTTTGTGTTTGGATTCAGGCCGTTTTGCGGCTCCGTTTCCGGCGCAGCCCGGGCCAGGCCAGATATCCGGCGTACACTGCCAGCGACAGCATACTTACCGTCAGCGACAGCCGCAGCCCCGGCGTGTGGTAGGTAAGGCGGATACTGCTTTGCCCTGCCGGCACCGGTACGGCCATCAGCCCGGAGTTTACCTTGAGCACCGGAGCCTCCTGCCCATTCACAGCGGCGGTAAAGCCCGCATCCCAGGGAACGCTGAAGAATACCAGATTTTCCTTTGGCAGGTCGATCTGTGCCGTAAAGCCGTGAGAATCCGCGCTGAAGCTGCTTACCGCCTGCTGCCGCCGCTGATCCACTGCCTGCTGATAGGTGTCGTAGCTCAGCTCTGTTCGCTCCTGCTCGCCGATGGGCGTGAGCAGATGACCATATTCTTTGATCTGCTCATCGTCCAGCAGAATGGCATTGCACAGCAGCTGGGCGTGATTTTCTTTTGACGCTTCATCAAATTCTTCCTGCGTAATATAGTGGTCATAGGCAAAGCCCATGGGCAGGGCATTTTCGTTTTCGTAGAAGACAAAGCTGCCCTGGGTTTCCTTTTCCGTCCAGCCGGGCCCAACCTTTTCTTCAAACTCTTCCTGATCCTCCACGTCCACCAGCATATAGCGCACGCCCAGTAAGCCCCGCAGTTCGTTTTCTTCCAGCTCGGGCTTGGAATTCACATCCCGCTTAACGCCCACAGACGGATAAAACTCCAGAATGCTGGGTGCCACGGTGCTGTTGAAGGTGCGCAGGCAGGGCCGCTCGGTCCACAGGGCCAGGTTATCGTAACAGCCATAGCTGTCGGTGCGGTAAAATTCATCGCTCTCGGGGAACGCCAGCCGGGGACCTTCCTTCATGCTGGTCTGCACATAGCGGGCGTCCCCCTCCCACTGGGCAAACTTGCCGATGCTGATTTCCACAAGGCCCACCAAACTGCCGAAGCTGAGCACCAGAGCCAGCATGGCCTGCGGGCGGCGGGCACCGTGCCAGCCCTGCCACACGCACCAGAAAAGGGCCAGGCCGATGAGGGTCAGCGCCAGGCTGAGCCAGAACTGTGCCGGCTCCCGGGCGGTGCCGATGCTCCATTCGCCTTCCTTTTCCACGGGCACCAGCGCAAACACGCTGAACGCGATGGCAATGAGCGCCACTGCCCGCACCGAGGATTTGAGCGGCATTCCCTTGGGCCGTTCCAGCACACGCACGGTGGCTGCTGCCAGAATCAGAATGGGCATATAGTACCAGCGGGCGTAGTAGCTGGAGTTGAGCGCATAAAAGCTGCTGTTCAGCACCGGCACCATGGCAAAGATAAAGCAGGTAATCAGAATGCGCCGCCAGGCCGTATTTTTGCCTGCCCGCAGGTAGGCCAGCGCCGCCGCAAAGCCCACGGCGGGCAGATAAGCCGACAAGCTGGTCCACTTGATAACACCTTCGGTAAAGATGGCGGGCAGGTACGGCGGGTCGGGCGGGAAAAACAGGCTTGCCAGAATGGCAAAATACTGCTGCGGCTTGGAGTACATCAGCAGACTGTTGCCGCTGGCCATTTTAAAGGTACGGGGATTATGCTGCAAGCTGAGCAGCGCCGGGAACGCCAGAATGCAGCCGATGCCGCAGCCCAGCAGGCACTCGAATGCCAGCTGCCAAAAGAGCTTCCAGGAAAGTTTGTATTCGCCTGTTGACAGCATACAGATGAAATAGATGCACAAAAATACAATCTGACCGGCAAAGAAGAAGTAGTTTACCAGCAGATTCAGCGCCACACAGATGGGCAGTATGCCCCGGCGATGCTCCAGCACGGTTTCATCCAGCGCCCAGAGCAGGAACGGGAACAGGGCCGCCACATCCACAAAGTGATTGAAGAAGATGTTATACAGGTTAAAGCCCGACAGTGCATACAGCGCACCGCCCAGCACGGCATAGTTGGGGTCCTTGCAGTAGCGGCGCATCCACAGATAGCCGCCCGCACCCGCCAGGCCGAATTTCAGCATGAGCAGCGGCACCATCAGGTAGGGATAGGCCCCCGCCGGCAGAATGCTGCCCAGCCAGAAAAAGGGCGAACCCAACAGATAAAAAGAATAGCTGTTGATAAAGCCGCTGCCCAGATCGGTGGCCCAGTCAAAGCTGCCGCCGCCGGCTTCCAGATAACGGTCCATGTGATAGGAAAAGGCAATCTGCTGGGTGTTAAAGTCACCCGCATAGAGAAAAATGCCTTTATCCACGATCCAGAATGGCAGCAGCATCAGCCCGGCCGCCAGGGCACACAGCCCAAAGGTAAGCCAGAACTTATTCTGCTGTTTTTGTTTTGCTTGCAGGAGCACGGTATTTCCCCTTTCTTTACTGTCGAAAGCACCCTTTGAGGGGCTCTTTCTATGATATAATGGGTTCAGATCAGCGCCATTCCGACAAGGAGGTCTTTCCCATGAAATTATTTTCGTTCAGCGCCCTGCTGGGCCGCATGAAGCACATCACCCGCTGGAGCCTGATGAACGCCGCACGGCCGGAAAGCCTTTCCGAGCACACGGCGGACACCGCACTGCTGGCTCATATGCTGTGTCTGGTGAGCCTGCGGATTCTGGGCACCCCGGAAGATCAGGTCCACCCGGAGCGGGTGGCTGTGGCGGCACTTTACCACGATGCACCGGAAATTTTAACCGGTGATCTGCCCACTCCTGTAAAATACAAGAGCAGCCGGCTGAAAAGCGCCTATGACGCACTGGAGGAAGAAAGCTGTCAGCTGATGCTGGAGCTTGTGCCCCGCCAGATTCAGGCCGACCTGGCGGTCAGCCTTCGGGGCAGCGATCTGACTCCGCACGAGCGCACTCTTTTAAAGGCGGCGGATCGGCTTTCGGCCATCATCAAGTGTCTGGAAGAGGGCCGCACCGGCAACCGGGAATTTGACGCAGCCCTGGCACAGCAGCGCCAGGCACTGCACGCCATGAACTGCCCCGAGGCCGAGTACTTTATACAACATATGCTGCCCTGCTACACCATGAATCTGGACGAGCTGACCCGCGCGGACTGAGATGCCTTACTCCTGCTGCTGGCGGTATACTTCCGCAATCAGTGCATCCACATCCTCAAAATGCTGGATGGTGCAGCAGGCACGGCGCAGCGCTGCCGCTCCACGCAGGCCCTTCATATAATGCAGAGCCTGACTGCGGGCCTGCGGCATGGCAACCCACTCGCCCTTTTCTTCGCACATTTCGTAAACCTGCTGGCGCAGTGCGTCCATGCGCTGACGCAGGGTGGGCATAGGCGGTTCTTCCTGCCCCTGAAGGGCGGCACAAATCCGTTCAAACAGCCACGGATCGCCCAGCGCGGCACGGCCCACCATCACGGCATCGCAGCCGGTGACTTTCACCATATTTACGGCGTCCTGCCCGCTGGCAATGTCACCGTTGCCCAGTACCGGCACGCTCACGGCCTCTTTTACCGCCTTGATGATTCCCAGATCAATGCCGGGCGTATACATCTGCTCCCGGGTGCGGGCGTGCACTGCAATGGCAGCAGCGCCCCCTTCCTCACAGCGGCGGGCGGTTTCCACGGCGGTGATGTGGTCGGCATCCCAGCCGGCGCGCATCTTTACCGTGACCGGGCGGCCATCGCTGACCGCCACCACTGCTTTTACAATTTCTCCGCACAGCTCAGGGGTCAGCATCAGCTTGCTGCCTGCGCCGCTGCCGGTGATCTTGGGGGCCGGGCAGCCCATGTTGATGTCGATAAAATCATAATCGTATTTCTGAATCAGCTTTGCGCCTTCTGCCAGCGTTTCGGGGTCGGCGCCGAACAGCTGTACGCCGTAGGGCACGCCGTTATCCGCCGCACGAATCAGCTGGGCGCTTTTCTTGTCGCCAAAGGTCAGCGCCTTGGCGCTCACCATCTCGCTGACGGTGTACAGTGCACCGTGCTGCGCCATCTGGTTGCGGCAGGCGGCATCGGTGAAGCCGGCCATGGGGGCAAACGCCGCGCCCGGGCCGAATTTAAGTGTTCCGATCTGCATAGGGAATGTTTCCTTTCGCTGCGGGTCCAAAGCCCTGAAGGCTCCGGCCCGGTTCGACCAAATTGGGATTTTTGACAGGGCTGTTCTGCGCCCTTTTGTCCGCGTATCATTGTATCACAAAGCTGTAAAATGTGGTATACTCTATAAGATTCGAGTGTTATAAGGAGACAGACCATGAAACTGCTTGTTCTGGATGGAAACTCCATCGTAAACCGCGCCTTTTACGGCATTAAACTGCTCACCACCAAGGATGGGCGGTACACCAATGCCATTGTGGGCTTTTTGAATATTCTGCACAGCCTGCTGGCCGAGCATCAGCCGGATGAAGTGGCCATTGCATGGGATATGCGTGCTCCCACCTTCCGCCACAAAATGTACGACGGCTACAAGGCCACCCGCAAGGGTATGCCGGAAGAGCTGGCCCAGCAGATGCCGGTGCTGAAGGAGCTGCTGGCCGATCTGGGCTTTGTGATGGTGAACCGTGAAGGCTGGGAGGCCGATGACATTCTGGGCACTTTGGCTGCCGCCTGCACCCAGCGCCGGGACGACTGCCTGCTGGCCACCGGTGACCGGGACAGCCTGCAGCTGGTCAGCCCCAGCACCACCGTGCTTCTGGCTGCCACCCGCATGGGCCGCAGCGAAACCGTGGTGATGGATCTGGATGCCGTGCGGGAAAAGTATGGTCTGGAGCCCCGGCAGCTCATCGACGTAAAAAGCCTGATGGGCGATACCAGCGATAATATTCCGGGTGTGCCGGGCATCGGCGAAAAGACCGCCACCGGTCTGGTACAGCATTTCGGCAGTCTGGCCGGGGTGTACGAGCATCTGGATGACCCCTTCATCAAGCCTGCCGCCCGCAAAAAGCTGACCGAAAACAAAGATAAGGCCGAGCTGAGCTATCAGCTGGGCACCATTGTGTGCCAGGCCCCCATTGATACTGCCGAGGGCGCTTATAAGCGCGGCCCCGGTGATCCCGCCGCAGCCGCAGCCCTGCTGGCCGAGCTGGAAATGCACAAGGTCATTGACCGCTGGGGCCTTTCCGCCGCAGCTCCGCTGGAGGCTCCGGCCCAGAGCGCTCAGGCAGCGCCTCTGGTTCAGGTGAGCGTGCAGCCCATGCCCCGGCAGCCCGGCGGCTGCATCTATCTGGCCCCGGTGGCACCCAGTCTGGAATTTCCCGCAGGCTGGGCCGCCGTGCAGAACAGCAATGTCTGGGCCCCCGGCGAGGATGACCTGACCCGTCTGCTGGATGCGCCCGACACTGAGCTGTGGGTATTTGACGCAAAGCCCCTGTATCATCTGGCTCTGGCCGCCGGGGGCGAAGGCCGTGCCATTGTGTTTGACGCAAAGCTGGCCGCCTATCTGCTGAACCCCGCCGCCCGGGAATACAGCCCCGATCATCTGGCTGCCGAATACGGCATTGCCCCCGGCTTCCAGTGCGCCGCGGCTCCCGAAACCGGCTGCTATGAGCCGCTGTTCAAGCTGCTGAAGGAGCAGGTGTGCCAGCAGGGCATGGAAGAACTGCTGCAAACCATTGAGCTGCCGCTGGCTCTGGTGCTGGCCGACATGGAGCGCACCGGTATGCTGGTGGACAAGGCAGGTCTGGAAGAGTTCGGCCGGGAGCTGAAAGCCGAGCTGGACGATGTTCTGGCCCGCATCTATGCAGAAGTGGGCTATGAATTCAATCTGAACAGCCCCAAGCAGCTGGGCGAAGCCCTGTTTGACAAGATGGGTCTGCCGCCGCGCAAAAAGACCAAGAGCGGCTGGTCCACCGATGCCGAAACTCTGGAATCGCTGCGGCCCTACAGCCCGGTAATTGATCTGATTCTGAAATACCGCAGCTATCAGAAGCTGTACAGCACCTACGCCGAGGGTCTTTTGAAGGTGATCGACGCCGACGGACGGATGCGCTCCACCTTTAATCAGACCGAAGCCCGCACAGGCCGTCTTTCCAGCAGCGAGCCCAACTTGCAGAACATTCCCATCCGCACACCGCTGGGCAGTCAGCTGCGCCGGTATTTTGTGGCCGCACCCGGTCACACCCTGCTGGATGCCGATTACAGCCAGATCGAGCTGCGGATTCTGGCCCACATCAGCGGCGATGAGGGAATGCGTCACGCCTTCCTGTCCGGCGAGGACATTCACCGCAGCACCGCTGCCAAGGTCTACGGTCTGCCTTCCGAAATGATTACCCCGCAGCTGCGCTCCAGCGCCAAGGCAGTCAACTTCGGCATTGTGTACGGCATCGGCGCGTACAGCCTTTCTCAGGACATCGGGGTCAGCGTGAAAGAGGCTCAGGCCTTTATCGACAACTATCTGGCTGCCTTCCCCGGCATCAAGGCCTATATGGAAAACACCATCCAGACCGGCCGGGATCAGGGCTATGTGGCCACGCTGTTCGGCCGCCGCCGCGCTCTGCCGGAGCTGGCCAGCAAAAACTTCAACATTCGCGCTCTGGGTGAGCGCATGGCCATGAACACGCCCATTCAGGGCACCGCCGCCGATGTGATCAAGCTGGCCATGGTTCGGGTCTGGCGGCGGCTGCGCAGCGAGGGCCTGAAGGCCAAGCTGATTTTGCAGGTACACGACGAACTGATTGTGGAAGCCCCGCTGGAAGAGGCCGACCGTGCCGCTGCCATTCTGGGCGAAGAGATGCAGAACGCCGTAAACTTTACCGTGCCCCTTTCCGCCGACGTGAACCGGGCCGACAACTGGCTGGAGGCTCATTGATGGCCCCGCTGATCCGGGCCATGCAGCCCGCAGATTTGCAGGCCGCTGCGGCCATCGAGGCCACCGCTGCGGATGCCTGGAGCCTTCAGGGTCTCCGTGAAGAACTGGACAATCAGCTGGCCGGCGGCCCGGCCCGGCTGTTTGTGATTCTGGATGAGGATCAGCCCGCCGGGCTTGCAGCCTTTCAGCTGGCGGCGGGTGAAGCCACCCTCAACACCGTAACCGTAGACCCTGCCCGCCGGGGCCGCGGGCTTGGTGCCGCCCTTGTGCGCACCGCCCTTGCGGAGCTGCGCCGTCAGGGTGCCGAATTTTGTTTTTTGGAAGTGCGGGAGCACAACGCTCCTGCCATCGCCCTCTACACCTGTCTGGGCTTTTGCACCGCGGGCAAGCGCCGGGGATTTTATCAGAATCCCCTGGAGGACGCCCTTGTGATGAATCTTGCGTTGGATTCTGCTAAACTTTGATACAGAAGTGGTGATTTTTTAAAATGTATATTCTCGGGATTGAATCCACCTGTGACGAAACCGCCGCAGCCGTGGTGGAAGACGGCCGTATTCTGCACAGCAATGTAATTTCCACCAGCGTGGCCGAACAGGCCCTGTACGGCGGTGTGGTGCCGGAGATTGCCAGCCGCCGCCATGTGGAGTACATCAGCCCCACCGTGCAGAAGGCTCTGGCCGATGCCGGCATGACCATGGAGGACATTGACGCAGTGGCCGTAACCTTTGCCCCCGGCCTGATCGGTGCCGTTCTGGTGGGCGTAAACTTTGCAAAGGGCCTTGCCTACGGTGCCAATAAGCCTTTGGTTCCGGTGCACCATCTGCGGGGTCATATTGCAGCTTTGTACCTGACCCATCCGGACCTCAAGCCCCCGTTCCTGTGCCTGGTGGCCAGCGGCGGCCACAGCCATATTGTGCAGGTGGAGGATTACACCCATTATAAGGTACTGGGCCGCACCGTGGACGATGCTGCCGGCGAAGCCTTTGACAAGGTAGCCCGCACGCTGGGGCTTTCCTATCCCGGCGGCCCCAGTGTGAGCAAGGCCGCACAGAGCGGCAATCCCAAGGCCTATCGCCTGCCCACCCCCAAGGTGGAGGGCAAATACAACGTGAGCTTTTCCGGCCTGAAAACCGCTGTGCTCAACGCCGTCAACCAGGCCGAAATGAAGGGCGAAACCATCAATGTTCCGGACATGGCCGCCAGCTTCCAGGAGCGCATTGCGCAGATTCTGGCCAACAAGCTGCTGCTGGCTGCCCAGGATACCGGTGCGGACAAGATCTGTCTGGCCGGCGGTGTGGCCGCCAACGGCCGTCTGCGCAGTCTGCTGAACGAGGGCGCACAGAAGCTGGGCGCAAAGCTGTATCTGCCCAAGCTCCCCTTCTGCGGTGACAACGGTGCCATGATTGCAGCCCAGGGCTATTACGAATACATTGCGGGCAACCGGGCCGGACTGGATCTGAACGGCCTGCCCACGCTGCCCATTGACTACAACACCCAGCAGTCTTAACCCTGCTTTGTGCAGCCTGCACGTTAAAAAGTGTTAAAATTCATCAAAGTGCCTTGCTTTTCCTGCCCATATACGGTATGATAGTTGCTGCACTTAAGAGGGAGTAGTCAGCCCGCTTTCAAGCGGCGCGGCGCGGTTCGTCAGTTCGTAGAAATACCGGACCGCCCCAGAACATATTTTTTGTTTTGCGACGAGACTTTTATTGCCACTGAATTTCAGTGCAATAAAAGTTTCGTTTTTTTGTGCCCATTTTGCGTTGGTAAAGGCCCCCGCGGCCGGAAAGGACAAAACACTATGATGTACCTGTTTCTTCTCATTGGCTTTGTGCTGCTGATCAAGGGCGCCGATTTCTTTGTAGACGGCAGCTCCGGCGTGGCACGGCTGCTGGGTGTGCCCAGCCTGATTATCGGTCTGACCATTGTGGCCATGGGCACCAGCGCCCCCGAAGCCGCCGTCAGCATTACCGCCGGTCTTCAGGGCCAAAACGAAATTGCCATCAGCAATGTGGTGGGCAGCAACCTTTTCAATCTGCTGGTGGTGGCAGGTGTGTGCGGTGTGATCCGCGCCTTCCCGCTGGATCGGGAGCTGCTGCGCCGTGATTTCCCGGTGAACATTGCCGCCAACATCGTACTGGTGATTTTTGGCATGAGCGGCATGATTACCCGCGCCAACGGCCTGATTCTGCTGGCCGGCCTTGCCACTTATCTGGCCTTTGTGGTGCACAGCGCCATGAAGAACCGCGCCGCCGAAGAAGATGTCCCGGAAAACCTCTCTCCCCTGCGCTGTGCCCTGTTCATCATCGGCGGTCTGGCCGGTGTTATTCTGGGCGGCCAGCTGGTGGTGGACAGCGCCGTTGCCATCGCTGAAAGCTGGGGCCTGAGCCAGACCTTCATCGGCCTGACCATCATTGCCATGGGCACCAGCCTGCCCGAACTGGTTACCAGCATTGCCGCCGCACGCAAGGGCGACAGCGGCCTGGCACTGGGCAACGTAATCGGTTCCAACATCTTCAACATTCTGTTCATTCTGGGCATTTCCTCCACCATTCGCCCCATTGCGGTGAACGAGGGTGCCTTTGTTTCCACCGTGCTGCTGCTGATCGTAACCGGCGGCCTGTTCGTGTGGTGCCGCCTCAAGGGCTGGCTCAGCCGCAAGGCCGCCGGCATCTGCGTTGCCGGGTACCTGGCCTACACCGGTATGCTGCTGGCATTCTGATTGCCTGCAAAAAACGGCACAAAACCTTCCCTTTCAGAACAAAAGAACGGAGCGGCCCCAAAGGTGAACTCCGGTTTTTGCGCGGGAACCGCAAAAAAACACAAAAAACGGGGTCCTGCGGGGAATAAAAGCAAAAAAGCAGAGAACCAAACGGTTCTCTGCTTTTGATGCATCTGAAATTGCGGCCGGATCAGCGCCGGGGAGCACCCAGGTACACAAGGGCCACAACATCCGGGCCGGTGTTGCTGGCTACGGCAGCACCCAGCTGGAAAACCTGAGCAGGGGCATGACCGAACTGCTTTTTGCACAGCTTGACCAGATCCTTGGTGCAGGCAAGATCGGTGCAGCCAATCATGTATTCCTCTTCGGCAATGTCGGTGGCGTGGGATTCCACATATTTCACCAGAGCAGGCAGAACGGCAGCGTCACCGCGAACCTTGACCTGAACCTTGCTCTCGCCGTCGATCAGGCTGATGATGGGGCGCAGGCCCAGCAGCTCACCTGCAAATGCAGCAGCGGCGTTTACGCGGCCGCTTTTCTTCAGCTGCTTCAGGCTAAAGGCAGCCAGAACAACCTCGGAACGGGCCAGCTCCTGCTCCAGTTCGGCCACAGCCATCTCGGCTTCCAGACCGTTGCGTACCCGGCGGGCCATCTTGCACAGAGGCCAGCCGTATGCCATGGAATAGGTGTGACTGTCGATCAGGTGAATCTTCATGTGATGCTCGGGGCGTTCTTCCCGCAGAAGGCCCTGCGCCATGGTGGCAGCGTCAAAGGTAGCGCTGCCGGTGCGGTTGATGCACAGATGAATCACATCGGTGTAACCCTCGTCCACATACTTGGTGTACTGTTCACAGAACTGCAGGGCGGTAATGTGAGCGGTGCTGGGCAGACCCTTGGCATTGCGCAGCATCTCATAGTACTGGTCCATGGTAAAATCCTGACGTTCCACGTAGCTTACATCGTCCAGCGTGATGATAAAGGACATGATGTCAATACCATATTCCTCGGCCAGCTCGGCGGGGATATCACAGGCAGAATCGGTAAGGATGGCAATTTTGCTCATAGTTTCACTTCCATTCATAGTTGCGCAGCTGGCCATGATCCAGCAGCTCGGGAAAATCCCACTGGCGCAGGGCCTCGTACACGGCGATGGCCACTGTATTGGACAAATTCAGGCTGCGTGCGTCAGAGCGCATGGGCAGCCGCACGCAGTGGGGCTGGTTGCGATACAGCAGGTCCTCAGGCAGACCGGCATCCTCGCGGCCAAATACCAAATAGGCCCCGTCGGGATACGCCACATCAGAGTAGCGTGCCGGAGCCTTGGTGGTGAAGTAATAAAAGGGCCCCTGATTCTTGGCGAAAAAGTCGTCAATATCTTTGTAATATGTTATATCAAGCAGATGCCAGTAGTCAAGCCCGGCCCGTTTGAGCTTTTTGTCGTCAATGGTAAAACCCATGGGGCCTACCAGATGCAGCCGCGCCCCGGTGGCGGCACAGGTGCGGGCAATGTTTCCGGTGTTCTGGGGAATGCGGGGCTCAACCAGAACGATATTCAGTACAGCCATGGTCAGCTCCGCACCGCAAGGCGGTAAAGCTCGGTTTCGTACCAGGCACCCATGCGGGGGTCGGCATCCGAAGGCGTGGCGCTGATGGCGCTGGCCACAAAGCCTGCGGCAGCGTCGGTAGCGGCGGAAAGGGCGTTGCCGCGCAGCAGACCGCCCACCAGAACAGCGCCGAACAGATCGCCGGTGCCGGGGAAGCTTTGGGGCAAGGCCAGACGCTTCTGTACAAAGTTTTCCTGACCGCCGCCGGCACAGGCAATGTATTTGCCCATGGGGATGCCGGTGACTACAACAGAACGCTCAAAGCTGTCGGCCAGATCCTTGGCCAGATTTTGTGCTTCGTCCGCAGTCAGCTCGCGCTGTGGAAAGGCACGGCCCAGCAGCTGGCAGGCTTCGGTGAGATTGGGGGTAAACAGATCGGCCTTGCGGCACAGCTCGCCCATTTTGCCGATCAGCGGCTCCATGCCCGTGTACAGAGCGCCGTTATCACCCAGAACCGGGTCCATCACTTTGATGGCGTTGGGCCAGGCGTTAAAAGCATCCAGCACCAGCTGCTGCTGGGCCGGAGAGGACAGGTATCCGGCATAGATGCAGTCAAATTCCAGTTCCAGCTCCTGATAATGAGCAAGAGCAGCACGGCCGTATTCCAGGCAGTCCAGCGAAGCAGGCGTGCCAAAGCCGCCGGTATGGGTGCTGAGCAGGGTGGTGGGCAAGGCCACCACGCGGCAGCCCATTGCGGTGAGCACCGGAAGAATCTCATTCAGACTGCAGCGGCCTGCGCCTGAAAGATCGTGGATGCACAGGACGGATTTTGGCGAATTGGAAAATTGCATGGTAAAAAAACCTCTCTTCTGCGGAAACCCTGAACGGATTGGCCGTAAAGTATAAAGTTATTGTAACATATGCGGCCCTTGAAAAAAAGACGTATATTGCGGTCAGAAAGGGAAAAGATATTGCTGCCGGACAAAACACAAAAAGGGGATGCAAGCATGAAAAAGCAGACGAATATGATGGGTGCAGTATTGGGCGTGGCAGCGGTGTCCGCTGTGGGCGCAACCGGCGCGTATCTGATCAGCCGCGATCCCCGCGGTGCAAAGCGCATGGCCAAAAAGGTGGCAAAGGGTGCCGAGCGTGCCGTGCTGGATCTGGATAAGCGCATCAGCAAGTACTATTGAACTCCACCCAAAAGCCAAGGCCCCGGCGCATTTGCGCCGGGGCCTTGTGCAGGGCCTTTGCACTGGACGACACAGAAAATTACAGGAACAGCTCGTTGGGACGACGAATATTGGCAAGCCCGCTGAGCATTTGATGATAGGAATCTGCTACCTCTTTGGGCAGAGCACGGCCGCCCTCGGGGCAGATGAATGCACAGCGCATACACATAAAGCAAAGGCTGGTATCGGCCACCAGGGTTACAGGGTCGATTGCCTGTACCGGGCATTCCCGGGCACACAGGCCGCAGTGCGTGCAGGTGTCGCTGGCAACAGGGGTATTGCTGCACTTTTTGAAGGGGGTGCAGGGGCGGTTGCCGGGCATCGCCGGAACCGAGTGATCCGCACGCTCCAGCTTTCGGGAAATTGCGGTGGCATAATGTGCATAATCGGTGAAATCATCCGCATCGGGGCGGTTGGCGGCAATCTCGGTTGCCAGCGAGTGGCGGGCCAGCAGGCCGGCACCGGCAATCACCGTAAAGCCCAGCTCGGTCAGCACGTCGGACAGCTGCAGCAGGGCATCGTCAAAGGCGCGGTTGCCGTAAACGGCAGCAGCCACGGCCAGAGCGCCGTGGGCGCGGCAGGTGCGCAGAGCCTGCAGCATGGGGTCGGGCAGGCAGCCGCCGAATACAGGCCCGCCGAATACCACCAGATCATCCGGACCGAAGTCATAGCTGCGGGCCAGAACGGGAGCCGAGAGATCCAGCTCAGCTGCGCCGAAATCCAGAGCCCTGGCAAGGCCCACGGTGGCTGCCTTTACACCGCCGGTGGGGCTGTAGTAGGCAGCAGTTACATTAAATTTCAAAAGAATACTCCTCCTTTTATATCACCGGCAGATGATTGCCGGAGTACGTCCAGCAGAAACGCCCGCCAAACCGGATTGGTCGGCGGGCGCTGATTTAGTTGTCGGAAGTATCGTTCTTCTTTTTGGCAGACGGGTCTGCGCAGCGGCTGCTGCAGCTGGAACAGCTGCCGTCGCAGCCACCCTGCCAACCGCCGTGATTGGCGATGAAGCGAATGGCCAGTACAAACAGCACAATCATCACAACAACGATGAGAAAGCTCTTCATAAACAACCTCATTTCTCCGGGAAATTCCCGGGGCAATATCCTGTGCTTCCTATTATACACCAAAAGCGAAGCCAATGCACCGTACAACAAAAGAAATGATCCAGGCGATGCCGCATTGCAGCAAAGCCACAGTCAAGGCGGCACGGGCACCGCCCATTTCACGCTTTACGGCGGCGATGGCGGCAACGCAGGGCGTGTACAGCAGGGTAAAGGTCAGGAACACAAAGGCGGTGAAGGGGGTAAAGATCCGGCCCAGTGCCACAGGCAGTGTTGCCATGGTGCTGCCGGTGAGTACAGCCAGCGTGCTGACCACAGCTTCCTTGGCGGTAAAGCCGGTAATCAGAGCGGTAGCGGCACGCCAGTCGCCAAAGCCCAGCGGGGCAAAAACGGGAGCAATCAGAGCGCCCAGCAGGGCCAGCAGGCTCTGGCTGCTGTCAGTAACCACATTCAGGCGGGAATCGAAGGTTTGCAGGAACCAGATCAGGATGGTAGCCACAAAGATAATGGTGAAGGCGCGGGTTAAAAAGTCCTTGGCCTTGTCCCAGATCAGGCGGCCCACGCTTTTGATGCTGGGCAAACGGTAGTTGGGCAGCTCCATCACAAAGGGGACAGGCTCGCCCTTGAAGCCGGTGTTTTTGAGCAGCAGACCCAGCAGCACACCCACAACCATGCCCATCACGTACAGGCCGATCATAACCAGTGCCCGGTGCCGGGGGAAGAAGGCCATGGTAAACATACCGTAAATGGGTAGCTTGGCACTGCAGCTCATAAAGGGGGTCAGCAGAATGGTCATGCGGCGGTCACGCTCGCTGGACAGAGTGCGGGTGGCCATGATAGCGGGCACACTGCATCCAAAGCCAATGAGCATGGGCACAAAGCTGCGGCCGGACAGGCCGATCTTGCGCAGCAGCTTGTCCATAACAAAGGCCACACGGGCCATATAACCGCTGTCCTCCAAAATGGACAGGAAGAAGAACAGCACCACAATGGTGGGCAGAAAACTCAGCACGCTGCCCACACCGGCAAACACGCCGTCAATAATCAGGCTGTGCACCACCGGATTGATGCCGTAATGGATCAGGGCAGTGCTGGTCAGCTGCCCCAGCCAGTCAATAATCATGCTCAGACCATCGCTCAGGGTGGAGCCGATGACGCCAAAGGTCAGCCAGAAGATCAGAGCCATAATGCCCAGAAAGGCCGGAATAGCGGTGTACTTGCCGGTCAGGAATTGGTCCACTGCCACGCTGCGTGCGTGTTCCTTGCTCTCAGAGGGACGGATTACGGTATCCAGACACAGATGGCCGATAAAGTTGTAGCGCATATCTGCAAGGGCAGCTTCCCGGTCGGTGCCGGATTCGTGCTCCAGCTGCTTCAGGGTGTGGCCCAGCAGTTCCTGCTCGTTCTGATTCAGCGCCAGCTGCTCCAGAATGGGAGCATCGCCTTCAATCAGCTTGGTGGCGGCAAAGCGGGTGGGAATCCGGGCGCGCTGCGCGTGGTCATCCACCATGTGCATGATGGAGTGCAGGCACCGATGCACTGCATTGCTGCCGTCGCCGTCATCATCGTCGCGGCAGAAATCCGTTTGTGCCGGCGGCTCCTGATAGCGGGCCACGTGCAGCGCATGACGAATCAGTTCGTCAATGCCTTCGTTCTTGGCAGCGCTGATGGGAACCACCGGAATACCCAGGCGGGCTTCCAGCTGGTTGACCATAATGGTGCCGCCATTGGCACGTACCTCGTCCATCATGTTCAGTGCCAGCACCATGGGAATGCCCAGCTCAATCAGCTGCATGGTCAGGTACAGATTGCGTTCAATATTGGTGGCATCCACAATGTTGATGATGCCGTCCGGCTTTTCCTTGAGCAGAAAGTCACGGGTAACAATTTCTTCGCTGCTGTAAGGTGAAAGCGAGTAGATGCCCGGCAGGTCGGTGACGGTGGCCTCCAGATGACCGCGAATCTGCCCGTCCTTGCGGTCTACGGTTACGCCGGGAAAGTTGCCCACGTGCTGGTTGGAGCCGGTGAGCTGGTTGAACAGCGTGGTTTTGCCGCTGTTCTGGTTGCCGGCCAGAGCAAAGGAGAGGGGCTGGCCCTCGGGAATGGCTGGCCTGCGGGATTTATGGGCCCGGCGGTGTTCCTCATTTTCTTCGCCGTGGCCCGGATGGTCGATGGGATGATACAATGCGGCGGGCTCGGTGCAAGCGGGCGCATCGGCCGGGGCGGAGCACCGTTCAATCTGAATCTTTTTGGCATCATCCATGCGCAAAGTCAGCTCATAACCGCGCAGCTCCAGCTCGATGGGGTCACCCATGGGGGCTACCTTGCGCAGAGTTACCCGGGTGCCCGGGGTCAGGCCCATATCCAGAAAATGCCGGCGCAAAGCACCCTGGCCGTTTACGGCGGTGAGCACGGCACTTTGCCCGGGGTGCAATTCATTCAGTGTCAAGGAATACACTTCTTTCCAGTCCAGTTTTTTGCAGGGGTCCGATTTCCCTTGCAGAATCGTTTTTTTACAAACAGATCAAGTCTAGCATCCTGTGAAAAAAGTGTCAAGGAATCGACGAAAGTCTGACAGAACGCACAAAAGCGCTGCGGCCCGGCATGCGGACGCACAGCGCTTTTTGTAAAAGCAGAAAGAGGGGACGGTCCACGCTTTGCAGCCCGGTACCGAAAGAACTTTTAAAGTGGGGATCAGGCAGCAGGAGCGGCCATTTCGTCCAGCACAACCTTGGTGGTGATGGGCTTGCGGCCGCGGGCCACCTGTACTGTGATTTCATCGCCTACCGAATGCGAACTCAGCAGGTTGGTCAGATCGCCGGTGGATTCGATCATCACATCTTCCACAATAACAAAGCGGTCGCCGGCTTCAAGGCCTGCCTTATCGGCAGCACCGCCCTCGGTAACGCTCTGAATGTAAACGCCGGGAGTGGCAACGCCGGCCTGTGCGGCGGTTTTGGGATCAGTGATAGCCACCACGGTAACGCCCAGAGCGGCGCGGCCGGTGACATAACCGTTTTCGCGGATGCTGTTAAAGGAATTCATGGCGTCGTTGATGGGAATGGCAAAGCCCAGACCTTCGGCGTTGTTGCCGGTGGATTTTGCGTTTACAATGCCAATCAGTTCGCCCTTTTCGTTGAACAGGCCGCCGCCGCTGTTGCCGGGGCTTACAGCCGCGTTGTGCTGCAGCAGGGTCATGGAGGTTCCCTCCACATTGACCTGACGGCCCAGCGCAGAGATAATGCCGTTGGTCACGGTGCCGCCCAGCTCACCCAGAGGGTTGCCCACAGCCAGCACGTTCTGGCCTACAGCCAGCTGGTCGCTGTTGCCGATAGCCGGGGGAATCAGACCCTTTGCGTCAATTTTCAGCACGGCCACATCGCTCTGACGATCGGTGCCCACCAGCGTTGCGTCATACTCGGTGTCATCGTACAGCACAACCTTGATGTTGGTGGCATCGCTTACTACGTGGTTGTTGGTGATGATGTAGCCATCCTCGCTCATAATCACGCCGCTGCCTGCGCCGCTGGTTACGTATTGGCCCCAGATGCCGTTGGTTTGCAGCATCTCGGTGGTCACAACCACCACACTGGGGGCAACCTTGTTGGCCACGCCGGTCAGGTCGCTGCTGCTGCCTGCGGACAGGGTAGAGCCGGGTGTGGGCGCTGCGGGAGCACCGGACGGTGCAGGCTGAATGGTCTGGCTGCCAACATACACACCCAGATATCCGCCGCCAAAGGCAACGGCTGCCACCAGCACCAGGCTTACAGCGCGCAGCGCAATTTTCTTTCCGGAAAAGTTCCGGTGTTTTTTAGGCGGAGTGGCCGGTGCAGTCGGTTGGGACTGCTGTGTCTGCTGGGCATCAGCACCCCGATAAAGTTCGGAATAATCGTATTCCCAGTTGTTTTCCATAGTTATCTGCGTTCCTTTCCAAAAGAGGGATCGGAGGATGTGTCCTCCGGAATCATCTGTCCTATAGTATATGGCTCAAATGTGAAAAAAACATCGTTCGGCTGTGAAAACATTGTGAAAGCAATCAATCTCTGGTCACGGTGCGAACCCACTGACCGCTGTGCAGCCGCATAATGCCCAGAATCAGCTTGAAGGGGTAATCGGCACGCAGCAGCAGGAACACGGCCAGCGGATGCAGATGCCATACAAATGCGCCCAATGCGGCAAGGGGAACGCCGATGAGCCATTGCAGGCCGCAGTCCAGGAAAAAGTTCATCTGAACATCTCCGCCGCCCCGCAGCACACCCACCAGCAGGTTGCAGATGAAGGCAAACAGCGGCTGGCACAGACTCAGAATGGTCAGCAGACCCCAGGTCAGGTCGCGGGCTTCGGGGCTGATGGCGTAGACCGACAGAATCAGACCGCGGCCGGCCAGCAGCAGAACGGTGCTTACAAGGCCCAGCCCCAGGCTGATGGCCAGCAGGCTGCGTGCCACACGGGGCACGTCTTTTGTGCGGCCCTCGCCGATGAATTTGCCCACGGTTACCGCGGTGGCGTTGGAAACGCCCCAGTTGAAGACGCTGATCAGCTGTGTAACCACATTGGCAATGCTCATGGCCGCCACAAACTGGCTGCTCATGTGACCGATGATCAGATTGGCTGCTGCAACGCCCAGACCAAACAGCAGCTCATTCGTTACAATGGGAACGCTGTTTTTCAGATAGTCACCGATCAGGCCGCTGTGGCCCCGGAACAGCCAGCGGGGGGTAAAGCCCACGCTCTTTTCAATGCGGCACATGTAGAAGAGCACCACCAGAGTTTCCCAGATGCGGGCGATTACGGTACCCCAGGCAGCGCCCGGGATGCCCAGCTCCGGAAAGCCCAGACGGCCGAAAATGAAGCAGTAGTTGAAGAACACATTCACGAAGAAGCTGGTGCCGTAAACCACCATGCTGATTTTAACCTGCTCCACACCCCGCAGGCACATGATGTAGCAGCTGGAAAAACCCGCAAAGACAAAGCTCAGGGCCAGTACACGCAGGTAGCTGGAGCCGGCCTGAATGACCGAGGGGTCACTGGTGAACAGGGTAAGACACTGCTGCGGAAAGAAAAAACCCAGCAGGGACAGCAGGGCGGCCGCCAGCAGCACAAAGCGCAGACTGATGGCAAACAGCTGGCGGATGCGCAGGCAGTCCCGCTTGCCCCAGTATTGGGCAATCAGCACAGCGGCACCGCTGGCCAGACCGAAGCACATGCTGTTCAGAATCAGAAAGGGCTGACCGCCGAGGTTGGCAGCGGTCAGGGCAAGATCGCCCAGCTGACCCAGCATCACGGTATCCATAACGTTTACGCCCAGACTGATGATGTTTTGCAGGGCAATGGGAAGCGTGATGGAAAATACCGTTAAAAAGAAATTTTTGTTGATATAGAAATACCGCTGTAACATGGATTCACCTCGTAAAGATTTTCGGGGAAATAGCCGATACATATTATAGCATTATAGCAGACAGCGAGGTACTGTGCCAGCCGCTGGGGAAAAAGTAGCCAAAAACGCAAAAGAAAAATCGTGCAGAGTGGCGTTTGCACAATCGTTATTCTATCGTGTATAATTAGTACAAACGGATGTGTGCACATTTGGGTACACGTTATTTACAGATTCCCATGGGGATCAATAAGGCAGACAATGGTTCGGGAGGAAACAGAGATGGCGTATCAGCTGCTGGAATTACAAAGACCGATTCAGGTCAAACGGATGGTATCGGTGCATTATTTTGAATACGGGCCAGATTATGCGTTCGTGGGTGAAAGCCATGATTTCTGGGAGCTGGTCTATGTGGACAAGGGCGAGATCATTGTGACCGCAGGCGAAGAGGAAAAAACACTGCACAAGGGCCAGATGATCTTCCATGCTCCGGGCGAGTTTCACAGCCTGCGGGCAGACGGCAAGGCTGCCCCCAATCTGGTGATTACCGCCTTTGAGTGCCGCAGCCCGGCGATGGAGTTTTTCCGCGGCAAGGTGCTGGGCGCAGGAGATCGGGAGCGGGCTGCCATGGCCTGCATCGTGGAGCAGGCCGGGGCTGCCTTCAGCACCCCTCTGGGGGACCCGCTGACCCAGCATCTGACCCGCAGACCGGATGCGCCCTTCGGCAGTGAAGAGCTGATTGCCCTGGCACTGGAAGGAATGCTGCTCAATCTGATCCGGCAGGGCGGCCATAGCGGTGCCGGCCCCAGCAGCCTGATCCGTGAACGCACCCAGAATGAATTTCTGGACCGCATGCAGAAATATCTGGAAAGCAACGTGGATAAGCGCCTGACCCTGGCGGATATCTGCCGGGACAATCTGGTGGGCCGCAGCTATCTGCAAAAGGTGTTCCGGGAAAAGACCGGCGGCGGTGCCATGGAATACTTCGGCACCCTGAAAATTGCCCGCGCAAAAGAGCTGATTCGTGAGGGCCGGCATAACTTCACCGAGATTGCGGCTTTGCTGGGATACAACTCGATTCACTACTTCTCCCGCCACTTCAAAAAGGTTACCGGCATGACCCCTTCGGAGTACGCCAGCTCGGTAAAAGTGCTGTCGCACAAGGATGGCAGCAGGATGGAATGAGCGATTAGTACAGGCTTTTAGCAGGATAATCTATTTCAAAAATAGTGCCATAGAACTACTATTAAACATGGATAAAGGCTGTGGGCCTTTTGACTGGATTGCAACATTTTTTACGGGTCGCCTCGGCGGCTCCGGATACATCAAAAAGGAGTGTTTGGAATGGCTATTTTGGTAAGCGGCGGCGCTGGCTATATCGGCAGCCACACTTGTGTTGAGCTGCTGGCAGCAGGTTATGATATTGTGGTGGCAGATAACTATTACAATTCCTGCCCCGAAGCCCTCAAGCGCGTAAAGCAGATTTCCGGCAAGGATTTCCGCTTTGTTGAGGCTGACATGACCGATCCCGAGCAGGTAGACAAGATTTTCCGTGAGAATCCCGACATCAACGCCGTGATTCAGTTTGCAGCCTACAAGGCTGTGGGCGAGAGCGTGGCAAAGCCCATCGAGTATTATCTGAACAACCTGAACACCACCCTGGTAATGCTGGACATAATGCGCAAGTACGGCTGCAAGAACATCGTGTTCTCCTCCAGCGCTACCGTGTACGGCGATCCCGCAAGCACTCCGATCACTGAGGACTTCCCCGTGGGCGGCACCACCAATCCCTACGGCACCAGCAAGTTCTTCAACGAGCGCATCCTGACCGACTGCTGCACCGCAGATCCCGATCTGAATGTGGCTCTGCTGCGCTACTTCAACCCCATCGGCGCTCACGAGAGCGGCCTGATCGGTGAGGACCCCAACGGCATCCCCAACAACCTGGTACCTTACATTGCCAAGGTTGCTGTGGGCAAGCTGGAAAAGGTTCACGTGTTCGGCAACGATTATCCCACTTCGGACGGCACCGGTGTGCGTGACTACATCCATGTTGTGGACCTGGCCCGCGGTCACGTGGCAGCCATCCGCAAGCTGGAAACCAAGCCCGGCCTGTTCATCTGCAACCTGGGCACCGGCCACGGCTACAGCGTGCTGGATGTTATCGCAGCTTACGGCAAGGCCTGCGGCAAGGAGATCCCCTATGTGATCGATCCCCGCCGCCCCGGCGATATTGCCGAGTGCTTTGCAGATCCCACCCGCGCCAAGGAAGAGCTGGGCTGGGAAGCTCAGTACGGCATCGAGGAGATGTGCGCTTCCAGCTGGAAGTGGCAGAGCCAGAACCCGGATGGCTACAAGGGCTGATTTCTGAAAATTGCAAAGAGGCCCCCGCTCTCATGAGCGGGGGCCTCTTTTTTGCACTTTCGGTGTTTCACAAAAACAAGCAGGGCCTTTGCATTTGTGCAAAGGCCCTGCTTGAGAGGGTGCCCGCCCCGGCAAAGAGGTTGGTTTGCGGGGCAGGGAAAATGTACTAAATCAATCAGGCTTTGTAGCCTACCAGATCAGCCAGCTCCTTGTCGATAACGACAACCACGTTCTCGTGCATCTTCAGCATGCTGCTGGGGTTGTGGGTGGTGATCACGTCGTCCATAACCAGGCCGCGGATAGCGTCGGTCTTGGCAGCGCCGGTAGCAATCAGCACAACGCACTTGGCAGCCAGAATGTCGCCCATGCCCATGGTGATGGCGGTGGTGGGCACATCTTCCTTCTTCTCAAAGAAGCGGGAGTTGGCCTGGATGGTGCTCTCGGTCAGGGTTTCCACATGAGCAGTGGCGTGCAGCACGTCGCTGGCCTCATTGAAGGCAATGTGGCCGTTGTTGCCGATGCCCAGCAGCTGCAGGTCGGCAACGCCGCCCTCGCGAACCTTGGCTTCCAGCTCAGCAGCATTGGCAGCGCTGTCGCCCATGCCCTTGGCTACGTAGGTGTTGGCCTTGTCGATGTTGATGTGATCGAACAGGTTATGGTTCATGAAGTAGCGATAGCTCTGGTCGTGAGTTTCGGGGATGCCGCAGTACTCGTCCAGGTTTACAGTGTGTACCTGGCTGAAGTCCACCTTGCCGGCCTTGTTGGCCTCAATCAGCTTCTGGTACATGGGCACGGGGGTGCCGCCGGTGGCCAGACCCAGCTTGCAGTTGGGCTTTTCGTTAACCAGGTTGCAGATCATGTCAGCAACATAAGCGCAGCTGGCATCGTAGCTTTCAGTAACAACAACTTTCATTGAAAATCGCTCCTTCTATCTCAATCGAATTTTGAAATCAGTGTCTTGTGCGATGTCTTTGTTTATTATAACGCATTGACTCCGGGATGGGAACCAGCAAAAAGGGAATTTGTTTGCACAAAAAAATGAACTTGTGGACGCATTTGCACACAAATGTGCACAAATTACACATATAGTTCCCGCTCCAGCGGCAAAGGGCCCAAAGGTGCCGGGGCGCTGTTGTTCGCCCGCCATTCTGCCGGGGTTTGGCCGGTCTGTTTTTTAAAGACCCGGCACAGGTAGTTGGCACCGGAAAATCCGCACAGGCTGGCAACCACCTCCAGCGGATATTCCCGGTGCACCAGCAGCTGCTTGGCGGCCTCCACCCGCACCCGGGTCAGATACTGGCCCGGCGGAACCCCCATGGCAGCGGAAAAGCTGCGCACCAGATGGCTTTTGCTCACGCCCAGAGCTTCGCTCAGTTCTTCCACGCCGTAAAGCCCGGCATAGTTTTCCCGAATCTGCACCACGGCCTGTGCCACCAGCGGCGGCAGATCGGCCTGAGCGGCATCGGCCCGGCTCAGTGCGCACAAAAGATCAAACCCCACCCGGCAGCCCTCCGGCGCATCCGGCTCCAGCGCCAGCAGCTGAGCCAGCAGCTGAGCCGCAGACGGACAGCTACCGGCATTGGCAAAAATCGGCTCGCTCAGATTTTGTGCAAAGGCTTCGGCGGCGTTGCCGGTAAGGCGCACAGCCTGCAGCCGGCAGGGGCTGGCGGGCACCAGACGAAAGCCCCCGGCTCCCAGCAGAATGCTGCCCGCCTGTCCGGTAAGCGAAGCATCGCCCATATCTTCCAGCAGGCAGCGCCCGCTCACAATCACACCCGCCCACAGCCCCGGCGCATCCAGTGTCAGGGGCTGGCTGAACAGGGTATCCAGCGTTTCATCGGGGCAGCACCACTGCGAAGGATCGAACAGCAACTTTGTACACCTCTAATCAATAAAATGCTATTTTAAACCGGTAAAACTCTGGTATTATTATAGTAAACAACGCGCACAGCGTCAATATTTTGAAATTTATCAAGGAGGACCCTTTTATGGCTAACATCAGCTGCAGACATATCTATAAGATCTATCCCAACGGTTTCGAAGCCGTTAAGGATTTCAACCTGGAAATCCAGGATAAGGAGTTCATCATCTTCGTTGGCCCTTCCGGCTGCGGCAAGTCCACTACCCTGCGTATGGTGGCTGGTCTGGAGGATATCTCCAAGGGTGAAATGTACATCGGCGACCGCCTGGTAAACGACGTTCCTCCCAAGGATCGCGACATCGCAATGGTGTTCCAGAACTACGCCCTGTACCCCCACATGACTGTATATAAGAACATGGCTTTCGGCCTGGAGCTGCGCAAGATCCCCAAGGACGAGATCGACAAGCGTGTGCGTGAGGCTGCAAAGATCCTGGAAATCGAGCATCTGCTGGACCACAAGCCCAAGGAGATGTCCGGTGGTCAGCGTCAGCGTGTGGCTTTGGGCCGCGCTATGGTTCGTAACCCGGCCGTATTCCTGCTGGACGAGCCTCTGTCCAACCTGGATGCCAAGCTGCGCACCAGCATGCGCACCGAGATCATCAAGCTGC
>RCNI01000200.1_pt1 | contig 39817 bp, 47 predicted proteins | sample 2041151 | NCBI WGS metagenome assembly RCNI01 (sample SAMN09708214, study PRJNA481090) | feces metagenome | isolation source: feces | place: Antarctica: Albino Rookery
AATAATTTAAATATTTATTTATATTCTCCTCTATTGACAAGCTTTCTTTTTAATGATATTTTTAATATGAGGTGTTAAAAATGAAATTTTTAAATAAAGTATTAGACTTCTTTATGGACCTATTTACCAATTTGTCTGTTAGTCTAAATAAAATATTAGGAGGAACAAAAAAATCACAGCTTAAGTAACTGTGATTTTATTTTTGTCTATTTAATGTAATTTTATCGTTTAAGTTATCCACACTTATATCTTCTAGCATATTGTTTACAGAGGCGTTATATCCTGCTATTAAAAGTAATACACTCATAAATATAGCCAATCCCCCCATAGATAGTCCTGCTATACATGTTAATTTAGAATTGTTATCTTTTGCTAAAAAGGCAATTAATATTGCAAGTATTGCACATGGAATAGAAATATACCACCAAAATACAGTTCCCATCGCACATACTCCGATTATTATAGCAATAATACCTGCGTCTGATTCTTCATATAAATTCATTTATTCTCCTCCTGTTTTATTTTAGTTATATCATATAAATATAATATTTGCAAGAAAAAACCTATGATAAATAAATCATAGGTTAATTTCTAAATTCAAATTTATGCAAGAAACGTATTACACAAGCTAGTGTGTATACTTCTATAACAACACCTGTAATAAACGGTATTCTTTTAAAAAATACTTCTAGTATTAAATATAGAAATGGTAATAAAAAAATACATAAAGCATATCTAAATAATTTATTGTTATTTTGTAAGTAAGATATAACATATAATAATGGTGCTATAATTGAAATACCAACAAGTAAATAAATTAAATAGTACATATTCCCCAACATATATCCTAAATCACTAAGATCTAAAAGCTCTGGATATATATAAGAAGATATAAAAAAATTAAATGGTATAAATAGTATTTTAATAAAATTTAAATTAAACTTTTCTACTACTGTAGGAATTAAGAATCTAATAAATACATATACGATAAATAATAAAAGTGTACCTTCTAGAGTGTTTAATAAATTATTAATTGTATATACCATATATCCTCCTTAAATTTAATTAAATTTAAATTTAAAAAAATAATATATATATTATATCATAATATAAGAATTATGTCAATTTAAAGTAAAAAAGAATATCCAAGTAGATAACTACCTGGATATATAAAGAGGTTGATATATGAAAATTAAAGATATTTCTTTAATTCGGAACGCTTAATTATTAGTATTTTTCCAAATACCGATTTGCTTTGTTTTTGCAGCTTTTAAAGCAATAAGTAAATCTCCTATTCTATTTGTATTAGAGTTTTCTACTTTGATATCACAATATCCGTTTGCTAAAATGTCTGCATTTAATAAAGCTTTGTTATAGTACACATATGCATTTAATGTACCACCTTGATTTTCTTTTTCAATATCAAATTCTAATTGTACTAATTTTGAATTTAACATTTGGTTTAAGCTGTTAACAGTATTTATAACACCTTCTCTTGTGTATTTAGTTTCATCTAAACCAGTTACACCTATTAAATTAACAGTATATTTTGTAGAATCTATATCTTCTACTACTATTTTATTAGTGTCTAAAACTTCTACTACCTTAACACCGCCAGATAATTTATATGATTTTAAATCTTTAAGTGCTACTTTAGAATATCTAGTATGTTTTAATTTGTTTTCTTTTTTAACAAATAAAGAATTATCCTTTTTAGGTTCTTCTTTTTTTACTTCTTCTTTTTTAGTAGTATTTTCTTGTTTAACAACTTCTTGTTTTGTTTTTTCTTCTTTAGCTTCTTGTGTAGAAGATGTATCTGATTTTTTATCATCTAAAGAGGCAATTTCTTGTCCTTTTTCTTCTACTTGAGCTTGTACAGCTGTTAACATAGTTTTTGGAGTAATGTTAGCTGCGCTAATGTAAGAATAAGTTCCAAATAAAAATACTACCGCTATGATAGAAATTATTAAAAGCTTAGAACCAAAATGTCTTATATAAAATGTTGATCTATTTGTATAATACATTTTCTTACACCTCCTTAACCAGTTATATCAACAACTGATAAATTTATTATAACACATTTACAATATGATGTCAACCTTTTATGTAATAATTTTATATTTTTTTATAAAAACATAAAATTTTACTAGAAAATAAGTGCAAAAATAGACAGAAATAAATTTCTGCCTATCCTTAAAAACATTTATAAATCAGCATTATGCCATACATTTTGTACGTCATCGTTATCTTCTAACTTGTCGATCATATTTTGAAATTTTTCTGCTTTTTCATCATCTAATTCTACTGTTGTAGAAGGAACCATTTTGATTTCAGCCTCCACAAAAGTATAATTTTTCTCTTGTAACCCTTCAAGTACAGCACTAAAATCTGCTGGATCAGTTACAATTTCATAATATTCATCTTCTACTACAAAATCTTCAGCACCAAGTTCTAGTGCTTCCATCATTAATGTTTCTTCGTCTATTTCTTCATTTATTTCTACAATTATTATTCCTTTTTGTGAGAATAGGTAACTAACACAACCTGTTTGACCCATTTTACCACCACTTCTATCAAATATACATCTAATATCAGCAGCTGCTCTATTTTTGTTATCTGTCATTGCTTCTACGATAACTGCAACTCCATTTACACCATAACCTTCATATGTTATTTCTTCATAGTTTGCTGAATTTTTATCACCAGCAGCTTTTTGAATACATCTTTTGATATTATCATTAGGCATATTCGCAGCTTTAGCTTTTGAAATTACATCCTTAAGTTTACCATTAACATTTGGATCATCGCCACCCATTTTTACTGCTACAGTTATTTCTTTACCTATTTTAGTAAAAACTTTACCTTTTTTAGCATCAGTAGCTTCTTTTTTTCTTTTTATATTTGCCCATTTTGAATGTCCACTCATTTAAATCTCTCCTTCTCTAGCTAATTCTTCGTTATTGTACCACAAATAGAACAAAAAAACAAGAGAAAAAATAATTTTCCTTGTTAAAATTTTGTAAAATAAAAAAGAGAGTATTAAACTCTCTTTAAAAAACTAATAATTAACTACATGTTCTGCAATGTAAGAAGCTATAATATCAGTTTCACTTAATATTCCTTTATATGCACTTGGAATTATTTTAAGTTCTAAAAGACACTTATAAAAAGAAATATATTTATTTTTAATATTTTCCTCTTTAACATATTCTAAAGCTTTCTTTAAAAATTCTATAATACAGATAGTAACAATTTTAATTTCAAAGTCATCAGATAAAAGATCCTCTTTAGTGAGGTATACGCATCTTTTACTATATGATACATATGAATAATTCTTATTAGATAATTTAACTTTCATATCCAAATAAGAATATCTAAGACCTGTTTCTTCTGTTAAACGTTGTAACTGTTTTATATATTTTTCTTTATCATAGTTACTAAAATATACAAATTCAAAATAATTTAAAATCTTGCTTAAAATTTTTCTAACTTCTTTTGTTTTACTTTTACATAGATTATACATTAACACATATATCACCTCTAATTTAATTTTAACAAATTCTTTAAATACACTATAGCAATTTTTCTTATTTGCTTATCTTTTATTTTAGAGCAATTTTTAATTATTTGTTTTATACCATCATAATAATCTACTTCATATACTTTTTGGTTTATAATATTATTTATTATAGCTATTGTATATACTTCTTTTATTACTTTAATAATATCATCTAAATGCGTTAAAGAGGAATCTAAATATAATATAGATTTATTTAAATCGTAGTAATTAAATTTAGCTGTTAAACTAACTTTTTCACATTCAGAGTCTAATATATCTTTTTCTAAATAAAAGTCTTTTAAATCGTCATCTAAAGAGGAAATGATACTATTTTGGATTTTTCTAGTTAATAATTTTATCTTATATTTTAAACTATATATATACAAAAAAGTAGATATACAATATAACACTATACTTACAATAATGTATACCCAGATTATTTTAGTATCTATATAAGGATTTAACATATAAGTTATATAACCAGTAAACATTAATATTAATGTAATGTTAATTATATATCTTTTTAGCATATTAGTTACTCCTTTTTAAATTATTAAAAAGATTTTTTAAATAAATCTAATATATTTTATCATATTTTATGACAACTGTCAAGGTAAAAAAAGACGTTATATTAAATAACGTCTTAACTATATAATAAATCATACATTTTTCTTGTTCTTATTACTTTAATAACATATTCTTTTGTTTCTGGAAAAGGAATATCTTCATAAAAATTTTCTTTATTTGGATCTATTGTTTTGTTTTTAATCCAATTATCTACATTTCCCATACCAGCGTTATATGCACAACTTACAAGTGGTAAATTGTTACCATACTTTGTCATAAGAGTTTTTAAATATGCTGTTCCTAAAATAATATTTAATTCTGGTTTTAATATATCTTTATCTATATTATACGATTTATCTATAACATTATATACAGTTTTATACATCTCTTGTGAAGTAGAGTCCATAAGCTGCATTAAACCTTTTGCACCTTTATTTGATATGACATTTTCTTTAAAGTTACTTTCACATTTTATTATGCTATATATAATATGTTCATCTAAAGAAAAAGTTTTAGCAGCATTTTCTACATATTTTGAGTAATTCTTTTTATATATTGTAACCCTTAAAGTTTGAGGTACAAGTACTAAAATTAATATAATTGTTATTATACATTTTAATATTTTTTTCATTAAAACCTCCTATAATTATTTTGCATCATACCAAGAAGTAGCTACACTAGGTTTAGCTATTAATTTAACACTTAAACTAATAACATTTTCCATTTCATGTTCTACTATTTCTTTAACTTTATCTAATTCGTTCTTTTTAACTTCGAATAAAAGTTCGTCATGTACTTGAATTAACATTTTAGATTTTATATTTTCCTCTTTAAAACGTTTAAATATATTTATCATAGCAATTTTAATTATATCTGCTGCTGTTCCTTGTATAGGAGAGTTCATAGCTACTCTTTGTCCAAATTGTTTTATATTTTTATTACTACTAAATATTTCTGGTATTTTTCTTTTTCTACCAAATAAAGTTTTAGAAAAGCCTAGTTTTTCGGCAGATACTTTAGCATCTTCCATATATTTTTGTATATCGTGATATTTTTCTAAATAATTATCTATATATATTTTTGCCTCTTTAGGAGATACAGAAATATTTTTAGATAATCCATATGCAGATATTCCATAGACAATTCCAAAATTAACTGCTTTTGCTTGTCTTCTTTGTAAATCTGTAACTTCTTCTAAAGGAACGTTAAAAACTTGTGATGCAGTAACACTATGTACATCTATATTGCTATTAAATGCATTTATCATAGTAGCATCATTTGCCATATGAGCTAAAACTCTAAGTTCTATTTGAGAATAGTCTGCATCTAGAATTAAATTATCTCCTTCTGCTACAAAAAATTTGCGGATATTTTTCCCTTCTTCTCCTCTTGTAGGAATATTTTGTAGATTAGGTTCAACTGAACTTAATCTTCCTGTTTGAGTTAAAGATTGCATAAATGTTGTATGTAATCTACCGTCTTCTTTAATAAGAGGTTTTAATCCATCTATATATGTACCTTTTAATTTAGATAATGTTCTATATTCTAATATGTATTTTACTATATCATGTTCATTTTCTATTTGTTCTAAAACTTCTTTATCTGTAGAATATCCTGTTTTAGTTTTCTTTACAGTATCTAATTTTAATTTATTAAACAGTATTTCTCCTAATTGTTTTGGAGAATTTAAATTAAATTTTTCTCCTGCTAAATCATATATTTTTTCTTCTAGGGTAGATATACGTTTTGTTATTTCTTCGTTTTGTATATCTAATTCTTTTAAATCTATATATATACCATTTGATTCCATGTCTGCAAGTACTAAAGTAAGTGGCATTTCTATTTCATTAAATACTTTTTCTACATCTTCTTCTTTTAACATTTCTTTTAATTTCTTTGTTAGCATATATATGACTTTTAGTATTTTTATATATTCGTTATCTTTATTTTTATCTTCTTCTAAATCTCCAAATAAAGACATTTGTCCTTCTTGTTTTTCTTCTTCTATATCTAAATCTAGTATTTCTTTTGCTATTTCAAAAAGTTTTGCACTTTTATTGTTATCACTAACTAAGTAATATGCAAGATCTACATCGAAATCAAAGCCTTGTAATTCGTAACTAGATACTCCTAATTTGCGTATAAATACATTTAAAACATCTTTTACTTTAAATCCGTATTTTTTTACATCTTTTTTAGCAAAGTCCTTTAAAATATCTTTAGCTAAAGAGGAAGTATAATCTTTTAAAATATATATTGTATTATTTTCATTAGTATAAAATATAGCATTTTTATCTTCTATATCCAAATAGAAATAAATTTCTTTATCGTACAATCGTTCTATATCCTCTTTAGAATCAATCAAACGAATGTTTGCGTTAAAATCTATTTGTTCTACTGCTTTGTTTTGCTCTTTTACAGCAGAAAAATCATAACGTTTTGCAAATTTATTAAATTTTAATTGTTCAAATATTTTTAAAAGACTTTCTAAATTTGGCTTTTCTTCTAAAGCTTTTTCTAAAGAATATTCTATTGGAACTTTTCTATATATTGTAGCAAGTTCTTTACTCATATATGCTATTTCTTTATTATTACCAATATTTTCTCTTTGCTTAGGTTTTAATTCTATTTGTTCAAAATTATTATATATATAGTCTATATTATGATATTTTTGAATTAACGAATAACCTGTTTTTTCTCCTATACCAGGAACTCCTGGAATATTATCTGATGCATCTCCCATTAAAGCTTTTACTTCTATAACCTCTAAAGGAACAATACCATACTTTTCAAATAAAGCATTTTTATCTACTATTTCATATGTTGTTTTACCTGCTTTTGAATGTGGCATTATTATATTTGTATTATCTGAAATAAGTTGAAAAGAATCTCTATCCCCAGTAAGTATATATGTAAAAATATTATTTTCTTCATTTAATTTAGAAACAGTTCCGATTATATCATCTGCTTCGTAACCTTCTAATTCTAATATATGTACATTCATAGCTTTTAATACTTCTTTAATAAGAGGCATTTGAGCTTTTAAATCCTCAGGCATTGGTTTTCTTTGTGCTTTATATTCATTATACATTTTATGTCTAAATGTAGGTGCTTTTAAATCAAAAGTAACTGTAACATATTTAGGCATAAACTTTTCTAAAATCATATAGTATATATTTAAAAATCCATACACAGCATTAGTTGGTTCGTTATTTTTACCTGTCATTCTAGCCATTATACCATAATATGCTCTATTTAATATACTGTTACCATCTATAATAAGATAAGCATTGTTGTTTACATTTTGTATTTCATCCATTTTAAGTACCTCTTTCTTTTTTTCTTGATTATATCATAGTTTGTGCAAATATAAAAGAAAAAAATAAAAAAAGAAGGCAAAAGCCCTCTTAGTTTAATCAAATTCATTTACATGAACATCATCATTGTGAACGAATATATCTTGAGTAGTGTCAGATGTTTTATAAACAAATGCATAAAAAGTACTGTTATATTTATGATCTGGAATTACGATTTTAGAACATAGGCCACAAGATGCATTTTCAAGATGTTTACTTATATTAAAATGTTCTGCACGTACATTGGTAATTTTATTTAAATCTAGCATATATAATAAAGATGTTAAAGCTTCATTAGAAATACATTCATTTTTTAATATTTGCATTTTTAAATACATCCACTTAATATAAAGAACTAAATCTCTATCTAGCATCTCTTTGTGATGAATTAATAAATATCTCATAGCATCTTCTGGTATATCTAATCTATTCTTTCTAGATATATTTTCTATCTCTAAAGCATAAACTCTACATTTTAAATTTAATTTATCAAACATATACACATTACCTCGTTATTAAATATTCATATTATATAATAATATGTATCACAAATAAAATTTTTTATATGTTTTCTATATCTTATGTTAACATTATAACATATAAGATAACAAAAGTAAAGAAAAAAGTAGGATTTTACCTACTTTCTAATTAAGTTATTAAAACATATGCTACTTAGTACTACTATAAACAAGTTGTAAGAAGGGATTGCTTTCATCTTCATCTGATACTAATAATGTTATATATATTTGTTCTTTATTTAAGTGAAAATACATATTAGCTTGTTTTTCTTCTATTACCAGTCTTATTTTATATCCTTCTATATTAAAGGTGTAGTATTCACATTTAGTTGATTTGTCTTGTAAATGTTTTTCATGTTCTATTGGACATTTACCACCTTTGGCATATATGTCTTTATCTACAAAGTTATATTTATTAAATATTTTTTCTATTTTTTTTAATAAATCTTTTCTTGCATTTTTACTAAATGAAATATCATTTTCTTCAGTTAAGAAAAATTCTTCATATTCTTCTAATAATACTTGCACATAATAGTTATTATCCATACTTAACACCTCTAAATTATTTTTGGTTTCTTTTTTTAACTATATATATTATACCACATTTTGGCTTTTTGTCAAATAAAGAGGGAAAATTCCCTCTTTTATTTTTCATACCTTGCATATACTTCTTTTATTCTTTGCATACTTGAAGTTATAAAATAACTATGCACTGGTATATAAGTTTGCATTTTTTCTAGCAATATTTCTAATTCTTTTAATATTTGTTTTTCATTTGATAGCATATTAACTAGTATAGTGTATTTCATATCTTTATCTAATTTAGCTACTTGTTTTGCTATTTTTTTTATTTTTCTCATTTCTTTTTTATTTTCAAACATATATATTCCTCCATAATATTAATTAACATTATGTTTTTTATTATTTATATAGTTATTATAGCATTTTATTTTACTTTTGTAAAGTTATATAAATTCTCTAAACACTACATTTGCTAATTCTTTGCCTTTTGTAGTTAACATATAATTATCATTTTTTCTTTCTAATAAACCATTTTGTATACATTTATCTAATTCTGCTTTAAACAATTTTTCAATATCTTGTTTAAATTTTAGTCTAAAGAGGAATGTATTTACTCCGTCTTTTAATCTTAAATGTAACATTACATATTCCTTCATAGTAGAAAGAAGATCCATTTGTTCATCTATATTATATATTTTTTTATTTGTTTCCATATTAGAGATATATTCATCTACATCAGCAATATTTGTATATCTTATTTGATTTATATAACTACTTGCAGATACTCCAAGACCTATATATGAACCTTGTTTCCAATAATTCAAATTATGTTTTGATTCATATCCCTCTTTAGAATAATTAGATATTTCATATTGCACGAAAGAATGTTCTTTTAATAACCTTTGTATATTTTCTCTAATATCTACAACTGTATCATCATCTGGAATAGTAATATATCCATTTTCTATTAAAAAATCTAGTTTAGTACCCTCATAAACTTCTAAATCATATGAAGATATATGTTTTAAATCTAATTTTAATAATTCTTTAAATTCTTCTTCTACCGTATCTATTGTTTGGTCTGGTAATCCAAATATATAATCACAAGATATATTGTTAAATCCTTCTTGCTCTAATATATTTATTGCATCATAAAAATCTTTTTTAGTATGCATTCTTCCGATTTTTTTTAATGTATTATCATTTAAAGTTTGCATTCCTAAACTAACTCTATTTATTCCTATTTCTTTATATACCTTTGCTTTTTCTATATTTAATGTTCCTGGATTTATTTCAATTGTTATTTCACAATTTTCATCTATATTGCAAATATTTTTAAGTAAAGAAAGTACATCTTTTATGTACTTTGCTTCTACATATGATGGAGTTCCTCCTCCTATGTAAATAGTTTTACATATAGATGTACTTAATATTTCTGCTTTTGTTATTATTTCTTTCATTAATGCATTAAAGTATTTTTCAATTTTTTTAGACTCTACTTTTTCTTTGTTGCAATCTAATGAATTAAAATTACAGTAAAAACATTTACTTTTGCAAAAAGGTATATGTATATATATTCCTATTTCTTGCATTAATTTTCTCCTTGCATTTTTTTATGTTCTTCTGCCATCTTAACAAGTTTAGTAAGTCTATGGTTGATTCCAGATTTACTTACTTTTTCTTTTGATTTACTTGCAAGTTCTTCTAAGCTGTCATTAACATGTTTTTCTCTAAGTTCTGCAGCTTCTTTAAGTACTTCTGGAAGACTATCAAAAATTTTTACTTTTTTTAGATAATTTATTGCATCTATTTGTTTTACAGAAGTTGCTGCCGTTTTAGCTATATTAGCCATTTCACAATTTATATATCTATTTAAATTATTTTTTACATCTTTTTCTACTCTTACTTGTTCAAAAGCTATTTTTGATTTATTTGCTTGTATTACAGATAAGAATGTAGAAATTTGTTCTGCTTCTTTAATATAGATTACAAAACCATTTTGTCTTTCTATATATTTCGGTCTTAATTTTACTTTCTTTAAAAATCTAGATACTATTTCAACTCTTGCTTCATCTGGTAAAATAATTTCTAAATGATATTCAGTTTCTGGATCTGCTATACATCCACTTCCTAAAAATACCCCTTTTAAAAATGCTGTAACACAACATTTGTTACCTAGCATTCTATGAATTTGTGCAATAGATAAATCGTTCTCTGTTGGAGATGTTATAAGTTCTCCATAACGCTCTGCTTCTATGCAACATTCTTTTTCAATTTCTTTTGCTAAAATATCGTCTTTTATATCTTGTGAAAATGACATATTACCACCCTTTCATTATTTGCTAAATCTTTTATTACTTTAATATTACTATATTCATTATATTTTTTCAATATCTTTTGTACTTTCTCACCTTGATTATATCCGATTTCAAAAATTAAAACTCCATTATCATTTAAATAATTTAACGCTTCTTTTGCAATCTTTTCATAAAACTCTAGTCCACTTGCACCACCATCTAAAGCTAAACGTGGTTCGTTTTGAACTGTTTTTTCTAATGTTTTAATTACATCTGTTTCAATATATGGAGGATTTGATACTATTATATCTACCTTTTTATTTTGTAAATTTTCAAATAAATTAGATTTAATAAATTCTACACTCCTAGCATCTAGATTATCTATATTTTTTAAAGTTACTTTTTCTGCTTTATTTGAAATATCTACAGCATATATTTTTTCTAAATCTGTATTTTTAGCTATAGCTATTGAAATACAGCCAGATCCACAGCACATATCTATTGCTGTTTTAAAACCATTTTCTTTAATTTTATTTATTGCTTCTTCTACTAGAATTTCTGTATCTTCTCTTGGAACTAAAACTCCATCTTCTACATATAAATCCATTCCGTAAAAAGATTGTTGTTTTAATATATATTGTAATGGTATATTTTCTAATTTATATTTTTTTATTCTTGTTTCTATATTTACATATGAAGTATAATCTAAAAATTTCTTATCCATATCTAAATATATTTTATTTTTATCCTCGTTTAAATAGTTTGCTATTATTCTTAGTGCATCATTTGCAATTATATCATATTGCTTATTAAAATATGTTAATGCATTTTTTATAGTTATATATTCATATTCTTCTATAGATGCAAATAAAGCACATAAAGCTACTTCTTGTTGCTTTTCATTAGGTTCACTAGTTGTTATTCTTTGTAACAGTAATCCTGGAAATCTAATAATTTTTGTTAAAATATTATCATATTTATTTGAAAATGTTATTGCTTCGTAAGATAATCCTGCTATTAAAGGTAACAGACATACTTTATACATTATTCTAAGTATAAAATTACTTGTATTAATAAAATAACTTACAAAAATAGATATTATAAGTACTAATACTATAAAACTTGTTCCACATCTAGGATGAAATCTAGAACATTTCATAGCATGTTTTGCATCTACTATATCTAAATTTTCTAAACAAGCTATTGATTTATGTTCTGCACCATGATACATAAATAAAGTTTTTATTTCAGGTAATTTAGACACAGCATAAATATATGTTAAAAACATAACTAATTTTAAAATAGCTTCTGTTATAATATATAATACTTTATTTTCTGGAACCTTAATAGGAAAAATAAAATTTGTAATTATATTTGGAATAAGAACAAATAATGAAATAGCAAGAATCATTGCTATTATGAAGGAAATTGCTATTTCCTTATCTGATAAACTTTCAGATTCACCATTTTCATTTTCGTAATCTAACTCTTTAGCAGATCTTGTTAACTCGTTCATTCCTGTTAACATAGAATCTATGAAAGCAAATACTCCACGTATAATTGGTATCTTTTTTAATATTTTATAAATTTTTTTAGATTCTACAATTGGAGTTTCCGTAACAACTATTTCATCATCTTGTTTACGAATAGCAGTGGCTATTTTAGTTTGACTTTTCATCATAACACCATCTATTAATGCCATTCCACCAACTTTATTAAAAAATTTATTTTTGTTTTTAACGTTCATAAGTCCCTCCGTCACAAAATATTATACTATAAAACACATGTATTAGCAATGTTTTTTCAGTGTTTTTTGATAGAAAAAAATACTAGCATAACAGAGCCCTCAAAAGCACATTTTTTCTTTCTTATTGAGAATGATTATCATTAAACTATACTATGTTAACCTTTTCTTTTAAAAAAATAAGGACCATTGGTCCCTACTCTATTTTAAAATTTCTATTTTCTTAGCTTTTGCTGTTATTGGATATTCTGTAATATTTGTTTTTTCAAATGTAGCCTCTATCTCCTGTCCTATTTCAACATCAGAGATTTTACAAAGTTTTTCTTCTTTTATAACTGTTGTAGTATCTATATTCAAAGATAATTTAACCTTATCTATTACAGCTCCCTCTTCTCTATTCTCTACTAGGATTGTAATATTATCATTATTTCCTTTTAATAAACTAGTTACCTTTCCAGAAATTTTTTCTATATTCTCCTCTACCATAAATACAGGCTTAGTTTTATCCAACTTAGATCTATAATAAATAGTAAAATAAATTCCTAAATAAAGCATTCCAGCTATTATTAGAACTACCCCTATTCCTCTTAAAATCTTAAATAATATTTGTTTATTCATTTTATATTTTCTTCTCCTCTATCTAATATTAATGTCTCAAATATAATTTGTCAATAGTTTTATCACCAAAATATTTATTTAGCATAAAATATAATATAACAAGGAGGATATAAAAATGGGTTTATTTAATTTTAATAAAAACAGATGTTGCTGTTGCTGTAATTGCTGTAAATGTTGCTGCAATTATCCAAAACCACAACCACAACCAATGTGTCATTGCACTTGCTGCTGCCAAGAACAAGTACCAGTAACTCAAAATGGTTGTGATTGCTCATGCAATGTGCAATGTCCTATGAATATGCAACAACCTTGCACTTACAGTTGCCAAAATGATTGCGGCTGCAACTAGTATATGAGAACGATTATCATTAAAGTATATTATGTTAAGAGGAGTTTCTCCTCTTTTTTTTTATTTTTTGTTGTTAATTGTAAAAATTTGTGATAGTATTATTTTATACACAGGAGGTTTATATATGTATTCAATTTTACTATTAATTTCGATTGCAGTTAATGTATTTTTACTTATATATGTTTCGCAAATTAGTAATAAAACCAAAATAATAAAATGGTTTACAGCATTTATAATTTGCTTACTAATACTAACAACTGCATCCTTATTTCAAAGTATATTTGAACCATTTCCAGATATTATAAGGCCTGAAAAATTTGAATATATATTCTATCTTGGAGTCTTTCCTGGAAGTATATTATGCTATATAATTAGTTTAATTTACAAAAATCCAGCTATAAACTTAAAGAAATATATGTTACTTTTCATTCCTTCTATAATTGGATGTGGAATAATTTTTACAAATGATTTTCATCATTTATTTTTTGCTAATTATTCGCCAAGAATAGCAGAAATTGAATATGGTCCATTATTTTTACCACTAGCGTTATACCACTATTTCTTAGTTGGTTTATCTATATTTAATTTTTTAGCGTTAAGTTTTAAAAATAGCGAATCATTTTCTTCGCAAACTATATTACTTGCAACCTCTATTTTAATAGTAGTAGTAACAAATATAGTTGCAACTTTTAAGTTTTTAGATTTATATGTATATGTAACACCTATATCTATTACATTTTTAGGACTTGCAATTGGTCTTTGTGTAATAAAATATAAATTTGAAAATGTTACACCTATAGCGCTTAAAACCATTATAAATACAATGTCAGATGGCCTTGCTATAATAAATCATAGTGGATCTATACTTACTTTAAATAAATCCTTTGATGATTTTTCAAAAGAATTATTTAATTTGAATGAAACTTCTAAAGATAAAAATTTATTTGAATTACTTTTACAAAAAGATGAAAAACTATGTGATATAGTAAAGAAAGCTATAGCTAAATCTTTTTATAATAACTCTCTTATAACAGAAGAATATGAATTTGTTATAAATGGAAAAAACAAATATTATAATATAGATATATATGCTATTACGCTTCCTAAAGATAAACTTCACATAGGAAATCTACTATTATTTAGAGATATTTCAGAACACAAAGAAAACGTAAAAATATTACGAGAAAAACAAGAAATTATCGTTGCACAAAGTAGACTTGCAACAATTGGAGAATTAGCTGGTGGTATTGCTCATGATATTAACACCCCTATCTCTACTATAAAAACAGGTATACAAATGCTTTCTAACTCTTTTCAAGATGAAGAAAGAAAAATGTTACTTAACCAAATGCAAAGCTGTGCAAATAAAATTTCAGATATAGCAAACACAGTTAGAAATCAATTTAGAAATCTTGGTAAACAAGAAACTATGAAATTTGAAATAAATAAAATATTAGAAGATATTAAAGTTATTGTACATAACGAGCTAAAAAAATACAACTGTACTCTTACTTTAAATATGGATGAAAAAATAGAAATTACAGGAGAGCCTACAAAATTAAATCAAGTATTAACTAATATAATTGTAAATGCAATTCAAGTATATGCTGGTACAGAAGGTGGACCTGTTACAGTAAATCTATTTAAAAATAGTTCTAATATAATAATAGAAATCATAGATAAAGCTGGTGGAATAAAAAAAGAAATTCTTCCACATTTATTTAAAAACATACTTACAACAAAAGGCGACAAAGGAACTGGGCTTGGACTTTATCTTAGCTACTCAGTTATTAAAAGTGAATTTAGTGGTGATATAAAAGTAGAATCAACTGAAGGCGTTGGAAGTAAATTTACTGTTATTTTACCTAAAGGATAATTAAATGAGTATTTTTTTAATTATATCCATATTTGTTTTATTTCTAAATACATTTCTTTTATTTAAGGAATGTATTAGAAAAAACAAAAAGCCTATTACATATGCATATATATTCTATTCGATTATTTCATGCATTATACTAACAGCAACAATTCTACAAAAATTCACTACATCTCCTCTACTTATAAATTTATATCGTCAATTAATTGCTGGAGGACTTTATTTAACACCAAGTTTACTTTTAATACTTTATTTAATGTTTATAAACACAAAATTAAAAAGCAACTTGTTATATATTCCAATCCTAATGTTCCCTATTTTGCTTATTTTACTTTCTATAACAAATGATTATCATCATTTATTATATGTAAAATATGCAGTAAATTATTCAGATAGAATTTTAGGACCATTATATATACCATCTATTATATACGTATATTTAACTATATTAATAGATTATATTATCCTTTTAATTGCAAACTTTAAAAAGAATAATATTTTAAATACTAAACTTTTAAAAATGTTTATAGTAACACTATTTACAATACTTGTTCCTTTAGCTTTCTATAAAGGAACAATAAAAAGTATCGATTATATTCCAAGTACAATTTTAACATTACATGGTATATTTTCTTACTTCATAATTATTAGATACCAATATATAAATGCAATACCATTTGGAATGGAAACAGCTATTAACTTTATTAATACACCACTTGTTGTTGTAGATATACATGGTGAAATTGTATATTCAAATAAAGTTTTTAAATCATTTATTAAAAATGTACTAGGTATATTTTTAAATGTAACAAATATTTTTAAATTTTTATCTGCTTTTGATAAAAATCTAACTAATGAAATAAGACTTGATCTAAAAAATTTGTATAAAGTAAAAGGTAATATAACCAAATATGCCTCTTTATATGGTTTAGAAGAAAAGATAAACTTAAAAATAACTATACAAGAAATTAAAAAAACTAATTATTATTTATTAATTTTTAGAAATATAAATCAACAAATACAAGAAATTTCGGATATAAAATCTAGACAAAATATAATTAATGTGCAATCTCAACTTGCAACCGTAGGTGAACTTGCATTAGGTGTTGTTCATGATATAAATACTCCTATTACTGCTTTAAATACAGCAATAGACTTATTAGAACAAACTCCTCTAACTACTAAAGAAAAAGAAATTGTAGATAATTTGAAAGCTAGTGCTTACAAAATATCTATTATTACTTCTAGTATTAAAGATCAATTTAAAAATGCAGATTCAACAGAAAAAATTTATTTTGATCTTACTAGTTTTATAGAAAAAACTATATTTAATATACAACGTAAACTTATTGATGAGAATTGTAATGTAGAATTAAACTTACAAAAAAATATAAATATACTTGGTAATCCATCTAAATTATCACAAGTAATTTTAAATATACTATTTAATGCTATAAATGCATATAAAACTTTAGATGGTGGTAACATTTATATACAAACTTTTGTTAAAGATGATTATATACATATAAACATAACCGATTATGCTGGTGGAATTCCTTTTGAACTTAGACCGCATATCTTTAAAAATATACTTACTACTAAAGGTACAAAAGGATTTGGGCTTGGTCTTTATATTGCAAACTCAATTATACAAGCTGAATTTAATGGTAAGTTAGAATTTAATTGTATAAATGATTCTACTACAATAAAAATACTCATTCCACAGAAAGGAGATATTTAAATATGATTATATTTACTGCTATATTCTTCTTTGCTATAAACGTATATTTATTAAAAAAAGCTATTCAAAAGAAAAGTAAATCTAACTTAATATATGCATATACTACTTTGCTTATATTTACTTGTATTTCCTCTTTAGCTTTAATAATAAAATTAATACTAATTAAATTTAATATAACTAATTTATTTATACTAGAGCCTTTTATTTATTTATCTACATATATGGTACCAATTAGTTTGCTAATTGTGTCTTTATTATTTAATAGTAGATTAAATATAAACTATAAAAGATTGTTACTTTTTTACATACCAAGTATTTTAATTGTTATTTGTATAATGACAAATAATTTACATCATGCTTTTTTTGTAAATTATTCTCCATTTGAAACAGATATAATATTTGGTAAAGCATATAAATATAGCAACTTATATGCATATACAATTTATATAAGTATTATACTTATATTTATACACTCTAGTTTAAAATATATTGGTAAAATACCACTAGAATGTACTTTATTTTGTAGCATACTAATAACATTATTAATATTAGATCCTATGACTAAATACATATTAAAAGATGCTCATTTTTATACTACACCATTCTTAATTAGTATTTTTACTATATCTTTATATGATATACTAATAAAACATGAAAATGTAACATATTTAGCTTTTGACTCTCAGTTTATTATAGATACCTTGCCTTACCCTATTGTTTTAATAGATAAACTTGGTAATATATCTGCAGAAAATAAAGCATTTAAAAATACAATAGATTCTATATATAAAGGAAAATCTCATTCAAATAATTTCTATGAAATTGTAAAAGAAATATCTTCTCCTCATTATAATATACTAAAAGCTTTAGTACAAACATCTATTGTTAAAAAACATCAAATAACAAAAGAATTTTCTTTTAGTTTTAAAAAACGTACATATCATTATTTATTAAATGTATCTACTGTTATTTGGAAACGTACAAAAACTCCTTGGAGAAAATTTGTTCGTACAAAACATACTTCTACTCTTTTAATGTTTAAAAGTTTAGACTCTATAAAAGAAGAAAAAAGTAATATAAACGATAGTAAAAATGCTATAGATGTACAATCTAAATTTGCTACAATTGGTGAACTTGCTGCAGGAGTTGCACATGATATAAATACACCTATTACATCTATTAAAACAGCAATTAGTATTTTACGTTCATATGATCTTACAGAAGATGAAAAAATAGCTTTAAATCAAATGGAAAAAAGCGCAAACAGAATTGTAGAGGTTTCTACATCTATTAGAAATCAATTTAGAAATATGGGATTTGCAAAAAAAGAAATGTTTAGTTTTAACCTTCTTTTATCTAATCTTGTTAATATTACTAAAAACACTTTAGAGCATAAAAATATTAAATTATACCTAGATGTAGATCCAGATATATTATTATATGGTATACCTGCTAAACTTACACAAGTTCTTTTAAATATATTAAATAATTCTATAGCAGCATATGATGCTCTTCCAAATAAAACAGAAGGAATTATAATATTTAAAGCGTATAAAGGAAAGAAAAATTTAGTTATAACTATAGAAGATTATGCAGGTGGTATTCCAAGAAATATTAAGCCATATATTTTTAAGAATATTCTTACTACAAAAGGTGCTAAAGGTTTTGGACTTGGATTATATATTTGTAATATAATTGTGCGTGAAGATTTTAATGGAAAAATATCTTGTTCTTCTAAAGATAATTCAACAAGTATTAAAATTTCTCTACCACTAATAACTGATAAATTTATAATTCATGATTCTAATGACTTTATTCAAAATTAAAAAAAGAGGCTTTTGCCTCTTTTTTTATTTTAATAATTTTTCAATTTCATCTGCTTTATCTGACATTACTAAATAACAAATACCATCTTTAGTTTTTCCTATTTTTCTGTTTTTAATTATATTTGTTTGTTCGTTTTGATATGTAGATGCTTGTTTTTCGTATTCTTGACCAAATTCAGTTAAATCTTCTATAACATCATCATCTTCATTTTCTACAGGTTTTACTAAAATATACATTGAAGCTGAAGTATTAACCTTTGGTATTCTTCCTTCATATGTTTCTACATCTTCTAATTCTAATTCAAATACATTATTTAATATTTCCATATCTTGAATAGCTGATGTATTTTCATCTGTAAAATTTCCTATTTTAGAAATTTCCTTAGAAAGTTTATATATTTTTTCTGTTGGAACAACAATATACACTATATTACCTTCTTTTTTTACTTCTCTTTCTTTAACAAGTGCATATTGATCTGGTAAATACATTTGCCATTGTTTTTCGTAGTTATTTGCATATTCTTGTATTTTATTATATACTTCATCTACTTTACCATCCTTAGCTTCTACTACTAAATACATAGATGCTTTTACATTAATCATAGGTAATTTACCTTTATATGCTACTATATCATCCTTTGTTAATTTAAATGTGCTTTCTAACATACTCATAGAAAGTTCTTTTTCTTCTGCTGTTTCTTTAGTAGAATCTAATTCTTGTAAACTTCCTTCTAGAAAGGCTTGTTCCTCTTCAATTTTTTTAGCTACATCTACTACTTTAGAAGATGAACTGCTTGTTACTCCTGTATCTTTACCCTTAAAAAGAACTATAAATCCAAGAGCTACTACTAATATTGCAACTACTGCAGATATAATAATTATATTTTTTTTACTTAATTTTTGCTTTTCCATGTTATTTCCTCCTACAAATTTAATATACCATATAAATTTTAAAAAGCAATATATATCCCCTATATTTTTTATTATTTTTATTATATAATTAATTTATACCAAAGGAGGTTAATATGAAATATATTTTTAAACCAAAAGGAGTTTGTTCTAGAGAAATAATAATAGACCTAGACCCAGATGATACAATTCTAGATATTTCTATTATAGGTGGGTGTAACGGTAATTTAAAAGGAATTTGTAATTTAATAAGAAATAAAAAAGCTCAAGAAATAATACCTTTATTAAAAGGTACTACTTGTAATTTTAAAAATACTTCTTGTCCAGATCAAATTGCAATTGCTCTACAAGAAGCTATAGAAAAAAATAAAAAGTAAGGTATTTCCTTACTTTTCGTTTTTATATTTTTTCATCATAACAATTAATGATTCTGACATACCTTGCTTTTTATAGAATTCAATAGCATCTGTATTTTTACCTGCTACATTAAGAGACATTATATCAAGATTTTTTTCTTTTATTATCTTTTCAAAATAATTAAACATACGTTGTCCAAATCCATTTTTTCTATACTTTTTATCTATTATTAAATCAAATACATGTAATCTCTTAAAAGGATACACGGTATCATCTTTCATTGTGTCTATTACAAAATGTGCCATTCCAACAGCTTTTTCTTTTACATATATTAATGGAAAATAATGATTTTCTGCATCTAAATATTCTTCAAATTCTTCTTTAGTTAATACATCTGCATCTTCTCTATAAAAATCTTTATCAAAATTAACATGCATTTGGTGTAAGTTATTTGCAAATCTACTTACTATATTAAAATCATTTTTAGTCGCATTTTTTATATACGCTTTTTCCATAAAAACACCTCAATTCATTCAAAGTAATTATATTATAAAAAAAGACAAATTTCAACATTTTTATCAAAAAAAATAAAAAATATAAGCAGTAAATATTTACCGCTTATATTTTTATTCTTAGCTTCTTTCTTTATCTTTTTCAGGTAATTCCTCTTTATCTTTTTTTGTTTTTAATGCTTCATTGATAATGCATAAAGATATTACCCCTAGTTTAACCGTGATTAAAGTTCCTACTATTATTAGTAAAGCTTCAGAATACTTATTCATACATACTCCCCATTTAACATTAGTTAAATTACTTAAAATTGATTACTCATAGATTATACTATACTTTTTTAAAAAAATCAACATAAAAATGAAAAAATGAGTAATAAATTACTCATTTTCTTGTTCTTCTTCTTCAATCTCATCTTCTTTTTCATATATAACTTGATTTTTAGCAAATTCAAAAGAGTTTTTATTATTACTTCGATCAAACATATTAATACAAAGTTTTCGAATTTCCTTATCTTTTATATCAGCTTCATGTAATTTAATACATATTTTAGACATTTTAATTGTATCCATTCTATCTACTGAATCAATATTTTTTAAATCTTTTTCTATTGTATCTGCAATACTAGATGTTGGTACATATTTTTTATATTTTTCTACTAAACTTGTACATTTAAAATCTACCCAATCTAAATAAGATACATAATTAATATAAAGAATATTTTCCATATTAATTAAATTTTTTAATGCTTTAATATGTCTATCGTTTAATAAGAAAGAATTATTTGATCTTATTTTTTCTGTTTTTCCACCAAATTTTTTAGTTATGTATGTCCATTTACTTTCATTTGGTTTACCACATATTTGATCCGCATTATTAAATTTTGTTTCAATTACAAATACAGCTTTTTGTGTTATTATTACATGATCTATCCATTCATATTCTAATTCTCTTCCCACTTGGTTTTCAATTATAATATCATGAAGACATAGATAGTTAGAATCATTACAATATTTTTCTATTATAGATTTACTTACATTTTTAGAAATCCATCTTTTTATTTTAATCATGTTATGGTCACAATAAATAATGAATCCTCCCATTATTAAAATTAATACAAATGCAAATGGTGAAGTTCTAAACGTCCAAACTAAGGCACCAAAAACTACTGCATATGAAAGTATAGCAATCTTAATTAATAAGATTATTCCCCTTAGCCATAATTCATACATTTTTTTGTATGTCATATTATCACCTCTCATTAATAATATACTATATATTTAAATATAATGCAAGAAAAAAATAACCTTATAAAAGGTTATTTTGCATTTTTTATTTCTTTTTTCATGTCTTCATAAAGACCTTTATAATTATTAAATCCTGGTAATATATCTCTTAATTTTAAAATATTATTTCTAACAAATTTATTTGTTTTTATTCTAGACATTAAAATAAGAGATATTTTTAATTGATAGTCATACCATTCATCATCAAATTTCTTTTTAAATGTTGTTGGATATTTATCAAAAAGCTGTCTTATCTTTGTTACAATTCTTCTTTTATCTAAATTTAAAACAGTATCTTCATTTACATATTTTTTTAATTCAGTCATTATTTTTTCATAATTATCTTTACTGTCTTTAACTTTCATAGTAATTTTATTTTCCATTTACTTTTCCTCCTAAAATAAAAATGTAAAAGGCATAAGCCTTTTACTATATTCTTTCTACTTTTTTTCTACTTAAACTACTAAATTTATTATTACTTCTACTAATACATCTATACTTTATCTGAATACGTGTATATTATATCACGTTATGTTAACTTTTGCAAGTGAAAAATATAAAATAATAAAAAAACTAGGAAATTCCTAGTTTTATTTTATATTATACATAGCACTCTACCAAAATTTACATTATTAAAATTTTCTTTTAATTTTTCAAATTCATCTAAAGTACCTTTAAATACAGTAGTCTTTATTTCACTTCCATAAAATACATTCTCCCCTACTTTTTTTAAAGTACTTGGAATATACAAATAATTTAAATTTAAAAATTTAAAATTACTTTTTTCTATTTCTTCTAATCCCTCGTTTAATCTTAAATAAACAAATTTTTCGCAAGTTGGAAAAGCTCTTTTAGATATTTTCTTTAACGTTTTAGGAAAATTTATTTTTTCAATATTTGTATTTCCCCAAAAGGTATATGCTCCTATCTCTTCTATTCCTTCAGATAGAATTATTTCTTTTAATGATATACATCCTTGTATACTTCTTTCTGTTATCTTTTTTATAGTTCCTGGAATAATAATCTTCTTTAATTTATTGCACCCGCAAAATGCAGTATCATATATTGAAACTACCTTTTTAGAATTTATATACTCTGGTATATCAAGAATTATTTCCTCTGCATTAGAATCTACCCCACATATTTCTACAGTAGAATCTTTTTCATAATAATAAATACTAATATCATCATCTGGAATAATTATATTCTTCATCTTTTTTCCTCCTTAAAAAAATTTTTTTAAGTTAAATCAAAATTTGTAAATATATTATATCAAAAATGTATAATACTGTCAAGTTAGAGTAAAAAAAGAAGTTGCATTAAGCAACTTCTTTTATATTATTCTATTATCTTAAAATATCCTTCATCTAAAGTTTCTGTATATGGTTCAGAATAATCACCATGAAGTCCTACACAATTTGGACTTTCTTCAAAGTTATATTGTACACCTTCTACACCTTCTATTCCCATAAAGTTATAGTTAAGAACTTTTATAACTAATATTTCTGCGAAAGTACCTCCACTAAAATTTTGTAAAAAATGTTTATCAAAGCTTACATGAAGTATATTATTGTTATCAATATATGCTTCTTTTATTATTGAAGAAGGAACAATATCATCATTTTCTACTATAAAATTATACATAGAACTAACTATTTCTTTTATTTCAGTACTCTTTATTGTTAAAACATATACACTTTGTTTCACAGTTATTCTCTCGGTATTTGGATCTACAAGTTCATATATTCTTACTATTTGGTTAGTTTCTTTAACTACTTGATTCTCCTCTACCTTCTTATTTTCTTCTTGTTCTTTTCCACTTTCTGTATTTCCAGCTTCTTGTTTCTTGTCTTCTATATTTTCATTTTGCTCTTGTACATTGCTATCACTATTTATAGAAGTTTGTGAATTAAGTGGTACTAAGCACCAAAAAAACATAGTAGACCCCATTGCTAAACTAAGAAAAATAGATATTATTTTTTTACTTTTCAATTAACTCACTCCTTATTTTAATTAAAATAGGGTATTTTTTTCCAATACACTTATTATACTACAAAGAATGTTTTATGTCAATAAAAAAGCAGAGACTATATCTCTGCTTAAAATATATATGGTCTAGGATCTACATGACTATTTAAACTTTCGTTTCTTCTTACCTCAAAATGTAAATGATGTCCTGTAGAATATCCAGGGTTAGGATCTGTAGAAGCTCCTCCCTCTAAAGCTATAGTTTCACCTCTTACTAAGCTTTGACCTTCTCTTACTAATATTTTAGATAAATGAGCATAAAATGTATAAAATTCTTCTCCATCTCCAAAGTTATGAATCAATACACAATTTCCATAGCCTCTTTGCACACCAGCAAAAACTACAGTTCCTTTTTCTACAGTAACTACATTATCATGATGTTTTCCTTGTATATCTATACCAGTATGAAAATCTTGCCCACCATTAAAAGGACTTTTTCTGTAACCATAATTAGATGTTACGATTCCATCTATTGGCATAGCATATTTACCATGATATATTAAATTTGCATTTGGTACATTCTCTAAATATTGCTTATTCTCTAAATTAAAATTAGTAAAATATTTAGAATAATTAAATTTTTTATTTCCTTTTTCTTTTCTAGCTTGCGTTGCGTTATATTCTAATCTTTCTTTTATATATGTTACTGGTTTTAAAAAAATTAAGAGTGAAAAAACTACTAAAAATATAATAAACGCTTTTTTTCTTTTCTTTTTTCTAACTGCATTTAAATCGTTATTTGCTACCAAGTAATCCTCTAAAAATTTATCTACGTTCATGGTTTCTCCTTAATTTATGCATATACTATACCATATTTAAAAGAAATTTTCAATATATATTCAACATAATAAGTTGCTTTTTCTTGTACATTGTAGTATAATTATAAGTATAAATAATTATTAAATTAATCAGTAATTACTGTTGGAGGCTATTATGTTAAAAAATAGATTTGAAGAGATTATTTTAAATACATTTGGCAAAAATTCTAAGGTTTATAAAGCATTTATTTTAGTTACAACTGAAATGTGTAAAGAAAAAGGTTATATAAGAAAATTCGATGGAAGTGACTATTATACACATTGTTTAAATGTAGCTCTTTACTTTATAATTGCTAAAGTATATGATGAAGATATTATATGTGCAGCACTATTACACGATATTATAGAAGATGTACCTGGGTATAACTATGACACTTTAGAAAAATTATTTAATACTCGTATTGCAAGTATTGTAAAACTACTTTCTAAAGAAGAAAACGTTAATTACAAAATAGATAAAAATTTGCAAAAATACTTAGGAGATATCTCCACAGATATGGATTCTGCTATAATAAAAGCTGCAGATAGACTACACAATATGTTAACTTTAGAAGGAAGCTCAAAAGAATATATAAATAGAAAAATAATAGAAACAGAACATTTCTTTATTCCATTTATAAATAATTGTATTACTAAATGCCAAGATAAAGAATTAAAATCTTTATTTATATACTTCTTAGAAAATATAATAAACACTATACAACTTCTTAAAAATATTTCTTAAAAAAGAAAAAAAACCTAAATTTAAATAATTTAGGTTTTATTTTTTACGCATTTTTTTCAAGTACAGGTACTATTTGTTTTTTTCTAGAAACAACACCTTCTAAAAAAGCTGTATTATTTTCTAAAGTTACATTGAAAGCTTTTTCTACAAGAGATGCATTTTCCCCTAATGCAATAACTTGTGAATTACTGTTTATTATATCTGTTATAGCTACAAAGAATAGATTTAAAGAATCTTTTTCTATTTCATTTTTCATAGCATTTTCTATTTCATCTTTACGAGTTAACATTTCCTCTATTGAAGCTGTGCTTACTTGTGCTATTTTAACATTAAGTCCATTCATATTAAATGGCTTAGCATCTAAAGAAATTAATTCTTCTGCTGTTAAATCACTTAAATCTGTTCCTGCTTTTAACATATCTAAACCGTATTTTTCAATATCTATTTCAGCTATTTTAGCTAAATCTCTTGCAGTTTGTTCATCTTCTTTTGTGCAAGTTGGTGATTTAAAAAGTAATGTATCTGAAACAATTGCAGATAACATTAATGTAGCAATTTCTTTTGTAATTTCTACATTGTTTTCTTTGTATAATTTAGCAAGAATTGTAGAAGTACATCCAACTGGTTCTGCTCTATAAAATAAAGGTTCAGAAGTTTGGAAGTTTGCTATTCTATGGTGATCTACTACCATTTTAATATTAGCTTCTTCTATTTTATCTGCACTTTGAGAAAATTCGTTATGATCTACTAAAATAACATCTTTTTCTGCTACTTCTTCAATTAATTCTGGTAATTCTAAGTTTAAATAATCAAAAACAAACTTAGTTTCTTTATTTAAATTTCCAAGTCTACATGCTTTAGCATTATTTCCAAGTTTATTTTGTAAATTAGCCATTATGTATGCTGCTGTTATTGAGTCTGTATCTGGATTTTTGTGTCCAAAAACTAAAATTTCATTCATTCTAATCTCTCCTTTTCATACTATATATTTTACCAAAAAAAATATGAAAATTCAAGATATATAAAGAAAAAGTAGAGATTTCTCTCTACTTTAATAATTACTTTATTTTTTTAAATTTAGACTTATTATTCATAAGTAATATTATTACTAATAATACAATCATTATTATTGAAAATTCTAAAAACATATATTATACCTCTCTATTATAAATTATTTTGAATATTCTCTTTGTTTAAAGATGCTTTTAATAACTCAGTACTCATTTCTAATTTTCTTTCATAATATATTTCTTGTTCTTTACGTAACCAAAATATAAAAGCAATAAGTGAATTTATATTTTCGTTTTTCTTTATATATTTTATGTTTTTCAATTCACACTTTCTAAAAGTTTTTATTTCTCCGCAATAAATACAAATTCCATTTACTAAAGAATTATCCTTCGCGTTACAACTTTTACTTATTAAAAAAATATGATTGCATTTTTTCATCAAATCACTCCTAAAAATTTTTAAAAGTTCTATATATCCAATAACTTAATTATACCACAAATATACATAAAAATCAACAAAAAGGTATTAGAAAATACTAATACCTTTTTATATATTACATATTATATAAATCTGCTAAATAATTAGCCATTTCATTTGAAACAGAACTAAAGATAGGATAACTAAACAAATACTCAATATATTTTTTTATTTTACTTATTCTATTTCTTTTTTTATCTATATCCCAATCTAAATTTTTAAATAAAACACATAAATTATATGATAATGTTTCTAAAATAGGACATATATATTCTTTAAAATCTATCTCAAATTCTTCTTTAGGTTCATCACAATATAATAACATATAATTTTCTAAATCATATATTAACTGTTTAAAGACTGTTTGCTTTATTCCTATATTCTTTTCAAAATTATCTAAATAATAATCTAAATCATTATTTAAATATGCATATAGTAATTTAGAAATATCTGTCGTTAAATTTGCAAATAAATTTATTAACCGCATAAATCCTGTCATTATATAATATTGATTCAAATAAGGATAATAAAAGCCATCTTTTTCTTCGTATATTACGAAAAAATTTTTATCATAAATTTCTTTATATATTTCACTTGAAAGAAATTCTGTTATAGCTTCATTTACAGATTCTATACCAATTATGCGTTTCATTTTTACATTTTTATCTGTTGTATTACAAAACACTATTTTCTCTACACCATTATAAAAAAATATTTCTTCATCTTTTTCTCTAACTGCTTGTGATGCTGAAAAAAGATGCAATAATTCATGAATTATTTTTTGCTTAAACATTTTATTTTCTATAGTTATTTTAGAATACAAATTAAATGCGCATACTTCTTCCAAAATAAAAATTTTATTTTCTTTATTTTTTACTATTATAGGAACAAAAAAACCTTCATATTCATCCCAATTAACTGAAGTACTAGTTTTTTCTCCATCTACATAATAATCTAAAGTTCTATATGGTTCTTTTTTAGAGTTAAAGAACTCAAATCTGGCTTTATTAACTTTATTTATATACTTGATTACATTAAATCCAGCTTTAGATAAATAATTTATTAAATCTATACTTACCTCCCGTATAATAGGTGGTATTTCCTTTTTTATATATTTATCTATTACATTCTTTTCTAATACTTTCATGCTAAAATCACCTCAAAAATTATTTTAAAGTTTTAAAAAAAATTTATTTTATTATATCACTTTTTTTAGATTTTACAAGAACTATATGAATTTTATTTTATTTTTATCTATTACTACAGTTTTACCAATAGGAATTATTAAATTAGTTTTTCCATGTCCTATATTTTCCGTCTTTATTGTTGGAATATTTAAATCTATTTCAGATAAATATATCTCCTCTATTTTTTCTTTTGTATCCACTTCATAATTACCTAAAATTACTCCATTTAATTTGTTAAAATTTTTAAGCATTTTTAATTTTTTAAACAATTTTTTTAACTCGATACTAGATGTTTCGTATCCTAAATCTTCTATAAATAATACTTTTCCTTCTAAATCTATTTCATATATATCTGCAAGTTGTAAAAAGCAAGTTAAATTTCCACCTATAATTACGCCTTTTCCTTTTCCTTCTTTTATAATTTTAAACTCTTCTTTTTGTATTAAATAATCCTCTTCTAAAAAAGATTTAATAAAATCTTCATAGCACTTCTCAGACATTTTTCTTTCATTATCTCTACCAAATGTTTTTAAATTACATCCATGATATGTTACTATATTTTTTTCTAAATATATATAATTTAAAATTGAAGTTATATCTGAAAATCCCATTATACTATTTTTTACATTTTCTATATCTATCTTAGAAACTACTCTAATTGCTCCTTCTCCTCCACATGCTGCAATAACAAGTTTAAAATCACCAGATAATGCTTTATTTAAACTTTTAGCTTTTACATCTACATCTAAAGACATAACATTATCATCTATTACTACTTCCTTTACATACTTTTCTACAAATTCTTTTCCTTTATTTAATTCTATATAATCACCATCTTCTATACTAGAAGAAGGTGCTACTACACATATTCTATCTTCTTTATTTAATAACATACTATCTCTCCTTTTTGAAAAATTATACATTAGAAAATACAAAAAAGCAAGAAAAAACGCATAAACAATTGTTTATGCGAATTTATCTTCTAATCAAATATAAATCAATTATATCATAGATTTCGTAAATATCCATATTCTTATTAGAACCTATTGCATTATATATTTTTTTTAATATTTTACTCATCTCTAATAAGTTATTAACCTTAAAATAGTAAAAAACTTTTTTATAAAATTCATATGGATTTTCTGTTAAATAACTTTCTATAAAGTCCATTTTATTATCATATATAGCATCTATAATATGCTGACATATTATTCTATTTATTTTGTATGACTTACAATATACATAATTACCATTATATATTTTTGAAAATAAATATCCGGATATTATTTCATTTGCTCCTTCATTTAAATTTGTAAATTTTTCTTTTGGAAAAGTAATTCCTATATAATTTTTAGAGTGTATTTTTTTATTTGAAAAAAGATGCATGCACTCATGAAATAAAACACTTCTTATACGAGGTTCACCTGGTAATTTTTTGCTTAAAATAATATAGTTTGTATCATGATAAAAAGTATATCCTGCTACAAAATCTTCTGTTAAAAAGACTTTTTCTCTATTATAAAACTCATCTATTGTTAATACATAGGTGTTTTGTATGTCAATATTTTTTTCTATTTTACACATTTTTAAATAATTTTGAATTTCATTTAACATGCTTTTAATCACACATATCACCTCTAAAAAAAGATAGCCTAAATAGGCTATCTTAATTATTATTTTGATAAATAGTTTTCTATTCCGTCTGCTATAACTTTACCTATTTCATCCAGGTTTTCTTTTATCCATTTTTCATCTTTGATGTTATCATGGAATGCTACTTCTATAATAGTTGAAGGTGCTTTTGTTCCATTTGTTTCTGCATATTTGTTATTAACCATTATACCTCTACCTAAACTTTTTTCGGGATAGATACTTATTAATTGCTCATATATACTTTCTGCAAGTCCTATGTCTTTTTGCTTGTCACTTCTTATTGCTAAAGGACCTCTAGATTCATGATTAGCTGCATTAGAATGAAGTGCTACATATGCGTCAATACCATCTAAGCTGTTTCCAAACTTAAGAGATTGTTTAAAATCCATACTAGTATCATTTTTAAAAACTTCTATTTTTTTCTCTAGTAAATTTTTTTCTACTATCTTAAGTAATTCTCCCATTTTTTCGCCTTCTGAAACGTCTTTGGAGTAGTATAGATTATCCCATTGTGTAGATTGGCTTAAATATACTCTTTTAGCATCTTTTTTTGCACTTGCTCTTGCTTTTTGCTCATCTTGCTTTGGTTTAACTGCTTCTTTGGTTTCTACCTTTGGAGCTGCTTTCTTCTCTGACACTTTCTTCTCTGACACTTTCTTCTCTGGCACTTTCTTCTCTGGTGCGTTCTTTACAGGTGCTTTCTTTTGTGGTTGTTTTTTTACTTCTTTCTTTTCGTAAATTATATCTTTTTCATCTAACTCGAATTTATTAGGATCTTTATATATTACTGAATCCTCTTTTAACTCGAATTTTTTAATTTCTGCTGCATGTACATTTGTACTTAAAAATCCTGTACTTAATATACATCCTGCTAATACTACTTTACAAATTGTTGAATAATTTTTATTCATTTCAATCACCTCATTAATATTTTATATATATATTAAAAGTGCCAAAAGGCACTTTTTTTACTAATTATACTTAATAATTAATCTTGTGTTAAATGACTTTTTATTTATTCTAAACTTATCATCTGGTAGTATTTTGACATAATCTTCTATAAAAGATTTAAATTTTCTAATTGGCATTTTATAGCATGCAAGTGATGTGTTGCTATAGTTATCAAAATAAGTTAAATAACTATCTAACAGTTCTCTTTCATCATACTCTAAAAAAGGTTGTGCATTTACTATATCATTACCAAGTTTAGAAATTAAACGACTTCTAGAAGAAAGATATACCTCCACATTTTGAGGATAACTTGTATATTCTTCTTGCATATCAAAATAAATATCTACATTACTAAAAATAGCATCTACAATATCTTTTTTAATCTCTGATTTATAAAACCAAAAATAATGTAATAAATCTGTTAACGGAACAAAAGTATCCGTTGCTTTATACAAAATTTTCTTAAAATCATGATCTTTAACTTTTATATTTTTAGAAATAATTCCTTTACCTATTTTTAGCTTAGCATATAATTTTGCATATTTCTTCATTTAATCACCTCAAAAATTATTTTAAAGTTTTAAGTTTAAATACACATATATTATACATTATGTAAACACATTTTGTCAAGTGATTATTTAATATTTTTCTTTTTTTTCGCTTTTTGTACTATTTTTTCTTCTAAAGGTCTCCTCATTCTATTAATTATATGGTCTTTTATTGAAATAGGTTTAACATATACAGAACACATTCCAAGTAAATTTGCACCTAAAACATCTGTAAATATTTGATCCCCTACTGCTGCCATTTTCTTTAATTTTCTCATTCTAAATATTCTTTTAGCCTTTAAAAAGCCTCTTGAAAGAGGTTTTAACGCAAATCTAATGTATGGTAAATCTAATTCTTTTGCTACTCTTTCTATTCTTGTTTTATCTGGATTATTTGTTACTAAACAAATTTTAAAATCATTTTCTTTTAATTTTTTTATAAAATCTTTTACTTCTTCACTTACTTTTGATTCTACTATACTAAGTACAGTATTATCCATATCTAAACATATTCCTCTGATTCCGTTTGATTTTAGTTCTTTTATATTTATACTTTGAACATTATCATACATATAATTTGGTGTTAATAAACTCATTAATTTCCCCCATATCTTCTATTTCTATTATTATATTCAATTATAGCTTCTATCATATCTTCTTTTTTAAATTCTGGCCACATTTTTTTAGAAAAATAAAATTCTGTATATGCAAGTTGCCATAATAAAAAGTTGCTTAATCTTTGCTCCCCACTTGTTCTAATTAATAAATCTGGCTCTTTCATTCCTTTTGTATATAAATAATTAGAAAATTTATCTTCTGTAATTTCATCTAAACTTACCTTATCATTTACTATTTTTTTAACAGCATCTATTATTTCGTGTCTTCCACCATAATTAAACGCTATATTAAATACTAATCCAGTATTATTTTTTGTTTTTTCACTAACTTTATTTATTTTTTCTATTAAATCTTTAGATAATCCTTCTTTTGTTCCTATAACATTTATTTTAATATTAAAATTATCTTTTTTTAATATCTTGTCCATGTATACATTAAAAATTTTCATAAGATATGTAACTTCCTCTTTAGATCTTTTAAAATTTTCTGTAGAGAAAGCATATACTGTGAAATATTTTAATCCTTCTTTATTTAAAAATCTAACCATTTCTTCTAAATTTTTTACGCCTTCTTTATGGCCTAAAATACTTGGTAGATTTCTTTGCTTTGCCCATCTTCTATTTCCATCTAAAATAACTGCTATATGTTCTGGCATTTGTATCTCCATTTTTATCACCTCGTATTTACATTATATATTATTTTTATATAAATTACAATGAATATATGTATTAAAAGCATATTTCCATTTTACAAGCTTTTTATACATATAGCAATATAACAAGATAGCTAAACTTAAATATTTTAATTTAAGCAAAAAATAAAAGTGCATTATATTTCTGCACTTTTAATATCTTCTAAACATTTTTTCATATAAATATTTTCTTTATTTGCTATTTCATTAAATATATCTTTTAACACTCTATGTGCTAAATAGTATTCTTCTAAAGTAATAGCTTTTTTCTCTAAAGCTTCTTTTAACTCGTTTGAATCCCATACCATAACAAGTTCTTCTCCATTTGAAACTTTATCTACTGTTATATCTACATATAGGTCAAGATAATATAACATATTATCTTCTATATTATTTTCCTTAACTATATCTATATAATATCCTTTTAATTTTTTTTCATTATCAAAGAATGCTCTAACTAAATATTTTTCATCCATAGGAACTTCTTCTACTATATAATATCCATTATCTATTAAACAAATATTTTCCCCTGTATGATTAGATATGTATGGTTCTTCTGTATTTATTATATGCTTTATAACAGTATATGAATTTAATTTTTCATTTTTAGTTACACTTACTTTATAATCTGTAACCTCTCTAAGATATGTTTCTTTTAAAAATTTTTTCTTCATAATTACCACCCAATAGTATAGATTATACAAAAAATTATTTTAAAAGTCAATAAAAGCAGGGCATTTTGCCCCGCTTTTATTAAATTTCATATTCAATTATTGTGTTAACTAAATCTTTTGCTAAAAGCTCTATTCTATCTGAATCATATCTTAAACCGAGAATTTCATTATATACTTTTGCATTTATTATATAATTATCTTTAAACATCTTAGCTACATACATGATTTCATCATCTACATTATATTTCTTTATTGCTTTTTTTCTAAATATTGTTAAAATAGAACAGATTAAACTTTTAACTCTGATATACACAATTTCTTTTTCTGATACTTTATCTTTTTCATAATCTTGGATAGGGATATATATTGTATTTTCATAATCTATATATACATATCCTTTCATAACACCTGGCTCTAAAGCTATACCAATATCATTTTTATATGGTTTGTTATATAAAAATTTTTGAGTAAATTCTCTATCACTTATTAAGTTAACTTCGAAAAATCTATCTACTTTTTCAAAAATTTCATTAGCTAGATTTTCATTAGTTATCATACTCTCACCTCTAGCCTATATTAATAAATTGTGGTGTATCTTTAGTATTATCAATAATAAAGATAGTTTTATCTTTAACTCTAAAAAATAACTTTTCCCCCTTTTCTATTTCATATATTTTTGTTGGAAAATTAGGTCTATCTTCTATTAAAGTATCCATACAAGTTTCTGAGTGTACTATAACTAATGGCTTGTTTTTACTACTAAGAATTTTCATTTCTTCAGTTAGTTTATTAGCGTCTACTACTACTAAAATAGATCCTTGTTCTGTAACATCTTCCTTAAAAATATTTATAATATTATTAGAAAGTTGTCCAATTGGAGTTACATCTAACTTAGCGTTATATTTGCTATCCATTTCTTTTATACATTCTGGATAAACTAAAATATTAGAAAAGTAACCTATTTTACAAAAAAATAAATCTTCATTAACCTCGTTTAACTTAATAGTTTCACTAACCTCGAATTTACAGCCATTGTAACATGTTTGATAAAGTTTCATTATATTACCTCCAAAATTTTGTTAGTATTAATTTTTACTACGCCTACATTATATCACAATTATGTAAATCAGTCAACTAAAAAATAAAAGTAGAGTAAAAACTCTACTTTAGCTTTGCAAGATTTTTAGACCTACACAAGGCCGTTATCTTTTACTTTTATTTTATTTACGAACCTAACAAGTAATATTATAACTATAAAAAATGTTATAACATCAGATATCGGTTGACACATAAATATGCTATAGATATATTGCATATTTACTAATTTTTTTGCTAAAAATGGAAATGTAAATAGCAAAGGAACAAACGCAAACAATTCCATAATTAGCCCTACTGTAATTGCTTTTTTTTCATTATTTGTAACTTGGAATATAGTTTTCACTGTATATATAACGCAAACAAGTGGAATACTTATCATTATTATTTTTATAAGTGTCTCTGCAATTTCCGGATGTGGCATTTCTTTGTTAAATACAGAAAGTAAAGTATGTGGAAATACAAAAGATAAAATTAATACTAATACACTATATATCATTTGTATCACTAATAATATTTTTATTAAATTCTTTATTTTCTTTTTATCATTTTTACCATACATGTACGAAAGTACTGGTTGCATAGATTCACTTAATCCAACAAGTGGCATCATAAACATTGTATTAATTGTTTCTACGACTGTTTTTATAGATATATATCCAAGACCACAATATACAATTACAAGATTATTTAGAAGCAATGCTACTATTGCAAAAATAGATTCAGATAAAAATTCTACTGCTCCAATTCTAGCTTCTTTCATAGAGATTTTTATAAACTCTTCTCTGCTTATTTTAACTGGTTTTCTTATCTTTCCTTTTCGTATTAAAAAACTAAAAGGAAGTGCAACTCCAAAAATTTCAGCAACCAAAGTGCCCAAGGCAATCCCAAATACACCCATATTTAAAACAAATGTAAATAAAGCATTAAATGTTATATTTACAATTGCAAAAAGTACAGAAAATAAAAGTTCAGTTCCTGGATAACCATAAGAACGTAAACAATTTATTAAAGTATATCCGACAGAACTAAATACGTTGAAAAAACAAGCAACAGATAAATAATCATTTGCAAGTTTATATGCTTCACCGCTAGCTCCGAAATATTCTAATATATTATTTTTAAAAATAAATACTAAAATAGATGTGATTGTAGATAATGTAAAACTCATTATACATCCAATCCAAAAGGCTTTGTTCGCTTTTTCATCATGTTCTTCTCCTAAAAACCTTGATACAAGGATTGCAGTTGAAGGTGAGAATAAAAGCTGCATCGCTACAAATAGTGTAAGGACAGGACTAAGTAGCCCTATTGCTGTAATACCATCATGACCCGCTGTACCAATATGACCAGCAAACGATAGGTCTATGACACTTGTTAAACTTTCTAAAAGTAAAGATATAATAGCTGGCATGCAAAAAACTAATACTAGTTTTAAATCGCTATACCCATAGTAAATACTTTTTGTTTTCTTATCATGTTCATTAATAACATCATTAAGAGCTGTATCTACCGTTTCCTTTTCTTTTTCTTTTTTTCTGTTTTCTTTTTTCGTTCATGCGAACATATGATATCACTCCTAACATATACATTATATCATATAAATTTTAAAAAGACAAATAAAAAATAAAAAAGAGTACTAAATTGTACTCTTTATTTTATATACATAACTGGTCTAAATCCTACTAAATTTGAACTTTCATATCCTGTAACTGGAACGTTTCTTCTAGTTAAATCTATTTTATATGGATTATATCCTACACATCCACCTCTTAAGATATATTTACCTGTTGCTTTATCTACTTCTGCAGTATATTCAAAAACATTACCAGCTAAATCATATATATTATTCATTTTAAATGCTTCATTTGAGCCTGTTTTAATAACATCATGGCCAAAATTTCCGTAATCTGTTACTAAATTTTTAAAATCCTCTATGTTTCTACCTGTGTTTTGTAAAATAAATTTAACAGTAGAATCAAAAGCTGCACCTGGCATTAACATAGTTGCTACATTTTGATTTGCATACATACTTGCACATAGTATTTCTGCTTCTCCACCTTTTACATTTGTATATGGTACTACATTCTTTTTAGATACTACATAGCTTTGTCCATTTATAATTTCTTCTCCAGCTTCATATCTTGCAAGATAAAATCCTCCATACATTTTAATACTCTTTCTTATTTCTTCTATACTTAAATCTTCTGTATTTTTAATGTCTATAGATTTAGCAATATCTTTAAAGTCTTCTTTTTTATAGTCTCCCATTTCACTTATATTAGCTTTTAATCCTGTATTTTTTACTGGAATCCATACAAATTCATTTTCTAATTTATCATCTATAATTACAAAACCATTATTTACATTTCCCTCTAAATAACTAAATCCATTTGGAATATATGGCACATTATATGCTGCTTCGCTTTTCTTTCTAGTTCCTTCTCCTAAATTATCTGAAGCTGTTATATATGCATTTGTTTGTGTAGCTATTTCTTTAAACATTTTTGTTTTGCCTTTGTAATATATATTTCCTTTTTTTATTTCTATAACATCTTTATATTTTTCATCTATAGATGGTATATATTTTTTTATTTTATTAAAATCTTTTTCGTTTATTAAATATTCTTTTATATCTTTATTTAAATTCTTTTCTTTTAAAATAGATGCTTTTAACTCACATCTGTATATAAGCATATCCGTTGTAAAATCTGCTTTTGTATATATTAAAAGTGAATTTGGAAAAGATAACTTGCTTACTGCTATTGTAGATAATAATACTATTATTACAATCATACTTACATAAAAAATAATTGATCTTCTGTTTTCCATTTTCCGCTCCTTTTACATTTCTAATTCATATACTAATATAGATAATAAATTTAAACTTGCAGTTTCTGCTCTTAAAATTCTAGTACCTAAACTAACTGTATACATATTTGGTAATTTTGAAAATCTTTCTACTTCCTCTTTTGAAAATCCACCTTCTGGTCCTATAATAATTGCAATATTTTTATCCTTACCATTTTCTTTTATGTTATTTATTGCATTTTTTAAAGATTTTACCTCTGCTTCATACGCAAAAAATACAGCATCAAATTTTTTTAAAATTTCTTCTGCTTCACTATTAAATTTAATTATATTTTCTACATTAACAATATCTGTTCTTCCACATTGTTTAGATGCTTCTTTAGATATTTTATTGTATCTTTCAACTTTTTTTATTTTATCTTTTGTATCTAGTTTAACAACTATATTTTTACTTTCGATTGGATATATATCACTTATTCCTATTTCAACAGCTTTTTGTATAACATAATCCATTTTATCTGATTTTAAAAGAGATTGAAAGAGAGTTATTTTTGTATTTGGAACTCCCTTTTCTTCTGCTTTTTTTATTATTTTACAAACTAATTTTTTCTTATCTATATTTAAGATTTCACAAACATATTCATTAATTACTATAATATCTTTTACATTATGTCTTAATATATTTATATGTTTTACTTCTTGTCCTACTACTTCTACTATATCATTTTCTATTTTTAAATCTGTGTCTTCTACTATAAATCTTCTAGCCATTTTCTCTCCTATTCTGACATATAATCTTCAAATAATTGATTCCATTTAATGCCCTCTGGTAATTTAAAATATGTTTTTACAAGATTTAATTCTTTAGGCATACTTCTTTCATTTGAAGTTTTTTCTATTCTAACAATTCCTCTTGTTTTTTCCATAGTTATTTTTTCTGTAACTACTTTATCTTCTTTATTTGTATATTTTAATTCTACAACAAGTTCTAAATCTGTTTCTCTAATAACATTTACTTCAGCTTTTTGATCTTTTGCATTAACAAACTTTGTTGTAAAGGTTTCTTCTGGTTCAAGTCCTGATTTATATATAACTGTTGGTCCTATTTTAATTTGATTTTTATCTACAACAAGTTCTAAATTTTCAACTATTTCTCCTTGCTCATTTGTTTTTTCTTTATATATTTTTAAATCATATACTCTTTTGTTTTTGTTTTCCTTCTTCAATGCTGTATGTAATATAAATTTATTTGTTCCATCATTTTCTGCATAAAGATATGTACTTTGGTTTGTTACTTCATTATCAAATAATGATAATATTTGCAAATTTGATTTTGCTTCTTTATCTTTAACTAAAACTTTAGTTATATTCATAACTCCTAAACAAACTAATGATACTAATATTATAGCAATCATTATTGAGAAAAAATGAATCTTAGGTGTTTCCTTTTTTCTTCTTGAACTAGTTTTTTTTGTTCCTTTTGTTTTAGTATTTTTCTTTTCATTAGTATTTCTCATGTTTTTTACCTACTTTCTTACTAACTCCTGTTTTATTTTAGTTATAATATTTTCTTCTTTATTTAAATTTACAACAGTTGCAAATATAACAACGCCAGTTACTATAAAAGTTATAAGAAGCATTATAACAAGTGATACTTGTTCTTTATCATTACTTGCAACACAATCTAAATAATGATTTTCATCTAAATTATCTTCATCATCATTTTCTTCTTCTAATATTTCTTCTTGCTTTACTCTAGATCTATTTGCAAGTGAACCTCTTCTTCTTCTAGGTCTTACTTCTTCTTGTGTTTCTTCTTTAGATTCTTCTTCTATTTTTTCTATTTCTTTTTTTAATAAAAAATCTGGGTTTTCTTCTTCCTTTGCTTCTTGTATAGATTCAAGTTTTAATTCGTCAGATATTTCTTTTGCAAGTGATTGTACAAAATCATGTTCATTTTCTTCATCTAGATTATTAACATTTTTTAATTTATAATCAAAATTATTTTTTTCTTCTACAAATGAAGAATCTAAATTTTCTTCTAATTTATTCTCTTCATTCATATCTTTTGCTTCTTCTACAACTTCCATATCTTCTAAATCATCTTCAAAATTTAATAACTTATTTAACATTATTTTATTTTTTTCTGTATCAATTACGCTATCTTTTGTTTCAAAGTTATTATCTTCATAATCTTTAAAATTTCTCATACGCATTCCTCTTTCTTTCATATATATACTCTACACCATTTTAAAAAATTTTTCAATGTTTTTATTGATTTTTCTAAAATAAGATATATAATTTATGTGAGGTGAAACACATGAAAAACTTTTGGGAACGTGTATGTAATGTATACTACCTACCTTCCTCCCTTAATTTTATTTTAAATGACGAAATAGATATTTATTCTAGCATAGTTTCAGAAGTAAGCTTTTTAATTAAAAATAACTATGTAGAACTAGAAAAAAATAGATTAAAAATAATTAATAAAAATTT